>Ga0066710_100004739_pt1 | contig 12146 bp, 10 predicted proteins | sample GraSoiAngelo_159_FD_79666 | JGI IMG/M metagenome (GOLD analysis project Ga0066710, IMG submission 79666) | Grasslands soil microbial communities from the Angelo Coastal Reserve, California, USA - 14_1009_16_40cm | ecosystem: Environmental > Terrestrial > Soil > Grasslands | place: USA...
CCGCCCTCGAACACGAGCTCGTCGCGGGTGAGCTCCTTGCGCAACCTCGACTCGCACAGCTCCGCAGGCAGGAACTCGAAGAACGGCATGTGCGGCGTCGCCATCGCGAGGTGCGCCGCAACCGCGACCGAGATCCCTGTCTTCCAGGCATGGGGCACGACGAGGCAGCTCGCCTCGGCCGCGAGGTCGCAGACCCGCCGTGCCTCCGTGAACCCGCCCACACGCCCGATGTCGGGCTGCACGACTGCGATTCCAGTTGCGATCAGGTCGGCGAATTCGTGCCGCGTCGAGAGCCACTCGCCTTGCGCGATGCGGATCGGGGAACGGCGCTGCAGCTCGGCGTAGCCGGCGAGATCGTCGACCCACAGCGGCGTCTCGAGGAAGAACACGTCGAGCTCCGCGAGCGCCTGGCAACACCGTAGTGCCCGCTCCACCGAGTCGAACGCGTACTGCACGTCGACCATCAGCGCCATCTCAGGCCCGACCGCCTCCCTCACGGCGGTCACCACCTCGATCACCTGCGCGTCGTCGCCTTGCAGGCCCTTGTGGACGTAGGGGCCTGAGAAGGTGGCCTCGCATTTCGCCGCGTGAAAGCCGAGCTCCTTGGCCCGCATGCCCCAGCCGACCATGGACTCCACGTACGCGTCGAACGACGCGACCTCCGGCTGGAGCGAGGCGTAGGGCGTCAGCGTGTCGGGTCCCTCGTCCGTCCACAACTGCCAGCACGGCTTACCGGCTGCTTGTCCGCAGATGTCCCAGAGCGCGATGTCGAGCGCGCCGATCGCGTTGACACCGCCGCCGCGCCTGCCGGTCATCGCTGTGCCGACGTACAGGTCTTCCCAGATCGCCCCCGGGTCGAGCGGGTCGCGGCCGATCAACTGCTTCTTCAGCCCGCGGTCCATCGTGTGCGTCGCGGGCGCCTCGATGAAGGCGCGCGCAACCCATGCATTCAGATCGGTTTCCCCGATCCCGACGAACCCTTCGTCGGTGATCACCTCGACGACGATCGTGTCCTGCGCCGAGCTCGTCGCCGCGGGGTCGTAGCCCGGATCGAGCAGGACATGGGTTTTGACGTCCACGACCTTCACGTCACACCCTGCTGTACGCGCCGTCGACCGAGATGTTCGCGCCGGTCATGAAGCCCGCTTCGCGCGCGCAGAGAAAGACACACGCGTCGGCGACCTCCTCGACGCGGCCGAAGCGGCCGATCGGATGCTTGTTCAGGAGGCCGGCCTCCATCTCAGCGCCGCCCTCCATCGAGTCCATCACGCTGCGGTGCAGCTCGGTCTCGATGACGCCCGGCATGAGCGTGTTCGAGCGGATCCCGCGCGTGCCGTACTCGACGGCGATGTGGTCCGAGAGCATGTTCAGCCCCGCCTTCGACATGTCGTACGCGCAGTCGCCCTCCCACACCGTGATTGCGCAGACCGAGCTCATGTGCACGATCGAGCCGCCACCCGACTCGAGCAGATGCGGGATCGCGAACTTCGCGACGAGGAATGGGCCTCGCAGGTTGACGCGCATGATCTCGTCGAACGCCTCGACCTCCCATTCGTGCACCGGCACCCAGTCCGACACGTCGATGCCCGCGTTGTTGACCACCGCGTCCAGACCGCCGAGTCCGCCGGCGGCGGCCGCGACAACTGCGCGCGCGCCCTCGACGCGCGAGACGTCGCCGAGCGCCGGGACTGCAGTACCGCCTGCGCCCACGATCTCGTCAACCGTGCGCTGCGTGCGCTCCGCATCGCGGCCGCCAACGGCGACCGACGCGCCCTCGTGGGCGAACCGGTTCGCGACAGCCCGGCCGATTCCGCTCGACGCGCCGGTGACGAGCGCACGGATTCCTTCGAGTCGCCCCATTCAGGATCCTCCTCCCAGGTCGATCGGGGGATAGGCGTAGCACCGGGTGGTGGCGCCGCCGTCGGCGATGACCTCGGCGCCGTTCACGTAGGAGGCGCGATCGGAGAGAAGGAAGGCCACGACCTCGGCCATCTCCTCCGGCTGGCCGACACGCAGCACTGGCGCGAGCAGACCTTCGCGGCGGAGCGCCTCCTCGCGGTCGAGCTCCGGCGGAAGTGTCGTGTAGGTCATCGGCGTCTCGATGGTGCCGGGCAGGAGCGCGTTGCAGCGGATCCCGTGCGGGCCGTAGTCGAGCGCGATCGATTTCGTCACCATCAGGATCGCCGCCTTCGCCGCGTCGTAGACGAAGTAGCGGGGGAAGGCGGCGATCCCCTGGATCGAGGAGACGTTCACGATCGACCCCGCCCGCGCCGGGAGCATCCGGCGCACCGCCACGCAGACGCCGTACATCGTGCCCAGCTGGAGCACGCGCAGTCCGCGCTCGATGTGCTCCGCATCGATCTCGTGCGCGGCTCCGACCCAGTCGATGCCGGCGTTGTTCACCCAGTGCGCGAGCTCGCCCGAGGCCTGAGCCGCAGCGGCGGCCCGCTCGTGGGCTTCCCAGTCGCCGACGTCGCCGACGAGTGGTTCGAATTGCGATCCCAGCTCGGTGTGGGCAGTCGTAAGCGCGTCGGCGTTCACATCGAGCCCGACGACGTGCGCGCCGTCCGCGATCAGCCGCGCGGCGACGGCCTTGCCGATGCCCATCGCGGCGCCCGTGACGACAGCGGTTCTCACCTGATGTTCCTTTCCTCGGTCGCCGGAGGGGCGGCGGCAACCGGCGCCGCACGCCCCCCCGCACGTGGCTTACTCGGGCGGGATCTCCCGGTAGACGAGCGTGATGTCGGTGCCGCGGGTCTTCTTGTATGCCGCCACGGCGAGGTAGAACGCGAATCCGAGCACGGCCGGCCCGATCGTCCAGGCGAAGAGCTTGCCGAGGTTCGCGTTCGTGCCCAGCTGGTCGTAGTGGAGGTAGGCCCACCAGACGTACACCGCCGTCAGGATCGCGCCGGCGCCGGCGATGGAGACCAGCGGGATCCCCGCCACGGACTTCTGCGAGGCGGAGGCCCGGTAGAGATCCGGCCGGAGGAACGGCGCGAGGACGCCGGCGAACCCGACGAGGGCCATCGCGATCAGCTGGACGAGCAGGGCGTAGACGAGCACCTGGAAGAAGCCGGTCGCGTTGAAGACCGCCCAGATGAACACCACGGCCGACATCAGCAGCGCGATCAGCAGCGCGAGCCAGGGACAGCCGTACCTGTTGACGCGCGTGACGCTCTTCGGCAGCACGCCGTCGTAGGCCATCGCGAAGATGGCGCGTGTCTGCTGCAGCGACGAGATGTACGTGATCAGCGGCCAGAAGACGATGTAGAGGACGAAGACGAGGATCGCGAAGAACGTCGATCCCACCGCGATCGAGCTCAAGTAGAAGAACGGCGTCCCCGGGACCGCGATCTTCTCCGGCAGCCCGCCTCCGTTCGCCGCCCGCATGAAGTCGCTGCCGAACGCGTGGAAGAAGAGGGCCGTGAAGCCGGCAACCAGGATCAGCGGGATGACGCCGCCGAGCGCCATCGTGTTCGAGGTCTTGATCGTCGAGGCCTGGCGCAGCTCGCCGCCGACGAAGGTCGACCAGTAGCTGAAGATCGCCGTCGTCGCGAACACGGCGATGATCGGAAGCGTCTGACCGAACGAGAAGGCGGGGCTGACTGCGACGCCGTTCTTCACGGCGGCCGAGATCGTCCCCGCGTAGGCGTCCGGCTGGCCGGTGATCCCCTTGGCGAAGCCGTTGAACTTCGAGACGAAGTGCGACTTGGAGAGGATGATCGCCATCAGGCCGCAGAGGAGCAGCGAGGCCGTGACCATCCAGAAGGCGACGTTCTGGATCCGCAGGGTCCAGCGCCAGCCGAAGAGCTGCATCGCGCCGGCCAGCGCGAACATCAGCAGCCCGAAGAAGAGCAGCCATCCCTTGCTCGTCGCGATGTGATTGCCCCAGCTGACGAGCCCGGGGTAGTCGCCGATCAGGCCGACGGACACGCAGAGCGGCGAGAGCCCCGCGGTGACGACCGCCAGGCCGAAGAACGCATTCGAGAGCAGTCCGGCCGTCGTCATGCAGAAGACGGAGACGTAGCCGATCGCCGGGTGGACGACCCTGCTGACGAGCATGTAGTCGCCGCCCGAGCGCGGGATCATCTGCGTCAGGAGGCCGAACGCGTAGGAGAACGCGAGGGTCATCGGCACAACGAGCAGCAGGGCGAGGAAGGGGTTGCCCCCTGGGCCGACCGCCAGCGCGAAGAGCAGCACGGCTGCCATCGTCTGGGTGGGGTGGCCCGGGATGAAGTTGATGATGAGCGAGGAGCGCGGCGGGACGCCGCGGACGAGGCCGGTCGCGGTGCGTGCGAACAGCCCTGACTTGCCGACCTCGGGAACTGCTTGCGCTTCACTCATGTGAAACCTCCGCTGGATGGTCTAGCCGATGACGAGCTGGTGCTTGCGCACCTCGGGCCCCGCGAGCGTGACGACGGCTCCGTGAATGTGGCCGCTGTTGTACTCCGAGCCCGTGTTGATCGCGAGCGTCCTGCCGATCCGAACCTCTCCTCGCGACTCGTGGATGTGGCCGTGCAGCGCGACGAGCGGCTGTACCTCCTCGATGATCTGGCGCACCGCGTGGCTGCCGACCGGGATCGGATGCGGCTGCCCGCCGACGTACTTCAGCGTGAGGTCGGCGTTCATCTCGTTCGCCGTGTCGAGCCCCGAGTCGTAGGGAGGGACGTGCAGGTTGAAGATCGCGGTCGCGGGATCCTCGAGCTGGTCCGCGAGACCCTTGATGCGTGCGTAGAGGGCGTCCTCGTCGAGCTCGCGCGGGGTGTGCCAGGGCGTCGGGTTGGCGTAGCCGCACGAGATCATCTCGTGGGGGCCGACCATGGTCACGCGGTCGTCGCACGCCGTCACGTGCGTGGCCGCCTCGAGCACGGCGTCGCACGCCCAGGGGTCGTCGTTGCCGGGCATCACGAAGACGTCGATGCCGTGCCCGGGCATCCGCTCGTCCGCGAGGTCGATCCAGCGCTGGAGCTCCGCCAGCATCGTCTCCTCGAGAAGCGCCTCCCGCGCGGTCGCGTCATCGCGGAGGCGGGCGATCTCGGGGGCCGGAGCGAGCCACGGGTACATGCCGTTGAAGCGGATCGCTTCGACCAGCTCGTCGAGCTCCTCCGGCGTCCGACCCGTCCGCGTCTCGCCGATGAACGTCGTCTCGAATGAGCCGTCGTCGCAGCTCTCGATCGGGACGATCGCCTTGCCGGTGAGGTCGCCGCCCATGATCAGGGCCCGGACGCCGTAGAAGCGGCCGGCGCCGAGAAACTTCCGCCAACAGCGCTCGGAGCCGTGGACGTCCGACGCGTAATACAAGGCCATCGTCTCGGCGATCGCCGGCTCCTCTGACCTCCGGTGTCTCCGGCCCAGCAGCATCGTTCCCTCCCGCAGGATGGCAAACGTTTGCGTGAGCGCGAACGTAACCGGGCGCGGACGGCGAGTCAAACCGGGTTGCCGCGATCAGGACAGGTCGAGCACGACGCGCCCGGCCCTGCCCGAACGTGTGGTCTCCAGAGCCACGCCGATCTCGGCGAGCCGGTAGCGATGGGTCACGAGCGGCGCGAGATCGAGCTTGCCCGCCTCGACGAGCGAGGCGAGTACGGGGATGTCGAGGGCGGGGGTCGCGCCCCCGATGTGCGTGCCCAGGACGTCGTGCTCGAACTGCGTCAGCTCGTAGACCGGCAGGGCGACCGAGGCGCCGAGCGCGGGCTGGCCGATCAACACGGTCGTGCCCCCGGTGCGGGTCGCGGCGAACGCCTGCTCGGCCACGGCGGGTATCCCGACGGCCTCGAAGGCGTGGTCGACGCCGTCCGGGACGATCGCTCGGATCGCAGCCACGGCATCCTCGGCCCCAGGGTCGATCGCGTGCGAGGCGCCCAGCTGCAGCGCGAGCTCGCGCTTCGCCGCGAGGGGCTCCACCGCCAGGATGGGGTGAGCCGAGACGAGCCGCGCGCCGAGCACCGCCGCGAGCCCGACGCCGCCGCAGGCAAACACGGCTACGGACTCGCCGGGCCGCACGTTGGCGCGACGCGTGACCGCGACGACGCCGGTCAGCACGCCGCATCCGAGGAGACACGACACCGCAGGGTCGATTCCCTCAGGCACCGGGATCGCGGCGTTCGCCGGCACCACAGCGTGGGTCGCGAACGACGACACGCGAGCCAGGTGGTGGACCCGCTCGCCGTCGCGGGAAAGCCGCGTCGTGCCGTCGGACAGGACGCCGTCGTCCATGCAGCGCGCGGCCTCGGTGCAGAGGTTGACACGACCTTGAAGACAGAAGCGGCACCGACTGCACGCGGGCGTGAACGTCAGCACGACGTGCTCACCGACCCGAGCCTGGTCGACGCCTTCGCCGACGCCTTCGATGACGCCGGCGCCCTCGTGCCCGAGCACCATCGGCAGGGGTGCGGGCCATTTCCCGTCCAGCAGCGAGAGGTCGCTGCGGCAGATGCCGGACACCTCGAGTCGGACGAGCACCTCGTCTCGCTGCGGCGATTCGAGCTCCAGTTCCTCGAGCTCGAGCGGACGGCCGATCCGGCGGAGGACGGCCGCGGAGATCTTCACCGAGGCGCGGAGCCGGTCGAGAGTCGCAGCACGAGCTCGGGCGAGGTCTCGACCACGATGTCGCGTCCGGGCGCACCGCCGATCTGATCGATCAGGGCGTCGACCGCTGAGCCGCCGAGCTCCTGGAGCGGCATTCGCACCGCGCTCAGCGGCGTGTCGAGAAAGTCGCACACCGGATCGTCGTCGTGGCAGACAAGCGACAGTTGCTCGGGAACGCTGAGCCCACTCTCGCGCACCGCCGCGACAGCGCCGAGCGCCTGGTTGATGTTCGCGATGTACACAGCGGTCGGCGGTGGCTCGTATGCAAGCAGGGCGAGCATCGCGCGATGACCTTCCTCCTCGCTGAGGTCGGCGGGCAGGACGACCGGGTCGACGCCGGCCCCCCGGGCGCGGTCGACGAAGCCGTCGCACCGGCGCAGCACGGTGTCGAGGTCGACGGGCCCGCCAAGATGGGCGAGCGAACGGTGCCCGAGCTCCAGGAAGTGAGACGCCACCATGCGGCCGGCTTCCTCGTCGCGCATGAAGACGCTGCGGCCGCTCTCCGGATCGCGGCGGTCCATGAAGACGCACGGGACGAGCCCGGACGCGAAACCTTCGAGATGGGCGCTGCCGAGGCGGGCGCTCTGGATGAGCACACCGTCGATTCGGCGCTCCTCGACGAGTCGCGCGTACGCGTCGGCCGCGCCCTCACCCTCGCCGTTGTCCTCCGCGAGGACGAGCACGAAGTCGCGCGCCCAGGCCCGGTCGAACGCGCCGCGGATGATCGGCGAGTTGACGGGGTTGCGCAGCGACGGCACCAGGAGTCCGAGGGTCCCAGTCGTTGCGAGCTTCAGCCCGCGCGCCATCGCGTTCGGGTGGTATTGCAGCTCGCGTGCGGCGTCGAGGATCCGCTGTCGCGTCTCCGGCCGCACGGCGACGTCGCCGCTGCTGTTGATCACGCGCGAGACCGTCGAGAGGTGCACACCCGCTACACGGGCTACGTCGTCCAAGCGTGCAGGCGAGCGGCGGCTCATCGACGAACGCGATCATAGAACCGCTGAAAGCCGTGAGCTAACGTTTGCGTCGATGGGCGCGATCGAGCAGGACATCCTCGCCGAGGCGCTACGCGTGACGGACGGCGCCCTCGCGGCGGAAGTCCAGCTCCGCGTCGTCGGCGGCGTTGCGGTCGGCCTGCACACCCCGGAGGGCGTCCACCCTGCGCTGGCGCGTCCGTACCGCGATATCGACCTCGTCACGTCCCGGAAACACAGCAAGGGCTCGGTCCGGCTTTTGAAGGAGCTCGGGTACGTCCCGAACGAGCGATTCAACGCGATGAACGGCGCGACACGCCTTGTCTTCTACGACCTCGAACACGAACGGCACGTCGACGTGTTCGTCGGCACCTTCAGCATGTGCCACGAGCTGCCGATCGCCGCTCGCCTCGACCTCGACGAGCGCACCGTGCCGCTCGCCGAGCTGTTGCTGACGAAGCTGCAGATCGTGTCGCTGAACGAGAAGGACTTGCTGGACATCTGGGCGATTCTGTTCGCGCATGACGTGGCGGAGCACGACGACGACGTGGTCAACGCAGGCTATGTCGCGAGCCTTCTCGCCGGCGACTGGGGGCTCTGGCGAACGTCTCGGCAGACCGTCGAGACGGCGCGCGAGCGGCTCGCGCGGTCGCCGCTCGGCGACGACGAACGTGAGCTCGTCGACGGCCGCCTGACGAGGCTCTGGGAACGGGTCGAGGCGGAGCCGAAAGGGCTGCGCTGGCGAAGCCGGGCCCGGATAGGCGAACGCACGAGATGGTACGAGGAGCCGGAGGAGATCGGGCACGCGACGCCGACCGCCACTACCACATGACCGGTTTTGCGAGCGTCAGGCGACGCGATAGTGCTCGAGGGCCTGCTCGTCGACGTCGACGCCGAGGCCCGGCCTCGTCGGCAGCTCGAAGACGCCTCCGACCATCGTCGGCTCCGGCCCGAAGAGATTCCGCCGCAGTTCCTGATCCGGATAGATCTCGAGCGGGCAGTACTCGCACCACGGCGAGTTGCGCAACGTCGCGGCCAGGTGGATGTCCGCGACGACGGCGAGCGTTGTCGCGACCCAGCCGTACGGAACGACCGACTTGCCTCGCGCCATCGCGTCCTCGGCGACGCGGCGCGACTCGGTGAAGCCGACGCGAGCCACGCACGGCTGGACGATGTCGACATGACCGCGGTCCATCATGTCGAGGAACTCGTTCCGCGTGACGAAAAGCTCCCCCACCGCGACCGGAATCGGCGACCGGTCCGACACCCGGCGGTAGCCGTCGATGTCGTCGAGCCAGAGCGGGGTTTCGATCATCTCGATGTCGTACTCCTCCAGATCGCGCAGCACGCGGAGAGCCTCCTTTGCCGTCTGCCAGCGGTGGCCGACGTCGACGAACAGGGCCAGGTCGTCGCCGGCCGCCTCGCGGGCAGCGTGGGCAAGCTCCACGATGTTCCGGTTCGTCGGAGCGCAATCGTCGAGCGGCTCGATCTTGACCGCGCGGAAGCCGAGCGCGCGCGCCTGCTCGATCATCCCGGTCGTGCGCCGGAGCGTGTCGCCCCACTCTCCGGGACCGTCGTAGATCGTGCTGTAGGGCGTCACCGGACTGCCGCTCGCACCCCCGAGCAACTCGTGGATCGGCTTGCCCTCGGCCTTGCCCTTGATGTCCCACAACGCGACGTCGATCGCTGCGAGCACGGCCACGAGCAGGCCTCGCCGACCCGACATCGCGGTCGCTCGGTACATGACGTCCCAGAGCCGCTCCGGCTGCAGCGGATCCTGCCCGACGAGTATGTCCTTGATCCCCTGGCTCCAGCTGTGCGACCCGGGCGAGTCGACGAGTGCCTTCATGGCGCGCGGCGTGTGGTTGCCTTCGCCGTAGCCGACGATTCCCTCGTCGGTGAGGACGCGGACGATGAACGCGTCCTGCATCGCGTCGGCAGCCGTCACGTCGATCGACGGTTTCTCGACGACCATCGCCTCGATGTCCGCGATCTTCACCGAAGAGTCACCCTACTATCGGCGGCGCTCCCAACACCCATTTTGCCCGCGCGCCGGCGGGTGAGTGTATGACTGACGCTTCGATGAAATCCGACCTCAGGTATTCCGAGCTGCTCGGCCGCAAGATCAGGACGGGCGACGCGGGGTCCCTGGGCGTCCCAACCGAGGATCTCGCGCTCGCCGCACTTGCCGACGGCGACCTCGACTCCGCGCGGGAGTACTTCGAGTACTCGGTCGACGAGAAGGCACGCGTGCGGGCGATCTTCGACACCTGGCTCGACGCGCTCCTCGCGTACGGCCGCGCCGAGCTCCCGGGACTCGAAGCCGAGGTGGAGCGGCTGACCGATCTGATCGGCATGCCGCCTCCAACCAATGCCGCGACGCTCGGGCACGCCCATGCGGAGCGCGCCTCCGCGGCGCTCGAGCGCGGCGACCGTGCCGAGTTCGAGGCGGCGCTCCGGGAACAGCGGGAGGCGGCACTCACACTTCACGACGCGCAGGCGGACTGGGCTTGGGGTCTGCTCTCGAGCCTGCGCGACGGACTGGGCGAAGAGCGGATGGACGACGTGTTCCGCGTAACGCAGGGCAACTGGGTCTCGGAGCGGTACGCGGCGCTCGGCGAGATGACGCCGCAGGAGTCGCTCGAGCTGACGATCGAGGGGATGCGCGGCCACTTCACCGGCCCAGCGCGGGCAGGCCGTGTCGACGTGACCGAGGAGGACGACCGCTGGATTCTCAGCTTCGATCCGTGCGGCAGCGGCGGCAGGATGCGGCGCAGCGACCCGAACCGGAGGCAGACGCCGCGGACCGAGGCTCCCTACTCGTTCGCGGTCACCGAAGAGGCGCACGACTGGTCGTGGGGGAGAAAAGGCGTCTGCCTCTACTGCGCCCATTGCGCGGTCGTGAACGAGATCATGCCGATCGAGACGCGCGGGGCCCCGATGCGTATGACGGAAAATCCGGAGGACCCGGACGACCAGTGCCGCTGGACGATCTACAAATCTTCGGAGCTCGTCCCCGACTGGGTCTACGAACGCGTAGGCAAGCAGCCTCCCGCACGCACCTAGCACGATGCTGAACTACTCCGACCTGCCGCTGCTGCCGACGAAGACGCTTGGCAGCCACGCCGTGCCGAGCTGGATGTGGCTGGTGAAGGACGCGAATGCCAGAGGCGAGCTCGGCCCCGCCGATCTCGACGAGGCGCTGCTCGACGCCGTCGAGCTCGCGCTCCGGGAGATGACCGAGGCAGGACTCGACATCGTCTCGGACGGCGAGTTCCTCCGCGCCGACTTCACCTGGAACTTCCACGACCGGATCGCCGGGCTCGAGCCCATGACCCCGCAGCGGCGGCTCGGCTACCCGGGGCCGGATCAGGTGGACGCCTTCCGGTGCGTCGAGCCGCTCACCGTGCCGGCCGGCTATGGCCTGCCCCGCGAGGTCGAGCTGCTCCGGACGCGGACAGCCAAGCCGTTCATCGCACCGCTGCAAGGGCCGGTCACGCAAGCGTTCCGGATCCACCCTGGCGAGGTCTACGAGACGAAGGGCGACGTCGCCTGGGCGCTCGCGCCGCTCGTCAACACCGAGCTGCGCGCCGCAGTTGCCGCGGGCGCGCGCCACGTGCAGATCGACGAACCGGCCTTCTGGATCATGCCCGGCGGGCTCCCGGAGATGGTCGAAGTGTTCAACACGGCCGTTGAGGGCGTCGAGGCGACGATCGAGCTCCACCTCTGCTTCGGAAACTTCCGCGGCCGTCCGGCGGTCTCCGAGCGCAGCTACGCGGCCTTCGCACCGTATTTCCGCGAACTGAACGCGGACGTGCTCCATCTCGAGTTCGCCAACCGCTCGATGGCCGAGTGTGAGCTGTGGTCCGAGCACGGTGCCGACAAGATCCTGTGTGCCGGTGTCGTCGACGTGAAAGGACGCTCCGTCGAGACGCCCGAGATCGTCGCCGGCCGCATCCGCACGCTGCTGCGCTTCGTCCGGCCGGAGAAGCTCTGGCTCGCCCCCGACTGTGGCTTCAGCCAGACCGCCCGCAGCCTGGCCTCCGGGAAGCTCGAGTCGCTCGTCGCCGGCGCGAGAATCGTACGCGGCGAGCTCGGCTGAGGCGTTGAGCGCGAGATCGAGCTCGGATCAGCTCACACAACGATCAGTGGCGGCGCGACGACGCTCACTTGGCTTTCGCACTGAACGGCGCGCTCGACGATCGTGAGCCGGCCCCAGGGCTTTCCGCGGATTGCCCGTGGTACGTTCGCGACGTGACGCTTCGGCTCTCGACGTCGAACCTCGAAGCGATCGAACGTCGCGGCATCCCCGTACCGCATTACGACCGCGCAGCGCTCACTCCACGAATCCTGCATATCGGCGTCGGCGGCTTCCATCGTGCCCACCTCGCGCGTTACATCGACGAACTGGCGGAAGGCGGCGGAAGCTGGGGGATCCGGGGCATCGGGCTCCTCGACGCCGATCGTCGAATCGCAGGCGTGCTCGAGTCGCAGGATCACCTGTACACCTTGATCGAGCGTGACAGCAGCGGCTCCCGTCCGCGGATCGTCGGGAGCATCGTCGACTACCGGCTCGTCACCGGTGAC
>Ga0066710_100004740_pt1 | contig 12145 bp, 13 predicted proteins | sample GraSoiAngelo_159_FD_79666 | JGI IMG/M metagenome (GOLD analysis project Ga0066710, IMG submission 79666) | Grasslands soil microbial communities from the Angelo Coastal Reserve, California, USA - 14_1009_16_40cm | ecosystem: Environmental > Terrestrial > Soil > Grasslands | place: USA...
AACCATTAACCGGACTGGGTTTTCCGTCATGTTCAGGCCGCGAGTGGCAGTTCGATTCGGAACGTCGTGCCCCGGCCGACCTCCGAAGTAAAGTCTATCGAACCGTTCAGAAGCTGCACAATTCGAAACGTACTCGCAAGTCCGATTCCGCTGCCTCCCGGACGCGTGGTGAAAAACAATTGGAAAATTTTCTGGCGGTTTTCCAGTGGAATGCCCTTGCCTGTGTCGCCCACGGTGATTTCCGCCGCTTCGCCGCGGCGGCTCAGAACCAGTCGCAATTGCCCGCCGCTGGGCATGGCTTCCGCGGCATTCAGCACCAGATTCAGCACCGCCTGCTTGAGCAGCGCGCGGTCCACGTACACCTCCGGCACATCGATCGGCAGCAATTGCGCCAACTGAATATTGGATTTCTGAAGCTGCGGTTGCGCGACCTCCAAGACTTCCCTCAAAAGTTCCGCTAGCTGCGTCGCTTCCAGGCGGATGTCCATCGGTCGCGTGAAATCGAGGAAACGCTTCACCACCGCGTCCAACCGGTCGATTTCCTTGTCCAGCACCTGCACTGCTTGCCGCGCCGCACCATCGGCCCCCGCTGGGAGCGATTCCTTCAAGTTTTCCAGCCACAGCCGCATCGAATTCAGCGGATTCTTCACTTCGTGCGCCACTCCTGCCGTAATGCGCCCGAGCGCCGCTAGGCGCTCGCTCACTTGAAGTTGAGTATTGATGCTTTCCAGCGAGTCCAGATCGCGCAGCGTCACCAGTGCGCCCATGCGTTCACCATCTTCCTGGATCGCCTGTACGCTCACGCTTACACGCTTCGGCCCTTCGCTCGTCTGCAGTTCTGTTTCGGCTGCCACTTCGCTCAGTTCATCGCTTTCAATATGGAGCGGCTCGTGCAGCGGATGACCTGGTGGAAAAATTTCCGTCACGCGCCGTCCCAGAAATTGTCCGGCGGGGGCCCCCAGGAATTTTTCCGCAGCGGGGCTAATCATTACGGCTCGTGAATCCCGCGTGAACAGCAGCAATCCGTCTTCGAGCCCGGCCATCACGGAATTCATGTTTTCCCGCATCGTGCTGAATATTTCATGCACCCCGCGCAATTGCTCTCCGACTTGGGTAATCTTCCGGCTCACCAGCCCCAGTTCATCGCCGCTTCCTCCGATGCCTCTCCATTCTGAAGATGGCACGTCGTATTGTCCCGCGGAGATGCGGTCCAACTGTGCGGAGATATCTTGCAAGGGAGCCAGGGTCGCCCTGCTTACGATTGCCGCAAGCATCGTTGAAACAACCAACGCAAGGAACGCGATCGTCCCGGAGGTCCAGAGGCTCGGCGAGATTTCACTCACCAGCAAACCGACATTGAGCACCACGCGCACTTCTCCGAACGGGCGGTTCGCATTGCTGAACGGAAAATCGAGTTCGAAAACTTTTGAAGGCCCGGCGAGCACCTTTACCTGATGCAGGAAATTTCGCTGCACCAGCTGGGAAAGAGGTGTTCTTCGCGGTAGAAGTAATCCCGGCAGGTTTTCGTCGGTCGAGGCCAGAACCATTCCGTCAAGGTCGGTGATCGAAACTTCATAAATCAGAGGGTTTTCCTTTGCGGCTTTGAGTTGCGTGCGCAGACCGTCGCTGATTTCAAAGGCGTGTCTTACAAAATCATGGATTTCGTCGGGAGAGTCTGAGGCCGGCCGCAAACCCTGTTGGCCTGCCTCCAGCAGCGCGTGCTTGGCTTGCAGGAACACTTGCTTCCCTAAGTCATCCGCTCGCGTGTTGGTGGCTTGCAGCAATTGCTCGAGGAGCTGCGCCGCAAATACTCCAGACAAAACCGCCGCGACGAGCAGCACCAGGCTCGTCATCACCAGTGTGAGTTTTGTCCGCAGCCGCAGCTGCATTCTGCGTCCCTACTCCGTTTCGGCGCGTTCGCCGCCGTATTCTTTCAGCTTATTATGAAGTGTTTTCAGGCTGATGCCGAGCAGTTCCGCCGCACGCGTTTTGTTGTTTCCGGTTGCGCCCAGCGTCTGGAGAATAAGCACTCGCTCCATCGCATCAACCGTTGTTCCGACGGGAAACTTGATTGCCGAAAGATCGCTCGGCCCTTTCGCCCCTGTCTTTCCGAACTCTCCCGGCAGGCACGCGCGCGTAATCAAATCTTTTTCGCACATAATCGCCGCGCGCTCCAGTATGTTGCGCAGTTCGCGAATGTTTCCCGGCCAGGTGTGCCCCATGAAAATGTCCAGAACTTCCGCACCGATCCCGCGCACGTGCTTTCCATGCTTGGTATTTATGTCACGCAGAATGTGATCGACCAGCAGCGAAATGTCGTCCTTGTGATCCCGCAGCGGCGGCAGGTTGATATGAAACACGTTCAGGCGGAAGTACAGATCTTGCCGCAACTGGCCGCTGCTGACCGCTTGCTCGGGTTCTTTGTTCGTCGCCGCCAGTACGCGCACGTCCACCGGAGTCTCGCTCTTGCTCCCCAGCCGCCGCACCTTGCGGTCTTCCAGAACGCGCAACAGCTTTGCCTGTGTTGGCGCCGGCATTTCGCCGATTTCATCCAGCAGCAGCGTGCCTCCGTCCGCCAATTCGAAGCAGCCGATGCGTCGTTCGGCCGCGCCCGTAAACGCCCCGCGCTCGTGGCCAAAAATCTCGCTCTCCATCAACGTCTCCGGGATCGCTGAACAATTGATCGCCACAAACGGTCCGTTGGCGCGTGGCGAAAGCTTGTGCAGCGTCCGCGCCACAATCTCTTTGCCCGACCCTGTTTCGCCCGTGATCAGCACCGACGCCGAGCTCGGCGCGGCCATCTCCACGATGCGCATCACTTCCTGCATCGGCTTCGATCCCCCGACGAGGTCGCCCAGCCGTCCCGTTTCGCGCAGTTGCCGCTGCAGCACCGCCAGTTGCCGCGCGTCTCGCGCTTTGCCCAGCGCCCGGTCCAGCAACGCGCGCAGCACCGGCCCCTTCAGCGGCTTCTCGATGTACCAGAACGCTCCCGCCTCGATCGCCGCCACCGCGCGTTCTTCACTGCCTTTGCCCGTAATGATGATCGCTGGCACGTCGTGGAGTTCCGGCCCGAGCTGCCTCAGCAAGTCCAGCCCATTCATCCCGGGTAATTCGACGTCGGCGATCAGCGTGTCCGGCTGGTAACTCGCAAATTTTGCCAGCGCTTCTTCCGCCGTCCCCACGCCCACCACGTCGCAGCCCCACCGCTGCAAGAGCTGCTCGTAGCCTTTGCGCGCATTGTCCTCATCTTCGACAATCAGCACGCGGTCCTTGCGCTCCACCATTTCGATGGCCCGCACCGCTGCCCGTGTTTCTTCCCCCATGGGTCTCAGCCTCTCTTCGGCATGTTCTAGATGATTGGCGTACACACTGCTGTGCTGGACCCTTCGACTCTAACAAGCCCTTCGCGGCTTGCCAAGTTCTCTGGAATGCCCAACTGGCGCGCCCCGGTGGAGCCTCAACGAGGTGAATTTCGGGGAAGACTGGAACATTACCGCTCGTCCGGTAAAAGCGTTAAGCAGGCACTGGGTCCATCAGCTCGTGGGAAATTCTGTTCCGACAGTTATCTGAAAGTATTTAGTTCCCCTGAGTTCTCAGGTGCGGAAGAAGAAAACGCGCTGCGCTTTTGACAGCCCAGCGCGTTTGCTTTGATTGTAGAGGGTTCAACCAATAAAACCTAGGCTAGAGCAGAACGCAGAACATGTTCGTCCGGGCCTCGGCCAGCACAGCATCCGGCCAGCTTACCGTCAATGACTACTGCTGGCACGCTTCTGATACCGTGTTCTTTTGCCTTGGAAGCTACTTCAGACTTCTGCATGTCATGAATAACTACCTCATGGGAAGAGCCTGCAATCTTCTTCACCAGTTCAATGGTCTCCTTGCATGTTGAGCAGCCAGCACTAAAGACTTCAATTTTCCTTCTTGTGTTCATGGTGTTCTCCTAATACTTCTTAGACTAAATTCATCGCACTTCTTTTTGTTCGCAGCCGGGGCACATTGCCACTTCGCTAGGTGGTTCGCGGCGCGCGGCCGCGCGTTCCACAATGAAGCGGTAACAAGGAGCCCTAATGCGCTGTACATGGTGAGTCTTGATTCCCACACAAACTTGCCTAGCAGGACAGCAGCGGCAGCAAGCATTCCCAGTAGGAAAGGACCGTAGCCATTGCGTTGTTTTGCTCTGAACGCGATTGCTGCCAGAGCGAGACTGAGCAACGCAACGGTCATTGGAAGTAGATAGGCCCTTGAGATTAGAAAACCCAGTCCAATCGAAGATAGCAAAGCGGCGTAAGCTGGCCAGCAGGCGGGACAAGCGAGGTTGGGAAGGATTGAGACACCAACGCCCGGTAGGGTCAATAAGCTCTGTTTCCATGTGCGGTTCATGCTTCCTCTTTGTTAAGACTGTCAAGGATTGGACACTCGGCCACCGGCGCGCATCCATCACATGCTTTTGTCAGCTTCTGCAAGGTCTTCTTCATAGACGCAAGACTGCGTATTTTGGAGTCTATATCGGCAATCTTGGCTTCGGCGCGGGTGCGAATTGCTGCGCTGGTGGTGTTGCGTGAAACCCGGAGAGACAACAGTTCTCGGATTTCAGCGAGCGAGAATCCAAGTTCCTGAGCGCGTCGAATAAATCTAAGCCGACGTGGGGCGTCCTCCGGGAATTGACGATAGCCGGATGACGTGCTTCGCGGAGGTTTTGGCAGAAGACCCCGGCGTTCGTAATAACGAACGGTTTCCAAGTTGACGCCAGCTTCTTTTGCGAGCTTACCGATTGTTAGTGACTTCACTCTTCTTCTCGCTTTCCGGGTACAGTCTAAACCCCGGACTATGGTACAGGGTCAAGAGGTATTTTCTAGTGTGGGGTCTGGGCACGCGGACATGTTGCCCCCACGGCCCTCAAGCCGTGTTCGTGGTAACCTCTCCTCTCGGATGGAAACTTCCTGCCCCTCGTTCGTGGGGCGTGATCGAGTTTCGACTCGTGCGTAAAGGGAGAAGATCCCTATGAATTTTAACGTCCAGCGAATAAGCGCTCTGACGGCGTGCCTCCTGGCGGGAATCATTGCGGTCTGTTGGCACCCAGAAACTCGAGCCGCTGGGCCCGAAGATCCGAAGCCTACGGCAGCTCACCTCGATCAGCCGGAAACAAAAATCGCCACCTCCTGGGACCAGAAAGCTGCTGCCGCTTACCTCGATCAAAGGGCAGGCTGGTGGATCGAATGGCCAAAGGCCGCGCGCGATCACGAAACTATCTGCGTGTCGTGCCATACGGCTGTGCCTTACGTGCTCTCGCGGCCCGCGCTTCGCAAAGCGCTTGCCGAAAAAGTTCCTTCAGCCAACGAACGCAGGCTGCTCTACAGCGTCACGAAGCGCGTTCGCCTTTGGAAGGAAGTCGCCCCATTTTACAGCGACGCAGATCGCGGCGCGTACAAGACCGTCGAGTCTCGCGGCACCGAATCCGTTCTCAATGCGCTGATCCTTGCCGCCAATGACGCGCCGCACGGCAAACTCAGCGATGATACGCGCACTGCGCTGGACAACATGTGGGCAGAGCAGCAGACCACCGGAAATAAAAAGGGCGCGTGGTCGTGGCTGCGGTTTGCTAACGAGCCGTGGGAAGCGGACGATTCGGACTTTTATGGAGCCACTCTGGCGGCGGTCGCCGTGGGCACTGCCCCCGGCAATTATCACGCGAGACCCGAAATCCAAAACAGCCTCAAGTTGCTGCGCGAATACTTGAACCGCGAATCCGCAGCGCAAACCACCATCAATCGGGTCGTCCTCTTGTGGGCTTCCGCGAAAGTGCCCGGACTCCTCGAGTCCGAGCAGCAGAAGGCGATCATCAAGGAAGTTCTCGGTAAACAGCAGGCCGACGGAGGCTGGAGCCTGTCTTCGCTTGTCGGTGGCTGGAAACGCCAGGACGGGACGCTGCAGGAAGGGAAGAGCGACGGGTATGCCACCGGCCTGATCGCGTATGCGTTGCAGGAAGCCGGAATCCCCCGGGAGCACGCCCAGGAGAAGCAGGCGCTCGCCTGGCTGTCCGCTAATCAGAACAAAGTGGAAGGTTTCTGGCTGGCCTACTCGTTAAACAAAAACGCCGAGCATCACATGACTCCGAGCACCGCCCTCTTCATGAACGACGCCGCGACAGCCTACGCCGTCCTCGCCCTAACCGAAGCCACCCGGCATTGAATCCGGCTCGTCTTTGGATTACCGGGCCAGTTATAAGAAATCCGGTAAAGAGGCACTCCGAGGTGTTCTAGGTTGACTCGAGTCCTTAATTAGCCGTTTCGGGAACAGCTATGTCCGGCTTGGATTTGGCGCAATGCGTCGCGCCGTTGGGTAAAGCTCTCCACCATGTGCTCCACTACATTTCGCAGGCTACGGGGGCGTTCATCTAAGCGCGGATTTGCCTCCAGCGTGGATTTTATCGCCCTGGTTGCCACGCTGGAGAGAGATGGGCCTGTTTTCACGCGGTCTACTGCCGCCAAATACTCGCCACGAGTCCAATTCTGTTCTCGTCCAGTCTGCAATAAAGTAATCCCTGCATCATATCCGTTCAGAAACGAGGTGCGCTGCATGAGGATTGCCTTCAATAAATCGGGGCGTCCGAACGTGCGGCCGTCGGCCCACACAGCAGCGGCCACTTCCACTCGGTCAGGATACGGACCGCCAACAACATGGGGCAGAGCCTGCGAAGTGTTCGAGCTTTTCCGGACTGGCGATTGGTTCAGTATGATCGAGGAAGTTCCGTCTCATTCCTTAACGAGATACAGCGCGCGTTCCAGTTCCAATTCCAGCTTTGCGCCCTTTGGCAGGTTCAACTCGTGGCCGCGCCCGGATTCCATCAGGTAGGCCGTCAGCGCTCCCAACGCAGCGCCTTCGGCGGCTTCTTTCTTGTCCTTGTCTTTCACGCCCTTCACGGCGCCGATTGCTGCTCCTGCCGCGGCAGCTTGCGCCGCGTCCTCTTGCGTGCTGCTTCGGCCCTCGATGAGTCCTTCTTTTTGCGGATGGGATTTCACGCTGTGGTCGCCGGGAACGCTCACGACTTCGGCGACGATCGGCAGATCGCCAAATTTCGTGTGGATTTCATCAAACGTCAGCCAGATTTTCGCTCGGCCTGCCACCCCCGCCGGCTCCACGTGGCTGATGTGCCCGTGAATTTCCGCCCCGGACGGCAGATAAATCCCGCTGCCCGCTTCGAGCGGCTCGAGCGTCTTCACTTTGAACTTTTCGTTTTCCTTTGTGCCCTTGGTGCCCAGTTCATCTTCGAGCCGTACCAGAAACTTGGTCCCCGGCGCGACCGCGTAAGTTTCAATCGGCAGCCCGTGCCGTTCACCGTCGGCCTTCTGACGCAACTGTTCTGGCGCTGGTGTTGTCCTTTCCCGTGACGGTTCTTGCGTTTGATCCTGCGCTTTGCCCGCGGATCCCAAACCAAGAGCCATTGCCAAAATCGTGACACCAGTGATTACATTTCTAGATTTCATCCGTTCCATAGTCTCCTCCCGCGAAATGCCGAGCAAACAGAGTAGTGCACATAGGAAGCCACAGCCGCTCTTAAGAATGTGCTGTAAAGGACTGAAAAAAGGACACTTGGAGGTGCTACTTTACAGTCAAAACGGAAGGCCAGACTTCTGTCGGCCAATCCCGCCATCGCCCCGCAAGCCTTTTCCGACACCCGGGTCTCGGATCGGCGAGGAAGGGGGCTAGTTTTCCAAGAAGCGCCGGATGCGGCGCAAAACAGCGCTATACATCGCGGGAGTCACGCGGCCGGTCTGCGTATTCTGCTGGCTCGGGTGGTACACGCCGAATAATCTTGGCGTGCCAGCCGCAACTTCAGCCTCCGCGCCATGCGCGAACTTGTAAAGCGCGCGCGAAGGAATCAGGCCGCGCTGCTTCAAGATTTCCAGGTACCCGTCCCACGCAATTTTTCCCAGCGCCAGCACCGCCTTGGGCTGCAAAATTTGCAATTCGCGCTCAAAATACCCGCGGCAATTCGCGATCTCCTTCGGCAGGGGCTTGTTCTCTGGTGGGGCGCACCGGCAAGTCGCGCTGATATACGCGTTCTCCAGCTGCAGCCCATCATCGCGGTGCAGGGAACTAGCCTGATTCGCAAAGCCCGCTTTATGCAGCGCCGCATACAGAAAATCGCCTGAGCAGTCGCCCGTGAACATCCGCCCCGTGCGATTCGCTCCATGCGCTGCGGGCGCCAGCCCGAGTATCAGCAGCTGCGCGCCTGCGTCTCCGAATCCGGGAACCGGCTTTCCCCAGTACGTCCACTCGCGATACGCGCGCCGCTTTTCCCGCGCCACTTTCTCGCGGTAGCGCACCAAACGCGGACACTTCCGGCAAGCCTCGATTTCCTCATTCAAGACACGAAGCTGAGAGAGTTGTTCCGGCATGAGCCTACGATGACTGGCGTGTCATCATTCGCTTTAGATCGATGAAGGGTGTCGCTCCGGGGAACATGGCCGCGCAAGAACGCGCTTCCAGCATTTCTTTTCCAATTCGCTGCACGGCTCCCATCGCAGCGCGCATAATACCCGATCCCGCGCTCACCCGAGCCACGCCGATTTTTTCCAGCTCGGCAATCGTCGGACACGCTGGATTTGCCAGAATGTTGAGCGGGGCTTCCACGGCCTTAACCAGCTTGGCGATGGTGTCCCGGTCGTAGAGCCCGGGCGCAAACAGACAATCCGCTCCTGCGTCGCGATAGGCGCGCAAACGCTCGACCGTCCGCTCGAACTGCGTAGCCTCAGGCCCGATGGGCATCAAATAAATGTCTGTTCGCGCGTTCAACACAAAGGGAACACCCAGCGATGCAGCCGTCTCACGAATGACGCGGATTTTCTCCGCCTGAAGCGGGATAGCGACTTGCGAGCTCTCGTCATCTCCGGTCACATCTTCCAGATTCATTCCGATCGCTCCTGCTTCGATGGCCGCTTTCACCGTTTCCGCCATCTCTTTGACGGTCGTACCGTAGCCCGCCTCCAAATCCGCGGTCACCGGAATACGCACGGCGCGCGCAATGCGGCCCACGACCTCGAGCATCTCGCCACGCGAGATGCGCTGGCCGTCTGGATAGCCCAAAGAATAAGCGATACCAGCGCTGGTTGTGGCGATCGCGGGGTGCCCACATTCTTCCAGAATTCGCGCGCTGGCTACGTCCCACGCATTCGGCAGCAGCAGGAGACGCGGTCCATGATGCAGCTTCCGAAATTGTTCGGCCTTCTTGGCTTGGGTGCGCACATCCATTGGAAACCTCCAGGAGAAAGGTGCAAGGATCATCCAGGAATCAAAGACTAAGGATTGTCCGCAATTTGGAAACGGCCAAATTGGAGAGCGATTCCTTGGCTCAGTTGATTCGCAACATCACTTACTTCGGCGCAAAATCGCCAAGACTTCGTCGTGAATTTTTCCATTCGTGCTGACCAATTGCCCGGTATAAATCGTTCGCTCGCCTCGCACGTTTGTAGAGCGGCCCCCCGCTTCCTCGACCATGATCCCGAGCGGCGCGAGGTCCCACGGTTTGGAAGTCCAATCGAGCGCGACTTCAATTGCTCCTTCCGCGACCAGCATGTGTTGCCAGAAACCGCCGAACGAGCGGCTGTTGCGCGCGGCGTCCAGTAACGCGCGGATCTTTGCCTGGTCATGTGCATTCTTGCTCGGGCCGGTGCCAGTGGTAAAAACCATCGCTTTGCCCAGATTGGTCACGTTCGAAACTTGGAGTCTCTTGCCATCACGGTACGCACCCTCGCCTCGATACGCCCACCAGCGCGAGTGCAACCCGGGCGCGCTCACCATTGCGGCAACGATTTCGCCATTCGACTCAATTCCCATCAGCGTGCCAAAAGTCGGAATCCCGCGCGAAAACTCTTCCGTTCCGTCAATGGGATCGATGATCATCCGCGCGCGCCCCGATGCGCTCGCCGACTTCGCATCTCCGCCGCCCATTTCTTCACCCAGAACATCCAGCGCCAGACCGCTCGCCGCCACTTTCGTCCGCGCCATCTCTTCCACGGCGCGGTCCGCCTGCGTCACCGCCGTCCCGTCGCCCTTTCTGTCAACGCGCAATTCGTCCGCGCGGAAATACCGCATCGCAATCGCATCCCCTTCCTTCGCAATCGCCTCCAAGAGCGCTCCATATTCCTTCGCGTAACCCATGCGTTCTCCCGTTTCGTTCGAATACCGACGTTACCGCGATTTGACTCTCTAGCCGTGCACCCCTAGCATACAAAGTTATACAAATGTCTGCTCACGCCAACACCGGAACCGTGCTGGACCGCATTCTGGAAGCGCGGCGCACCGAGGTCGATCACCGCAAGCGCGTGTTGCCGGAGACCGCGCTCAAGTATGGCGTGAAAGCGGCCACGCCGCTGCGCGATTTTTCCGCGGCCCTGTGCCGCGACGGCCTGAACGTTGTCGCAGAGCTGAAACCGGCCTCGCCCTCGCGCGGTGTTCTCCGCGAGCCATTCGAACCGGTGGAGCTTGCCCAGAGCTTAGAGTCCGCGGGAGCTTGCGCACTCTCCGTGCTCACCGAAGGCGAATTTTTTCGCGGCTCATTGAAGAATCTACGCGATGCCCGCAAGTCGATTCAACTCCCGGTCCTGCGCAAAGATTTTATCTTTGATTCCTGGCAGGTTTGGGAGACGCGCGCGAATGACGCCGACAGCTTTCTGCTCATCGTCGCAATTCTGAACGATGGGCTTCTTCGCGACTTGATCGCCCTCGGCCGCGAGATTGGCATGGAGCCGCTCGTCGAGGTCCACACTGGCGAAGAACTCGACCGCGCCCTCGCCGCCGGTGCGCGCATTCTGGGCATGAACAATCGCAATCTTAAGACGCTGACTGTTGACGCCAATACTTCATTCGAACTGATCGGCCGCGCTCCCGATGACTGCATCGCCGTCAGCGAATCCGGATTGAGCGCACCCGGCGATCTCGTAAGACTTCGCGCCGCCGGTTTTGACGCTTTCCTCATCGGCACGCACCTCATGCTCGCTCCTGATCCCGCCGCGGCCCTTTCCGCGCTCCTCACTTCTCCGACGGGAACGCTGTAGGTGTAGGTGTACATGGTCCGCATTAAAATCTGCGGTATCACCAACGCCGCCGACGCTCTCGCCGCCATCGACGCCGGCGCCAATCTTCTCGGTTTCAATTTCTATGAGAAAAGCCCGCGTCACATCGACGAAACCGAGGCCGCCAAAATTCGGCGGCAGCTTCCGAAAAAAGTCAAAACCGTGGGCATTTTCGTCAACGCCCCGCCGGCTGATGTCGCGGCGCTATGTAAACTGCTGAAGCTCTATGCCGCGCAGCTTCATGGCGATGAATCTCCAGAGACTGTTGCGGAAGTAGCCCGCAGCCTCACCGTTTGGAAAGCCTTTCGCGTCGAGCCCGATTTTCATTTGAAGACTCTCGACGAATACCCCGAGGCCTCTGCCTTTTTGTTTGACGCCGCACACACAGGCCAATATGGTGGTACGGGCCGCACAACGGATTGGGATGTCGCCCGGCGCGCCGCCGTTGGCCACCGTATCATTTTGGCGGGCGGCCTTAACGTTGAAAACGTTGCTGCGGCGGTGCGCATTGTGCGCCCCTACGCCGTGGATGTTGCCAGCGGCGTGGAATCAAAGCCTGGAAAGAAAGATCACGGCCGCATGCGTGAATTTGTTCAGGAAGTTCGTCGCGGTGAGCGGAAATAGAATCATCAAGCGAGATTTTCACGGGAAGCTATGAGCTCAATCCTTCAATCACCGGCGACGGCGCCTGGACGCTTTGGCCCTTACGGCGGCCGCTACGTTCCCGAGACGCTGATGGTGCCGCTTTTTGAACTCGAACGCGCTTACGAAGCTGCGAAGTCCGATCCAGCGTTTCAAGCGCGATTCAGTGATCTGCTGAAAAATTTTGCCGGCCGCCCAACGCCGCTGCAATTTGCTTCGCACCTCACCGAAAAACTCGGGGGACCGCGCATTTATCTCAAACGCGAAGATTTACTGCACACCGGGGCACACAAGATCAACAACGCGATCGGCCAGGGCCTACTCGCGGTGAAAATGGGCAAGCCGCGCATCATCGCGGAAACGGGCGCAGGCCAGCATGGAGTCGCGTCGGCGACCGTTGCCGCGCACCTCGGCCTCGAATGCGTCGT
>Ga0066710_100004741_pt1 | contig 12144 bp, 10 predicted proteins | sample GraSoiAngelo_159_FD_79666 | JGI IMG/M metagenome (GOLD analysis project Ga0066710, IMG submission 79666) | Grasslands soil microbial communities from the Angelo Coastal Reserve, California, USA - 14_1009_16_40cm | ecosystem: Environmental > Terrestrial > Soil > Grasslands | place: USA...
CACCTCGACATCATCGGCCGCGGAGTGCGCCTGTTCGACGAGATCATCGTCGCCATCCTCAAGAACGCGGACAAGGAGGCGCTGCTGCCGCTGGGGGAGCGGATGGAGATCCTGAAGACGGCCGTCGCCGGGCTGCCGAACGTGCGGGTGGAGTCGTTCGACGGCCTGCTCGTGGACTACGTCCGCACGTGCGGGGCGCAGGCGATCGTCCGCGGCCTGCGGGCCCTGTCGGACTTCGAGTACGAGTTCCAGATGGCCTTGATGAACCGGCGCCTGGGGCCGGACATCGAGACGGTGTTCATGATGCCGAGCGAGGCCTACTCCTACGTCAGCAGCCGCCTGGTCAAGGAGGTGGTGCGGCTGGGAGGCGACGCGGCGGGGCTGGTGCCGCCGGAGGTCGTGACCCGGCTGCGGGCGCGCTACGCCGCCCCGGGGAAGAGACGATGACGCGCATCGAGACGCTCCTGGCGAAGAGGCTGGAGGCGGTCAGCGTCTCGCCGACCCTGGCCGTGATGATGGAGGCCAAGGCGCTGAAGGCCAAAGGCGTCGACGTGATCGACTTCGGGCCGGGCGAGCCCGACTTCGACACGCCGGCGAACGTCAAGCGCGCGGCCGCCGCCGCCATCGAGGCCAACCTGACGCATTACACGGACACCTCGGGCATCGTCGAGCTGCGCCGGGCGATCGCGGCGCGCTACCGCGATCTGTACGGCGCCGATTGGACCGAAGACCAGGTGATCACCGGCGTGGGGGGCAAGAACGTCCTCTTCCTGCTGGCGCTGGCGCTCTTCGAGCCGGGGGACCGGGTGGCGATCTTCGCCCCCTTCTGGGTGTCGTTCCCCGAGCAGGTGAGGCTGACCGGCGCGACGCCGATCCTGATCCAGGCGCGCGAGGAGGACGGCTTCATCCCGCGTGCCCGGGACCTGGAGCCGCACGCCGGCCGGCTCAAGGCGATCATCCTCAATTCGCCCTGCAACCCTTCCGGCGCGGTGATCCCGGCGGACGAGGTGGAGCGCCTGGCGGCCTTCTGCGAGCGCACGGGGGCCATCCTGATCTCCGACGAGACCTACGACACCTTCCACTACGGCCCGGGACGCTTCGCCTCTTTCGCCTCGCAGGCCGCGCGCCTGCGCGACCGGCTGGTCGTGGTCAATTCGCTGTCCAAGACCTACGCCATGACCGGCTGGCGCGTCGGCTACGGATTGGGCCCGAGACCGCTGATCGACGCCCTGCGCAAGATCCAGTCGCACGACGCGACCCACACCGCGTCGATCTCGCAGGCGGCGGGCGTGGAGGCGGTGCGCGGCGCGCAGGACTCGGTGGCCGCCATGCTGGCCGAGTACCGCCGGCGCCGCGACGAGATCATCCCCGCCCTCAACCGCGTCCGGGGCATCCGCTGCGCCACGCCCGGAGGCGCCTTCTACGTCTTCCCGAACGTCTCCGGGGCGATGGCGCGCCTCGGGGCCGGGACCTCGATCGACCTGGCGAAGCGGCTGATGACCGAGATCGGCGTCGCCACCGTGCCGGGCGAGGCCTTCGGCGTGCCGGGACACCTGCGCCTGTCGTATGCCCTCTCCCTCGACCGCATCCGGGCGGGCGTGGACCGCCTGCGCGGCCTTCTCGGAACGGCGGACGCATGACCGCGCTCCGGCGCCCGTCGCCCGCCCTGCTCCTCGTCCTCCTGAGCGCGGGGATCCTCCTGGGGGCGGCCCCCGCGGAGAAGGCCGCCGCGGAGAAGCCCGCCGCGGCGGGCCTGGTCTACACGGTGACCCTGGACGACGTCATCCACCCGATCTCGGCGCGCTTCCTGAAGGAGGCGATCGACCAGGCCAACCAGGAGCACGCGACGCTGCTGATCCTCGAGCTGGACACGCCCGGCGGTCTCGCCAGCTCGATGGAGGAGATGATCCGCGCCATCACCTCCTCGAAGGTGCCGATCGTGGTTTTCGTCAACGGCAGCAAGGCGGCCTCGGCCGGGTTCTTCCTGACCATCGCCGCCGACGTGGCGGTGATGGCGCCCGGCACGCGCATGGGAGCGGCGCACCCGGTGGCGGTCATGGGGGAGATCCCGAAGGACTCCCCGATGATGGCGAAGATCGAGAACGACGCGGCGGCCTACGCCCGCAGCCTCGCCACCAACCGCGGCCGCAACGCGAAGGCGGCCGAGGAGGCGGTGCGCAAGAGCAGCTCCTACACCGAGCAGGAAGCCCTGAAGCTCGGCCTCATCGACTTCATCGCCCACGACGAGCGGGAAATCCTGAAGGCGCTCGAGGGCAGGGTGATCCGCCGCTTCGACGGCACCAAGGTGACCCTGCACCTCTCCCAGGTCCGCATCGTCTCGCTCGACATGACCGGGCGCGAGCGCTTCCTGAGCATGCTCGCCAACCCGACGCTGGCGGCCTTCCTGCTGTTCATCGGCCTCGTCGGGCTGTACGTCGAGTTCACCCATCCGGGGATGGTGGCGCCGGGCCTGGTCGGGGTGATCTGCCTGCTCCTCTTCGCCCTCTCGACGCAGATGCTGCCGGTGAACTGGGTGGGCGTCGGACTGGTGGCCATGGGGATCCTGATGTTCCTCCTGGAGCTCAAGATCCCCAGCTACGGCACCTTGACGCTGGGAGGGATCACCTGCCTGATCGTGGGGGCGCTCATGCTGTTCCGCTCGCCGCAGGCGGTGGGCGATTTCGGCGTGGCCACGCGGGTGATCGTCGCCATCGGCGGCTCGGCCGCCATCATCATGGCCGTCCTCACCACCCTGGTGGTCCGATCCTTCAAGAAGAAGCCCACCACGGGCGTCTCGGGGCTGATCGCGGAGGAGGGGACGGCCCTGAGCGACATCGATCCCCAGGGGCGCGTCTTCGTGCACGGCGAGTACTGGAACGCGCAGGCGGGGGCCCCCATCAAGCAGGGGAGCCGCGTGCGCGTGGTGCGGGTGCGCGACATGGTGCTGGACGTGGAGGAAGTCTCTTAGGTCCGCGGCCGACCGCGGGGGAGGGTACATGAACGGACTGTTTGGCGCGGGCCCGGGGTTCGTCTTCATCGTCGTGGCCGTCGCCTTCTGGGTCTTCTCGAGCCTCAAGATCCTCAACGAGTACGAGCGGGCCGTGGTGTTCCGGCTGGGACGCCTACTGGGCGCGGCCAAGGGGCCGGGCCTGGTGCTGATCTGGTTCCCGATCGATCGGATGGTGCGGGTGTCGCTGCGCACGGTCGTGCACGACGTGCCGCCCCAGGACGTGATCACGCGCGACAACGTCTCGGTCAAGGTGAACGCCGTCATCTACTACCGGGTCCTCGACCCGCGCAAGGCCGTGGTCGAGGTGGAGCAGTACCACTACGCCACCTCGCAGCTGGCCCAGACCACGCTGCGCTCCGTGCTCGGACAGGTCGAGCTGGACGACCTGCTCAGCCAGCGCGAGCGCTTGAACGCGCAGCTGCAGCAGATCCTCGATCGCCACACCGAGCCCTGGGGAGTCAAGGTGGCCGCCGTGGAAGTGAAGCACGTCGATCTCCCGGCCGAGATGCAGCGCGCCATGGCCAAGCAGGCCGAGGCGGAGCGCGAGAAGCGCGCCAAGATCATCCACGCCGAGGGCGAATTCCAGGCCTCGTCGCAGCTCGCCAAGGCGGCCGAGGTGATCTCGGCGAACTCGACCACGCTGCAGCTGCGCTATCTGCAGACCCTGACGGAGATCGCCACGGAGAAGAACTCGACCATCATCTTTCCCGTGCCGATCGACATCTTCGACGGGCTGAGGAAGAAAGTCACGAGCTGAGTCGACGCCCGGCCCGCGGCGCGCCGCGGGCCGACCCGGGATCGGTGAGGATGAGCGATCCGGACAGGCTCAAGGAGGAGCTGCACCTCGCGCGCACGGCGCTCGCCGTGGCGCGCCATCTTGATCTCGAGGCGGTGGGGGAGGGGTTCGTCCGGGCCGCTATGGAGCACGGGCACGCCACGGCCGCCTTCCTCTACCTGTACGACGGCGAGCAGGACAGCTTCCATCTCAGGGCCAGCCACATCCCTCCGGACGACCCGCGCCGCAAGGGGATCGTGTCGCTGGACCTCGCCGACCTGCACGTGCCCGGCTCCAACGCCTCCACCTGGGCCCCGGCGATCACCGCGGCGCCCGAGGCGCTCCGCCGCCTGGCGATCGAGCAGGTGCTGGTCGTGCCGCTGCCGGGGACCGGCGCGCTCCTCGGCGTGCTGCTGCTGGCGCGCGAGCGCCAGGTGATCCCGGTGGACGACATGGACCGCGTGGGCCGGCTGGTCCCCGACCTGTTGCCCGCCCTGCTCAACGCCATCCTGGTCGAGCGCTACAAGGAGCTGATCATCAAGGATGATCAGACCGACTCCTACAACCGGCGCTATTTCGACCGCTTCCTCAGCGAGGAGGTCTACCGGGCCCACCGCTACACCACCTCGCTGGCCCTGATCTTCCTCGACATGGACAACCTGAAGGAGGTCAACAGCCGTTACGGGCATGCCATGGGGAGCAAGGCGCTGCGCGAGGTGTCGCGCCGCCTGGTCAAGGAGATCCGGGGCAGCGACAAGCTGTTCCGCTACGGGGGCGACGAGTTCTGCGTGGTGCTCCCCGAGACCGAGGTGCGGGGCGCGCGCGAGCTGGCCGAGCGCCTGCGGGTGTCGCTGAGCGGACGGTCCTTCCTGGTGGACGACACTCCCGGGATGCCGCTCACCGCGTCGTTCGGCATCGCCGCCTACCCCGAGCACGCCCGCACCAGCCTGGGGCTGATCAAGTGCGCCGACAGGGCCATGCAGCGCATCAAGCTGTCGGGGAAGAACTCCATCGGCGTCTCGGTGTCGGGCGAGGAAGAGGCCCCCCAGGCGGTGGGGGCCCCGAGGTGAGCGGTCGCGCCAAGGCGCGCTCGTTGGTTCTTTCGGTGGCCTGCGTGGTGGCGTTGCTGATCTTCGTCTCCCGCTGGGCCACGCGCGTGGGCGACGCGCCCCGGCCGGGGGCCGGATCTTCGGCGGCAGACGCGGGCGGCCCCGCGCGCGCCGCCGCCGAGCCCGTCCCGGACCTCAGCTTCTACCGGATGCTCGACGCGCCGCATGCGCCGGGCTTCGAGGGCCCCGCGCCGCCCCCCTCCCCGCCCCCGGCGCCGTCCGCGGCGCCCGCCGCCCGCCCGGGCGCCTACATCGTGCAGGTGTTCGCCGGCAGGGAGCTGGCCGCCGCGCGCCATCTGCGGGACCGGCTGGCGGCGCGCGGCCTGCCGGCCATGCTGGGAGAGTCGGGGTCGGGCGCGACGAGGCTCTACCGCGTGCGGGTCGGACCGTACCGGGAACGGGCGGCGGCGGAGACGGCCGCGCGGCGCGTGCGGGAGCAGGGCCTGAAGCCCTGGGTGGCGCGGGAGGCGCCGCGATGAGCGAGAGGCGGGCGGAGCAGGACGATCGACGGCTCCTCGGGGACCTGCTGATCGAGGCGGGCCTGGTGACCCGCGGCGGCCTGCTGGCCGCGCTGGAAGAGCAGCGGATGCGCGGCGGGCGGCTGGGGTATCACCTGGTCAGGCTGGGGAAGGTCACGCCGGCCGCCCTGCACCTCTTCCTGCAGGAGAGCTTCGCCGTGCTGGCTCCCGACCTGCTGGAGTCGCTGCGCCGCGGGCCGGCCGTCGACCTGGTGCCCGCGCGCCTGGCGCACCACTACAACATGATGCCGGTGCGCGTCGACGACGGGGTCCTGTCGCTGGCGATCGCGGCGGCCGACAGCCCGCGCCTGATTCCGGCGGTGGAAGAGCTGACGGGATTGCGCGTCGAGCCGATGATCTGCCCGCCCTCCCTGATCGGCGAGGCGCTGTCCCGCTTCTATCCGGCCGAGGTCGAATCGGGCGTGATCTACCGGCCGGCGGGCGACAACGTCTTCGTGCTGTCGGATCGGCGGCGGGGCCTCCGCCCGCTCCTCCCCGAGGCGCTGCGCGAGGACGCGCCGGCGGCCGACTGGCTGCGGGCCATCGGCGCGGAGGCGATCAGGCGCCAGGCGAAAGGACTGCGGATCGAGCCGCGGCGCTCGGAGGTGCGGGTGGCGTTCAGGGTGGCGGGCGCCGACGAGCCGTTCCTGAGCCTGCCGCGGGGGGTCTACCTGGGGCTCAGCGCCCTGATCGAGGGGTTGTCACGCCTCGCCGGGCGCGGCCGGGTGGTGCCGCGCGAGGGGCGCGTGGCGCTCGCCTCGGAGGGGCGCCGCCTGATCGCCTCCGTGCTGGCGCTGCCGGGGCTGGAAGGGGAGACCTACGCCATCGACCTGCGGGTGGCGCGCGTCGCGACGCGCAGCGCTCGGGATCTGCGGCAGGAGGTGCCGGCGCTCGCGGCGGCCCTCGATCGCCTTGCCGCCCGCGCGCGCGGCGTGCTGATCGTCACGTCGCCCGGCGCCGCCGAGACCGCCGCGGGGGTCGCCGCGGTCCTGGACCTCCTCGAAGGCCGCCTGCCGCGCCGGATCGCCCTCGGGGAGTGGAGCGCCGTGCCGGGTCTCGAGACTCTCACCCCGTCTCCGCCTGAAGGCGGGGAGGAGCTGCCCCTCGACGTCCTCCTGGAGCAGGTGTCGGACCGGGGGCCCGACCTGCTGCTCCTGCCGCAGGGCGATGCCGCCTCGGCTCCGGCCGCGTTCGTCCAGGCGCACGACCGGGTGGTCCTGCTGCCGGTCGAGGCGGCGGATGCGTTCGCCGCGGTCGAGCGCCTGGTGCGCCTGGGCCTCGGGCACGAGGCGGCGGAGGCGGGCGTGGAGGGAGTCCTGGGAGTCCGCCTGATGGAGTCTCTCTGCCCGTCCTGCCGGCGCGCCTGCGACCTTCAGGATCTTCTTTCGCCCGGCCCGCGCCATCGCCGCATCGGCCCGGGCCCTTACTTCACGGCGCCGGGCTGCCCGGCCTGCCGCGGGTCCGGGGTGCTGGTGCTGCAACCCGTCTTCGAGCTTCTCGAGGTCCCCGCGGCGGGCGATCTCTTCCGCCCGGGCATGACCGCGGCGGCGTTGCGGCAAAGCCGCGCGCGGGAGGGGATGGAGACCCTCGTCCTGGCCGCCCTGCGCAAGTCCGCCGAGGGAATCCTCGACGTCAGGGAGCCGCTGCGCCTCCTGCTGCATGAGCAGGCCTGAGGAGGCACCTCGCGGCGGACCGTGGCTGGCGGCGCTTTCGGGGCTGCTGCTGGCCCTGTCCTACCCGCACGCCGACCTGGGCCCGCTGGCGCTCCTGGCCCTCGTCCCCCTGCTCCTGGCGCTCGGCAGGGGCGAGGGCGGCGTCGGAGCCGGCTTTCGTCTCGGCCTTCTCTGCGGCGTGGTCTTCTTCGCCGCCCTGCTCTACTGGATCCCGGTGGTGATGGTGACCTACGGCGGCCTGTCGTGGGCCCTCGGGATCCTGGCCTTCTCGCCCCTGGTCCTCTACCTCGCCCTGTACACGGCGCTGTTCGGGGCCCTGGTTGCCGCGGCGCGGCGGCAGGTCGGCCCGATGGCGCTTCTGGCCGCGCCGGTGCTCTGGACGGGGCTCGAGCTGATCCGGGGTCGCGCGCTGACCGGCTTCCCCTGGGGTCTGCTCGGCTACACGCAGCACCGCAACCTCGGCCTGCTGCAGGCCGCGGCCGTCGGCGGCATCTACGCCGTGTCGTTCCTGGTCATGGCGTGCAACGCGGGCGTCGCCCTCCTCCTCCCAGGGGGGAGGAAGGCGCCTGCCGCGCGCCGCGCCGGCGCGGCGCTGCTCCTGGGCGTGGCCGCCGCCCAGGCCGGCGGCGTCCTGGCCCTGCCGCGGCGCCCGGCGGACGGGAGCGCGGGGGCGGTGCCGGTCGCGGCGATCCAGGGGAACGTGCCGCAAGGCGTCAAATGGACGCCCGGGTCGGGGCCGCGCATCGTGACCGATCTCGTCCGGCTGACGCGCCAGGCCGCCGCGGCCGGGGCGCGCCTCGTCGTCTGGCCGGAGTCCGCCAGCCCGTATGCGTTCAACCGGCCGCGCCCGGCGGCGACGCCCGGGGAGGGCCCCGCCATCGAGCCGGACGCCGCCTACACCGGCGCGGTCACGGGACTGGCGCGCGGTCTGGGGATCGCGATCATCGCCGGCAGCGTCGACTACCGCGTCGAGGGGGACGGCCTCGTCGCCTACAACAGCGCCTTCGCCGTCGCGCCCGACGGCACGCTCGGTCCCTCGTACGACAAGGTGCATCTCGTGCCGTTCGGAGAGTACGTGCCGCTGCGGGGCCTGCTGTTCTTCGTCGACCGGCTGGTGCGCGGCGCCATCTCCGACTTCGCGCCCGGAACGCGCCTCGACCCGCTGCCGACGCCGCTGGGCCCCGCCGCCACCTTCATCTGCTACGAGGCGATTCTCCCCGAGGTGGTGCGCGCCATCGCGCGTCGCGGGGCGGTCGTCCTGGTCAACCTCACCAACGACGGCTGGTACGGCAAGAGCGCGGCGCCCTCCCAGCACCTGGCGATGGCCGTGGCCCGGGCCGTCGAGAACCGGCGCTTCATGGTGCGCGCCGCCAACACCGGCATCAGCGCCGTCATCGATCCGTACGGGCGTGTGCTGGCGCGCACCCGGCTCGAGGAGCAGGCGGTCCTGATCGCCGCCGTGGCGCCGCGGCGGGACGCGACCTTCTACGCCCGGCACGGCGACTGGCTCGCCTGGTGCTGTGCTATACTCACGGCTCTTCACGCCGCGCTCCGCGCGGCGTTCGCGCGCCGGGGGAGCCCCGCGGCCGCGCAGGGACCTCGCTGACCCATGCCGAAGAACTTCGAACTCGACGAGCTCGTGCGAAGGGCGGACGCCCTGAAGGGGCGCTTCGCGGAGCTCCGGAGGCATCTTTGATCCCGACGGCCTGAGCCGCCGCCTCCAGGACGTCGAGACGAAGGCCGCCGACCCCAACCTCTGGAACGATCCCGCGCAGGCCCAGGCGATCCTCAGGGAGAGGACCCGTCTGTCCGAGGGGCTCGAGAGCGTGCGGACCCTCGAGAAGAAGCTCGAGGAGGCCCAGGTGTGCGCCGACCTGGCGCGCGAGGGCGAGGAGGTGGTCGCGGAGCTGAAGCAGGCGGTGGAGGCGCTGGCGACCGCCCTCGACCTCCAGGAGCTGGAGATGATGCTGACCGGGGAGCACGACGCCGGCAACGCCATCCTGACCATCCACCCCGGCGCGGGAGGCACCGAGTCGCAGGACTGGGCGGAGATGCTCTACCGCATGTACCTGCGCTGGGCCGAGTCCCACGGCTACCGCGTCGAGACGCTCGACTACCAGAAAGGCGAGGAGGCGGGGATCAAGAGCGCCACCCTTCTCGTCGCGGGACGGGACGCCTACGGCTTCCTGCGCGCCGAGAGCGGGGTGCACCGCCTGGTGCGCATCTCGCCCTTCGACTCCTCCGGCCGCCGCCACACCAGCTTCGCCTCGGTCTACGCCTACCCGGAGCTCAACGAGGACATCGAGGTGGCCGTCGAGGAGAAGGACCTGAGGATCGACACCTACCGCAGCAGCGGCGCCGGCGGCCAGCACGTCAACGTCACCGACTCCGCTGTGCGCATCACGCACCTGCCGACCGGCATCGTGGCCTCCTGCCAGAACGAGCGCTCGCAGCACCGCAACCGCGACATGGCGATGACCATCCTGCGCTCGCGGCTGTACGACCTCGAGCGGCGCAAGCGCGACGAGAAGCGGGCGATCGAGGAGGGGGCGAAGAAGGGCATCGAGTTCGGCAGCCAGATCCGCTCTTACGTGCTGCAGCCGTACCGTCTCATCAAGGATCACCGCACCGGGGTGGAGGTGGGCGACGTGGACCGGATCCTCGACGGCGGTCTTGACCCGTTCATCCGCGCCTACCTCCTCAGCCGCCGCGCCCCCGCGTCGCCAGGCCCCTGAAGTGATTGACAGGCGCGGATCACGCCGGTATATTGGCACTCGAACCACTCGAGTGCCAAGAGACGGAGGGCACGGATGAGGGACGTCGTGCTCGACGACCGGGCCCACAGCATCCTCAAGAGCATCGTCACGCACCACATCCTGACGGGAGAGCCCGTCGGCTCGCGCACCATCGCCAAGCTGACGCCCGACGGCCTCAGCCCGGCCAGCGTCCGCAACGTCATGGCGGACCTGGAGGAGATGGGCTACCTCACGCACCCGCACACCTCCGCCGGCCGGGTCCCGACCGACAAGGGGTACCGCTACTACGTCGACACGCTGCTCCCCGGCGCCCATCCGGGGGCGCGCGACCGCGGCGTCATCGACCGGAGCCTTTCCCGCGTGGGAGGCGAGCTCAGCGAGGCGATGGAGGTCATTCCGAAGCTGCTGTCGCGCCTGACGAGCCAGGTCGGCTACCTGGTCTCCCCGCCGCTGCGCGACGCCGTGCTGAAGCACATCGATTTCGTCCGGCTGCACGAGCGCAAGGTGCTGGTGGTGTTCGTCGACCGCTCCGGCGTCGTGAGCAACCGCATCCTCGACACGGACGAGGACTACGGCGAGGACGATCTTCAGAAAGCCGGCCGCTACCTGGTGGCCGAGTTCGCGGGCATGACGCTGAGCGAGATCCGTTCCCGGCTGATCCGCCTGATGGCCGAGGAGAGAGCGGTCTTCGACCACCTCCTCAAGAGCGTCATCAAGCTCGGCACGGGCTATCTCGACGCCGAGACCGGGGATCGGCGCATGGTCCTCGAGGGGACCACGAACATCATGAAGCACCCGGAGTTTTCGGACGTCGAGACGATGCGCCGGCTGTTCCAGACCTTCGAGGAAAAGCACCGGCTGCTGACCCTGCTGGACCGCTGCCTGACCCCGTCCGGCGTGCGCGTGGTCATCGGCTCCGAGGCGGACGACCCGACCCTGGACAAGATGGCCCTGGTGGCCTCTTCCTACCACGTCGACGAGCACACCACCGGCTGGCTTGGCATCCTGGGACCCACCCGCATGGAGTACGAACGGGTGGTCTCCCTGGTGGACTACATCTCCCGCCTTTTCTCCACTTTGTTGACCCGTCAGGCCCTCTGACCTATATTCGCGCCGGAGGCCGTATGTCCGCATCCGGCGGCAAGAAGACGGGTGGGCGGGGCGCCAGGCGCCCCGCCGAGGAGCCCGAGACGTCCGAGCCCCAGGGGGACGAGGACGGGATCGAGATCCTGGAGGTGGTCGGCGTCGACGAGACCACCGGCAGCGCCCCGTCCCGCCCGGCCGTCCACGAGCCGGCGCCGCACCCGCCCCGCGCGGGGGCCGCGGCGCCCGACCAGTCGCGCGACCTGCAGGAAGCCCTGCAGGCGAAGGACCGTTACTACGACCTTCTGCTCCGCACCCAGGCCGAGTTCGACAACTTCCGCAAGCGCACCGAGAAGGAGCGCGACGAGCTGCGCGCCACCGCGGCCGCCGACCTTCTGAAGCGGCTGTTCCCCGTCCTCGACAACCTCGAGAGGGCTCTCCTGACGAGCGAGGGGACCCAGCACCCGCTGCGCCAGGGGGTGGCGCTCATCCACCAGCAGCTGCTCGAGATCCTGCGCAAGGGCGGGGTGCAGGCGATGGAAACGCTCGGGGCCCGCTTCGACCCACGCCTGCACGAGGCGGTCGAGGTGCTCGACGTGGACGGCTTCGAGGAGGGGATGATCCTGGAGGAGATGCAGAAGGGATACCTGTTCCACGGCCGGATGCTGCGGCCGGCGATGGTCAAGGTCGCGTCCGGCAAGTCGCCGAAGCCCGGCGGATCGGGATCGTGACGGCGCCACGGAAGGGGAGGCGTTCATGGGGAAGGTGATCGGCATCGACCTGGGGACGACGAACTGCTGCGTCGCGGTGATGGACGGCGGGACGCCCGTGGTGGTCCCGAACCGCGAGGGGGCGCGCACCACTCCCTCGATCGTGGCCTTCACCGAGAAGGGCGAGAAGCTGGTCGGGCAGATCGCCAAGCGCCAGTCCGTCACCAACCCGACCAACACCGTGTACGCGGTGAAGCGGCTGATCGGGCGCAAGTTCAACTCCCCCGAGGTGCAGCAGGCGCGCAAATTCACCCCCTACCAGATCGTCGAGGCCAAGAACGGGGACGTGCGCATCCGCGTGCGCGACAAGGACTACAGTCCTCAGGAGATTTCGGCCATGATCCTGGCGCGCCTCAAGGAGATGTCCGAGGAGTTCCTGCAGGGGGAGGTCAGCGAGGCGATCATCACCGTGCCGGCCTACTTCGACGACAGCCAGAGGCAGGCCACCAC
>Ga0066710_100004742_pt1 | contig 12141 bp, 14 predicted proteins | sample GraSoiAngelo_159_FD_79666 | JGI IMG/M metagenome (GOLD analysis project Ga0066710, IMG submission 79666) | Grasslands soil microbial communities from the Angelo Coastal Reserve, California, USA - 14_1009_16_40cm | ecosystem: Environmental > Terrestrial > Soil > Grasslands | place: USA...
ATATGAGGGACTCCTCTTTTTGGGGTCCCTCGCTTTTAGGTACGACAAACGCGCGCGGGCGCGCGCGTCCAATACCCGCCAGCACGGTGGAGTGCCAGCGATGGACAGTGCCGCCGAGCAACGCGGCGAAGTCTGCAAAGCCTCTCACCCGGTCCGGTGGAGGAGCGGGTCAGCCTCCCGGCTGGGTGCGAGAAAATGCGCAACTGATGTCATAAAGGAGCGGGCCTCCGCTCCCGTGTTCACGGCGGGCTCTATGTTTCCGCCGAGCACGAACGACAGGATGGAGGCCCAGACATGGTGTACCTCGGCGTGGGTCTGCACCGCAAGCGCTCGCACGTGGCGGCCCTCGATGAACAGGGGAACCTCGTGCTCATCCGTGCAGATTCGACGTGGCAACGGGGCCTCGAAATGGTCGTCGAGGCAACAGTCCCCGAACTCCGTGGGCGCTGGGGCACACGACGAATAGCCGCAGCGGATGCGCCTCTACGTCGCCGATGACCGGGGATGAGCTGCTCGAGGGCTCATCGGTCGCCGAGATCCGCGGGATCCCAACGCGCGCGATCGCTGGCAGCGGCGACTACGGCCGTATGCGTCTGCGCAAGCAGCTCGAGGAAGAGGAGCAGCGCGCGTAGCGGCTCGTGTTCATCCGTCGTGGGGAAGGGCGATGCGGACGAAAGGACGGTGCCCGAACGACTGAATCGGAACCCCCGGCTGAAAAGCGGCAGATCTACAGGTAGATGCCCGTGACGAGCCCTTGGCGGCGACGAATTCATGATTTTTCGAACAAACTCGCAAGCACGTCCCCGAAAAAGTCAGAGGAGTCAGACGCCCTACAAAGTCAGGGCTGAGGAACGACCCTCCTCTGCGTCACAGCAGCAGGCAGAGCTCGCCCACCTATAAGGCAGGTCCGTCAGCGACCCGGAGTGGGACGACGTATCTGACGCTTGGGTCCAGCTGGAGGGTCGGCGGACGGCGCTCGAGCCTCGGCTGCCCCTACGCCGCGTCGGCCAAGAAGTTTTGGCACCAGCCCGCGGGGGCGCCTCTGGACACCAACCGCAGCTCGAGCGGAGACAAGCGTTTGGCCGCGGAGAGGACCGTGGACCAGACGCGGATCGCGACGTTGGTCGCTGACCTTCAGAAGCGTCTGGACGAGAAGTGCCGCGCCCGGTACGGACGGTCCATGTTGGTGCTCGACGCCACTCACGACCAGCTCGATGAGGCGAGCCCGCTCGAGACGCTGCTGACTGGTTTGCACCTGCCGGCCGTTAGGATCGGCCGTAGCCGTGCGACGCCGCGATCTCACCCCGCTCAAGCGCGCAACCATCGAGGGCCTCGCGCGAGGGATAGTGGAGAGCGGCCATGAGTGGGGGGTCACGTGATGGAAGAACTCGTCTCGCATCTAAAGGGTGAGCATGGCTACGCCGGGACCTCAGAGCCCGGCTACGAGCAGGAACTCCACACTCAGCTTCACAAGTACCCGTCGACGCATTCACATCCAGCGCCAGCACATAAGTGGACTTGGAAGGAGATCGCGATTGTCGTCGGAGTGGTGATCGTGCTGGTATGGATGCTTATCCATCCAGCGCCCCCATGCCCAAATGGCGGCGAATTGACTCGGGACAGTTGGGAGTGCTTCTAATGAAGGAGGCGACATGCCTTGGGCCGCCGACCGAGCCTGGTAGAAAGTCTTGACTGAGGTTTCCGCGAAGACGAAGGGCACGCGGCGCTGCACCAACCCCGACGGCGAATTCGGCGGGCGCTGGATCGTGGGTAAGATGCGGGTCCTGCGCAACGGAAAGCTCATGTGTGCACCGGAAGGGGCTACCACTCGGTCTACGAACCGCGCGAGGTGACCGACCTGAGTAACGAAGATGACTAGGCGGCTGTCGGTCGGCGCGGCTTAGGTCGGCAGGACGGCGGTCTTCATCGCGAGATGGTTGCGCTCTGTCCAATCTTCGACGCGCAAAAGGGCATTGAACGTTGCGAGTTCATCAGCAACCCCCGACGCCTCAAACCAGGGCAGATCAATCGGCGCGAGGCCGAGCTTGCGCAGCTCATCGACGGACGGAATGAGGGAGTGGGGAGGCGTCGGAGTTGCCTGATTCGTCTTGTGCGCCCAGCCGAACCGCGCCTTGCCTATCGTCTTGAGCAGGTACCGCGCGGGCTCGGCTCGCGTCCGCAGCTCGACCACGGTCTCACAGACCACGTCTTCGCTCACCCTGCCGTCCTCGAGGGTCGGTACCTCCGCGGGCCAAAGCACCTCAAGCCGATACGGCGCTGTAGACCAGACCTCTTCGAACCCTTTCGCGAGCCAGGAGTGCTCTAAGAGCCGCACCCGCTGGATGACCTCAAAGTCGCGCCAGCGGGTGGCAATGCCGAAGCGATTGAAGAGTCGTTCGGCAACGACCAGGTTCCCAGGAAACGGAAGGGCAACGTTGTGGACGAAAGGGGAGATGCTGTCGCCCTTATACGCGGCGCTCTGCTCCTGCCAGGTGACGAATCGCTCAACGAGCCACTCCAGGATGCTGATCTCCTGAGACTCATCGAGCGCGTCGATGCCTAGCCGAATCAGCGGAAGCCCCGCGGTCGCGCACAGCCGGTTCTTGATGATGTCCCGTTTGATCTGCTTTGGGTCCTCGTGACTGAGCCCGTCGATCTCGATGGCGAACACGGGAATGTCGTCGGAGCTGCGACACACCACGAAGTCGAAGTGGCCGGTTGTATAGAGCAAGTAGTCGTCGCCATGCAGGCCATCCAGAACGAGAACGTCCTGGAGACGAATCTTCATGGCGAAGGCCCAGCCGCTGCCCGCGAGGGTGCCGCCGAGTATTCGTTTGGCGAGCCGCTCAGAGGTGTTGGTCATGGCGCGCAGAGGCATCGACGGAATGATTCCACGAGATAGCGCAGTGAGCCGATTTCTAGCTAATCCAGGGTGCCTGACGCGAGCCACGCAATAATTGATGGCATTCCGCCACGCATCGTGCAGGTCGAAATCTCATCGATTCGTAGAGCGAAGCCGCGCGGGCTGCTTGACCCGACCCAGTGGTAACGGTCACCTTCGACGACGGTTCACGGAAGCGTTGATCGCGCGCCAAAAGGCGCCTGAGTGATCGCCTCTTGCCTTTCCGCAGTCAGCCGCCTTTTCGTCTCAGTGTAGAAAACGAGGGACGGGCCGGAGAGGCCCGTCGTCATTGATCGACGGCGGCGGGAACAGTCATCCCCTTTGACCAGCGTCGCCTCGCACTGGGCGCGGGCGAGGAACGGCGCCGCGTGAGCCTGTGCGAATGCTTCGCGAGCTTGAACGAACCCGGCAGGATCGCGCTTTAGGAGCCCGATTGCGCGATCGCTCTCGGGAGCCGAGCATCGCGGCACGGGAACGAACTGTCTCGCAAGACCTCGATCGATTGCGGGTGACCACGGCCCGAGAGGATCAGAGCGCATGCGTGGGGAACGTTCCATCATCGTCCCGTATAGGAATTTCTGCGAAGCCCTCCCAGGGCACCGGGCGTGGACACCGGAGTGCGGAAGGTTCCGTCGGATCTCTCCAAGAAGTGACCGAAAAAGTGCAAGAACTACGCTGTCACCTCGCAGTGAATCGAAGTGAATCGACGCCGAGAAACAGCGACTACATCGGCTGAGAAGTGGACTCAACGAATTGCTTCCACATCTTGAGGTGTGGATGAGCTTTCTCGGTGACCTGCGCCCAGGCAACGAGGACCCGATTCCGGCGAGCCACCAAAACCGTTATCAGGAGCTCCGCCAGCCCATAGTCGACGAGTACGAGCCCTTCCGCGCCAGAGTCGAGGCGATTTGGCCGAACGACTTGGAGATGTACACCGGCATACAGGTCCTTCGGACGATCAGCACGCGGCCCGCTCTCGTCAGCTGCTTACTGTCGCTAATCCAGCGCTATCAGCGTGTCGACGCTGTTTCTCGCGCTCAGGGAGCAATCGACATCATGTTGCGCCGTTATGAGCATCACCTGGCCCGTGAGGAGGCTGCGATTCCGCCTCGATGGAAATCGGCCCTACTGAGCACGCAGGGCGCCGCACGGCGCGTCGTCATATGGCTCGAGTGGATGGAGCACAACAAGCTTCCCACGCTCGTCATCCTTGTCCTCTTACTCGTCGTGCTCTTTGCGCTCTTCCCCGGATCGGATCTGCTGTTCGCGCGAGCCGTTGAGATCGTGAAGTCGATGTTCCCGTCGAGTCCCGCGCGGTGACAACCCTCCGCAACTAGTCGAGGCCAGGCTTCCGGTGCCTGCCTGAAAATCAGGTGGCCGGGTCCGAGACCACCGCTCCGTATCATCGGCGCGGCGCCGCTTGCGTGCGTTCCTCGAGGTCCATCTGGGAGCGAACCGCCCTCGTCGGGCGCAAGATACGGACCTAGGGATGAATGTCCCGAGCCGCTCGTGCCCGCGGACCGGCTCAGATCTTCACTGGCTACCTATCTACAGATAGACGCCCGTGAGAGACCCGCCGCCACAAAGAATTCGCGGATTTCCGAACAAACTCGCAAGCCGATTCTCCAAAAAGTCAAGGGAGTCAGACGACCTAGAAAGTCAGGGTTGGAGGAACGACCGCTCCCCTCCCCAAAGATCCCGAACTAGGGTCCACGGACTTCTATGACTCCTCCGGCCGACGTCGCAATGTACGTAGGCTCCACTCCATTGACGGTGATCTGGCGGACGTCATAAGAGCCGACGCCTCGCGGTAGAACGAGGTCGGCTGCGAGGGGCTTACCAGTATCCGACCGTGTCCGCAGTTGGAGGACAGTCAGGCCGCGTACCGCTCGAGCGTGACACTCCCGAGCTCGCAGCGCCGAAGCGTTTTCGAATGCTCCGAACACACCGGTGCAGAGCCGAACGTCGTACGGCGCGTGGACTCCGACTCCTTCACGCGCTAGCAGTTGTCGCGGCGCAGCTTTCCACGTGGAGTGGCGCGGTCGTGTCCTGGGGGGCACTGTGTCCCTTGTCTGAAGCGATAGTCCTAAAGATTTCGCCCAGCCGACATTCGTGAAGGGTGATCCGCGTACCGCCTCAGTCGCGTCAGTCTTCGATCCGTTGCGCTCGAGTGACTTGGCGGAACACGCTAATTGTCTTCCAAGCGGCGCGCGAGTGGAAGACTATTTGTTTCGTGGTCGGTCCGCGATGATCACCGGCCATGGAGCTCCGGGCTAATCTCCAGTCGCTGGAAGATCGCGGACCGCTTCGCTTTCGCCCTCCGAGGATCTCGGCCCCAGGTACCCCAGTCGCTCCAGGTCCCGTCCCAGTGCCCTGCAAACTCCGTGTCCCGGACAACCATCACGTGGCGCCAGTGACTTGCGTTTCACCGACCTAGGTTACTCAACGAGTGGGAATCGGCGCTTTTGTTGTGCACGAGCTTTCTAGGCCCCCTCCCTTGCCGAGACCCCCGCCACCTTGGGCATCGATCTTCTTCAAGGGGTGTGCTGAGAAGGTGTCGCCAGGTAGGATCAACACTCTCACGACTTTGGATTACCAATGCGCGAGAAGTAAGTCCCCATTCCTTTGGAGACGCGGTGGGAGGAGTCACGATCGTGACGACGCCTGAGGCGCGTCCACCGGAAGGTCGTACTGACGGCAAGGCCGCCGGCGGCGTGAGCGACAACGGACTAGCCGTCATCATCGCGTTCGTGCTGACTGGGTTAGGCGTATTGGTGAACGCCCGTCCCCTGACCAACCTCCTGAGCCTCGGTGGACTGCTGTTCGCCTTTGCCGTGTGGTACTTACTCGCACGCGGTGGGATCGCACTTTTTCACCGTCTTTTTCCTGGACGTTAGCGAACGACCCCCCGACCTGAGTTCGCTCAAGGTGTGCAGGGAGTGTGACGGGGTCGTGACGTTCGCTAGAGGCCGTCTGATCGGCCGAGCCACGGTCACTCCGACGGGCGTGACGCGCGCTCCCCGGCACCTATATCAACGGAGAACCGCGCTCGTCAAGAGGCGAACGCGGAGTTTTCCGGAAGCTCCTGGCGTGGCGCCCAGCGATTCATCGTGAGCAGGGTGCACTGAGGCCAATGATCGAGACGGTCATGGCGTCAGCCACGGCAGTTTCCCAAGGTCCAAGCATGCCGCGTTCCCATGTGTGTAGTAGTCATCGTGCCCGACGTCCAGGATCGAGGGTCGCCACGGTTGAGGACCCGCGTACATGAGGTCGCGCGGATCGTCTGAGACATGACCAGCCTGCGTGAAGTGCGGAGCGCAGCTGGCGATGATACCCATGGTGTGCAGAAGTTCGTGCAACATCGCGAAGTCCTCATAGCCGGGCTGGCTCGTGCTGGCTCCGACCGGATTGGTCGAACAGGGAATAGCGCCGGGCGGGGTACCTTTCAGGTACTGCGCGGCGACGATGCCCGGAAGTACCGGCGGCCACGCACCTCCGCCGCAGGCATAAGTGCTTCCACCCCCGTAGAAGACCGCATAGAGCTTGCCTGGGCTCGTCAGACCCGCGGCTTTGAGCTCCTGCTCGATGCGATCACGCACGTAGGCGCCTGAAGCAGCGACCTGAGCATCGGTCTGCCTCAAGCGGTAGAAGGTCACGTCCACTCGACCTCGGAAGGTGTCGACGCGCAGCCGACGGCCGGCGGTCTGTGAAGAGATCCAGTTCTGGATCGATGCGACAGAAGTCGCGATCGCGCCGTTGATATCCAACCGCTCGTCGTTGCCGTCAGCAGGGAGGACGTACATATAGTGAATCTGCGGTCCGCCGAAATCGTCGAGCTGATCGACGAAGACCCTTCCAGAAACCGCATCAGACGATGCTGGCGTCGCTGTGGCGACAGCCGGACTCGCCGAGGGGCTCGTCGACGTGATGCGAGTAAGGGCCGCATCAATGTCAGTGATGTCAGCCGCGACGCTGAGCGGCGTCGCAGACTCGAACGTGGAGGCACCCTTCCACCACATCTCGTTGTAGCCAACGGCCCGAAAGCGGATTCGGTAGGTGCCTGCGGGCACGACGATTGCGAAAATATTCGAGCTCTCGCTCCCGCCACGAGCCGCCAGCGTTTTGTCGGGGAGCACTGCATCGACGAGAACGCGGAGCAATGGCGCTCCGGTCCCAGCATCAACCGTCTTGCCACGTACGGTGTAGCCCGCAGGGAGAACGGCATTCACACCGGTGACGCTCGCCCTAACGGTGAGGTCGGCCGACACTTGGGCGAAGTACGGCGAACCGGTTGGTGGTTCGAAGTGGAGTCGGTAGACCCCGGTTATCGCGACCGTGACGACGTAGGAACCTGATGCATCCGTGTAGAAGATGGGCCTGGTGTAGTCCACGCCTGGCGGACCGGTTATCGGCGACGGTGACGCGTAGGCGGTGATGAGTTCCGGTGAGATCGCCACATCCTTGATTCCCGTGCCAGTCGCGGCGCTCACGCGTCCGGAGATCGTGAGAGGGCCTGTGGCGGCGATGCCGGTGGCCGGACTTGCATTGGGGGACGGGCTAGGCGTGGATGGCGCTGAAGGTATGGATCCGGTTGGCGCTCGAAGTGCGGTCGGCGAGAGCGAGGGACTCTGCAAATCCATTGTGCGTGTCGGGGCTGGGACTGTCGGCGAGAGACTCGCGGCAGGCGCAGTGTCCGCGGCTGGAGCAGCGCAGGCTGTCGCCAGCGCGAGTGTGGCGCAGAACCTCGCTAATGCGTGGCTGTGTCGAGGGCCACGAGAACAAGTCGCCAACAGCACGGTCCACTCCGGCCGAGCGCGGTGCGGGGATCCGCAGGACGGCCCTCCCCCGAGCCTCCATTGTCCGCCTCACCGTCAACAAGCACTTGGGATGTGTGATGCTCAGCGACTCCATCAGTACCCAAGGGGAGGGAAAGGACACAGTCGAGGTGGACCATGAAAGGGCGAGGTCGTCATCCGGCGATCTTCCCAAGAACATGTCCGAGACCAGCGGGAGGTCCAGACAAGAAACCTAGATCACGGCCGCCCAAGAGCAACGGTTCCTCCTGGCGAGAGCGAGCGTACGGCCAGATGGCCCGTATGAAACGGGGCGCGCAAAGCTGAGCTGATCGGGAGTTAGCCGGCCAAGACCACGCCTCAGGACGGCGAGAACCCCGCCAGCCAGCAACCGCGTCAGGAATCTCGTGCGCTGTCCGCCAAGCTACATCTCCGCGCTCGCAGGTGCGGTCAAAGTCTCAGAGCAATTTCGCGGCGGACCAACCGCGTTGGGTCGTGCGCCGGTCGGGTTTGTATGCGCGCGCGTCTACGACAACGCCGACCATCGTGGCGATGGGTTCTCTGATTAGGCGAGAATCATTCGGCACCACGCGGACGAACAGCCTCAAGTGAATCGCCGAGACGCTGCCCTGCCGCCCAGACTTGTTCAGACGCGATCGTTCCAAAAGTAGTCCCCAGCAGATTCCGGTTCTTCCTCGCCACCGGAGAATCCATCAGCGCGTTCCAGAAGTCGTGAAGTCCACGAATGCGGCCCACAACGTGCAGCTCCTGACCCTTTCGCTTGGCGGCATCGCCCGCACTCACCGGACCAGTCTTGAGGATGTCCCACACTCGATACACAAGACGCGTCTTGGGCTCTTTGCTGCCGACGACCAACGTCTGCAGTGCTCCATTGAGTTCGCGTTCCAACTCGTGTTGCTCTTTCCGCGTGGCATCCAAACTCGAATCCCGATCGATCTGTGTGAGCGTCTGGCGGAATGGAGTTTGCTTCTGGCGGAGATCCACAAGTGCGTCCACAATGCCCCGGCGATCCCCTTGCGCTTTGTCGAGCACGATCTGGCCCAAGGGTGACATTGGTATGTGCGTGAAGCTCGTGTATTTGAGCTCGTTGTCGTATTCGGTGATCGAGTCGCGAATCTTCTCGTAGTAGAGCCGAGCCTTGGTGTTTATGTGACCCACGTTCGCAAACATGTAGGGCAGGGCAGCTAGGACTGGATAAAGGTTGAGGCTGAGCTCACTGGCCAGATCCGAATATGCCCACACCTTGTGACGTTGCCCGTCGATTATGTCAAGGTCATCGCGGAGGAAGCCAAGTCGCTCGGCCGACGCGATCACAACAGGGTCTGTGAGATCGAGCCCCTCATGCGGACCCATCAGTCCAGACATGTCACTAGGGTCGTCGACCATCTCGCGTCCAAAAACGGCGGGCCATTGGCGACATAGGTCGGCCATCGCGATGGTCCTGGCCACACTCTCCACCTCGCGGCCCGACAAAGAGTACGGCAGCCAGTTCATGTCCGTAAGGAAATGCCCGAACTCATATGAAGCGCCCTTCATCGCAAGATGTCGCTCGATGTCGTCTTGCGCAGGCATGCGTTCTAGGGTTTTGGTGTCGAATAGCCTCCTGATGAGCGGCGATCCGGCGAGCATCCCATGCAGGTGCTCTGGTCCCGATCCTTTGAACATGTCTGCCGGATCGACGTAGAGGTGTTCGTGGAGGATCGCGGCCTCCGAGAGCGAACCGAATGCGTACACGAACGCTGGGCCTGGAGCCTGTCTGCCCTCAATGACAGCGACGATCGGCCAAAGCAAGTCTTCCATGATGAGGGCGCTATTGAACGTCTCGATGGGCACGGTCAGCCGCCTCTCTCCAAGTCCAGACCTCAGTCTCTTCCTAAGGGAGTCGGCTGCCAATACCGTCCGCAGGTGGGGCACGCATCGAAGTCGAAGCGACGGTATTGTGGCTTTCCGGTCGAGATTTTGCCGTCTGTGCTCGGCCCGCGTATGGCCCGACTTAAAGTGCCCGCGCTGTGGATCGCGCACAAGCGTGAAATTCTTGTACGGTCTGCCCGCGCTGACACCCTGAGCTGGCGTGTGAGGTCGACGTCGGCCGGATCGCGTTAGCGGGTTGCTTGGTGAGCGGTCGCGAGGTGCCGCGACCAAACAGCGCGGGTGAGTGCGCGATGATCTCGATTGGGTAGTGGAAGTTGCGAAGGACGTTCGGCATTGCCGCGGTGAATGCACGTTGGCGCTCGGCCGTCGACAGCGATAGAGGCGACGCTTGTGGAAGCGCCAGACCGCGATGTCTTATTTCGGGCACTCACTGACCGTGTGAAACGCGATCGGTGGGTTCGGTGCGGCGGCTCCGCCCACCGTGAGGGCACCGTTTTTCACCGCGAGCTTACCGCACGCGATTTGTTCGCCTTTGGGTCCGCCGACGACCAGCGTTAGGTTCGGTTTTTCGGCCGCTGGTCCGACCAGCACGAGGGTAGTGGCAAAGGCGGCCGCGAGAAAGGCGAGGACCACCCAGCGGCGGGAACGTCGCACCAAGCGTGTCGCCGAGTCGGCCGCCGAGAATTGCGCGTCGCGGTAGGTGTCGGGGGCCATGAGCTGCGGCGACGGTGACCCCTGTGCCGCCTGCGCAGCAAAGTACAAAGTGAGAAACGCGGCGACGAGTGCGATGAGGACCAGCGCAGCCACTACATACCGCCCGGGATCGGCCAGGCCGTCGAGGGTCTCGCGGCCCTTGAGAATGCTGGAAGCTGCCAAGACGGCTAGGAGTCCGGTGGCACTGGTCCCCCATGCGGTCGCGACAGCTCGATTCTTGGTTCCGACCGCGAGCAAATACTCAGAAAGGGCCTTGTCCCAGGCTTGATCGGTAGGTGTCGTCCGCCGGGGCGTTTCGATCGTCACGCTCGGTGCGCTCGCTGGGGCCGCGATCAGATTCGCGATCACGCGAAGGAGCCTCGCGAGCCAGCCTCTCATGGTCCGGTTGCGCCGATTGTGACCGGCGCCATCGCGTCGAAACCGCAGCCGACTGTCACATCCTTCGGGCGCCCCTCGTGCTCCTCCGTGCACTGACACAGAGCGCGCGGCTGGGCGAACGTCACTGAGTCAACGACCGCGCGCGGTAGCGCGACGGTCATCGCGAAGTCGCAGTGTGGACATTTGATCGGCCAGCTATAGCCACCGTTCTTGTCGATGGTTGGTGTGGTTCCAGTCATTCGGTCTTTCAGCACCTTGAGCTCATCGTCGGTCGCTTCCTCTTCGTATTTGACGCGCATGTCATCTCCTCCTCCTCGTCTGGCTGGGATCAGGCGGAAGCCAGCGATCAGCTTTGTGGGGCACGCGGGCGTGCAGCTCACAACGCCTAGGGCTGGCAGGCCCACGAACGCTTTCAGACGGCCTCATTGAATCGTCGGCCTCCCGGCCAGAGCCCGACCCGAGCGCAACCACGGTCATGATCGAGCCTGCGTCTAGGCCGCGCACGCTCCCCATTCCTCGCTGCCTTCCAGCCCCGGTCGGAAACGATATGCGCGGAGTCAAGCGCCGCGTCGCCGTGTTCTGGACGGCCAGCGACTTTGTCAGTGAATTCTGGCCAGCGGTCCCCGCCCTCGGAGGGCGTCAACTCCATCCAGAGCTTAAAGTCGAAGCCGTAGCGCAGCACAGGGCTTTCGCCCAACTGGTTGCTTCAGGCTACAGGCCGGTTTGCAACGAGAGCACGCGATGCACGCGTGGATTTGAGCACAGTGCTGTCGGTGGCAACCTGGTTCGTAAAGCTCACTCCAGTGATCGGTCAAGGTGCACGACCGGGACGCTGAGCCGATCGCCGAGCGCGACCGCGAGGCTGGTCTTTCCACTCCCGGGTCCGCCGATCACGTACATGCGCATCGCAGCAACCTTCCGCGATTTTGTCGCCTTCAGCCACGCGAGTTCGCGAATAGATTCCGTCGATCGATGACTACGCGCGTTGGGCAGTTGATCGGGAGTTAGACGCCCTTCCGCAAGACCTGATCTGCAATTGGATCCCGTACTCGCCGCGACGAACCGGCATCCGTGCAGATTCGACGTGGCAACGAGGCCTCGAACTGGTCGTCGAGGAGACGGTCCCCGAACGCCGCGGGCGCTGGGGCGCACAACGAGTGGCAGCGGACGCGCCTCCAGACCCTCGCTGATGACCGATGATGAGCTCCTCGAGCGCCAGACGCCAGACCCGACGGCCCATCCGATCATCTGTCGTCGTTTCCGGGACGCAGCCTAGGCGAGGAGATGCCCGAGCACCGATAGTCGCGTCGACGATCAAGCTTCCGGAGATTCCAGCGTGCTTCTCTGGTCGAGGTAATACAGCACGCCCATCGCTGGGACGGCAAGGATTACCAGACCCGCCGCGACGAGCAGCAGCACCAATTGCGTCGCCGGTGGCGCGATCGCCTGAGCGATGGTCAG
>Ga0066710_100004743_pt1 | contig 12139 bp, 19 predicted proteins | sample GraSoiAngelo_159_FD_79666 | JGI IMG/M metagenome (GOLD analysis project Ga0066710, IMG submission 79666) | Grasslands soil microbial communities from the Angelo Coastal Reserve, California, USA - 14_1009_16_40cm | ecosystem: Environmental > Terrestrial > Soil > Grasslands | place: USA...
GCGACGACTTTTCTGGCCAGAGATAGAGATCCCGAAAGAAAAAGGCCTTTCTCAGTAACGAGGCTTGGAATCCTGGCGGGCTCGGAAACGGGCATCCCCTCTGTGAGATTTAAATGAACGCCGACTCCCAGTTTGGGATGCTGCCGAGCCAGAGTAACTGCCGATTCAAAGGCGGCCCCGGTTGCCAGCAGGCTCGCGCTGGTGATGATCCCTTCGAGGTGTCCCTGGATGATCGCCTGATTGACTTTTTCAGTCAGACCAAAATCATCAGCGTTGACGATTAATCTCTTCATCTGCCAAAGAAAGCGCCTTCAGCTATTCCAGTCTAGAGGCTTATATTTCTCTACCTTCTCAAAGGCGTCTGCAATCAGACGGGTATCCAGGTTATCGACCGCTAAGGCTCCAGCCTGGGAAAGGTACCTCCATGTCATCTCAAAATCTTCCTTTTGCAGAATCGGGTAGCTACGCTCCAAACCATCAAAAAATGCGGTCAAGGCCAGACTAATAAAAAAATCCACGGCTGCGCTGCGAGCGCCCTCTAATTTGGCAAGATCCCAAAGGTGTTCTCCGGCATTAGCGGTCTCAAAATCATCGACGACCGTATCGAGGTCTTCGCCTTTTACGACAAACCCCTCCAACTTGGCACCAGCTTTCAGCGAAAAAATTCGCCAACAGTTTCCGCAAGCGGACCAGCCTTTGCGAAGCACGAACTCCCAAACGGGTGCCACCTTCAACGGCGAGTTGCAACCTGGACAATTCACTTCATTTAAAAAGTCTGCCAGTTCAGAACAAACTCCATCGGCACGGACTGCCATACATCAGGCCCCTTTCCGTATCAAAGTCCTATTTAACGCTGCGGCAACAACAGACATTGAATCCCAATGATCGTTTTTGCATCGACAATCTCCCCGCTCCGAATTAACTTCCCGAGCTGATCGAGGGAATACCTAACAATCTCGATATCTTCGTCGTCATCGTAAGATTTCGGACAAGGCGTCAGCTCTCTGGCAACGTAGAGGAATAGCCTTTCATTGCAAAATCCGGGTGTGGTGTAAAACTCGACCAACTTTTCCAGAATGCCTGCAGTGTAGCCTACTTCCTCTGCTAATTCTCGAGAGGCTGTGACTTCCGGAGTTTCCCCGGGATCGATCTTTCCTGCAGGTAGTTCTAACAAGGATTCCTGCATCGGATAGCGAAATTGTTTTACAAGCAGAACGTCTCCATTGGACAACACCGGGACCACGGCAGCGCCGCCGGGATGATGAAAGATCTCACGAACTGTGCCGATTCCCTTGGCGGTCGTAATAGTATCAACGGTAAGGTTCACAATCCGGCCACGGTAGATTTCTTTGCGGTTGTTGAGTTTGAATTGATCTTTCACGTGAGAAGCCCGACCTCGCGGTGGTGGCGGTACCCAGGATGAAGTGCCTTCGACCAGGATAACGAGGACGATTTTATGTCTTCCACATAATCAAACAAAAATCCCCAGCTTGGAAACTGGGGATAAGGAATCGAGACATCAATTTTTGCAGCTCGCGTTAGTGGAGGCATCGCGGGACTTGACTGCACCTTCTTATGTAGTTTCGGGTCTATCCTTGCGAGCTTTCGTGGCTTTACCGGGTTTTGAAGCTTTTTTCCCCTTTAGAGCCCCTTTAATTTTTTTGGAAAATTTCTTAGCTACTGATTGCTTTTCCTTGGCTTCCTCGGAACTCTCAGTTGACGGCCCTTCATCGGCCTCAGGCGACTCCTTCCTGGGTTTTTCTTTCCTGGCTTTTTCGTCGGCGGCTTTTTCCGCTTTCTTCACTGACAACTCGCTGCCCAAAAGTTCCACAATCGCCAAATCAGCTCCGTCGCCTGATCGAAAGCCCAATTTTATGATTCGAGTGTACCCCCCGTTCCGATCTGCATAACGGGCGGCGATGGTGTCAAATAGCTCTTTCACGACAGCCGCTTTGAGTAAGAAGGTCGCTGCACGCCGGCGGGCATGTAGAGTGTCTTTTTTCCCCAGGGTAATCAATTTTTCGGCGAAAGGTCGAAGCTCTTTGGCCTTTTGCACGGTGGTCGTTATGCGTCCGTACTCAAAAAGAGAGGTGCATAGATTCCTGAGCAGCGCCCGGCGATGAGGCGTCGGTCTTCCGAGCTTCCGACCGTGAACTCGGTGTCGCATTTAATAGATCTCCTTATTGGCTTCTTGCGGGAGCCCTGCCGTTCTGGGTTCGTAACCGTTAGCAGGGCAAACTTCGTCGTTACCTGTCAACTTTTTTCGGCGCTCATAGCGACAGGTTGACCCTTTTCATCAAAAGTCATCCCCAGGCTGAGCCCCATGCTGGCAAGGATTTCCTTGATTTCGTTGAGAGATTTGCGACCAAAGTTTTTGGTCTTTAACATTTCCGATTCACTTTTCTGAACCAATTCGCCAATGGTCTTGATGTTGGCATTCTTCAAGCAATTATAAGATCGAACCGAAAGCTCCAACTCTTCAACCGATCGGGAAAGATTTTCGTTAACCACCTCAGTGGCTTTGTCTGCTTTCTCCTCTTTGGGTTCAGGTTGCTCTTCAAAGTTAATGAAAATGGACATGTGGTCTTTGATTAGCTTGGCCGCATAGCCGATGGCATCCTGAGGGTTGATACAGCCATTAGTCCACACATCCACTGTCAGTTTGTCATAATCTGTCATTTGACCGAGACGCGCCGGCTCGACCGTGTAGTTCACTTTTTTGACAGGGGAATGGACCGAGTCAATCGGAATATACCCAATTGAGAGGTCGTCATCGAAATTCTTGTCGGCCGAAATATAACCTCGACCCATCTTGAGTCTCATCTCGATGTGCAACTTACCCCCCTCGCTGACTGTCGCCAGATAGACATTCTTGTCTAAAATTTCAACGTCAGCGTCGCTTTTAATGTGCGCGGAAGTCAAAACTCCAGGCGCATCCGACTGCAAGTAAATCGTCTTGGGGCCCTCAGAATTCAATTTAAAGGGAACTTGCTTCAGATTCAGAATGATGTCAGTAGCATCCTCGACGACTCCAGGAATAGGGGAAAATTCATGCAAAATACCTTCAATCTTGACGGCGGTGACTGCAGCTCCTTCAATCGAGGACAGCAGGACCCGTCTCAAGGCGTTGCCAATGGTTGTCCCAAAACCACGCTCAAAAGGCTGCGCGGTAAATTGAGCGTAGGTGGGATTATTTTCTTCGGCGTTGATGGATAACCTCTTCGGTTTTTGAAATCCTTTCCACAACATAAATGACAAAACCTCCAAATCCTATCCCCGACTGCAGATAAGACTTAAATGAAATTTTAGGATTTCCTGAATAACGGAAATTAAGAGCTCATTTTCCATCATTTGGAGTAGAGTTCGACGATGAGACGTTCCTGGACAGGCAAATTAACGTCTTCGCGTTTCGGCAGAGTGAGCACTTTCCCAGAAAACTTGCCGCTGTCCAATTCAAGCCAGCTTGGAACCCCTCGACTGCCAACCATTTCCACGGAATTGAGGATTACAGGATTCTTTTGACTCTTTTCCCGAATGGAAATGACATCTCCGGCCTTAACCTGGAAGGAAGGAATGTTTACCTTCAGGCTGTTAACCCGGACATGTCCATGTCCGACTAACTGCCGGCTCTGTGCCCTCGAGGTTGCAAAACCTAGCCGATAAACAATGTTGTCCAACCTTCTTTCCAACATCAGCAAGAGATTCTCACCGGTAATTCCCTTTTGGCTTTCAGCTTTTTCAAAATAATTGCGGAACTGTCCTTCAAGCACACCATAAATTCGTTTAACTTTTTGTTTTTCTCGAAGCTGGAGTCCATATCCGATGACCTTTGACTTTCTATCCTTGCCATGTTGCCCGGGAGCGAAATTCCTTTTTTCTATAGCACAGGAATCCTTGAAACAACGGTCCCCCTTTAAGAATAACTTCATACCCTCTCGTCGACAAAGGCGACAGACTGACTCTCGATATCTTGCCAAATTCTTTTTCCTCCGATTAAACTCGCAACAAGACAACCCTCTATTTTTCTAACCCACCTGCTTAGACTCTGCGTCGCTTGGGCGGACGGCATCCATTATGGGGAATGGGGGTAACGTCTCGGATGGATTTCACCTCTAATCCCACAGTCTGCAAGGCGCGGATGGCAGATTCACGTCCCGAGCCGGGGCCTTTCACACGCACATCGACCGTTTTCATTCCGTGCTCGCGGGCGACGTTGCCAACAGCCTGTGAGGCCTGCTGAGCCGCAAAAGGAGTCCCTTTTCTCGATCCCTTAAATCCTAATGAGCCGGCGCTGGACCAGCAGATCAAATTGCCTTGCATGTCTGTGATACTGACAATTGTGTTGTTAAAGGTAGCCTGAACATAAGCGATTCCACTGAGAACAACCCGCTTCTCTTTTTTCTTAAAAACCTTCTTCTTCCCTGTCTTGGTTGGTGCTTTCGCCATTCAGTTACTCCTTGAGATTTACTAACGATCCAGGGCGACCTAAGTTTTGCCAGTAGGCTTCTTCTTGCCGGCAATAGCCCCTTTGCGAGGGCCCTTGCGCGTCCGCGCGTTGGTATGGGTCCGCTGTCCGCGAACTGGAAGCGCCTTGCGATGCCGTATACCTCGATAGGAACTAATTTCCATGAGCCTTTTAATGTTCATGGCAACTTCTTTACGCAAGTCTCCTTCGACCCCACCTTGTTCTTCGATAATCTGCCTAATGCGACTCACTTCATCCTCGGACAAATCTCTGACTTTGGTATCCAGGTTGACATTTGCCGTTGCACAAATATCGCGGGACCTTGGCCTTCCGATCCCATGACTATAGGTCAGGCCGCTCTCGACTCTTTTATCTCTGCGCAAATCAATTCCGGCAATGCGTGCCACTTTTCCCCCTGTGTTCTTTGATCCCAACCAGCCATCGAGGCCGGGGGATGGAGATACGTCTTAACCCTGAAGGGGTGAAGAAATTGACTTCAGTGCAACCTCAAAGCGTCTCCCTTTGTTAGGCGGGACTCTCAATTCTTTCACGCCTTCCTTCCGACTCCAAAGTCATCCCTGTCGTTGCTTATGTTTTGAATTCACGCAAATCACTCGTACTACCCTCTTGCGGTGAATGATTTTGCATTTGTCACAAATCTTCTTAACGGATGCCCTAACTTTCATGGATGAATCCTATTTGTAACGGTATACAATCCTGCCACGAGTTAAGTCGTAGGGTGAGAGCTCGACCGCCACTTTATCGCCTGGAAGTATCCGAATGAAATTCTTGCGCATCTTCCCGGAAATATGGGCGAGCACCACATGTTTGTTTTCCAGCTCCACCTTAAACATAGCATTGGGTAGCGGCTCGAGCACCACGGCGGTTACCTCGATTGCGTCTTCCTTAGACATTGGAGATCACTGGTTATGAGAAAGTCCAGAATACAAAACTTAAAGTATAGATGAAATTCCTATTGAGATCAATAACCTCAATTGGTTAAAACCTTTGAACTCTTAATAAGCGAGAGGATATCCAGGTTGATGGACCTGATATCTTTGGCTCCATTAATTTCAAACAGCAATCCTCTCTCTCGGTAATATTGGATCAACGGCTGGGTCTGATTTGTGTATTCTGTGAATCGCCCTTGAATGACTTCCAATTTGTCATCTTCCCTGAGCTCTAACCTCCCGCCACAGACATCACATTGGCCCTCAATTCGCGGTCGCTGGCCATGGATATTGTAAATCTGGCGGCAGACGGAGCAGGTTCGACGTCCCGTTAACCTTTTTATCAGTTCTTCCTGTCCTGCATTGATATGAAAAACTATTGGCATAGGGAACGAAAGCCTGGGGAGCATTTCGCTTAATCTTTCGGCCTGAGAAATGGTCCTGGGAAATCCATCCAGAATAAAACCTTGAGAACAATCGCTGCGGCGAAGTCGCTCTTCGACGATGAGGCATACCGTTTCGTCAGTCACCAATTCCCCGGCATCCATTTTTTTTTGGGCTTCCAGCCCTAAAGGAGTTCTTAGTTTGATGGCTTCACGCAAAATGTCGCCCGTGGAGACATGGGGAATACCATATTCTCCCGAAAGCACTCGAGCCTGGGTTCCTTTGCCAGCGCCAGGAGCACCAAGAAAGACCACCGTTAAGGGTAGTTTCACCCACGTCTCCCTCGGATTCTTCTCCCTCGCGGGCCCAAAAACCCATCGTAATGGCGCATGACGAGCTGGGCTTCTATCTGTTGAACAGTGTCCATAGCCACACCGACGACAATCAACAGTGACGTGCCGCCAAAATAGAACTGCACACCCATGCCATTGAGAATCCAGTTTGGTAGGTTGTCAAAATATCTTCCGATTACAGGCAAATGATTAACATGAAAGCCCGTAATCATAAACTCGGGGATAATGGCAATAAGAGCGAGATAAATGGCTCCGGCAAACGTGACACGCGTTAAGATGGTTTCAACGTATTCAGCCGTCTTCTTTCCCGGGCGAATCCCCGGAATAAACCCACCATACTTCCTCATATTATCCGCAACTTCGGTGGGGTTAAAAATGATTGAAGTGTAAAAGTAGCAAAAGAAGATGATTCCGGTGACGTAAAGCAGATTGTAAAGCGGCTCCCCCCAACGCAAGGCATCTGTCATGTTCCTGAAGAATCGACTATTCGGAAAAGCAAGGCCGAAGGTTTGAGGGAAGGTTAATATGGACGAGGCAAAGATGACAGGAATGACACCGCCGATGTTCACTTTCAGCGGCAGATGAGTAGACTGTCCTCCCATCACTTTTCGTCCGACTACGCGCTTGGCATACTGGACGGATATTCTCCTCTGAGCCCGCTCTACTAAAACAATAAAGGCTACCACCGCTATCATCATTCCCAGCAGAATAAGCACGATCAAGGGTGACCACTGCTGGGTGGCCAGTCTGGTATAGATCTCAGCACTGGCATGAGGCAAACCAGATACTATGCCGGCAAAAATGATCAACGACATCCCGTTTCCGATACCCCGCTCGGATATCTGTTCCCCCAACCACATGATAAAGGCGGTCCCAGTGGTCAGGGTGAGCATGGTCATAAGAACGAAACTGAAACCGGGGTGATAAACAATTTGGGATCCTTCGGCTGGAGTTCTCTGCAGAGTCACGGCAATTCCGATGGACTGAATGATACTTAAGATGACCGTGAGGTAGCGCGTGTACTGGGTGATCTTCTTTCGTCCCAGCTCGCCCTCTTTAGAAAGCTTTTCCAGGAAAGGCCAGACAACGGTCAAAAGCTGCAGGATAATGGAGGCCGTTATATAAGGAGTAATGCCAAGAGCAAAAATGGTAAACTTGCGGAGATTCCCCCCTGAGAACAAGTCTAAGAACCCGAACACCGTGCCCTGGTGCTGCTCGAAAAATCTCTCCAATACTTCATAATTTATTCCAGGAGTGGAAATAACGTTTCCGATCCGATAAACGGCCAATAAAGCCAAGGTAAACAGAATCCTCCTCTTGAGATCGGGCATGCTCCAGATGTTGCGCAGACTCTCAATCACTTGAGTACCTCAACTTTACCGCCTGCCCGGGCGATTTTCTCCCTGGCACTTTTGCTGAAGAAGTGAGCTGCCACATTGAGTGCGTGAGGCAACTCCCCATTGCCAAGAATCTTCACGCCATCCCGAACATTTCTAATAATTCTCTTTTCTAATAAAACCTCCGGAGAAATGGATGAGCCTGCAGGGAAGCTCTTGAGCTTTTCCAAATTGACAATGGCAAATTCTCTTTTGAAAATGTTGGTAAAGCCTCGTTTCGGCAAACGCCGATGTAACGGCATTTGACCCCCTTCAAATCCTCTTTTGCTTCTGGAGCCAGAGCGAGACTTCTGTCCCTTGCTGCCTCTCCCGGCAGTCTTTCCCAGCCCAGTACCCATCCCTCTGCCGCGGCGCTTCTTGAGATGTGTTGATCCCGCCGGGGGACGCAAATTATGAAGTCCTATCATGCAGCGAACTCCGTGAAAATCCCCTCTGGGGAGGGGCAGAATGCGTAGCCTTCGGGGTGGGTCCTTCCAGTTCGGGACAACCCATCCCTAGCACCCCTCCAGGAGAGGGGAATAATTTCCATCATTCGTGGGTGACCATTTTCATGCTCTGTGGCGCCGCTTGGCGGCATGGGAAACTCTCCTGTCTAAGCGCTCTTATAACGATCATTCATTGATAAGTTCAACGAGATGACGAATCCTGAAAACCATACCCCTGATTTGAGGTGTATTGGGACGGGTTATCACCTCATTCAACCGTTTGAATCCCAGCCCCTTTATTATTCGCTTCTGCTTTTCAGGAAATCCTGTTCCACTTTTGACCAGCTTAATTTTCAATTCGGATTGAGTGTTGTTTTTCGTCATCAAAGCTTATCTTTGCATGATTTCTTCCACAGACTTGCCTCGCAGTCGGGCCACACCTTCGGCGTCTCTTAGTTGTTTAAGGCCGTCGATTGTGGCTTTGACCACATTATGAGGATTAGCGCTCCCCAACGATTTGGTCAAAACATTTTGGATTCCGACCGACTGGATGACGGCTCGTACCGGCCCACCCGCTATAACTCCCGTTCCTTCAGTTGCCGGTTTCAATAACACTTTGCCGGAGCCGAAGCGGCCGACCACCAGGTGAGGAATCGAGGTGCCTTTCATGGGAATCTTAATCAAATTCTTCTTGGCCGATTCAACCGCCTTGCGAATCGCCTGTGGAACCTCTTTGGCTTTTCCATTCCCAAAACCCACAGTCCCGTTTTCGTCTCCGACGACAACTAGGGCGCTAAAGCTAAGATTCTTTCCGCCCTTAACCACCTTCGTCACTCGATTGATAGAAACAACCTGATCTTTCAATTGAAGTGTGCTTGGATCAATTTTGGTTTCCAACAGTCCTCCACGCGAATTTGCCCAATCTATTAGCTCCAGAGAATATCCTCAAAATTTCAAGCCCGCTTCCCGGGCCGCATCAGCTAGAACTTTTACACGCCCGTGATAGCCGTATCCACCGCGATCGTAAACCACTTGCTCAATTCCCCGAGCCTTGGCCCGCTTGGCGATCTCCGCTCCAACCAATTTTGCGCCAGCGACGCTTCCTCCCGATTTGGTAGCTCTTATTTCTTTGTCCAGAGACGAGGCCGAAACTAGAGTGATTCCTGTGTCGTCGTCAATAATCTGAGCGAAGATATGCCTTAGCGAACGAAAAATATTCAGGCGAGGTTGCGCGCTGGTTCCTCGAATCTTTTTGCGAATGCGCAGATGAATTCTCTTTCGAACTGCGTTTCTGGATAATACCTTGGCCATTTCCTGGACCCTAACTCGAATTACTTTGCCCCAGTCTTTCCGACTTTCTTCTTGAGAACCTCTCCCAGATAGCGAATCCCTTTGTTTTTGTAAGGCTCTGGCTTGCGCAGAGACCGAATCGTGGCTGCCGTCTGACCCACCTTTTGCCTGTCCACGCCAGAAACAATCAGCCGGGTCTGCTTGTCCACAGCGATGTTAATGCCTGAGGGAATCGGGAAATCAATTGGATGAGAGAATCCCAAATTAAACAAGACAGACTTCCCCCTCAATTCGGCCCTATAGCCAATACCCACGATTTCTAATTCTTTTTGAAATCCTTGAGTGACTCCTTTGACGGCATTAGCCACTAAACTCCTGGCAAGTCCATGGAGCGCTTTTTGCTCTTTGGATTCCGAAGACCGAATCGCCTGCAAACTACCGTCATGCAGCTCAAACCTTATGCCGGGAGGAACACGACTCAACAACTTCCCCTTTGGCCCCTCAACCTCGACCAGGTTTTCACGTATATTAATCTTTACCCCTGAAGGGATGGGTATGACTTTGTTACCAACTCTTGACATGTTTTAACTTCCTACGTCGATAAAGAATATTTCCGGGGCATTGCAGAATGACAGCCGGCGCTCAAACTGAAGCGATCCCCAGAAATCCTTGGCGCTACCAGACACTACAGAGAATCTCGCCCCCTACACCTTCTTTGCGGGCCCGGGCTCCGGTAAGAACCCCTTTGGGAGTGCTAAGAATGCTAACCCCCAGACCTCCTAGAACCGAGGGGATCTCCTTCTTCGAGCTATAAACGCGACATCCCGGACGAGATATGCGTTGCAAACCCGAGAGGACACGTTCTCCCTTAGGACCGTATTTGAGGTAGATTTTCAAAATCGTTCTGCTGCCTTCCGGGGTTATTTTAAAGTTGGTAATGTAGCCCTCATCCTTCAGCAACTTCGTGATTTCCACCAACAATTTGGAAGAGGGAATATCCACTTTCTGATGCTTGGCCTGAAGGGCATTGCGAATCAACGTGAGATAGTTGGCTATGGGATCGGTCACCTTAAGCTCCTAATAATTCATCACTTCATTTCAGAATGGAAATCAGAGCGTCACCAGCTTGACTTAATGACTCCTGGGATCTCCCCGCGCAAAGCCAGTTGGCGAAAGCAAAGTCGGCACATTTCAAATTTCCGCAGATAGCCTCTGGGACGGCCACAACGTTTGCAGCGATGGTGCCGCCGCACTCCAAACTTGGGAGTCTTTCTGGCCTTCGCCATGTGAGAAGTTCTAGCCATATTTACCTCAAAAGGGTCAAATCTAATTTCGGAAGGGCAAACCCAGCAGGCGCAACAAAGTTCTCGCCTCATCATCGTTACTGGCAGTGGTTACCATGCAGACATTCATTCCCTTCAGCTTGCTTACCTTGGCATAGTCAATCTCGGGAAAAATCAGTTGGTCCCTGAGCCCCAGCGTATAATTGCCTCTTCCATCAAATGACTTCGTGGAAAGCCCTCGGAAGTCCCTCACTCGGGGGAGAGCAACGTTTACCAGGCGATCAAAAAATTCATACATTCGCTCTCCACGGAGGGTAACGGAGCAACCGATAGCCATGCCTTTTCGCAATTTAAATGAGGCAATCGATTTCTTGGCACGATTTACGATTGGTTTCTGGCCACTGATTAACGCCAGTTCGTCGACTGCAGAATCCATTAATTTGGCGTTTTGAATGGCTTCACCGACCCCCATATTGATCACAATTTTTTCTAACTTAGGAATCGCCATGACATTCTTGTAGCCATATTCTTTTCTCAGGGCAGGGATGACATCTTTGAAATAGCGATCTTTGAGACGACTCATGAATCTAATCTCTCCTCAATCTCGACTCTCCGCGACCTTATTTATCCAGAGACCCTCCACACCTTCGGCAAACCCGAATCTTTTTGCCATCAGACAAGATCAAGTGACCAATGCGGGTCGGCTTGCCGCAAGAGGCACAAACAACCATCACATTGGAGATATGAATCGGGGACTCGCGTTCGACGATACCCCCTTTTATATTCTTGGAAGGATTGGCCCGCGTGTGGCGCTTCAAGAAACTCACTCCTTCTACAATGACTCTGTTTTTGTCCCGCAAGACCCTCAGGACCCGGCCGACTTTATTCAAGCTTTTACCGGCAATGACTTTGACTTGATCGTTCCTGCGGATTTGAATGCTGTTAGGCTGTGTCATCCTAGATTACCTCCGGCGCGAGTGAGACAATCTTGAGAAATTTCTTGTCGCGTAACTCCCGTGCGACTGGACCAAAAACACGTGTGCCGACGGGTTCTCCGGTCTCGTTGATCAGCACTGCGGCATTTTGATCAAAACGAATGTAGGAGCCATCACGGCGTCGAAATTCCTTTTTCGTCCGGACTATCACTGCCTTGACCACATTCCCTTTCTTGATGTTTCCGTCTGGAGTTACCTCTTTCACGGAAGCAGTTATTACGTCACCCAATGTGGCCTTGCTCCCGGTAGAGCCTCCGAGGGGAAGGATACAGGCGATCTTGCGAGCTCCTGAATTATCCGCTACTTCAAGAATTGTCCCCATCTGGATCATGAATCTGGCTCCTTACGCAGCCCCAATTAAGGCCCTGCCTGCCTTTCTAGCTGGCTTTGCGGATAATTTCCAGCAGACGCCAACGCTTCCGCTTGCTGAGAGGGCGCGTTTCCATTATGGAAACGGTATCGCCGATGGCGCAGGCGTTCTTTTCGTCGTGGGCCAGGAACTTCGAGGTTCGGGTGACAATCCTTCTATACAAAGGATGTGGGACTCTTCTCTCGACCGACACCACCACGGTCTTGTTCATCTTATTGCTGGTCACC
>Ga0066710_100004744_pt1 | contig 12139 bp, 10 predicted proteins | sample GraSoiAngelo_159_FD_79666 | JGI IMG/M metagenome (GOLD analysis project Ga0066710, IMG submission 79666) | Grasslands soil microbial communities from the Angelo Coastal Reserve, California, USA - 14_1009_16_40cm | ecosystem: Environmental > Terrestrial > Soil > Grasslands | place: USA...
AAGCACGAATCAAGTTTAAGACAAAAAGGGTTTTCTCTCATCGAATTGTTGGTGGTGTTATCCGTCTTCACGTTCATCATGGGTGGCCTCTTTACTATCTTCAACAAAAGTCAAAATCGTTATGCATTCGAGCAAGACGTAGCTGAAGCTCAGCAGTCAGCGCGCAACGGCATCGATATGATGGAACGGGAAATTCGACTGGCCGGATTTCCCAAAACTACTTATTACGACAGCGCCCTGGGCTATAACACCAATAGCAATACCATTGCGACAGGATTCACAACTTCCAATAGTACTGACATGATTTTTGAAGGAGATATCAACGAAGACGGCATTGTTGATGTGGTTGAGTACAGGCTGAACGGGACTACGTTGGAGAGAAGCGCAGTGGCCAAGCCAGGTGGCGGCGTAGGGGCGACCGCGAGCTTCAAAACGCTGGCCGAAAATGTGAGGTCCCTCACATTCACCTACTACGATTCAACCGGAGCCACGACTGCCGTTGCGGCAAATGCCAGAAGGGTGAAAATTGATTTGAACCTCAGCACCAATAGAATTGATCCGGAATATCGTCGATTGCGGACTGTATCCGTTTCGAGTATGGCGCTCGCCAGAAATTTATAACGGAGGCATTTATGATCGTCAATTTGCAGAGAGTCTATGCTGGACCGAACTCTAAATTCAATCCCCGCGAACATGGAATCGCACTTCTGGTCTCCCTCTTTGCCCTCTCAATTCTGTCGCTGATCGGACTGGGGATCATGCTGTCATCCACAACCGAGGTTTTGATTAGTACCAACTTTAAGAATTCCCGTGCCGGCTATTTTGCTGCCGAAGCCGGAACTGAGGAAGCTCGTTATCGAATCAGCGGAAATGCTGCCGGGGGCAACGCTATAACACCTCCCGCTAATGCCACCACAGCGATTTATATTCGAGCCAATGCTTCAATTGATCCAACCAGCGGGAGCGCTTCAACCAACAAATATTACGATCCCGAGTACTACAATATCACCAAACGTGACAGCTCGGGATACCAGACCACCGCGGCCTCAGGTCTAACGGCCACCCAGTTTTTCACCACGATTCAGGGGTCCACCAACCAGGTTCCTTATGCCTGGGTCAAGATCACTCAGAAGAATGAAAATATGGCTGCACAAAGCGTGGATGCCGTGAGCGTCAACAATTCGACGGCTGTTTACTATGGGACAAACATCGCTACCAATGCCGTTTCGCAATATGTCAGAGATGCGACCAATTCCTTGACCCACAATGGGAACCCGGTTTATCTGGTCACTTCCCTCGCTATCGAACCCAATGGAACACAAAGAAAGATTCAAACTGAAGTGACCATGCGTCCACCTGAACCAATAAGCGCAGCCGTTGACTCTTACGAAAACGTAAATTTTAATGGGAATCTAAATATTGATGGCCGTGATGAATGTTTTGCCAATGCGGGCGGAGTCTATGGCGTGAGGTCACACGGGACGGTATCTAATCCTAACGGATCTCAACATATCTATGGTAATCCCACCTCAATTTCGCAAAACGCCACATGGGATCACAATGTGCCCACCTTGATCAGTAATTTGAGGAATATCGGTACTTTCTTGCCTATCGATACCCCCGGGACAACTGTTACTTGTTCGGGAAGCCCGGTGTCTTGCTCAGGTGCGGGCATCCACCTGGGAACCTTTCCTAACGAATTGGCCTACTACTATTCGCCCGGGAATCTCGATATTAGCTCTAACAACTCAGCTGGCGCCGGCATCCTTCTGGTGAACGGAAATGTTACCTTTCATGGAGGATTTTCCTACTCAGGACTGATTATCTGTAGTGGTACGGTCAACTTCACCGGGGGAGGCTCCGACGATGTCAATATCCATGGCGCCGTTATCGCCGGAGATAGTATTAATGATACGACGAGTGATATAGGAGGCAGCATCAATATTCATTACAATTCTTGTTACATCCAAACTGTCCACCAAAACTTGCCAATGATGGTGCTCACCTTTAAGGACCGAGCCCTCTATTAAGTAAGGATGAAGAAGCAATTTTCCAAGAAAAATTCCTGGAGCTGATATGAATTACAAACTTAAGAATCGACTGGTACCTCTACTAAGTGTATGTTTAGGGATGATGTGCACCCTTCAAGGCTTCGCACAGACCCCTAATACGCCGCGAACTAAGAAGGTTTATAGCAATGAAGACTTAGAAAAATACCAAGAGAAGACTCAAGTAGATCCGGCGACCAACCAGCATTCCACAGATAGCGATAAAGCGCAGGAGAACAGCTCTGCCAATCCCGGCCGGACGTCCGAAATTCCTGGTCAAAAAACAAAAATGGACAAGGGCCTCGACAAATCGTACTGGGTCGGCCAACTCAAACAAGCCAGCGATAAGCTCGACAAAGCCAAATTTGAAGAAACGAAGTTCATAGGAGCTTTGTCAACTTACCAGAAAAGGGAGACAGAGGCACAAACAGAGTTTGATAGGAAAACGGCTCGGTGGCAAGTTGAAGATACGACCAAGAACTTAGCCCGAGCCCAGGAGCAAAGAAAGAAGGCCGAGGCGGAAAGGGCCAAGGTTCTCGAGGAAGCAGTGAAGAAGGGATTTAAGCCGGAGGATTTCAAGAACCAGGAAGCATCACCCGTCGAAGGCACAAAGTGATTATTTCCAACTGCTGCTGGATTTATCCCATCGATAGGCTTTCATCCGGCCCGTGATGTTATAACTAATGGCCGCTGCATCATTCATTCCGTTCTGCAAGTAAATACTTCCCAAGCCACCGTTCAGCTTTCCCTGGGAGTTCAAAACTACCTTATCATTGCTAAATGTGATCGGGTCCACGACTGGTCCACTTGGACTGGAGGGGGGACCCAACAGCCCTGCGCCGTTGAACTCGACCTGCCTGGGCAGAGAGAAAGAACCTAATAAAACCTCCCCAGTATCCCTGATCCCATTCCCATTTCTATCTTCAAACGATTCGTAAGAAGAAGCCGCCGGATCAAAGGCCACGACGACATTGACATTCTTGGAAATGGCTGAATAGCGAGCTAGTTCCAAGTTTGAAGCCAAGGACTGGGCGGCAGACTCCAGACGGAAGCTTTGCCAATAGCGGTTGAGCTGTGGGAAAGCGAAGGCGCCCAGGAGTAAAGCAATGGCCACCGCCGTGATCATCTCGAGAAGACTGAAGCCTGCTTTCTTTGGAAAGAAACTCTCTCGCATAAAGCACGTCCTTTAATCCCTGGAAAATTATTTGACAATCCTACCAATTCTTTTAAGATATGAAAAGATTTTTACGACCTTGGTCACAAATCCCATCACCGTTAAGGCTTGAGATTCTTTGTAAGGTCCAGCTAAGTAATGTACCTAAGACACCCAACTGGCCGCTCTGGGCTTCACCTCCAATGTGATTACTTTATTCGCCATAATTCACAAGCTGGGTTCACTCTGATCGAATTGATGATCGCCAGCTTAATCTTGGTAATCGGAGTCGTTTCCGTAATGTCCATGGTGTTATTTGCCTTGTCGGCAAATTACACCTCCAAGATCGAGTCTACGGCTCTCCGCCTCACTCAGCAAAAATTGGAAGAGCTAAAGTCGTTGCCCGTTGACGACTCCAAACTCATCGGACCAGGAAATCCGTTGGACTCGGAAAACAACATTGACTTCAACGCAAGTCCAGATCCTTTCTATTCTTCATCCACTTTAATGACACTGAGCAAATTCAAAAAAACCAGTATCAGTTTCGAAACGCGCTGGAACATTGGGGCTGCCGGCGCGCAAAAAGTGATTACCGTTGCGACCCGCAATACTGCGGGAACGCCTTATCCACTTAAGCCTGTTAGCTTGAAAGTTGTAAAGGCCCCTTGAGTCAGCCATGCAAAAGATTCATTGGTTTTGCAATGCCACCCGCGTTCGTCGTCTTCGAGCCCATGGTTTTACCTTGGTTGAACTCTTAATCGTGTTGGCCATTTTCAGCGCTGTGCTTGGGACTATCTTCTCCTCACTCAGTGAAGGCCAACACGCTTCGCAGATCTCCAGCGAGGAAATTGAAATTCATCAAAATTTACAAGATATTCTCTCCTTGATGACCAGCGAGCTCAGAGCTGTTGGCTTCCCGCCTGAGACCTTCTATGACGCTGCCTACTTGCAAAAGCCATCAACCCATAAGAACCTGGTAGCTCACAGGTTGATGTCGATTGGTCTCCAGGAAATCAGGTTTCAGGGAGATATAGACGGAGATAATGCAGTTGATTATGTGCGATATTATCTGAGCGGAACTTCGGCCCCTTACAGCCTCAATCGATTTGGTGGAGCCATCAAGCCGGACGGAACTCTGCCGGGAGGCTCACCTCAGAAGCTCGCCGACCAGGTTGAGAGCTTGCAATTCCGGTATTTTAACAACTCGGGTCTAGAAACTCTGAACCTGCCTGATGTAGCCACCATAGAGATCCAATTAACGCTACGAACAAAACACTTGGATCCTCTCTCTCACATTTACCGGACGGCCAGCGAGTCAACCAGGATTCGCCGCCTTAATTTAAGAAAGGCAAACCGAACTTCACGAACATTTGCCCTTGTTTTCCAAACCGAATGCAAAACGGCATTGCACTGGTTATGTCCCTTCTAGCTCTTTCTATCCTTACTTTAATCGGACTCACGATGATGTTCGTCAGCTCCACGGAAACACTGATCAACCGTAACAGCAAGATGAAACTGTCGAATCTCTATGCTTCGGAGTCGGCTTCAGAAGAAGCCAGGGGCCGCATTAAAACTTTTTTGAATTCAGGCCTGCTCTCGCTATCCGATCCTGATCAGGTCGTTTACATTACTTCAAACCCTTCGATCAATCCGACCAGCGGTGACGTGAACTCAAATCCTTATTATGATCCGGATTACTCTCCCGCTGTCGCTGCAACCTTGTTGTCTTCAGAGCTGGCTCAAATCAAGTTTGCCTGGGTAAAGATCATTCAGAAGACCGAGGCTCGCGCCGGGTATAGTCTCGACGACTCCGGCGGCAATAGTGATATTCCCGTTTTCTTTGGATACAACAAGCTTCAGCCCAACGCCAAACCGTCTCAATATGTCAACTCAGGCGGTAAACCAGCCACCTATATAGGGTCTCCAGTATACCAAGTTACCGCATTGGCGATGGATAGTGCTGGTTACAAACAAAGGGTTCGTGCGGACATCTCAGGAGTCCCGCAACCTCCGCTCAAGGCTGCGCTGTTTTCCAAAGATGCGATCGTGGTCGGCAGCGACACCGTCTTTGTCCAGGGGAACGACGAGGATCTAACATCTCTTACGAATCTCAATGGGCTGGAGTCTCAAGGAAGCATCAGTGGAAGCATGACAAACGTGGCTGGGTCGCCTTTGCCGGCAAGCGCCAATTCTGCTTTTTCATACAATATCGAGAGCTTGATCAAGACACTCAAACCGCCCACCTCGCACGAAATCGAAAAAGTAGCGCCCGCTATTTCCAAGTTGCCGGACGGCACCTATATTGGGGATGGGTTGAATCTGGGTAAGATTCCCGTAGAGGGTGATAGTTCTCAGGGCACCTTCGCAGATGGTCCCTTAAACATTTCCAATTCTACCGGCCAGGGAATCCTTGTCATTAACGGAGATCTCTCCGTGACTGGGTCATTCATCTATTACGGTTTGATTGTGGTCAAAGGAAAGGTTTCCTTCAACGGTGGAAGCTCCCCTGGAATTGAAATTCATGGCGCCATCATTAGCAGCTCAGTAAGCGGAGATCAATCTTCGCTGCTGTCAGGAAATGTGAAGGTTTTGAACAACTCCTATTTCGTTCACAAACAATTCAATTCTCTCCCATATGTCCGCCTGGCTTACCGAGAGATTTTCTAGTAGCCGAGGCTTACTCATTCCGTCGACTTTGTAAGAAAATCGTTCCTGCGCCAAGTTTTGTTCTACAAGTAAATATTGAAGCATGTTCCCTGCCCGGGCGTCGATTCCACTTCGATTTTTCCATCGTGCAGCAGGACAATTTTTTGGACGAGCGATAACCCTAAACCCGTTCCTCCACTTTTACTGGTGAAGAACGGAATGAATATTCTTTCAATATCCTCGCTCGTGATGCCGCATCCATTATCTTTGAAACGAATGAGAATCCGATGTGGCTTGAGATTGGAAGAGTTTTGCAGATGACAAGACACGCTGCCTGAACCTCGGACTGGCAGAATAGACTCGGCCGCATTCAGCAGAAGATTGCCAAAGGCGCTCTTTAAAAGCAATTCATCGCCATCATAAAGTTGGGGTTGGCCAATAAATCCAAAATTTATTCCCTTGAATCGTGGGTCCAGTTTTATCTCATCCACACAATCTCTTAGCAACGCACATAGGTCGAGTTCCTTCCGGTTCAACTGCTGAGGCTTGGCAAAATTCAGGAACTCATTAATAGTTGCGGTCAATTGCGAGGCTTCCTTCCATATCGCTTTTGCATTGTTCCTGGTGTCTAGAGGTAGATCTTCGTCTTTGAGAATCTGTGCGTAACCGCAGATGGCAGCCAATGAATTCTTGAATTCATGGGCAATGCCGGCCGACATCTCCCCTAAAGTGGCCAGTCCCTCTTTCATATGGACCTGTTTCTGCAGGGCAACCAGTTCTGTAAGATCGCTGATCAAGCACACCACCCCGGATATCTCTTCTTCACCTGAATCTATAGGAGAAACACTAATCCCCAAGGTCTTATGCATGGAGTTATTGAGGCTCACTTCTACTTCGGCCCGATGGTATCGTTTGCCCGTTTGCAAACAATCTTCAATTATTTCACTAAAGCTGCTGTCAGAAGTGATGACCTGACTGTAGTGCATGTTCTCCAGCAATTTCAGGCCAACAATTTCTTTAGCGGCCGGGTTGGAGCTGGTGATAATTCCAGCATGGTTAATCGTAATTAGGCCAGTCGGCATATTACGGGTGATGTTTTCACTAATTCTCTGACTAAGATCAGCTCGCTCTTTCTCTAAGCGGTGCAATCTTTCGAGTTCCTTCTCTTGTTCTTTAAGCCGCTGGATGACACCTTGAAAGGTCGCCATCATAAATTGCTGTTTGTTGGAGTTATCGGTAACAGCAGCCATCTCTCTTGCTCTCCGCTGGCTGGAAGTTCTTCTCAAAAAGCGGACCAAAACAATGATCAACAAAATAAGGAAAAGGGCCATAATGCCCAGGAGAATCAGATAAACCGGCTCCAGATTTCGATCAGGCATAGGTGATAACCATCATGCTCTTATCAAAGAAGCGAAGCTGGCAAAATTGAGGAAAAAGGAACATCGGATACAAAAAATCCCTAAGATGGCTATGCGCGATTCCAGCTTTCGACCCTCAAGAACCATGAAGAGTCCGAGCATAGTCACTAATGAGTCGATGACCCCATAAAGCGGAGATAATTGCAGCAATACCTAGGAAAGAGCCGAAAGGCAATTCGTAGCGGGCATCCTTACCAGCCAATTTAATGAAGAGCAAGCCGATGACCGCTCCCATCATAGAGCCTAGCATGATGGTCAGCAAGGCAAGCTTCATTCCTAAAAATGCTCCCACCATTCCCATAAGCTTGATATCTCCAAATCCCAGCCCTTCCATTTTCCTGACACGAAAAAAAATCTCTGCGACTAGCCAGAGGAACCCTCCACAAATCAAGACACCCAGAAAAGAATTTATAAAGGAGATGAAAATAGCGTTGGATGTGGCTAATCCAAGCGAGCTTAAAATAAATTCCGCCGTGCTGTCTTGAACGGGAGTTAGTAAACTGAAGAGCAATCCGAATAGAACTCCCGGCAAGGTGATAACATCAGGGAGTATGCGATGATTAAGGTCAATAAAGATTAATATGATAATGGATGAAAAAAATACCAAGAGGATGATAGCCTTGAGATTGAATCCCAAAAGGACAAAGGTCACGCAAAACGTCAAGGCAGTTAGCGCTTCTACCGCTGGGTACTGCCACGAAATTCTCTGTCCACAGGAACGACACTTTCCAAGTAGCAGAAGGTAGCTGAGGAGAGGGATGTTGTCATAGGCCTTTATCGGGTTTCCACAGTGGGGGCAATGCGAATTAGGAAAAACAATAGATTCCTGGCAAGGAATTCTTGCAATGCAAACGTTTAGAAAACTGCCGATAATCAGCCCCAGGATCACAAAGCACAGTTCCGCCATCAGCATGGTCCTTTCATCGATTTCCACTACCCAGGACATTAACGTATATTTGATGGGTTTCTGCAATCATTCGCTCGACGGGAAAATCAGTCTTAACCCTGAGAAAGGCTTGCTGGGCCAAGGATTGGGCCAACGGTCGATCGTGCCAAGCCTGAGTTAGGGTTTCCGCCAGAGCCTGGGAATTGCCGGGTGGAAAAAGAAAACCAGTTTGACCCTCGATGACTAATTCCGGGATACCGCCAGTTCGACTGGCACAAACAGGGATTTGATGAGCCATGGCCAGCAGCAGGGTCGATCCTAAGCCCTCCTCCAGCGAGGGAAAAACAAAAAGGTCCAGGGCCGGAAGTATCTGACTGAGATTGGAAACAAATCCCGGTAATAGCACCTTCTGGTCCAGTTGCAGTTCATGAATCAACCTTTGATAGCGGTCTTTCAAAGCCCCGTCGCCCACGAGAATCAGCCGCGCTTGGGAATAAACATCCCTTATCTTTTGAAAACCTCTAATCAGGAATTCGTGTCCCTTTTCCAGACTAAATTTGCCAACGCACCCGATGACAAATTCATCCTGACCAACACCTAAATGCCGGCGAGCTGCAGCACGATCAAATCGACTGTCCATGAGCTCCAGGTCGTAACCGTCGTAGATCACCACAATCCTTCCAGGATTGATTCCTTCTCTAATCAGCAAATCACGTATGAACCTGGAAACTGCAATAATTTTATCCACTTTCCGTTGATACTTGAACTTCGAGAAAGGGTTCTTGCCCATGCTAAAAGCGACCCTTCTGGCTGCCAATAGTTTCCATTTGCCGCCAAAGACCTTCAAAGCGGCAGCCAAGCCAAGGGTCCGTGAATCGTGGGCATGGATGATGTCGGGACTGAAACGCCTTACAATCTTGGCTAGTTGGAAGCATGAATTGGGGGCCCATTCGGAAGACAATGGCAAAGCGGAAGCAGCCAGTTCCAACCGATGAACTCGGGCGGCCAACTCCCCGCCTTTACGAAGCACCAAACGCTGTTCCACCCCCAGCTTTTTCAATCCCGTGGCAAGAAAGTACACCTGTTGTTGTCCGCCGCGCCAATCCATTCCGGAATCCAGATGCAGCACTTTCATCACAGTAATGAAGCAGAAATTTTATTTGCGATTTGCAAGCTTCCTTCTGTCTTCGGGTTTCTTTCTTTCCAGTTCCCACAGCTTGGCATACTTCAGAAAATTGTAATAGCCGGCAAAGGTGGCAATGAGACATCCCTGCATGCCGTCCAGGAACCCACGCTCGAGAAGATACCCTTTCATAAATGCACCTAGAGCAGATCCAAGCAGAATGGGAAAGGTGCTGCGCCTTCCCAGGGTCCACAAATCCTGAGCAGCTAGCGTGGTGTATCGCTCCACGCTGCGGGCGTGGGCGGACACCGATTCGCAAGTGTAATGAAGAAGATCAGCTTCAATCCTTGAAATGCGACCATCCACGACCAGTGTTTCGTGAACAAATTGGCCCTCCCAGTGGGCCTTCTCCTTCAAGTAAAGCCGAGTCTTGTAATCCGGATACCAACCGGAATGATAGATCCAACGACCTAGATAGAAGGCCAGTCGTCGAAAGGCATAAGCCTCTGCCAGTGAGTTGCCTTTCTTCAAGGCAACCAGTGCTTCGCGTAGAGAGGAACTCAAACACTCGTCAGCATCGAGGCTCAATATCCAATCATGGCTTGCTTGGCGAGAAGCAAAGTTCTTTTGATCAGAATAGTTGGTCCATTGGCGACCAAAAACCCTGGCTCCGTGCGATTCAGCAATCTCTCTGGTGTTGTCCACACTTTCTGAGTCCACGACGATTATTTCATCCGCGATTCCTTGGATGGATTCCAAACATCGAGCTAAGCGCATTTCTTCATTCAAAGTGATGATGGTTGCCGATATCCTCATCAATTTGTCCGACAAAATGGAAAAGGCCGTTTCTCGTCTCGAAACGGCCTCAAAATAACACATCAGAATCAAACTTAAAAGAACTGCACCGCGACGTGGGGACTTTAGAACGTGCTTGCCCCTAATGCACAAATCCTTCAGCGCCAGATAGGCAGGCTCACGCACAATTCTCGAAGGGAAGAACACACCGATAACCCCCGCGCTCAAGCACGGGGCTAATGGGAAACTACCAGGTGTCTTTGAAGGCCATCCGACACTCCGAAGGACGCTCCTAAAAACGGCTAACAAATGCTGTGGTTTTGCCCTTCGGAAGCACCATTAGTTTCCGCCCGCAGCTGGAGTGGTCAGAGTTTGTTTGGAGGGCTCAATCTTACCGGCAATGGCGTCTTCAATTCGGATACTGTGAGCTTCCAGTGTCTTGCCCATGGCCTTCTCTAAGTCATTCTTGGATTTAGTGAAATCCACCAGGGCTCGGAGCTCATTCGATTGGGCCACGGCCAGGTTCCGTTGCTCTTCCAAAACGAAACGAATGGTGGATGTACCTAGCTGGAATTTCTTTTGTTCCGCATCCAAGTTTTTTTCTGCCAACTCCCGGGCTTTCTGGGTGGCCTCGATACGGGCTCGGTTCATCTCCAGTTGGGTGTGGGCATTGCGGACTTCTAAGGCAATTCGTTGTTCTAGTGCCTTCAGGTTCCTTTCGGCTTGTCTCTTGGCTATGCTGGCTCGGGCATAATCGGCCTGCCCGGATCGGTTTTTGATGGGGATCTCCACCGTAATCTGGGCATTGTAAGTCGGAAAATCCCTTCGGAACAGAGTGTGGAGATTGTCTTCCAAACCACTCACTGGGCCAGGAAGGAGTGTGCCATCGGGCGCAAAGACTTTGCTGGAACCGGCCAACGCCGCTGTCCCGTAGCTGACCGAGAGATCTGCTCTGGGCAATAATTGGTTTCGAAAATACTGGATATCAATTTCGCCGTTTTCAATTTGCTTACGCGCCTGTTTAATTTCTGGGCGCGCTTCGATCGCATAACTGACGGCTTGAGCTAAGTCAAAATCTTTCAAAGCAGAAGGCGATAAGGTCGGGTCCAGGGGTTCAATGCTGGAGGTAATTTGTGCCGGATCCCCCAACGAAGTGATCAGCTTCTTCATTTGATCTTCCATTTGTTTCAAAGTAAACTCGGCAACGATAAGATCCTCTTTGCGATTGGCAATCTCTGACTCGGATTTGACGACTTCAATTGGGGCCAGCGTCCCAATTTCCACCTGGCGCTTGTTATCTTCGTTAGTTTTCGTCGCCAGATCGAGGGATCGTTGCTTTACCTTGATGTCTTCACGCGCGAACACCAAGTCCCAGTAAAGGTTTTGGACCAAGTTAATCATGTCAATGATTTTCTGGGCAAAAAGATGTTCGCTAATGTCCCGATTGTTGCGACTGATTCTGATGAAACGAGTATTGGGTAGGAGACCGAAGTTCTTCAGCAAAGGTTGTGTGATCGTGGCCCGTAAGGAAGAAGAGATCAGTGGATTTACCAGGTTTCTCAGGTTGTTGCTGGATTGCCGCGCATTGTCAAACTCAATCTGGTATTGAGTCCCGGTTTGAAAGAGCTGGCTGAAAGTAAAGTTTGCCATATGTTGCAAGTCGGTTAGCGAATTGACACCGGTTAGGAAGTTGGTGGGCAAAGGAGTGGTGCTGCGGCCAGCAGACAAGGTAAACTGCAGCTTGGGATCAAAAAGGGTGTAGGCGCGTTCAATGTCAAAAAAGGCCAGCCTGGGATCATATCGTTCGACCACTACGTCCAAGTTATTTTCCAGGACTAGCCGGATCACATCAGCCTCGGTTAGACTTAGTTTGCCGTCCTTGTTTAGGCTGTTAAGATAATCTGAAACCATTTTACTTTTCTCATCCGCCGCAGGACGACCAATGTTATTTTTGAACCAGCCGGGCAAAGGAAAGACGGCCTGAGCTTGGATCAGATGAGTCGAGCAAATAACATAGGATAAGAATACGAGTAATGGCATGCCAGCTTGCATTTTTTGATAGGCTGAGAC
>Ga0066710_100004745_pt1 | contig 12138 bp, 7 predicted proteins | sample GraSoiAngelo_159_FD_79666 | JGI IMG/M metagenome (GOLD analysis project Ga0066710, IMG submission 79666) | Grasslands soil microbial communities from the Angelo Coastal Reserve, California, USA - 14_1009_16_40cm | ecosystem: Environmental > Terrestrial > Soil > Grasslands | place: USA...
ATTCCATGCTGTCGGTGAGCCGTATGCCCGTGTGTTGGACGGCGAATCAACGGGCGGCTGGGTATCGCTTGCACTGAAAGTCTTTTATCCCGATTTCTTCAACGCGGTGTGGTCGTCTTGCCCGGATGGCGTTGATTTCCGAGGCTTCCAATTGATCAACATCTACAAGGACACCAACGCCTACTTCGACGATCGGGGCGTTGAGCGTCCGAGCAAGCGCGATATCAGCGGAAAAGTTGAATTCACGATTCGACATGAATGCCGGATGGAGAATGTGATCGGGGCCGGCGACAGTTGGACGATGTCCGGGCAGCAGTGGGGCGCCTGGAATGCAACATACAGTCGCCGCGGCGCGGACGGCCATCCCGTGCCTTTGTGGGATCCGAAGACGGGCGTGATCAATAAATCTGTCGTGGATCACTGGAAGAAGTACGACCTCCGCATGCTTCTCGAGCAAAACTGGATGACGCTCGGTCCGAAGGTTCGTGGGAAAATTCACATCTCCGTCGGCGAAGCCGACGACTACTACTTGAACAATGCTGTTCACCTGCTCGATGATTTTTTCAAGAAAGCCGATCCGCCCGCCGATGCGCGAATCTCCTATGGGCCAGACCGTGGCCATTGTTGGAACAGCCTTTCCGAACCGCAGATGATGAATGAGATGGCTATCGCAGTGGAACAGTCGAATCCGCATTTGCCGCGCCGGCAAGAGCAGCAGAGTGGAACGGAAGCTCGACTGCGCGGGTTGAGTGTTGTGGTTCCGTGACTCGCATCTGTGTATTCTGTGGTTCCAGCACGGGGCTTCGGCCTGCATACGTTAATGCCGCTCGCGCTATGGGACAAGCGCTGCTGCGCCGTCACCTCGGACTGGTATACGGCGGTGGCTGTGTCGGCTTGATGGGAACAATTGCGGACGCCGTGCTGAACGGTGGCGGCGAGGTGATCGGCATCATACCTGAGGCTCTCGTCGAGCGCGAACTCGCACACAGGGATGTTGCGCAATTGATTGTGGTCCGTTCGATGCACGAGAGAAAAGCTAAAATGGCCGAACTCTCCGATGCGTTCATTGCGATGCCTGGTGGGTATGGCACATTTGAAGAATTTTGCGAGATCATTACGTGGGCGCAGCTTGGGCTGCATCACAAGCCCTGTGGGATATTGAATGTCGATGGCTATTACGATTCGCTGCTGATGCTTTTTGATCGTGCTGTCGAGGAAGGCTTTCTGAAACCTGCGAATCGCCGGCTTGTCATCGAGCAAACCAATCCGGATCGGTTGCTGGATTTGCTGGCGACATCCACTCCACCGCAAACAGAGAAATGGATTACCCGCGATGAGTCCTAGAGCGCTTTTGACATTGACGGTACTGCCCGAACGATACGCCATCTGCCGTCTGGACGCACACGCTGATGGGCCGCAATGGGCCGCGAGAGGACAGTTCGTGTCGATTTCGAGGACCCCGGATGAGCTATCTATCGTCTGCCTGGAAGCCAACGTTCCCGCCGACGTCGCGCATGCGTCGGGCTGGCGCATCTTAAAATGCGAAGGTCCACTGGACTATGCGTTTCCCGGAATCATGGCATCGCTAGCCGAGCCGCTGGCGGATGTGGGCGTGCCGATCTTTCCGATCGCGACTCATGATACCGATTACATCCTGGTCAAAGAGCAGCATTTGGAAACCGCCATTAACGCGCTCACTGGTTACGGTCACGCCGTCCGTGCGTGACCTGCCGAAGCTATATGAGGAGTTGGCCTCATGGTTTCACCTATTGTCGTCGCCGTCCGACTATGCCGAAGAGGCCGAGTTTGCGCGCGCCCTCATCGTTGAGGAAAGCTCCGTCCGGCCTCTCACGATGCTTGAACTCGGATCCGGCGGAGGCAACAATGCGTCACACCTGAAAGCCCATTTCAAAATGACGCTCGTGGATCTTTCTCCAGGTATGCTCGAGCTGAGCCGGAAACTGAATCCGCAGTGCGAACACATTCAAGGCGACATGAGGACCTTGCGCCTCGGGCGGACGTTTGATGCCGTCTTTATTCATGATGCAATCATGTACATGGCAAACGAGCACGAGCTTCGCCTGGCCCTGGAAACCGCATCGACCCATTGCAAACGCGGCGGCGCTCTGCTGGTTATGCCGGACATGATTAAGGAGACATTCGTTTCTCTGACCACGCACGGCGGTCACGACGACGAAGCGGCAAATGGGCGCGCTATCCGTTACATTGAATGGACCTTCGATCCGGATACTTCGGACACCACGTACACAGTGGATTTCGCATACTTGCTCCGCGAAAGCAATCAGCCCGTCCGCGTTGTACATGACACTCATGTATTTGGACTTTATCCTCGCGATACATGGCTCAATCTGTTGCGCTCCGCCGGTTTTGAACAGCCGCGCGCCGTTGCCGACCCATGGGGCCGTGAGGTATTTGTAGGTAAGAAACTATGATCATCAAACCACTTGGGACTCCTTGGGAAACGCCGGACCCCTATCTCTTCTGCATGTATCACAAAGATGCTTATCCCGCAGGCAACCAACAATTAGGGCCAGCTGCTTTGCTCGCCGGCAGGAACATTGGCCAGGATTTTGAAGGCAAGGACGGTTGGCGGATGTATCACGGGCAGACGGTTCCCGGCTTTCCGCAGCATCCGCATCGTGGGTTCGAGACGGTGACCATCATGCGTCAGGGTTTCATCGACCATTCCGATTCGCTTGGAGCGACGGCGCGGTTCGGACCTGGCGATGTTCAGTGGCTCACGGCAGGGCGTGGCATCGTACACTGCGAGATGTTTCCTCTCCTGAATTCAGACACGTCGAATCCGCTCGAGCTGTTTCAGATCTGGTTGAATCTGCCGCGTGTTAGAAAACTGGTCGAACCATATTTCGCGATGCTGTGGGATGAAAGGATTCCGAAGCATATCGTCGATGGAACGGAAATCACTGCTGTTGCTGGCCGGGTCGGGGATATTCCAGCGCCGCCACCACCGCCGGACTCATGGGCAGCAGTGCCTGATGCCAACCTGGCTATATGGACGATTCGAATGGCGCCGCGTGTGCGATGGATGATGCCTGGGACGCAAACAGGCACAAATCGAACGATCTATTTTTTCCGCGGTAGCTCCTTGCGGATTGGTAATGAACGGCTGGAGCGCCACGCATCCGTGCAGCTCGATGCAAACGAAGTAATCTTTGAAAATGGGCCAGACGAAAGCGAATTCCTGTTGCTGCAAGGCCGGCCAATCGGTGAGCCGGTGGTGCAGTACGGGCCGTTTGTTATGAACTCGCGCGACGAAATCCAACAGGCGTTTCGCGATTACCAGCGCACTGGCTTCGGCGGCTGGCCCTGGCGTTCCGACGAGCCGGTGTTCCCGCGCACCGAAGGCCGGTTTGCCCGTCACGCGGATGGGCGAGTGGAGCGCCCGGCACTGTAACCTTTTAACGCACATCGTTGCGGACGATCTTTCCACTTTTCATCACAAATTTCACGCGCTGAAGCTCCGTGATGTCAGCGAGCGGGTCGCCGGAAACCGCGATGAGGTCGGCGTATTTGCCTTTCTCGATCGAGCCGATCCGGTCCAACCACCCCAAGACCTCGGCGTTGATGATTGTTCCGGATTGAATGGCGCGCGCCGGACTCATGCCTGCGCGCTTGACTAGCGCCTCGAAGTCGAGGGCCTGTGTGCCATGGGCGTAGGTAGAGCCATCGGCCCCGCTGCCCACCATGATTTTCATTCCCTTGGTCGCAGCTGCCATGGTCACTGCCTTCTCAAAAATGGGAATCATGCGGAATTTGCCGCCGGTGCTCTTGTTGTCGCTGTCATCCATATAGGGCTCGAGATAGCGAACAAACGTTGGATCGTAGTAGAGACCTTTTTGCACCATCATGTTCGCCTGCTCTTGATTGAGCCCGAACGCATGCTCGATTGTGTCGCAGCCGGCGATAATCGCGTTCTTTTGGCCTTCTCCTCCGAGGACGTGGCATGCCGCCTTGTGCCCGAGGCGGTGCGTCTCGTCAATCAGTGCCTGCAGTACGGGCATTGGATACGTCAATTGATATTGAGCATCGCCTGTTGGTGTGAACGAATACGCTCCTGTTGGAAACAGCTTGATCCAATCGATACGGTGGTCGATGTGCTCGCGGACCGCGGCCCGCGCTTCTTCAACAGAGCGGACGACGGTGCTCGCCAATGGATTTCCCGGTGTGGCGTTCGCGGCTCCTCCCCAGACGATTCCCCGGCCGGATACTTGAAACCTGGGGCCATCGATGCGGCCTTCGTTAATAGCGTCGCGGATATCGACATCCGCATAGCCGTTGCCGTGGGAGCTCATGTCACGCGCCGCGGTGAAGCCCGCCCGGAGGTCCGCTTGCAAATTGTGGATTGCGATGAGGGTTGAAGTCTCGCGGGACATCCCGGCTTTGGGAGTGTTGAACATGTGCGTGTGCGCATCGATCATGCCGGGCAGGACCGTTGCCTGGCTGAGATCGATCACTTGGGCTCCAGCGGGAACCTTAATTTGACCTTCGGTTCCAACATCCGTGATGCGCTCGCCCTGTAGAATCACAACCTGCCGCGTTAGCATCTGACCGGTCTTGCTGTCGAATAAACGGCCTGCACGGACGGCCGTTAATCGGGCAGCTGGCGCGCATTGAAAAATACCGCCATCTGAGCCGACGCATGGCGTCGGACCCGCCCCCCGCCATGGAGCCGGCGGCGGCTGTACTTGCGCCCAAAGCGCGATTGCGATCAAGAATGAGCCGAAAACCGCCAAGATCGATTTGCGTCGCATCGTAACCTCCATCAGAATTTCAACTACCCGTAATAAGACTTCAATCGCATCCAGAATTCGGTCCAAGGCTGGCGCACGTTCCGGCACAGAAGGATGTCGGGATGATACGTCAACTCTTCATTCAAAGTGATTGCTGCTATGTCCGGCTAGCTTACAGGATTCGAAATTCAGCTCCAAGAAGTTAGAGAACCTACCCCACGCTTGGTTACTTGAGCAATCTAAGCTTCTTGGCGATCCGTTTGCGTGCCGTGTTATCTGGGGCCACGCCGCTGGCCGATTCATAGGCGGCTTTCGCTTCCGCAACACGGCCGCGACCAGCTTCGATATCCCCGATCTGTTCAAACAGCTCTGAATTCTGTGGGTTCAAATCGGCTGCCGTGCGCAATTCTTTAATCGCACTCGCAGCATCCCCGCTTTTGACAAGTGATGTGGCTAGCGCTACGCGCGCCGCAATGTATTCAGGCCGAAGCGCCAACACGGCGCGATATTCTTCGATGGCGCCGGCGGTGTCGCCTTGATCGGCGAGAAAACCGGCCAGGCTAATGTGCGAGGGCACGTAATCGGGCGCCTGCCTCAGGTTGGCGCGCCACAGGTCGATCGCTTCGCGCTCACGGCCTTTTTCATTCGACAGCAACAACGCGAGATTATGAGCGGCGGCCAGAAAACCGCGCTTCTTCTCCAGTGCCCGCCGGTAAGACCCTTCGGCTTCGGCACGTTTGCCTTCCGAGGCAAGCAACGTGCCAAGCGCATTGTGCGGCTCGGCCGAATCTGGCGCGAGTTCCATGGCCTTGCGGTAGGAAGCCTCGGCTTCCTTGCGGCGGTTCAACCTTTGGTACACGAGGCCCAGGTTATAGCGCAAGTAGCTGTACTCCGGCGTGAGCCGAATCGCTTGCTCGTACGCACGGATGGCGGCTTTGGAATCGCCCATTTCAACCAAAGCTAGCGCTTCGTTATGCAGCGGGTAAGACCAATGCTGCGCGCGCCGGATCGCATCGCGAAACGCGGGAATCGCTCTTTCAAATTGCGCCTGCTCCAGGTACGCGATGCCCAGTGCGTTATAGCCGTAAGCCGTGCCCGGATCCATCCGCACGGCCTGTTCCAGCAGCTCCGCAGCCTCGGAGAATTTCTTATCAAACAGCAATGTCCGACCGCGAAAGAAGTCTTCTCGCGCCTCCAGCAGCAACGATTCCCCGGTGAGCTTTCGCGCCGCTTCAGTGTAGCGCGCAGCCGTATCGAAATCCCCTCGTGCCTGCGGACTCTCGTCCCCGGCCAGATACCTTAACAGCGCCTCTTGTCCCCTATCCTCCAGCGCCACGCGAAGCTCGTTCGACACCTCCCCATAGCGTTGCGCGCTCAGGTCGATCTTGAGGTCCGCCAGAGCCTCAAAAGCGTTGTCGAGCTGCTCCGTTAACAACCGGCCGCCGGCAATTGCCGCTCTGAGGCGCTCCAGATCCTGCGTCGGCTCCAGAGTGGCAGGCAACTGCGGCTCCGCGGAAGCTAGGTTTGTCGAGGCCAGGTACAGCGGTTCGCCGTTCCGGAAATCGTACAACATCCGCCAGTGCGACACCTCAATGCCAGGCTTTTTCAGATCCGAGAGCTTCACGTTGCCGACATCGGAGTTGCTGATATCAGTGGGGTGCTGCTTGTCACTAGTGGCTTTAGGCACCTGCGTCACCACGTACCGGATCAGCTCGTTGCCATCCACCGTACCGTCATTGTTTTCGTCTGCCGCCCCGGAGATGCCGTTGATCACGAAATAACTGAACGCCCCATGCCCTTTGCCGAACTGCGGACCTTCAAAGGACAATTCCCGTGTCCGCGAGGCCATTAAGCCCAACAGTTGTCCATCGGCGTCCTGCAAGTGCTGCACGTCGGCATTGACGTTTGTGTTGTGAATCGAACCGATCGTGCTCGCTTTGCAGACGTCGGCGAAAATGATTACGCGACCGACTTTGGACAATTGCTCTTCAAACAAGGACTTCAATTCGGCCATCGGAAGAGCGGTGGTCTTGAGATCCTGCGGGTCCGAATCGTAGGTTAGGATAAAGGCATTTTTGCTGCCCGGAACCTCTACCGTGCCGTGGCTGGCCACGAGAATCACCACGGTGTCGTTCTTGCCCGCCCGGCGCTTCAGGAAATCCTGGAAGCCCAGGCGCACCGCCGCGAGAGTAGCCTTCTCATCCGTGAGCAGCATGACATTTTCGGGCGCCAAACCACCGCCCCGCGGACTCTGAACGAGTCTGCCGAAATCGGCTGCATCCGCACCGGCGAACTGCAACGAGAGTTCCGGCCTCTTGAATTTTGAGACGCCGATCAGCAAAGCATAGGTTTGGCCCTCGCCTGCCGTCGTTGCGCTTGCCGCCGCCGCGCTGGCGACTAGCGCCTGCTGCAGTTCGAAGATCTTACTCTTGATCCAGACCGCATCCGGCCACTGCGCACGGAGTTTCGTATACGCCTCCAGTGCGTTCGCTGGCAGATTGTGGTCTTCAAAGAAGGTCGCAATGCCTACCAGCGCCGCCTCATCATTGGGATTGGCCGCGAGGGCAGTTTCGAATGGAGCCAGCGCTGCCGCTACATCGACCGGCAGCTTGTCGCGGGGGACCGGCGCAACCGCTGCCTCGTCGCCGCCTCGAACCATCGTGACGCCATAATGCTGCTGGCTCGCTACCGCAACGCGCAACGCTCGCGGCAAGCTGCAGGATCGCGCCGGAGATTGCAACAGTTTGCCGGCCTTAACCTTCGGCTCCTTCGCCTCGAACCGGACCTCGCCGGACGGCTCCAAAGTCTCAATCGCGTTTGCGGGACAGAAAAGAAATGACGCAGTTGCGCTTTCCGTCTTAAGGGTGTCTCCGGAAAAGAGCAGGTCGCCCGCTCGGGCCGCCAACGGCGTCTCGGCGTTGAACCGCACCAGTTTGCTTCCGCCGGCCGAGAGCACCAGGCCGAGGGGCTGTTCTGTCTGTTGGGCCAGCGCTGCCGTCGAAAACAACAACAGCGCCGATACGCCGAGCGCGATCTTCCATGAGATTGGCCTAACCATTCTGTACAAAAGCGGCTTTAGCCGCGGCGAGTGTCGACGGGACAGTAAAAAGCGTCATCGGGACCGACTTCCCGCGCACCGCCACAGTTCCAATCGGCGCGGTTTCCACTTCATCGCCAAGAAGGGACTGTGTTGCTTTGCTGATGAGCAATCTCGTCTTGTGCTCTTTATTAAGGCTTTCGAGGCGCGAGGCCAAATTCACGGTTTCTCCGAGCACCGTGTATTCCATTTTGTCGCATGAACCGACGTTGCCGATCAGCACCAGCCCGGTATGGATGCCGGCGCCGGTCTGAAAACGGCTGGGAGCCGTGACGATCCTAGCGGCGCACCTGACTGCGCGAACCGCATGGTCGCCCGGCATGGCCCCTCCGTCATCATCGGAGAAAACAGCCAGGATGCCGTCGCCGATAAACTTGTTCACGTGACCGCCATACGCCACGATGAGGGAAACCATCGTGGTCAGGTATTCATTCAGCAACTGCACTACTACTTCCGGTCCCTGCTCCTCGGATGTCTTTTCAGTGAACGCTGTGAAACCGCGGATGTCGGTGAACATGATCGTGACCGTCTGGCGTTTCCCGGACAGCTCGATGGCTTGAGATTTGTCAAGAGTGCTTGCCAGTTGCTTTCCGACGAACAGCGATATCGCGGTATGAAAGAGATTCCCACGCCTTTCTGCGGTGGCAAACCGGTAGACGACCGACGCGATCGCACACAGTGTCACCGCGACCAGCAGCTCCGCCGAGGTTATGATCATACCCATACGAAACAAAATCTGCGTTGAAACAAGAATACCGAGGACCTCGAGCAAAAGCGCCGCAACGGCCCGGTTTGCGGGCAGACTCATCACCATGCCGGCCGCGATCGCGGCAGCCAATAGCAATCCCAGCACTCGACCCCACTCGGGTACGTACTGCAGATAGCGTCCTTCCAGGATTGTGTGAACCGTGTTGGCGTGAATCTCGACGCCGGCGGTGGTCCATTTGGGCCCAGTGAAAAATGTGAAGAACGGCGTCGGAAACCGGTCATCGATACTGTCCGTGCCAATCAGCACGATCTTTCCTTCGACCCAATCGCGCAACTTAGCTGTATTGCCAGCGCGCGCAGCCGCTACAAAATCAGCGAGAGATACGCTGTGGAACGTGTTCGGGCCCCCCGCATAATTGATGAAGATGGACCGTTCCGGTGAAATCGGTACCTGGCGTCCCTGAAGTTCCAATCGGCCGTTCTGGAACGTTGCATCTTGGCCAAGAAACTTCTCAGCAACTCGCAAAGCGAGGCCGCGCGCGGGAGGCAGTTCTGCGGGATTCGGCGAAGGAGCCTCGAGTAGCTCCTGCCGCCGCACAAAATCGTCTGGATCCGCCGTCAAATTCGCATAAGCCGATAGGCCCAACGCCGCGGCCATCATGTTAATCGGCACCGGTAGGGTGTCTTGGTTTGTGTTGAGAGAAGAGACATACCCACACACCACCGGAACCGGCGACGTACTTACAGCCTCCGCGAGCATGCGATCATAATCGGGCTCCCATTTTTCAACCGGGACTCCGAATGCCAGGTCGAGGCCAATGACTTTGGCGCCTGCCTGTCCCGCCGCTTTGATGGCTTGCGCGTAATAAGGGTGCCAGAACAGCCGGAGATCATGAAATGTATCAAGCGCTTTCTGGTCCGCCACCAGGAGCACTATATTGCTCGGTGCAATGCGCAGCTTACCCCGCAAAACGAACTGCGCATCGGCGGCTTTGAGATTGAGGATCTGAAAGAAAGGAACACTGCTAAGAAACCGTGCGCCGATCGCCGAGCCTGTCACTATCACCGCAATGATGGCCCAGCGGCTCCATTTCTGATTCATGGGAAGCGAACAATACTACGATGCCCTTTATGCGCGCAACTGCCTCACGGTATGTCCGGTATGTCAGCTTACTTCACGGCGTTGCTTCAACACCCGTACCAATCTTGCGCTTACTCGGGGGACCGGGTACAATGCCGCGTCTCCAGTAACCCTGATCAGTGAAATCCGGGAGCGCTCGTCAGCGCAGACGAGAATTGAGATGCTCTCCTTTCATCAATTGGCCAATTTAGGGCACTGGCATTTTAGGAGGAAGTGCAGATGCACACAGATAGGATTCTGTCGAAGATCGCGGTGCTGTTTCTATTTCTCATCATCAATTCGGTAGCCTCTGCTCAGACACCGGTGCTTTCCGAAAGGCATTGCTATAGCTTTGGAAGCGACAGTTGTGCAGTAGCTATCCAGGTGGACGTTAGCCTGGCTGCAGCGAAGTACCAATGGAAATATACGGTCACGAACAACTCTTATAATCCGCATGGGGGAAACGGCGTTTCGGGATTGGACTTTGGGTTTCCAACGGTCACGCCACCCACGGATTTCAGTGGCATCACGCCGCCGAATTCAAATTGGCGCTGTAGCTGGGGCGTTTGCAATCTGCCGAGCCAGTATAAGGGTATCCTGCCACCCACTGGCGCCGGCGTGTTCCAGTTCACTACATTGCCCCGCAAAATCGTCACGAGCACGACGGGCAGGTTTTATACGCGTCCGGAAAACCCATTTATCCGGGTATCTCTGTCCTCGGGAACGCCGCCGGGGTTGGAGATTCCGGACTTCATAAGCGCGCCAATGACGGTGGCAGGCAACGTGTTCGGTATTATCGGAAATAGCATCACTCCGGCCGCCGGAGTCGGCGCTACTATCGGTGATAGCGCCCGCTGGCAGGTCGACACCCTCAATGGAAACGAGTACATCTACAATGCCGATTTCATTGTGAATGCCGGTGTGATTTTGAACGGAAACTTGTATGTGCCCACCAAACAGGGGCTGCACTTCGCACTGACGCGCGCGTATAACAGCGAAGATTTTTATTCCGGGCCGCTGGGACAAGGTTGGACGCATTCCTACAATGTGTTCTTAACCATCAGCGCCAGCGCCGTAACGGTGAAATTGGGGGACGGCAAGCAGATCGTGTTCCAATCTAGCGGTGGAACGTACACGCCGCAACCCGGCGTGTTCGACATCCTGGTCCGCAATACGGATGGGTCATTTACTCTCACGAAGCCAGATTTCACTGTGCTGACCTTCGATTCGTTGGGCCGGCTGAGAAGCGTTGCGGACAAGAACCGAAACACACAAACGCTGGCCTACAACAGTTTGGGCTTACTGGCAAGCGTAACGGATGTGGATGGCATCAGCGTTTACGTCTTCAGCTACGATACGAATTTGCATCTCACCAGCGTCAGCAGCGCTGGAGGGCGAACGGTCAGATACTCCGTGATTAACGGGCTGCTCTTGACGTTTACAGATACTCTAGGCAATTCGACCGTCTACACGTACAACAGCGACAACGTCCTCACTCTCCTCGCCGACCCGAACGGCAATCCAGCGGTCCAGAACTCATACGATGGAGCAGGACGTATATTTTCAACAACAAGAAGGCCGGCGCCCGGTGTCTCGTACGTGACAAGGTATCAGTATGATACGCCATCAACAGGGACCACCACTGTTACGGACCCGCTCGGGAACCAGACTCAATACGTATACAACAGCTCGTTGCAACTAATCGAGATTATCAACGCACTTGGGAAAACGACGAGGTTCGAATACGATCCCCAGAACGAAATCAAGAGCATAACAAACCCGGCCGGAGAGACGAGACGATACACCTACGATTCCCGGGGAAACCTTTTGAGCACAACCGATCCGCTGAATCACACGACGATCTATGTGTATGACGGGATCCGTTCGGACTGCGGTCCCACGCCCAGAAATGATCGGGTCGCGCTTACTGATGCAAACATGAACACGACGTTGTACTCGTACGACTGCTTCGGCGATTTACTCTCGGTTATAGACACGCTGCAAAACGTCACGAGCTTCACATACGACCCTCGAGGCAACAAGGTAAGCTTTACCAATGCACTCTCGAATACGACCTCCTATGGATATAACGCCGCTAACCGAATCGTGGGAATGGCAGATCCGCTCGGGCGCATTACAACATACACGTACGATGCAGGCGGCCGTTTGGCTTCTCAAACGATGCCAAGCGGCGCGACCACAACGTTCCAATACGACAATTACAACCGCGTAGTTTCGAAGGCGTATTCGGGCGGACTTGAGCCTCAAACCGTCAGGTATTCATACGACAGCGATGGGAACCGTCTGTCGACGACTGACCCGAGCGGCACGACAACGGACGTCTACGATGCGCTCAGCCGAATGACATCAGTCACCTTTCCAGGCAACCGCAATGTGTCGTACACGTACGATGCAAATGATAACAGAACCTCAGTTACGTA
>Ga0066710_100004747_pt1 | contig 12135 bp, 11 predicted proteins | sample GraSoiAngelo_159_FD_79666 | JGI IMG/M metagenome (GOLD analysis project Ga0066710, IMG submission 79666) | Grasslands soil microbial communities from the Angelo Coastal Reserve, California, USA - 14_1009_16_40cm | ecosystem: Environmental > Terrestrial > Soil > Grasslands | place: USA...
GAGCACGACGACGCCAAAGAAGCTGGAAGTAGGCGAAGAAGTGAAAGTTGCCGTAACACAAGTCACGGTGCCGTCGAAGATGACCGCAGCCGTACTCTATGGCAGCGAAGATCTTCGCATTGAAAAAATTGACGTGCCCGCACTGGCAGCCGACGAGGTCCTAGTGCGCGTCCGCCTGGCGCTGACCGACGGGACCGACCTCAAAGTCTGGAAGCGCGGCTATCACGCAAAAATGATTCAACCGCCCGCCGTCTTTGGCCACGAATTGGTTGGTGAGATCGTGGCCGTGGGGAAGCGCGTGGATCCACGATGGCGGATCGGCATGCGCGTTATCGCCGCGAATTCCGCACCGTGCTTGCGCTGTTATCACTGCCGCCGTGGCCAGGAAAATCTCTGTGACGACCTTTTGTTCAACAACGGCGCTTACGCGGACTACATGCGCATCCCCGGCCGCGTTGTCGTGGAAAACATGCTGGAAGTGCCGCACTCGATGGACGATCGGAGCGCCGCGCTGGCCGAACCCTTGGCCTGCGTGCTTCGCGGAATCCATGAGATGGAAGTGCGGACCGGCGACACCGCTGCGGTGATTGGCTGTGGCCCCATCGGGTTGAAGTTTGTCCGCATGCTTTCGCGCCGCGGCGTTCGCGTCATCGCCTTGGCGCGGCGCGCAGCCCCGCTCGAGATTGCCAAGCGCTTGGGCGCGGTAGCGACCTTCAACGTCACGGAGACGGACGATGTCCCGGCTTCCGTAAAAGCGCTTACCGAAGACGGGCTTGGACCGGATTCCGTGGTCGAAGCGGCGGGCAATCCAGCTACCTGGCAGCAAGCCTTGGCGATGGTGCGGCGCGGCGGTGTCGTGAATTTCTTCAGCGGCCTGCCTTCGGGCACGCGCGTGGAAATCGACCCAGCAGCGATCCACTACTCGGAAATCAAGCTGATTTCACCGTTTCATCATACCCCGCGGTTCTTTCGCGAAGCCCTGGAAGCCATCCGCCGCGGGGACATTTCGGCTCGCGATTTCGTCACCGAAGAAATCCGGCTGGCCGACCTGCCGCAGGCGTTTGCGCGCATGAAATCGCGCAGCGGCGAGATCAAGTTGGCCGTTCGGCCGTAGTTTTCAGGTGCAAACCAAGCCCACCTGTCATTTGCTGTTTGCGCATCCCGGATGGTTCCGCGGGATCGGGCGAAGTGCGCATTCTGCGCTCTGGACGGTTTTGCGGAGCGAGGAATGTCGCTTCTGATGTTGCTCCCCGGCGAAATCGATATTACCCGGCACGCACCAGGGCCCGGCTGCTCGCCCGAAGCGGCTCAGCGGTACACGCGGTGGCTCGCGACGCATCACTACGAGAATTTCAACGTGGTATCGTGGCTTCTCCCCAAAGCGTTGCACCAGCACTTCTACAACGTCTATGCGTATTGCCGCTGGGCGGATGATCTTGGCGACGAGGTTCCCGGCGCGGCGCGCGCGCTGGAATTACTGCATTGGTGGGAGCGCGAGCTCGATGCGTGTTACGAAGGAAAACCATCGCATCCGGTCTTCGTGGCGCTCCGCGAGACGATCGTCGCGAAGGATATTCCCAAGCAGCCCTTCGCGCATCTCCTGAAGGCTTTCCGCCAGGACCAGACCGTGAAGCGCTATCCGAATTGGGATGCCGTGCTCGGCTATTGCGTGTATTCGGCAAATCCTGTGGGACGGCTGGTGCTGTATCTGTGCGGCTACCGCGACGAGCGGCGCCAGAGTCTCTCCGATGCGACCTGCACGGCGTTGCAACTCGCCAATTTCTGGCAGGATGTCTCCAGGGACCTGGAGATCGGACGGATTTATATTCCCCTCGATGCCGCCGCGGCGCACGGGCTCTCCGAGAGCGACGTCGTCGAACGTCGCTTCGATGAGCGCTACGTGCACTTGATGAAGGATCTGATCGCGCGCACGCGAGTCCTCTTCGCCGACGGCAATCCGCTGGCAAGAATCGTGGATGGACGGCTCGGCGTGGACTTGGAGATGTTCACCCGCGGCGGTCTGGCCGTGCTCGATGCCATCGAGGCGATGGGATATAACACTCTCCACCGGCGCCCGGCCGTCAGCAAAGTGAAGCAAGCCCGGCTCCTGGGCCGCACGCTCGTAAAGCATTTGATAAACAAAAATTCAAAAGGGGATGAGAAAGTGTCACCGCCTGCAGTTGTAGGCGCTGCGCCCGCGGACGAGATGAACTTGGCGCAATCGTACGAAGAATGTCACCGTATCGCCCGAGCTTCGCACAGTAATTTCTATTACGCATTCTTCCTCCTGGCGAAGCCGAAACGTGACGCCCTGGCCGCGCTTTATGCATTCATGCGCCTGGTGGACGACGTCTCGGATGAAGATCAAGGGCTCCTCGCAAAGCAGCGCGGCCTAGCGAAATGGCGCGCTGCTCTGGATGAGGCTGCTACCGGACACACGCAGGTTTTTGACGGCACTGCTGTGATGCCCTTGCCCCCTGAGGCCTCGTATGGTGAGGCCGAAGTTCTGCCCGCGCTCGTGGACACCATGCAGCGTTACAACCTGCCCGCACGCTATCTTCACGACCTGATCAGCGGAGCCGAAATGGATTTGACGGTGCAGACGTATCCAACGTTCGACCGCCTGCGCGAGTATTGCTATCGCGTAGCCGGCACGGTCGGGCTCACCTGCACGCATGTGTTCGGCTACAGCGACGCGCGCGCTCTCGACCTGGCGGAAAAGCTGGGCCTTGCCTTTCAACTGACGAACATCATTCGCGACGTGCACGAGGATTACAAACGCGGGCGCATCTATCTCCCTGAAGAAGATTTGCAACGTTACGGAGTTTCACCGGAAGATTTTGGCCGCCGCGAAGCAACTCTTGGCGTCCGCGAACTGCTGCGCTTCCAGGCCGATCGTGCTTGGCAGTTGTACGAAGAAGGGTCGGCATTGCTTGGCCTGGTCGATGCCGACAGCCGCGGCGCTTTGTGGCTCCTGGTTCATACGTACAGCGCGCTGCTGAGTCGCATCGAGTCCCTGGACTTTGCCGTCTTCGGCGAGCGTGTGCGGCTTCCCAGAGCGGAAAAGATGATGTTCATCGCCAAAGCGCGCTTCGGCCGGCATACGGAAGAGAATATCCTTGAAAAGCGTGATCGTGATCGGCGGCGGGCTGGCGGGACTGGCAGCCGGCGTCGCGCTGGCTGAATCCAGCTGGCGCGTACGTTTGTTCGAGCAGCGTCCCTTCCTCGGCGGCCGGGCAACGTCCTACGTGTTGCCCGACGGCGAGCATGTGGACAATTGTCAGCACGTGACCCTCGGTTGTTGCACCAACCTCGAAGATTTCTTCAAGCGCGTCGGCGTCGCCGGCAAAATAAAATTCTTCGACCGACTTCTCTTTCTCGATCCGCAGGGACGGAAAGGAGAGATGCAAGCCGGGTCATTGCCCGCGCCGTTTCATTTGACCGGATCGTTCGCGGCCTTCACGCCGCTGACGTGGTTGGACAAGCTCTGCATCGCCCGCGCCATGCTCGACATTCTGCGAACCAAGGGTAAGCCATCGGACCTGCATGAAAACTGCGGCATCTCCATGCTTGAGTGGCTCCGCCGCCGCGGCCAGACGAAACGGGCCATCGAGCGATTCTGGCGCGTCATCCTCGTGAGCGCTCTCGATGAGGAACTTGCTCGCACCGACGCGCGCTTCGGCGTCGACGTTTTCTGGAAAGCCTTCCTATCGAACAGCATCGGCTATCGCATGGGAGTGCCCGCCGTGCCGCTTGCCAATCTCTACGACGGTTGCAAATCCGAAATCGAGCGCCGCGGCGGGGAAGTCGTCCTGCGCACTCCCGTGCGCGGCCTGAAAATCGAGAATGGTGAGATCGCCGGATTTCGCTTCGACGAAGGGCGCGAAGAAACAGCCGATGCTTACGTATTGGCCGTGCCTCACACTGCGCTGGCGGAACTGCTGCCGCAAAGCATGAAGCAGAGTGATCCGTCGCTCGCAAATCTGGACAAAATCAAAGTCGCACCTATCACCGGCGTGCATTTCTGGTTCGATCGTCCGGTGATGACCGAGCTCTTCGTCACGCTCCTCGACACGACCACCCAGTGGATCTTTAATAAGACCGCTCTATACGCCGATTCGAACGGCGCAGGTCAAAACTCCGCTGCAGGTCAGTACCTGCAGCTTGTAGTCAGCGCCTCGTACAACCTCCTGCAAAAACCGCGCCAGGAGATCATCGACCTCTGTTTAGCGGAAGTCCGGCAGGCCCTGCCCGCCGCTCGTGACGCCGAATTGGTTAAGGCCACCGTCATCAAGGAGGCCGCAGCGACTTTTTCACCGGAGCCGGGAGTCGATCGCTGGCGCCCCAAGCAGCAAACTTCCATCCCGCGCCTGTTTCTGGCGGGGGACTGGACAGACACCGGCTGGCCCGCCACCATGGAAGGTGCCGTGCGCAGCGGCTATCTGGCGGCGGAAGCCCTGCTTCGCCGTGCAGGAGAGCCCCGAATATTCCTTCAGCCGGATCTCCCGCCCGACGGTTTTATTCAGATGTGGTTAGGCAAACAAAGCTCAGGTGGAACTTTCTGATTGTTGCATTCTGGTTGCGGCTCAAGGCCCAACAAGCTCGTACAGGCCGATTCGTCTCTCGCTGAGCATCAAGCCGGCACTGGCTTCATCAATAGCCTCGTATTCCGCTCGGCGCTCCGCTTGGAAATTTTCGTACGCTTCGCGCGTACTCCAGAAATCGAGAGTGAGGTAAATCGCAGGGCGAAAGGGATCATGCAGAAGACGGGTCTCGCTGTAGTTCGAATCGCTCCGGAAGAGCCTGGCCCAGTCACCAGCCGGGCCATAGACTCTCTCGAATCTTTCTTCACAACCCGGCTTGACTTCGAACTCCCAGAGGGCTAAAAACATAGATGTCCCATCTCCTGCTCGTTGGACGTACGCATTTCTGCAAGTAAACTCTAGGGAACGAGTGCGCGGTCCGGCCGAGTGTAGCAATCCGATTGGATACAAGCCAAGTTGGCGAGCGCGACAGCGCAAAAGCATGAGTTGTAGTTGTGGCAGTCCGTCGAGACTGGCGGACGGAGGCGTTTGTGGATCGAAAGTACGGTCACCGCGGTTACCGCGACGCGGAAAAAAACGAGAAAAAAGACAAATCGCAGGACCGCAAGCCGCCCGCTGGCGGGCCGCGCGGCGCCGATCAATTTGGCCCCCGCACCCCGCGCATGGTGGGCACCGTCACGCGCGCGCGTTGTGCCAATTGCGGCGCTGTGTTGACCCCAGGGTTCGATCCCAATGGCACCTGCCCCAAGTGCCAGTTCGAATTGCATTGTTGCAAACAGTGCCGCTACTTCGATTCCGGCGCGCAGTTCGAATGTACGCAGCCCATCCAGGAACGCATCTCTCCCAAGGATGCAAAAAATGCCTGCACCTTTTACGAATTCCGCATGACCATTGAAAAAGATACCGCGCCAACGTCCTACACTCAGCCGACGGCTCCTGGCTCCACGCCCTCCGCTGCACCCCCGCGGCACACGGACGCGCGCCAGGCCTTCGAAAATCTCTTCAAGAAGTAGTTGCTCGATGAAACCTTCGCGGCAATCCTTTCTCGAGGCCGGTCTCGCCCTCCCCGTCCTCTTAGCATCTCGCTGGGTGGATGCCGAAAATTGCCGCGAACGGAGTTGAGGACGCGGCTGTACGCCGTCTTCCTCTCGCGCGTCCCTATTGCGGAAATGGGCAAGACACCGCTAAAGTGAACCGCGCATTCCCCATCGTCACAGTAGAGGAACGATCATGATGAGCGCTCGCCACCGCACTTGGCTCTCCGCGCAGGCGGTTGCCGCCATACTCGATACCACCAGCGCCGAAGTCTGCCGCCTCGTCAGTATCGGGCGCCTCTCCGGAATCAAGCGCCGACAACCCGGCCGTCCGGGCACCGGCCAGTGGCTGATCAACCCCAAGTCCATCCCCAAAGAGCAGCGCCGCAAAGTCAAGCTCGCCGCCGTGACGGCTCGCGGCCGCAAGCGCTAAAGCGCGCTCTGTACCGTGCGCATCACTGATAGTGCCCGCAAGCTCTTCAACCGCTACGGCTTTGAGTGTGTCTCCATCCAACAGATCAGGGCTGGCGCCGGCCTGACCGACCGCCGCTTCTACAGTCATTTCAGAAGCAAGGAGCGATCTCTACGCCGAGGTCCTCACCTGCTTCTTCACCGATCCGAACTGGAGAAGTTGTTGGGAAGGCGTGAAAGTGGACATGGTCAGCGTCCTCGAGCGCCGCCTGACCCAGAACGGCTGTCCCCACGGCGCCGCGGCCCAAGGCATCGCTTCTTTGTACATCGGCGGCATGGCTGTAGCCCGCGCCCTCGTCGACCTACGAACTCCGCGACGCCTGCATGTCCGTCGCCCTCGATCTCGGTGGCTGGCAGCACAAATCCAAAAACGCAAAATCCAAAGCCGCCGCCGCATCCGCAAAGTAATGAGACAGTCGACAACAATTCTCCGTGTCCGTCGCCAATTTCCCCCTCGCTGCATTAAAATACGATCAGCCGTTGGGACGGTACCCACCCTGCCCGTGCCGCGCCTTCCGGCTCGGCCATTCAACGCTCAATCACACTCGAAAGGATCGATTCCTATGAAATGCCTGCTCCTGCTCAGCTTCGGGCTGCTCCTCTACCCCCTTTCGTCGCGCGCCCAGTCCTCCCTTGACGCCTCCGTCGGCTACTCCTATTTCCGGCTGGGTGGTTCCGGGGGCATCAACCAGAACGGCATCAGCGGCTCTGTTGCCTATAACCCCAGCAACTGGCTCGGTATCGTCGGCGACTTTGGCGGTTACCACGCCTCTCCCGGAGGCGTTTCCTTCAACACGTACACCTATCTCTTCGGCCCCCGCGCGTCCTTGCGCAGCTCCTCCAAATACACTCCCTTTGCGCAATTCCTGCTGGGTGGGTCGCGTTTGACCGCTGGTTCCGGCGGCGGCTCGTCGAACCAATTTGCCTATAGCTTCGGTGGCGGCGTGGATGTCGGTCTCCTTCCGCACCTCGCATTGCGCCCTCAACTGGACTACGTTGGCCTGCGTATCTCTGGCCAGACCGCCAATTGCACGCGCCTCTCGGTCGGCTTCGTCGTCCATTTCTGAGGGCGCCGCGCAGCCGATTCGCCGCGGTGTTACTCACGGCCTCCGCCGCAATCGCATTCCGCTTGGACCGTGCTGCGCGCAGTTCGCACGGCTTTCCAGTCTACTCAGCGGTTCTGCTCGCATTTGCTTGGACAGTCGTAACTCGAGCCCGTCCTCCTCCCAGCGATGGTCACTCTCAAAGACGCTGTTGGCGGGTGGGCCAAACCGGCAAAATCGAAAAAGGGAACATCCCGGCAATCCCCACGGTTCCGCGTGGCCACTCTTTAGTCGCCGGGAGTCTCAGTTCTTGGGCAACCGGTTCGCTATGAAGTCGGAGATCCGGCTAGCCGCGGGTGGATCGAGGTTCGACAATACCGCGATGACGTATCCGCTTTGCGGATATATTTGTAACTCGCCATTCATCCCTGGTGCGCCACCGCCATGCCCGAAGTGACGGAGCGCGGCATCTGTGTTGTCATCCATAAACCCAAAGGCGTATTTCACACCCCTGGGCGTGTCCACCTTCCCGCTCGTCAACAGTTCGGTATTTTGTGCATTCAACAATTTATGACTCGTCAGCGCGTTGGCAAAGCGCAGCAGGTCGCCAACCGTGGAATAGCCGCCGCCCGCCGAAGTTCCCCGATAAGGAAGCGTGTCCGTATTCGGTCGAAGTCCGTTGCCGCCAAATCGAGTGTACCCGATCGATCGGTTTGGCACGCTTTCGTCTTCCGTCAGGGAGCCGCTGCCTGTCATGTCCACTGGCCCATAAACGTTCGCGCTGACATAATCGTAGTAGCTCTTCCCGCTGACACGTTCGACTACCACGCCGAGCAGAAGAAATCCGTAGTTGCTGTACTCCCAGCGGCTGCCCGGCTCAAATTCCAGGCTGCGCTTCCCGTACAAATTCACGTAGTCCTGAAGCGTGCGCAGCTCTTTTCGGTGCGCATCGAACTCCGGTCCAAAAATGTCTCCCGTTCCTCCAGTATGCGTCAACAGCTGTTGGATGGTCACCTTCGATGCAAAATCTTTATTGGGGTAGTCTGTGATGTACTTTCCTAACGGATCCGTTAGTGAGATTTTTCCCGCCTGAACCAGTTGCAGGATAGAAGTGGCCGTGATCATCTTGTTCATCGAGCCGATTCTGAATTTCGTGTCCAGCGTATTCGGAGTTTTCTTTTCCCTGTCTGCCATGCCATACGCGCCCGAGAAGATCGTTTTGCCATCTTTGGCCACCATCACCGCTCCGGCAAACTTGTCCGTCGCGCTGTCTTTTTCCAGTTTTTCGCGCAACGCCGCGAGCAATCCGCTCTGGCTCATGCGCTCCACGGGAAATTCGGCGGGGCGGGGAATCGCCCGCAGATCATGATGCAAGATTCGATGTGGCGCTTCGGCTTCCACCTCCACGACGAATCGTGCAAACTGATCCGAGTCGCGCTCCTGGACCAGCCCGCTGATCCGCGTGGGAGCGGTGTCCTCAATCTTCCTCAGGTCAAAACCTCCGGTCTGCTGGCGGAAGCCTAAATCTCGATTCACGTCATGCTCGCCGGGACTCTTGTAGTGTGGGAGGAATCCTTCAAGCTGCGCGCGGTCCCCGCTGTTGAATGCGCTGAGCCATGCGGAGAATTGCTCACCGGCAGGAGTCTTGGGCGCCTCCACAGTTGTCCCGCGAGACTCCACAACATAGAAGAGACTACCGGGGACGCTCAGTCCTCCGACCGCATTCTGGATGGCTCGCTCTTGTTGGCGGAGTTGATGTTGGTGAAGACTTTCCGCGGTCCCGGAGATCACATAGCCGCCCTCACCAGGGGTGCCTGGAACGAAATCATCTGCGGAACCCGGTGCGTTTTGCGACGGCAATGCCCAGGCCGTTCTTGAGCCTCGCGGTCCAGATAAATTGCTTGGCAGAATCGGCGCGCGTCCTCCCTGACCGGCCATCGACCAAACCCCGCTTAACAAGCCCAGCGTCATGACCCCGCCCTGTACCCATCGGTAGAAGGGCAAACTGTATTGCGGCACCTCGAAGTGTTCCCTTGCAAAAAACGTGGATGAACCCGCCGAAGCTTGCGGAACGGCTAGAGCCACTGGCAATTTCCACGATTCCGGCCGCACAGCCCATTGCCGCAGCAGTGAAGCGAATCCTTCTCCAAACAATCGCAGCACACCGTGCGTTGCCACAGCCTCATCAAAGATCCACAACATTTCTTCGGCAAACCGCTGCCGGAAGGCCGGCGGATGAAGATAGAGTAGCCAGCGATAAAGAGAGCGAGACATGGAGTGCGCCATTATGCCCTCCTCGGTTTGGTTCCCAGCAAATATCCTTTTGCTTCGCGGACAACCCCTTCCAGCCTGGTCACCTCTGCTGCTAGCACCCGTCGCCCCAGCCCCGTCAGCCGGTAATAGCGCCGCCGCGGATCGTCACCCGCAGTGCGCTTCTGAATCTCTTCGACGCTCCCCTGCGTCAATAGTTTTCTCAAATTGTCGTAGAGAGTTCCGGGCCCCAATTTGTATTGCCCTTCGGATTGCCGCGCCACTTCCAGCATGATCCCGTAACCATGCAGGCTCTCCCCCGCCAGCGCCAGCAGGATTTGCAGCGCAGCGGGTGACAGAGGCAGGAACCGGTTCATTTTTTCTTTCATACTCGGAATCCGGTATATCGGATTCCGAGTATAGTGTCAAGCTTTTCCGTTCTCCTCCAGCGCAAACATCCCCCAGTTTCTCGCTCGGCTTCTCATTCTCGTCACCAAAGGCCGCATCTCCCCGCGCCGCGCTTCCGCCCTGGCCTACATCACCAACCAGCTCCTCCACTCCCATCGTGCCATCACGCACGACAGCAATCCGCAAACGGAACAGCGGTGGATCTTGAATCTCCCTCGTCCCGACCACGATTGGCCGGACCATTCCGGCCCTTCTCCATCCCTCCTGTAGGGGCGGGGCTTGCCCGCCCCGCTGAGCCTGACCGCCATCGTTTGTAAATCCGTCCGCCGCGACCGCCGCTCTCCAGTGGCACAACCAATCCTGGCTGCGCTCTTCCATCAATCTGCTTTCAGTGTGTCCGGGGCACCGGATTGCCCCGCTCATGGATGGCACTCGAATCACGAACCGCGAATTACGAGATACGAATCTCTTTACCTCCTTACTTCATTGCTTCCTTGTCACACTCATCGGAAACAGCATGGGCTCTACGGGCGGCGCATCGGCAATGGCCCCGAGTTGCGGGTACTGCCGCCGGAGCGGCTCAGGCACCTTCACTTTCGATCCTTTAAGGATGCTGATGAGCTGCAGAGCGTTCACGACGGACTTGCCCTGAAAGTGATTGTTGGTGATCACGAACGTCTCGCGGGCCCGCTCCGTAACTTTGCGGACGCGCATGATCCAGGGCGCCAGCTCTTCAGCGGAGTAGAGATAGTTGTAACGCTCATGAGCGGGGATTGTCGCATCGTCGCTGAACCACGTGTCGTAGCGGCGGCCGTGAAGCCGCACGTAACCGACCGTCGAGGTCGCCTGAGCGGAGGGCGCAAGTGATCGCCCGATGAGGGGTTGGTCGATGTTGCAGAAACTGACGCCGCTGGTGCGCAGCAATTCCAGCGTTTCGGGAGAATCCCACGAGGCGTGGCGAACTTCGACGACCAGGGGATAGTCTGCAAATCGCTTGAGAACAGCCGAGAGATACGCGACGGTCTCCGCGGTGCGATGAAACGAAAAAGGGAATTGCAGCAGGACCGCCCCAAGTCTGTTAGCCGCGCGAAGCACATCGAAGCCCGCGCGAACGGCCCGCTCGTCCGCCGCGCTTGCGCCCGAAGTTGTGGATCTTACGTCATGCGTGAATCGCTGCCAGAGTTTGGCGGTGAAGACGAAGCGTGGATTCGCCGCCACGCGATCGATCCATTTCGCCGCGTGGTCGGGGCGCAGCGGCTGGTAAAACGAAGTGTTGATCTCGATAGTGTCAAAGAACTCCGCGAGATAGGTCGCCTCGTGGAATCCTTTAGCACGGCGAGAAGGATAAACGTATCCTGCCCAGTCGGGATAAGACCAGCCTGCGGGGCCGATGCGGAGGATACTGGGCGGCGCGGAATTGATCGAAGAATTTGCCTCGCTTGACCGAAGTTTAGTTTGTGATTTGCGCTGCGCCATGAGTGGCGCACGCGGTTTGCGCCGACAGCAGAGTAGAGGGAAGGGAGGAGAAGTGTCAACGCACGCGAGGTCAAAAAAACTTCGGTCGCCGTTGCCCCCGGCGTTTCGGGCTGCTATGCTTTCCGGCGATGTGCTGCAATCAGGCGAACCTTGTCTCCCTCCTCTTTCTCAGCTTTTCCTACAGGTGCACACATGAAACTCTCCATCAGTTACAAGCATGTCGAATCGCACAAACCGGTAGAGGCCGAAGTCGAGCGTCAGGTCAGTAAGTTGGGAAAACTGTTGCAGAGTTACTCGCCGGATCTCGTGCAATTGCACGGCGCGTTTTCAAAGACCCCGCGCACGGACGAGAATTCGTGCTCGCTGAATTTATCGCTGCCAACCGGAACGCTGCACGCCACAGCCACCGGTGCAACGGTGCGGGCCAGTTGCAAGAAAGCCTTCAGCGATCTCGAAGCGCAAGTCAAAAAGCACCAGGCCAGGCTGCGCAAAGACTATGAATGGAAACGCAAGCGCCCTTTTCCCGGCGCCGAAGCTCTTTCCTGAATCTGCGCCAACGCGCGTCAGGTGGCTGACCCGTGGATCCGGCAACTCATCCCCTCGACCTGCTCTCGCACGCAGATGCGGCTTGGTGTCCTTTGCGGCGCATATCCTTCGCAGCGTGGCCGCGTCCGATGTGGCGGTCGCGTCACCTTTGTCGCGGCCACGAGCATGCTACAATACGAAATTCTCGCCATAGGGGCGTAGCTCAGTGGTAGAGCAGCGGCCTTTTAAGCCGAAGGTCGTGGGTTCGATCCCCACCGCCCCTACCATCCATCTTCCTGATGGATGGACACTTAACAAAAACGCACGGGGGCAAAAGGGGGCAGATTAGGCCAATGATCCGGTTCTGTGTTTCTTTCCAGCGGC
>Ga0066710_100004748_pt1 | contig 12135 bp, 9 predicted proteins | sample GraSoiAngelo_159_FD_79666 | JGI IMG/M metagenome (GOLD analysis project Ga0066710, IMG submission 79666) | Grasslands soil microbial communities from the Angelo Coastal Reserve, California, USA - 14_1009_16_40cm | ecosystem: Environmental > Terrestrial > Soil > Grasslands | place: USA...
GATATCACCGATATCGAAGTGGTGATTGTTCCGCCGTTCACCGCGATCGCCAAAGTGATGGAAGCGCTCGGGCCTTCGCAAAACATCAAGCTCGGCGCGCAGAACATGCACTGGGAACAGAACGGCGCGTTCACCGGGGAAATCAGCGCGGCGCTGCTGCGCGATTTGTTCGTGCGCTACGTCGTGCTCGGCCACAGCGAACGCCGCACGCTCTTTGGCGAAACCGACGAGATAGTTAATCGCAAAGTGCGCGCCGCGCATGAAGCGATGCTGCGGCCGATTGTTTGCATCGGCGAAACGCTGGAGCAGCGCGACAAAGGGAACGTCGAAAAAATATTGTCGATCCAACTGCGAGGCAGCCTCGCCGGCCTCAGCGAAAAGGAACTTCACGAGACGGTAATTGCCTACGAGCCGGTCTGGGCGATCGGCACGGGGCGTAACGCGACGCCCGAGCAGGCGCAGGAGGCGCACGCGTTCATCCGCCACACCCTCGCCAAAATCTCGGATGAAACAACGGCTGAGCGCGTTCGGATTCAATATGGCGGAAGCGTGAAGCCCGACAATGCGCACGAGCTGATGAGTCAGCCCGACATCGACGGCGCGCTCGTCGGCGGCGCCAGTCTCGACCCGCGCAGCTTCGCGCAAATCGTAAAGGCCGCGCGCGAGGAAGAGCTGTAGCCACGCGCCTGTGGCGCGTCCAACGGCCTACAGGGCCGTGGCTACAGGTTACTTTTTAATTTCGAGATACGTGCGCGCCTGCACCTCATTCGTGCCGGCCTGGAGTTCTTCGATGCGCATTTGCTTAAGGAACCAGCGGCCCTCGATTTTTTGCGCGGAGACAACTTCGAAGCGTTTGGCGAGCCGGCCGTTCCAATCGTAGCCTTCCATCCGCATCAGCGCGCCGCTTGCCTGGTCGACCCACAGAAAAACATTCGAATATTGCGAGTCGCGCGACGGCGGCCGCAGATGCAGCTTCCAGCAGCGCCGCGTTCGCACATTTTCCTCCCCGAGAACCGTGCGGTCGGGCCAGTAAAGGAACTTCATCGCCAGGTCTTCGTAAGTCACGGCAGTGCCGCGGACTTTTTGCGCGAACTTGGATGCGGCGAACTTTTCGGATCCGGTCACCAGATCGAGGCGCGAACTTTTCTCGCCGAGCCGCAACTCCAGAACTTCTTCGGGATTGCTGAATGAATAGCGAATCAGCGGCCCGTCTTGGGCGAGGTGAAACGGGACCACGATTTGGTTCTGGCGCAGCTGGCCATCGAGATCGAGGTGCTGTTGTGTCTCAACCATGCGCACCGAGTCGAGAATCTCTTTGGCTGACGGAACGGGGTCGCCTCGGAGCGACAAAACGAACGCCAAAGAAATGACGAATGACGAAGCACGAATGACGAAGGAATGACGAAATCCGAATGACCCGGAGAGCCTGCATCGCACATTAGTCATTTGAGCATTCGAGCTTATTTCGTCATTCGTCATTCGTGCTTCGTCATTTACTGCATTTATTTATTGGAACGTAGTGATTAAAAGCTAGCTGCCGCTTCAGGACGCACATGGATCAAGGTCTTTTTCATCTCATCAATGAACGCTGGACGAATCCGGTGCTGGATTTGTTCATGGCCGGCCTGAGCAACGTGGAGATCTGGCGGCCGCTCTTGATCGGGGTGCTGATTTTCATGCTCGTTTTCGCCGGATTCAAAGGGCGGGCCTGCACTGTTTGTCTGCTCATCACGTTGCTGGTCAGCGAACAGGTTACCGGGCTATTGAAAACGGCGGTAGATCGGCATCGCCCCAAGCAGGTGCAAAGCGTGCGCCTGGTCGAGCTGCAAAGAACGCGCCCCGCGTTCATGACCTTGTTCCACAAACCGACGATTCGTGATTCCGACGCGTCGGACCGGACCCGCTCGGGGCCGTCGTTTCCCTCGGGGCATGTGACCAACAACACGGTGATCGCGCTGTGCCTCATGTTTTTTTATCGGCGCGGCTGGCTTTACTGGATCATTGCCGCGGCGATCGGTTACTCGCGAATTTACCTCGGAGCACACTGGCCGAGCGACGTGATCGCGACTTTTTTTCTCGCGGCTGGTGAAACATTGCTCATCCTCGCCGGACTTGAATGGCTGTGGCGTTGGGGCGCGCCAAAATGGGCACCGCAACTTTACGCGCGACATCCGGGCCTAATCGTGGGCCAAGTTTTTAACTTGCCCGATTCGCAAGTTGAAAACTTGCGCCACAACGAATGAGCACGACGCGCGCGGTCTGGCTGTTCGTCGGGATATTAACGGCGATTCGATTATCGATCTTGCCGACGAGCGACTTGGAATTCGATGAAGCGCATTACTGGATGTGGTCGGAGCGGCTCGCGCCGGCTTATTTCAGCAAGGGACCGGGCATCGCGTTCGCCATTCGCGCCAGCACCATGCTCTTCGGTGCGAACGAGTTTGGCGTCCGGTTCTTCAGTCCGATCCTCGCCGCAGGCACGAGCCTGCTGTTGTTCGACTTCGCGCGGCGCTTGTTCAGTGCAAACGCCGGACTCTGGCCGGTGCTCGCGCTGAACGTCCTACCGATTTTCAATCTCGGCGCGTTTCTGATGACGATTGATCCGTTGTCGATCTTTTTCTGGCTCACTGCGATGTTCACGTTTTGGCTGGCGCTGGAAAAGAGTCCCGCCTTTTCCTTCTGGTGGCCGTTGACTGGGCTGCTCATCGGGCTCGGATTTCTCTGCAAATACACCAACGCGCTCGAACTGGTCTCCATCGTGCTCGTGCTCGCCCTCGCTCCGAGGTTCCGTCAGGAGTTTGCGCGGCCGGGTTTGTATTCATTGCTCGTAGTCTTCGTGATTTGCACGATCCCGCCGATCGTCTGGAACTCCCAGCATGTCTGGATCACGCTCACGCATTTGCGCTCGCGCGGTAGTCTCGAAGAGGGATTCGGTTTGCATCCCGCGGAGCTTCTTGTCTTTGTCGGCCAGCATTTCCTTGCTTATTCGCCGCTGCTCTTTCTCGGACTCGCGTGGGGTGTAATCGCGAGCTGGCGACGCATTAATCAGCAGTTCAAGGCGCTCTTTCTTTTTTGGTTCGGGCTGCCGGTGTTTGCGTTCTATCTTTTGCTCTCGCTCAACAAAGCCGCCGCGCCCAACTGGGACGCCCTCGCGATGCTCGGATTTGGTTTGCTTGCGATTTATTTCTGGAGGGAACGCCTCGCCGCGAGTCGCGCGTTGCGCGCGAGTGTGGCGGCTGCGTTGTTGATCGGCCTCGTGATGAGCGCGGTTGCGCTCGACACGGATATTGTCCGCAGCGCCGGTTTCAAACTGCGCCGCAGCGATCCAAGCGATCGCATGCGCGGCTGGGAGTCTGGAACTGTAGCGGTTGAAAAAATCCGCAACGACCTGGAACAAAAACTGGGCGAACGCCTGTTTATGATTTCCGACGCTCGCACGCGCGCTTCGGAAATTTCGTTTTATCTCCGCGACAAGAAACCTGAGGGCCCGGGACATCCGCCCGTTTACATTATCGAATCGCAAAACATCCAGAACCAGTTCTCGTTCTGGCCACGCTATGATCAGTTTGTTGAAACGAAGTCACTTCCGCCGGCGACGCGCGACGAGACTTACACCGAAGAAAATGGAGTGAATCCATTTGTCGGCCGCAGCGCACTTCTTGTTTGTGACGGGACGAGAACGCGCGTGCCGCACAACATCCAGGCCGGCTTCGAATCGGTCGAGCCGGTGGCGATTGTTGAAGTGCGCCGGTTCGGTCAATCGCTGCGCAGCTGGCAGGTTTGGCTTTGTCGAAAATATCGGACGCTCCCGCTATGAACGAGCCGACACGGGCACCGGCACTTTCTGTGGTCGTGCCGGTCTTCAACGAAGAAGAGAACATGTCGATCTTGCAGGAGGAGTTGCGCGCCGCGCTGGCCGGACACGATCACGAAATCGTTTTTGTGGACGACGGTTCGACCGATCGCACGGCCGAGCGCATCGAGAGTGCGCCAAACGTTCGAGTCGTGCGTTTTGCAAAAAATGCCGGACAAAGCGCGGCCATGTATGCCGGGCTCCAGTCGGCCAAAGGCGCGATTGCAGTGCTGATCGACGGCGATCTACAAAACGATCCGGCCGACATCGCGCGTTTGCTCGCTGAAATCGAGAGTGGCGCCGATCTGGTGTGCGGTTATCGCGAAAAGCGCCAGGACACCTGGCTCAAACGCGCGACGAGCCGGATCGCGAACTTGGTTCGGAGCCGTTTCGTCAAAGATTATGTGCGCGACACCGGGTGCACGCTGAAGGCGTTGCGACGGGAATGTATCGCCGCGCTCGTTCCGTTCAAAGGGATGCACCGGTTTATCCCGGCGCTCATCAAAGGCGCGGGGTATCGTGTCGTCGAAGTTCCGGTCCATCATCGGCCGCGCCGTTTCGGCCAGAGCAAATATGGTCTGGGTAATCGCGCCTGGCGCGCCACCGTCGATATGTTCGGCGTGCGCTGGCTGCTGTCTCGCCGGTTAGATTACAAACCGCGCAGCCCGGACCGCTGACGCGCGCTGTCAGTAGGGTTCGACTTTGATCCCGCGTTTCGCTAATTGTGTTTGGACACTGTCCGGTCCGACGAGATGCGCCGCGCCCACCGCGATCAACTGCACACCTGAACTTCGAAGGATCGTCTCGATCTTTTCAGCCCATCGCGCATTGCGATCCACGATGAGCTTTTGGTAAAGGACCGGGGTTTTTGCTTTCACTTCCGTGACAAGCAAGTCGGCGATCGCGGCGTTGTCGCCGTTGACCCACGCGCTCGCCAATTTCTCGACTTTCGCGATGCCTTCCGCGACATCGTCGAGCGTATTATCCAAAAAGGCGATTTGGTCCGATTCGGGCAGCTCGGCCAGGAAACGCACCTGTTCTTCCATCGTTTCAAATCCAAGGATTTTCTCGCCTTTGTTTTTTGCTTCGCCTTGCAGAATCAAATCCACCCCGGCGTGCGGGTCGTAGCCGGCTTTTTGCAATGGCAGCGCACTGAACATCATCCCGACCAACCACGGTTGCATCGGTTCCAGGTTTTCTTTCGGAATGCTGTATTCGGTGGCGGCCCTGGCGAGTTTTTCATTTTGAACTGCGGATAATTTTTGCGAGAGCGGCTTTTTGTTGTCCATGCCGTAGCGCTGAATCAGCGGCAGCAGCGCAGCTTCATTTTCGGGGTCGGGCACTTCCAGCCAGAGTTCGGAGCTGTCGGCCAGCGCTTTGTCTATCTTTGGCGATTTCCATTCCATGCCATGCCGGAGCAGGTGCGCTGTCCCGATGAAGTAAATTGTCGAATCCGCATCTCGAACTACCCACATCGCCGGTTCCGCGAAAGTGACGGGACTGAGAAGGAGCGCGGTGAAGGCGGTTATGAAAATGGCGTAGCAACGGCGCCAAGATCCGACGTGATCCTTGTGGGATGCAGGTGCAATTCTGTTCATTACGTTGTTTCTAACTCAGACTACATTTGCTGCGGATGGCGGCGCAAATGGCTGGTTTGACCAAAACTCGCTTGTCAACCTAAACGCGAACGGTAAGCTTGCGCTCCCATTCGGGGAAGCTGCCATGTCGCTGGCCGATCTACTTTCCGCAGAGCAAATTATTCCCGAGATGCAGGCGACGGAGCGTTGGCCCGCCATCGTCGAGTTGATCGATCTGCTCGTTAGTCTCGGCCAAATCAAATCGGCCGATCGCGACAGCATCCTCGCCGCACTCAAGCAACGCGAAGAAACGATGAGCACCGGCATCGGATTCGGTATCGCCATTCCGCATTGTTCGTCCGACCGGCTCGATCAAGTTGTCGCCGCGTTTGGTAGATCGACAAAAGGGATCGAGTTCGACGCGCTCGATAATGCGCCGGTGAAATTTGTGGTGCTTTTCATCGTTCCGAAGAACCAATTCCAGACTCATCTCCGCACGCTTGCTTCCATCGCTAAATTCCTGAACGACCGCTCCGTCCGCGATCAGCTCGCGGCCGCGAATTCGAAAGAGGAAATCCTGTCGATCTTTCAGGATCGATCGCAAAAGCCGTAGCGAAACTGGTGGATCGGCCGCTCCGCGGGCGATGCTAAAATGAGTGCGGCTTCGCCGCCAAATTAACATCGGGCAGGGACTGCCCGATCCACCCATCTCGCTTCGCATAGCGAAGCGGCTACAGTGCTGGCAATGGAAACTTTCCAGGAACTGCTGGCAAAAAAATTCGCCGGCGCGCTGGCGAAAGCCGGTTTGCCCGAAACGGGCGAATTGACCCTGACGAGCGATCCGCGTTTCGGCGATTATCAGAGCAACGCCGCGCTCATCCTCGGAAAACAGCGCCGCGAAAATCCGCGAGGGGTCGCCGCGAAAATTCTGACGCACCTTGACGTGGCCGAACTGTGCGATCCGCCCCAGGTTGCGGGAGCGGGATTCATTAATTTCACTTTACGCCCCGAGGCCGTCACAACGAAAGCCGCGGAACTGCTCGAAGACCAAAAGCTCGGCGTGGCCACGACCGCATCGCCCAATCGGATCGTGATCGATTTTGGTTCGCCCAATGTGGCCAAGCCGATGCACGTCGGCCACATTCGCAGCATCGTGCTCGGCGACGCGCTCGCCCGCATCGCGCGGTTTCTCGGTCACGAGGTCATCCGCGATAATCATATTGGAGACTGGGGCACACAGTTCGGGATGGTCATCTGGGGTTGGAAGAATCTGCTCGACCAGCAAGCGCTCGCGCGTGATCCGCTTGCCGAGATCGTCCGCATTTACAAAGAGACGAACGAAAGATCGACAATCGATCCGCAAATCCGCGAGGCCTGTCGACAGGAACTGGTCAAACTGCAGGCCGGCGACAAGGAAAACCTCGACATCTGGAACGAGTGCGTGGCGTTTTCGATGCAAGATTTCGAGCACGTTTATGAGCTGCTCGACATCCACTATGACATTCAGTGCGGCGAAAGTTTTTACAACGATCGGCTGCCGGGAGTGGTCGAGCGCTTGCTCAAACAAAGCATCGCCGAAATGAGCGAAGGCGCGGTCGTTGTTTTCTTCCGAGACAATCCCGAGCTGGCCGATAAACCCTGCATCATTCGGAAACGCGACGGTGGATTCAATTACGCGACCAGCGACATCGCGACGGTTGAGTACCGAGTGAACGAGTTGAACCGCAACACGCTCTGGTACGTGGTCGGCGCCCCGCAGATTCTGCATTTCAAACAAATCTTCGAAATCGCGCGGCGCGCCGGCTATCAAGCCGACTTCCGCCACATCACTTTCGGCAGCGTCCTCGGCGACGACCGCAAATTGATGAAGACCCGCTCAGGCGAGAACGTCCCTTTGCGGCAATTGCTCGAAGAAGCGGGCGCGCGCGCGCGCAAAATCGTCGAAGAAAAAAATCCCGATCTCATCGAGCAAGAAAAGACCGAGATCGCGCGCAAAATCGGCATCGGCGCGGTCAAGTACGCCGATCTCTCGCAGTATCGAATGACCGATTACATTTTTTCCTGGGACAAAATGCTCGCCCTCCAGGGCAACACCGCGCCGTATTTACAAAACGCCTACGTCCGTATCCGCTCCATCTTCCGCAAAGCGGGTGAGGCTGATTCCTGTAGCCACGGGCCTATGGCCGGTCGAGCGGAGGACGCCCCACAGGGGCGTGGCTACAAAGACAGCCTCGTTTTAGCTGAGTCGGCAGAGATCAGTCTGGCCAAGCGCCTCTGTCAGTTCGCGGAAGTGGTGCCGCAAGTGCTGAACGATTTTCGGCCGAACATTCTGGCAAATTACCTGTTCGAGTTGGCCAATAGCTTTCACTCGTTTTACGAGGCCTGCCCGGTCCTGAAAGCGCCCGAGCCCACGCGCAGCTCGCGGCTGGTCTTGTGCGAGCTGACGGGCCGCGTGCTTGAACGCGGCCTCGATTTGTTAGGCATCAAGGTACCGGAGAAGATGTGACATAAAGAAAATGACGAAGCACGAATGAATGACGAAGCACGAATGACGAAAGCCCGCCCGAGGTCGTCAGCCGGTTCCGACTTCGTCATTCGGATTTCTTTCGTCATTCGTCATTGGTCATTCGTCATTCAGAAGTGTTCGCGGCGACATTCGGCATGACAAAGGGCCATCATCCCCGCATCCCCGTTTGCACCTACAGGTTGCAACTGAATCGGCGATTCACCTTCGCGCAGGCGCGCGAGATCGTGCCGTATTTGCACGCGCTGGGGGTAAGCGACGTTTACGCGTCGCCGTATTTTCAGGCGAGCGCTGACAGCCTCCACGGCTACGACATTACCGACCACAATAAATTGAACGCGGCCATCGGCTCGCGCGACAAGTACGACGCCTGGATCGCGGAGCTGCACGCCCACGACATGGGCCAGGTGCTTGATTTTGTCCCCAACCACATGGGCATCACCGAGCCGCTTAACACCTGGTGGATGGACGTGCTCGAAAACGGCCCGAGCTCGCCGTACGCGAAATATTTCGATATCGATTGGCGCCCGCTCAAATCCGAGCTGCACGATCGGGTGCTGCTCCCGATCCTCGGCGATCAATACGGACGCGTCCTCGAGCGCGGCGAGCTCAAGGTGCACTTCGATTCGGGCGTGTTTTATCTCACTTACTTCGAGCACCAGTTCCCGATCGCGCCCGGCACGTATCGTTTCATTCTCGACCGCGCGCTCGAGATCCTGGCCGAGCACAAATCGGAAGATTTCTACGCCGAGCTGCAAAGCATTCACACCGCCCTAGAATATTTGCCGCGACGCACCGAGAGCGACCCGCATAAGATTGCCGAGCGCGCGCGCGAAAAGGAAATCATAAAGCGCAGATTGGAGCGGCGTTGTCGGAAAGCGCCGCAGGTGCAGCAGGCAATCGAGCGCGCGGTTGAAGAGATCAACGGCCGGCCCGGTGATCCGCGCAGTTTCGATGCGCTGGATGAGCTGCTGAACGCGCAGGCATACCGGCTGGCGTTTTGGCGCGTCGCGGCGGAGGAAATTAATTACCGCCGCTTCTTCGATGTGAACCACCTGGCCGCGATTCGCCAGGAAGAACCTGAGGTATTCGAGGCGACGCACAAGTTGCTTGTCGATCTTGTCCGCGCCGGCGCGATCACCGGATTGCGCATCGATCACCCTGACGGGCTGTATCTGCCACGCGCGTATTGCGAAAAATTACAGCAACGTTGCGCCCGCGCCCTTGGCATAAAACCGCACGATCGCCGCGCGATTTACATGATCGTAGAGAAAATTTTGACGGGCGATGAACCGTTGCGCGCAGATTGGCCGGTCCACGGCACAACTGGCTACGATTTCGGCAGTCAGGTAGCCCAGTTGCTGGTCGACCACGCGGCCGAGACGCCAATCACGAACGCGTTTCGCAAGTTCATCGGATCCTCGATGCATTACAGCCATCTTGTTTATGCGCAGAAGCGACTGGTGATGCGGCTCGCGCTCGCCAACGACGTCAACGTCCTTGGCAACATCGTCGTCCGGTTATCGGCACAGAACCGCTGGTTCCGCGATTTCACCCTGCAGGCGCTCGTCCTCGCAGTGCGCGAGATGATCGCGTGCTTCCCGGTTTATCGCACTTACGTCGAGCCGGGCCACCCCGTCAGCGAGGAGGATCGACGATTAATCGAGCGCGCCATTATCTCGGCCAGGCGGCGCAACCCGGGAATGGAAGCGTCCGTCTTCAATTACCTCCGCGACGTGTTGCTGCTTAATTTTCCCGAGAACATCGACGAGAAAGCGCGCGGCGAGCACGCCCATTTCGTCCTGAAATTCCAACAGGTCACCGGCCCGGTCACAGCCAAAGGGGTCGAGGACACGGTTTTTTACATCTACAATCGGCTCGCAGCGCTGAACGAAGTCGGCGGCGAACCGCAGCAATTCGGGATCAGCATCGATCGTTTCCACGAGCGCAACTTGGATCGACAACACAATTGGCCCGCGAGTTTGCTCGCAACTTCAACCCACGACACCAAGCGCAGCGAAGACGTGCGGGCGCGAATTCTCGCCATCTCCGAGCTGGCAGAGGACTGGCGACGCTCGCTCACGCGCTGGCGCGCGGTGAATCGCCGCTGGAAAAAACGAATCGAAGACGCCGAAGCGCCGGATGCGAACGAGGAATATTTGCTTTACCAAACGCTCCTTGGCACCTGGCCAATCCATTCCGGCGCAGCCATGCGAGATGTTGGTCCCGAATACGCCGAGCGCATCCAGGCTTACATGGCCAAGGCACTCAACGAAGCGAAGATTAATACCAGTTGGATCCAGCCGAACGACGAATGGCTCGCCGCCACGCGCGAGTTCGTCGAGAAAATCTTGGACACGGGACCAAAAAACAAATTTCTGCCGCTGTTTCTCCCGTTCGCTGAACAGATCGCGCGATTCGGGGCGATCAATTCGCTCTCGCAAACATTGCTGAAACTGACTTCACCCGGAGTTCCCGACATTTATCAGGGAAATGAGATCTGGGATTTCTCGCTGGTCGATCCTGATAACCGGCGCGGCGTCGATTACGTGAAGCGCCGCGAAATGCTCAATTGCCTGAGCAGTTCGACGCCGGAAGAATTGCTGCGCACGTGGCCCGACGGTCACATTAAAATGTTTCTCACCCAGCGGGTGCTCCATTTTCGACGCGAACATGTCGATCTTTTCCAGCGCGGAAATTATCTCCCGCTCCGCGCCACCGGCGCATTCGCTGATTGCTGCGTCAGCTTCGCCCGCGAGCTCAACGGGCAATGGATTATCGTCATCGCCCCGCGCCTTTCCGCCCGCGTCGGATTCCCGCCGATCGGTGACAAATGGAAAGACACCGGCGTCGAAATCGCCGAATCGTTGCGAGCCAATAACGCGCACGAGCTTTTCACGAACAACTCAATTCGTCTCGCCGATCGCCAGCTCAACCTCGCTGACGCATTGTCGATCCTGCCGTTCGCAGTCGCGACGAATCTGTAGCGGCGGTCTATGACCGTCGCACTAATCCAAACGAAACGCCCGCCATGCCCGACCGGCTCCGCAGATTGGAACGCGTTTTTCAGCGCCACCCGATCTACTTCGTCACCGCAAACACGCGTGATCGGGCGAAAATTCCCGACAATCGAGATGTGCACCTGCGCTTAATCGAATTCGCCAACGCAGGCCCGCAGCGCGGCGCCTGGCTGGGCGCTTACGTCTTAATGCCGGATCATCTGCACGCATTCGTCGCACTCGATGATCGGCGCATCAACCTGCCGAAATGGGCCAAATCCCTGAAGAATACGCTCTCGGAAGTCTTGCGCGCACATGACGTTCCATCACCGCATTGGCAAAAGGGATTTTTCGATCACGTGCTGCGCAGTGGCGAATCTTATTCCGAGAAATGGCATTACGTGCGCGAGAACCCGGTCCGCGCCGGATTAGTGAAGCATTGGAGCGAGTGGCCGTTCCTCGGCGAAATCTTTAACTTGTACTTTCATGACGACGCGCTGTGAGAATTAATGCGACGGTCATAGACCGCCGCTACAGATGCGCGCGAATCTGGACAATCCAGTCAGCGAAATTTGCGAGGTTCCTCAGCAGATCACTCGCGAAATTCGCGAAGGTGGTTTGCGGCGATGCGATGACGAGCATGACGCTGAGCAGGAGGAGGTTCATCAGGTAAATGATCACGAGCGAAAAGAATGTGCCGTGGTCGCGCAGGTCGGTCTGGTTTTTCGGGATCATCCAGCAGGTGAACGTGAAGTGGAACGCCCAGGTGACGCCGATCGCGGCGTAAAGCCAGCGACCATACGGCGGCACGTTCGCGAAAAGGCCGGCGATTCCATACACGGCGATAGCGAGAATGCTGTAGAGCGGGAAAAAATACGGGGCGAGCGCGATCCAGAAATTGGTGCGGCTGGTCACGATGTGACCGCCTTCGCGGCTCACCCGGAACCGGCTGACCCGTCCCCCCATGAGCCACACCCAGAGCGCGTGCGTCAGTTCGTGTCCGAAGACATAGAGGAGGATCGGCCGCGGTAATCCGAAGAACGCGATTAGCCAGAGGAGCACACCTAACGCGAAGAACCAGAATTCTTCGCCCGCCCAGAGCCGTTGTGCGACCGTCGCGCGCGCGAACGCGGTGAAAAACGTTTGCGTGAGAACCACACACAGCGGCAGCAGAAACAACCC
>Ga0066710_100004749_pt1 | contig 12134 bp, 11 predicted proteins | sample GraSoiAngelo_159_FD_79666 | JGI IMG/M metagenome (GOLD analysis project Ga0066710, IMG submission 79666) | Grasslands soil microbial communities from the Angelo Coastal Reserve, California, USA - 14_1009_16_40cm | ecosystem: Environmental > Terrestrial > Soil > Grasslands | place: USA...
CTCGTCCGCGAGCTCGACCTCAAGAAGCCGCCGTCGATCGCCGAGTCGATCGACTGGGCGCGCGCGCTGCTGCTGCTCGGCGCCGACGACATCGACCAGCAGACGTTCCGCGACACGATGTCGGTCATCGTCAAGCACCGCACCGACCTCGACATCGTCGCCGAGCGCGTCGGGGTGAAGCTCAGTGCCCTCCAGCCCTAGCGCGCGCACGGGCGCCGGCCCGCCCGGCATGGCCGCCCGGCTGCTCGAGCTCGGCGAGGAGCTGCGCTCGGCGGGCGTGGCGCTGGGCACCAGCGAGCTGCTCGACGCGTTCGAGGCGCTCGCCGAGGTCGGCTGGACCGAGCCCGAGGACTTCCGCGAGGCGCTCGCCGCGACGCTGGCCAAGTCGCCGGAGGACCGCCGGATCTTCGAGCTCGTCTTCGAGCGCTTCTTCTTTCGCGCCGCCGAGGCGGCCGCCGTGCGCCAGGACGTCCGCGAGGAGGGCGGGATCGACCCCGGCCAGGCGGGTGAGCTCAACCTCGACGCGCTGCGCGCGCAGATCGCGGCCGCGCTGCGCGACGGCGACGACGGCGCGATGCGCGACCTCGCGCGGCTGGCCATCGCCGCCTTCGGGCGCCAGGGCGAGGGCTCGGGGGTCATCGGCGTCGACGTGCAGCGCATCCGGCGCGCGCTCGGCCTGCGCTCCGAGCCGCAGCCGGACCTGCCCGAGACCGACCCGCGCCGCGAGGGCCTCCCGCGCGAGCAGCTGCGCCGCTTCGAGGCGCTGCTGCGCCGCGAGCTCGAACGCGCGCAGATCGAGCGCACCGAGGCGCTGCCCCCGGCTCGGCCGCTCAACGAGCTCGACCGCGCGCTGCCCAGCGGGCCGCTGCAGGACCTCGCCGCCGTGCACCGCGTCGTCGCGCAGCTGCGCCGGCGCCTGGCCACACAGGGCAACGAGCAGCGCGGGCGCAAGCGCCGCGCCCACGTCGACGTGCGGCGGACGATGCGCGCCTCGCTCGAGACGGGCGGGGTCCCGGTCGTGCTCAAGTACCGCCCCAACCGCCCGCGCCGGCCGGAGATCTACGTGCTGTGCGACGTCTCGACGAGCGTGACGAGCGCGAGCGTGTTCTTCCTGTCCGTGCTGCACGCGCTGCACGACGCGTTTCGCAAGATGCGCTCGTTCGTCTTCATCGAGCGCATCTCCGAGGTGACCGACGTCTTCGCCAAGGAGCGCGACTTCAAGGCGGTCAGCGAGGCGATCGCGCGCGACGCCGGCGTGGCCGACATCAGCGGCTACACCGACTACGGCCGGGTGTGGAAGGAGTTCCGCGCGCAGGTCGAGGACGACCTGCACCCGCGGGCGACCGTCATCGTCCTCGGCGACGCGCGCACCAACGGCCGCGACCCGCGCGCCGACATCTTCGCCACGATCGCCCAGAAGGCCGGCCGCACGTTCTGGCTGAACCCCGAGCCGCGCCTGTACTGGAACTACGGCGACTCGGTCATCGCGGCCTACGAGCCGTGGTGCGAGGCCTTCGAGTGCTGGACGACCACGCAGCTCGAGGACTTCGTCAAGGCGCTGACTCGGCCGATCAGCGCCTAAAGCCCGGCCGCCCGCCGCTCGATGCTCGTGCCGATGCGTACGAGTTGGCACCGACACCGCTCTCACGCCGTCGCCAACCTCGCCTTTCGTGCGGCGAGCGCGGCGGGCTTCGCCGCCGGCATGCTGGTGGCGCTCTACCGCGCGGCCCCCGGGGCGCGGGCGTGCGACGTCCAGCGCGCCGCGTGCCTCGCCGGCGTCCTGCGCCACGAGGCGCTCGTCCACGTCCTGCCGCCCGTCGCCGGGCTGGTGGCGGGCATGGTCCTCGGCGGCTGGCTGGCGCGCGGCGTACACCGTTACGCACGAACCTGACGCCAAGGGGTAGGACTTGCGCCGTGCGACGCACGGTCATCCTTCTCAGCGTCGCCCTGCTCGCCGTCGGCGCGGCGCCCGCGCGGGCGAAGCAGGGCTCGCAGTTCCGCCCCGGCGTGACCGGCACGCTCGGGGTGATCGCCACCGAGTCGCCCGCCGCCGCGCGCGTCGGGCGCGCGGTCCTCGCGGCGGGCGGCAACGCGATCGACGCCGCCGCCGCGACGGTCTTCGCCCTCAACGTCGCGCGCCCGCAGTCGTGCGGGATCGGCGGCGGCGGCTTCCTCGTCTACCGCTCGCATACGGGTCGCGTCCGCGCCCTGGACTTCCGCGAGACGGCGCCCGCGCTGATCAAGTCCGATCAGTTCCAGGGCCAGGGCCTCTACACCGCGTTCACCGGCCACACGACGGTCGGCGTCCCCGGAGTCGTCGCGGGGATGGACGCCGCGCTGGCGCGCTACGGGACGGTGTCGCTGGGCGAGGCGATCGCGCCCGCGGAGAAGCTCGCGCGCGAAGGCGTGAGGGTGACGCGCACGCTGGCCACCGGCGCGCGCGACAACGCCGAGCGCTTCGGCCGCTACCCGGCCACCGCAGCGATCTTCCTGCCGGCCGGGCAGCCGCTGACCGCCGGCCAGACGCTGCGCCAGCCCGAGCTTGCGGCCACGTTCCGGCGCCTCATGCGCGGCGGCCCGAGCGCCTTCTACACGGGGACGATCGCCCGGCGCATCGTCACCGAGATGTCCGGCTTCCAGCACCCCGACATCGGCGACGAGGGGCTGCTGAGCATGGACGACTTCGCCAAGTACCGCGCCGTGTGGCGCGCGCCGCTGACCGGGACGTACCGCGGCGCGGAGGTGGACGTCATGCCGCCGCCGACGTCTGGCGGCGTGGTGACCCTCGAGATGCTCAACCTGCTCGAGCCCCTCGACCTGCGCGCGCACGGCATCGACTCGGCCGACGCGCTGCACCTCATCGGCGAGGCGCAGCGGATCGCCTGGGCCGACCGCAACAAGTACCTCGCCGACCCCGACTTCGTGCCCCAGCCCGTCGCCACGCTGACGTCCAAGGCGTACGCCGACCGGCGCCGCGGCGAGATCGCGCTCGACCGGACGCAGGCGCACGCGCCGGGCGACGTCGGCACACCGCAGGTCGGCTCGACCACGCACGTCTCGATCATCGACGCGCGCGGCAACGCGGTCGCGCTGACGTGCACCATCGAGCAGGAGTTCGGCAGCGCCGTCGTCGCGCCGGGCACGGGCTTCCTGCTCAACAACGAGCTGACCGACTTCGGCGTGCCGGGCAGCGCGAACGAGGCGCGGCCGTTCAAGCGCCCGCGCTCGTCGATGAGCCCGACGATCGTCGTGCGCGAGGGCAAGCCGTTCCTCGTGACCGGCGGGGCGGGCGGCTCGCTGATCATCATGGGCGTGGTCAGCGCGGTGCTCGACACGCTCGAGTTCGGCCTCGACGTGCCGCACGCCATCGACCAGCAGCGCGTCGACGACCAGGGCGGGTCGCAGCTGCGCGTCGAGGACGCGCGGATGGACCCCGCGGCGCTCAGCGACCTGCAGTCGCGCGGCTGGACGCTCGTGCGCCAGGGCGAGTACGGGCCGCGCCCGCGCGTCCAGGCGGCCGGGATGGCGGCCGACGGGACGATGATCGCGGTGTCGGATCCCCGGGCCGACAACGGGTCGCTGGCGGTCCGCCGTCTGGCTGGGAAGTGACCCGCCCGATCTCCTGGCGGCGGCGAGCGCTGGCGCTGGCGGCGCTCGCCGCGGTGGGCGTCGCCGTCGTGGCGCTCGCCGGGCTCCTGCCGGACGGCGAGCGCGGCCGCGGCGCGCGCGCCCAGGTCCCTCCCCCGTCACCCGAGCTGCCGCGCGGCGGGCGGCGCATCCTCCCCCACTTCCGCGTCGTGGCCTTCTACGGGGCGCCCCAGGACGTCGAGCTCGGCGCGCTGGGGATCGGCACGCCGGCGCAGGTGGCGCGGCGCCTCGAGCGCGTCGCGCGGCCCTACGAGCGCCTCGGGCGCCCGGTCCTGCCCGCGATGGAGCTGCTGTCCGTCATCGCCAACGGCGACGCCGGCGCCGACGGCCTGTACAGCATGCGCCAGGCCCCCGCGGTCATCCGCGGCTACCTGAAGGCGGCGCGGCGGGCGAAGGCGCTGGTGATCCTCGACATCCAGCCCGGTCGCCGGGGCTTCTGGGCTGAGGCGCTCGCGCTGCGCCGCTGGCTGCGCGAGCCCGACGTCTCCCTCGCGCTCGACCCCGAGTGGGACACGCCCGGGGCCGTGCCGGGCCAGGTCATCGGCTCGGTCGACGCCCGCGAGGTCAACGCGATCTCCTACTGGCTCGACGGCCTGGTCCGCCGGCTGCGCCTGCCGCAGAAGCTGCTGCTCGTGCACCGGTTCACCGAGGGCATGATCCGCGGGCGCCTCAAGCCTCGCGAGCACGTCGCGGTGACCGTCAACGTCGACGGCTTCGGCCACCGGGCGATCAAGCGCGCGAAGTACGAGCACTTCGCGCACGCCCGCGACGGGCTCTACGACGGCTTCAAGCTGTTCTTCAGGGAGGACACGAACATCTTCACGCCGCGCGACGTCCGCCGCCTGCATCCGCGGCCTGACGTGGTCGTCTACGAGTAGGATCCGCGGCACCGCACACCAGGGGGGCTGGTGGGATCGACCGGCTGAGATAGCGCCCCGTCCCGGCGCTGACCCTCCGAACCTGTCGGGGTAATGCCCGCGAAGGGAGCGATCCAGAGCACGATGGCGCCGGCCGCGGCCGGTAGCCATCACGATGAGGGCGTCCGCCTCGTCGACGTGTCCCGCCGCTACGGGCGCGTCGAGGCGCTCGCCGGCGTGAGCCTGCGCGCCGAGCCCGGCGAGGTCGTCGCCGTGGTCGGCCCGAGCGGCTGCGGCAAGTCGACCCTGCTCGAGCTCGTGTGCGGCCTGCAGGCGCCCGACGGGGGCACGGTGAGCGCCGGGCGCGCCGTGCTCATGCCCCAGCGCGACCTGCTGTTGCCGTGGGCGAGCGCGCTCGACAACGCGGCGCTGGCGCTGCGGGTGCGCGGCGCGAGCCGCCGCGAGGCGCGCGAGCGGGCGGCACCGGTCTTCGCCGAGTTCGGGCTGGCGGGCTTCGAGGCCGCGCGCCCGTACGAGCTGTCGGGCGGCATGCGTCAGCGCGTCGCGTTCCTGCGGACGCTGCTGGCCGGCGCGCCCGTCCTATGCCTCGACGAGCCGTTCGGCGCACTCGACGCGATCTCGCGCGCCGACATGCAGGCCTGGCTGGCCGGCGCGCTCGCGCGTGAGCCGCGCACCGTGCTGCTCGTCACGCATGACGTCGAGGAGGCCGTCGTACTCGCCGACCGCGTCCTCGTGCTCTCGCGCCGCCCCGGCCGGGTCGTCGCCGAGCTCGAGGTGCCCTCGCCCCGACCGCGCCGGCCGACCGACGCCGACGTCGTCGCATTGCGCGCCCGCGCGCTGGAGGCGCTGCGCCCGTGACCGCCTTCCTGCTCTTCCTCGTGCTCCTCGGCGCCTGGCAGCTCTATGTGGACCTGAGCGGGGTCGACCGGATCCTGCTGGCCGCGCCGACCGAGGTCGCCTCGTCGCTGTGGACCGACCGCGGCCTGCTGTGGTCCAACCTCGTCGTCACCGGCCAGGAGGTCGTCCTCGGGCTGCTCGTCGCGCTCGTCGTGTCGCTCGCCATCGCGGTCGTCGTGCACCTCTCGCCGCCGCTGCGCCGCGCGATCATGCCGCTGGCCGCGGCCTCGCAGGCCATCCCGATCGTCCTCTTCGCGCCGATCCTCGCCTTCTGGTGGGGCTTCGACATCCGGCCCAAGCTGGCGATCGTCGCGCTGATCACGTTCTTCCCGATCGTCGTGACCACGCTCGACGGGCTGGAGTCGGTCGATCCCGCCCTCGGCAAGCTGCTGCGCACCTTCGGCGCCTCGCGCTGGCGCACGCTGCGCCTCGTCGAGGCGCCGGCCGCGCTGCCCGGCCTGCTGTCGGGCGCCAAGATCGCCGTCGCCGTCGCCGTGATCGGCGCCGTCCTCGCCGAGGATGCCGGCGCGACCCGCGGCCTCGGCCTGATGTTCACCCAGGCCAACAACCAGCTGGAGACCGCGCGGGCGTTCGCCGCCGTGGTCGTCCTCACGGTGCTGGCCGCGGCGCTCTTCGCCACCCTGAGCCTCGCCGAGCGGCGCCTGGTGCCCTGGGCCGAGCGATCCCGCAACCGAGAAGGAGACGCCCCGTGAGACCCCTCATCGCCGCCCTGGCCACCCTCGCCGCCGCGCTCGCCGTGGCCGCGTGCGGCGAGAAGCAGGAGCGCACGGCGCCGGGCGCCCCGCAGCGCGTCAACCTCGTGCTCGACTACCTCCCGAACCCCGACCACGCGGGCATCTACGCCGCGCTGCGCGACGGCCAGTTCCGCCAGGCCGGGCTCGACGTCAAGCCCATCGTGCCCTCGGATCCGGCCGCGCCGCTCAAGCTGCTCGCCACGGGGCACGCCGACATCGCGATCTCCTACGAGCCCGAGCTGCTGCTCGCGCGCGACCGCGGGCTCCCGCTCGTGGCGATCGGGGCGCTGGTGCAGGAGCCGCTGACGTCGATCATGTCGGTGGGCGCGCACGGCGTGCGCAGCGTCGGCGCCCTGAAGGGCAAGAAGGTCGGCACGGCGGGGATCGAGTACCAGACCAAGTACCTGCAGACCATCCTGCGCACGGCACACGTGGATCCCGGCTCGGTCTCCGAGATCAACGTGCACTTCGACCTCGTGCCGGCCATGCTCACCAAGCGGGTTGGCGCGACGCTGGGCGCCTTCTGGAACGTCGAGGGCGTCCAGCTCCAGCGTGCGCACAAGCACCCGTGGATCCGCCGCGTCGACCAGGTCGGCGTGCCGAGCTACAACGAGCTGATCTTCGTCGCGCGCGCCGACGCCCTGCGCACGCGCGGGGCGCTGTTCCGCTCGTTCCTGCAGGCGCTCGCGCAGTCGCATCGCGCCGTGCGCAGCGATCCGGCCAAGGGCGTCGACGCGCTGCTCGCCGCCGACCGCAACCTCAAGCGGGGCGACACCGAGGCCTCGGTGAAGGCGACGCTGCCGGCGTTCTTCCCGCGCGCGCGCGGCAAGCCGTTCGGCTACATGGACCCGCGCCAGTGGCGCGCCTACGAGAGCTGGATGCTGCGCAACGGCCTGATCAGGCGGCCCGCGTCGCCGGCGGCGCTGACCAACGAGTTCCTGCCGGGCGAGGGACTGTGAGCGGTTCCGGGCGGGCGCCCGGGACCGCCAGGAAGTAGGCGGCGGCGAGGCCGGCGTACGGCGCGTAGGGCGCGAAGAGCCGGCGCACCTCCTCCTCGGCCGCGCGCGCGTAGGGCTCGCCGGTCAGCAGCCGGCCGACGGCCTTGAGGTAGCCGAGGTCGCCCGCGGGCAGCTGGTCCTGGCGGCCCTGGCCGTAGAGAGCGAGCATCTCGATCGTCCAGCGGCCGATGCCCGGGATGGCCCGTAGGCGCCGCCAGCCGCGCTCATGATCGGGCGCGCGCAGGTCGCAGCGCCCGGCGGCGACCTCGCGCGCCGCCTTGACGAGCGCGAGCGCGCGGCCTGCGCTGAGGTCGAAGGACTGCAGGCGCGCGGGCGCGGCGCCGGCGAGCGTCGCCGGGTCCGGGAAGGCACGCAGCCCGGTGCGCTCGCAGCGCGGGCCGAGCGCGCCGACGATCCGCCGCTGGATGGCCCCGGCGCGCTCGAGCTCGATCAGCTGCTCGGTGATCGCCGCGACCAGCGCCTCGAACGGATCGGGCATGCGGCGGATGCGCAGGTAGGGGTTGCTTCGGACCGCTGTCCCGATGAGTGCGTCATGGCGGAAGCGCTCGTGGAAGGCGCGCAGGTCGTCGTCGACGCCGACGGCGGCGCGCATGCGCATGATGGCTTCGTCGGCGGTGTCGCGGTGGTCGGCTTGTGCGCCGAACAGCACGCGGTCGGGGGTGAGCTGGCGGATCCGGACGAGGGCGGGCTCGCCGTCGATGCGAAGCAGTCGGGTGACGACCTGGCCGCGCACGCGGGTCAGGCCGTTCAGGGAGCCCTGGAGGCGGAGGCGGAAGGGCCAGGGCGGGCGGATCTCGAGGCGGTGGTCGACGCGGAAGGCGTTCGGGTTGGCGGTGGCGGCGGGCACGGGCGCGCGGACCGTAGCTGCGGGGGCGGTCGGGGTGGGGTGGTGCTTTGCGGTGCGTGCGGGGGTTTCGGTCGGGTGTGGCGTCGGTGTGGTGTGGCTTGGGTGTGGTGGCGCGCCGCTCGTGTGGTGGTGCGCCGCTCGTGTGGTGGCGCGCCGCTCGTGTGGTGGCGCGCCGCTCGCGCCGTGTTGTTGGTCGCGACCGGGTTTGTGGCACCGAGGGGAAGCGGATCGTGGTCCGCGCCCGGGCCGCGCGGCCCCGTGCGCGGGCGGGGCTCCCCGTCGGGAGGCGAGCGTCTACGCGCCAGGCGCAGCAGCCAGACGCACGAGTGTCGGATTGGGCCCGCATATCGGGCTCAATCCGACCTCATTCGCCTATGAGCGGCAACGCGCCAGACGGTAGGCCCGAGGCATCGAGTGCGCGATCGACCGCCTATGTCGCGGTCGATCGCTCCCTCGACCGCTGACCGAGCGGCAGAGGCCAGGGCCCCCGCCCCCCGGGTCACCACGCCGCCCGCTCCGCCGCGCGGCCCGGGCGCAGACCAGGCCTCGTTCCCCTCGGTGCAATCCGACCCGGTCCCGGCCGCCCCGCCACCCCGAGCGGAGCGTCACAAGCCAGCCCTACCGCCGCTCCACAAGATGCACGTCCACCAAAAACGTCCGCGTCGCCCGCACGTCCAACCGCCGTCCCTTGCGCCCGCCAAACCCCCCGCGCGCCAGCCGCAACGCCTTCTTCCGCGCCCGCCGGCTCTTCAGCAGCGCCACGACCCCCGCGCCGGCCACGAAGCTCGCGCCGGCGACCGCGGCGGCCTGGACCGCGACCTCGGCCGCCGGTCGGACGGCCGGGACGGGCGCGGGCTCGACGAGCACGGGCACGCCGTCGACGACCTCGGGCTCGATCTCGGACTCGGCGGGCGGCATTCGCGGATCCTAGAGCGCGGTCAGGACGACGGGTCCCACACCCGCGCGCCCTCGGGCCAGGCGCGCGCGACGTCGGGGCCAAAGCGCCGCTCGTAGAGCCGGTAGCGCTTGACGATGCGCCCGTGCATGGCCTTCATCGCGCGGTTCATGCCCGTGTTCGTCTCGAGGATCCAGCCCATCTCGCCCGACGTGATCCGCTCGATCTCGGCGAGATCGAAGTGCTGGAGGTAGAGCAGCGCCGCGACGCCGGTGTGCTGGTACTCGGGCTTGACGCCGAGGAAGCCCACGCGGCACTGGTCGATGATCCGCCTCTTGCGCACGAAGTGCCACCAGCCGAGCGGGAGCACCCGCCCGCCCATCCGCGCGAGCACCTGGTTGACGTCCGGCACCGTGATGGCCACGCCGACCGGCTGGCCCTCGGCGGTCTCGGCGACCATGAACCACTCGCGGTCGAAGACGAGCTGCATGTCGAGCGCGTAGGCGTCGAGGTCCTCCTTCGTGTAGGGCACGAAGCCCCAGTTCTTCTTCCACGCGTCGTTGTAGAGCTCGCCGAACAGGTCGAGGTCGCGCCGCAGCGAGCGCCGCGACATCTTGCGGATCCGCATGCCGTGCTTCTCGCGCGCGTCGCGCGCCAGCTGGGGCAGGATCGGCAGCATCTGCGCCCGGTCGGCGATCTCCAGGTGCCAGAAGAAGACGTCCATCGCCTTCTCGAGCCCGACGCCCTCGCACAGCGCCGGCAGGTAGGGCTCGTTCCAGTTCTGGCGGATGATCGGCGGGCGCTCGAAGCCGTCGACGAGGATGCCGCAGCCGTCGTTGAGCGTGAAGTCGGCGGGGCCGACCATCCGCTCGCACCCGCGGTCGCGCAGCCAGCGCTCGCCGGCGTCGAGCAACCCGGCGAGCGCCTCGGCGTCGTCGGCGACCTCGAGGAAGCCGAACCAGCCCCAGCGTTCGGCGTGGTAGTCGTTGAACGCCCGGTCGACGTGCGCGCTGATGCGCCCCACGGGCCGGCCCGCGCGCTCGGCGAGGAACAGCTCGGCCTCGCCGTGGCGGAAGAACGGGTTCAGCCGGCGGTTGAGGTAGAGCCGTCGCTCCACTTTCAGGGGCGGTACCCAGGGCGTGGCCGTCCCGTACAGTCGGAAGGGCAGGTCGACGAAGGCGCGGACGTCGCGCCGGCGGGCGACCGGACGGATCTCGAGGCTCACGGGGGCGCGGAACCTACATGCCGACCACCATCGACGTCTTCGCGAAGGCGCGCGACTTCGACCGCGCCGAGCTGCTTCGCGCGGTGCGCGAGGCGGGCGCGCTGCCCTACTTCCGCGAGCTGACCGGTCCGGCCGGTCCGGTCGTCGAGATGGAGGGCGCCGAGCGCGTCATGCTCGGCTCGAACAACTACCTCGGCCTGACCGGCGACGAGCGCGTCAAGCAGGGCGCGCGCGACGCGCTCGAGCGCTACGGCACGGGCCTGACCGGCTCGCGCCTGCTCAACGGCACGATCCCGCTGCACCTCGAGCTCGAGCGCGAGCTGGCCGAGTGGATGGGCGTCGAGGAGGCCCTCGTCTTCACGACCGGCCACCAGGCCAACGTCGGCACGCTCGGCACGATCCTCGCCCCCGGCGACACGGTCGTGGCCGACTCGGGCGACCACGCGTCGATCCTCGACGGCTGCCTGCTGTCGCGGGCCAAGCTGCGCCCCTTCCGCCACAACCGCCTCGACAAGCTCGCCAAGCAGCTCGAACGCGCCGCGCAGGACGGCGGCGGCGTGCTCGTCGTCGTCGACGGCGTGTTCTCGATGGAGGGCGACGTCGCAGCCCTGCCCGCGATCTGTGAGGCGGCCGAGCGCCACGGCGCGCGGGTCATGGTCGACGAGGCGCACGCGGCCGGCGTGCTCGGCGCGCGCGGGGCGGGCACGGCCGAGCTCTTCGGCGTCGAGGACCGCGTCGACCTGCGCATGGGCACGTTCTCGAAGTCGCTGGCCAGCTGCGGCGGCTTCATCGCCGGCCCGCACGACGTCATCGAGTACCTGCGCCTGCAGAGCCGCGCCTTCCTGTTCACCGCCTCCGCGGTGCCCGCCGCCGTGGGCGCCGCCCTCGCCGCGCTGCGCATCGTGCGCTCGCCCGAGGGCCCGCAGCTCATGGCCCGCGTGCTCGACAACGCCCGCTACCTGCGCGACGGCCTGCAGGCGCTCGGGCTCAAGGTCGTCGAGCACGCGGTGAGCTCGCCGGAGGTCGACGTAGCCACGGAACGCGCGGCAAGCTCGCCGAAGGGCGACGTCAGCGAACGAAGTTCGCTCAAGGTCAACGCGCCGGAGGCGCCGTTACCCGTCACGCCGATCGTCCCCGTGCTCGTCGAGGACGACTGGAAGGCCGCGCTGCTGTGGAAGGCGCTCTACGACGCCGGCGTCTACGTCAACGTCGCCGTGCACCCGGCCGTGCCCCCCGGCGGCGCCCTCCTGCGCACCAGCGTGATGGCGACGCACGACCACGCGACCCTCGATCGCGCCCTGGACGCTTTCGCTCGCGTGAAGGCCGCGTTCGAGACCGAGCACGGCCCGGTGCCGGCCTCCGCGAGCCATTGAACGGCCGCGGTCACTTGTCCACCAACGCACAAACTTCCGGCAACACGAAAAGTGCGCTCTGAGCGCACGAGACGGTCGGTTCCCAGTTGACCAGGCGAGGCGGCCCGCTCTAGGTTCCGCACCGCGCCGGACACGGTGCGCGGGACGGAATTGGGCCGGGGGTCGGAAGCGGACGCCGACCCGATGTTGGGGTCACGGTCCAGCAGGACCAAAGGGGTACCCGTGCGCCCGTGCCCGGAGCACAATGGGAAACGAAGCCGCCGCGGCCGGACGGCACCGGCGGTAGGGAGGGAGCATGACCGCGTCAGCGACGATTGTCCGTGCGCCACAGCACCTTCAGGCCCTGCAGCGCGCCAATGAGGTCCGCCTCGCCCGCGCCGACCTCAAGCGCCGCATCGCCGAGGGGCAGCTGTCGGTCGCGGACGTCGTGCTGCGGTGCCCGCCAGAAGTGGACGGGATGGCCGTCGCCGATGTCCTGATGAGCCAGCGGCGGTGGGGACGCACGCGTTGCCGCAAGTTCCTCGCCGCGATCCCGCTGGCCGAGAACAAGACGATCGGCTCGATGACCGACCGCCAGCGCCGCGCGCTCGCGCTGCA
>Ga0066710_100004750_pt1 | contig 12134 bp, 7 predicted proteins | sample GraSoiAngelo_159_FD_79666 | JGI IMG/M metagenome (GOLD analysis project Ga0066710, IMG submission 79666) | Grasslands soil microbial communities from the Angelo Coastal Reserve, California, USA - 14_1009_16_40cm | ecosystem: Environmental > Terrestrial > Soil > Grasslands | place: USA...
CTGATTCGGCACCCGGTCCCGGAAGACGTACGAGGTGGCCTGGTTAACAAAGTCAGGGTTGTTGTAGTTCTTGAGGCCCTGGCTGAACTGGTTTAGGTCGACTCCGATTTTCAGATTGTGGGGCCCGGTAAGGTAGGACACCGCGAACCGTTCGTGAACACGAAGGTCATCCAGTGTATTGTAGCCGGTGCGCCGGGAACCGTACTGGAGGTTCAGTCCCTGATCCAAAACGGCGATGGCGGACTCCGCGCCCGGTTGCCTTTTTTGGACGCGCCAATACTGACTGGTCCCCGCGTCCGCCTCGAACAGGAGCCGGTTGGTTACCGAGTAGGTGTAATTGACGACCGACAAGTTCTGAGGACTGTAATGATGCGCCGCGACGGCCTCGGGCGCAAGGATGGGACTCACCTGCTCCAAAATGGCAAACTGACACTGGCAGGCCGGATGCTGCGAATATGAAATGTTGATTTTGTGTTTCGCTGCCGCCTGCCAAGTGAAGCGAGTCGAGTAATCCGTAGAGTAATCACCGTTGTAGGCCCGCCGGCTCAAGTCCGGCTCATAGAACAACGTGCCTTGCAGCTTGTTGTAGTAATTGCCAACCTGATAAATGGAATGTTCCTCCCGCCGGAAAGCGGCGAAGAACCACAGCTTGTCCCGCTTGATCGGGCCGCCGACCCCTCCCCCTACGTCATAGTACTTTCGGACTGATGGCGCCCCGGTCAGACCCCGGGCGCGCAGCTTGTCGTTCACATTGTCGCTCGACAGGCCGGGGCCGCTGAGCTCGATACTCATGCTTCCCGAGAACCTGTTGCCGCCATCTTTGGGGATGATGTTGAGTTGGACGCCTCCGGTCGTGGATTCGGCGGAACCGGCTGCAGTCTCGACGACGACTTCCTCGAAGGTGTGAGAGTTCGGCTGGAAGCCACCGCCGCTAAACACTCTGTTATCCATGCCGGAAACGTTGTAGGTCATATCGTCCGGGCGCTGGCCATGGACGCCGAAAAAACCGCGATCGCTGCCGACGCCGCCGACATCGTGAAAGTTCGTGCCTCCTGCGCTAGCAGAAGGGATAAGCGTAATCAGTTGGGAAAGACGTTTGGTGGTCGGAAGCGCATCCAGAGTGGTTTGCGAGATGGTGATCTGCGTCTGGATGTTCTGGGTGTCCACGATCGGTGTCGCCTCCGACACGGTGATCGTCTCGCCGAGCGCCCCGACGTTCAGCTCGGCATTCACGTTCGCCGTGAACCCTGACGTCAATTCGATGCCTTCCCGCTTAAGCGTGCTAAAGCCGGGCAAGGTGAAGGTCACGGTGTAGAGGCCGGGCCGCAGATCGATGATTCTATAGCGGCCCTGCTCGTCGCTGACGGCGGCGCGGACCCTTTCGATCAGGGCGGGGCTGGCGGCTTCCACCGAGACGCCGGGCATGACCGCACCCGAAGTGTCTTTAACGACTCCTACGATGTTGCCGGTCTCCGCCTGGGCCCATAGAATGGCCGGCAGGAGCAGGAAACACCACAACAACACGAGACGGATGATTCGTTGAACTTTCATCTCATTTCCCCCTTCGTACGGAAACACTTGTTGGAAAGACGCGAAAAAATGGAGCCGCAGATGACACGGGATAATTCGGGGACAGACGTATAAATCACCTAAATTACGTTCAAGCTTCTTATTCGTAATTTAGGTGATTTATACGTCTGTCCCCGAATTATCCCGTGTCATCTGCGGCTGAGAATTCCTAGAACGTAAACCGGAGTCCGAGCTGCATCGAACGCGCTTCGTCGGCAACGATCGACTTCAGGAAATCCGTGCTCTGGCGGTTCCCCACCGGGTTGTCGAAGTTGGTGCGATTGGTGGCGTTGTAGATTTCCCAGAAAAACCCCATCGTCTTTTCGCCTTCGAACCGGTGAACGTACTGCAGCCGCAGATCCAGCAACAATTTATTTGTGCCCTGGATACCGTTCCGGATGGCCATGCCATTGGCATCCAGGGGGGACGCGATCGGCAGCCTGGCATCGTCGCGGCCTTTCACCGGGCGGTCAAAGTTAGCGCCGTCTCGGTCGCGGTTCGCGTCGACGCCCAGCGTTTCGTTCACCGGGTTGCCGGAATAATAGCGAAACGTCGAGCCGACCCCGAAGCCACGCCACACGTTCCAGTTGCTGCCGGCCGTGACGGCATGCCTGTTGTCAAAGTTCGTCAGCCCATAATCCAGCCGTGGGTTGAGATCGTCGTTGACTCGCTTGTCGACGAAATTGCCGCCATTGTTCTGACTGCCGTTGACATCGTGCGCCTTCGAGAGGGTGTAGCTGAGGCGACCGGACCATCGCTTCGCGAACCGCTTGTCCACACTCACCTCCAGCGATCTGTAACCGCCATTGAGGAGGTCGCTGGTTGTGTACTCCAGGACACGCTGGAAATTCGCGCCGCGCGCCGAGGCCGGAATCCGCGTGCCGTCCGGATCGAAGACAGCAGGCCCGGGCCTGCCGATCTGCCCACTGGGAAGCAGACGCGGCTCGTTGATGTCCAGCAGGAGCGTCTGGTCGCGCGCGGGGGCGTCGTTGTAATCCACGGTGAGGGCCAGACCTGGGATGATCTCGCGCTCGAAACCCGCATTGATCTGGTAAAGGTAGCCCAGCTTGCGGTTGCCCGCGAGTCGCGGTTCAGTGTTCACGAAACCACCGGCCGCGAGCTGGTTCTGATTGGCAACCAGCTGCGCCCGGCATGCGGCGCTGATCACCGCGAATCCGCTACGACCGTCGGCCAGCAAGCAGGGATTGGTTGGGCGCACGCCTCGCGTTGCCGAGGTATCCTCTCCCGTATCGAACCCAAAAACAGTTGAGATCACACGGCCTGCATAGAGACTGGAGATTATGGCTGTCGGAGGAAACTCGTAGAACTTTCCGAAGCCGGCTCGGAAGGCCGTTCTGGCGTTCGGGGCGAAAGCCACGCCAAGCCTGGGCGCGAAACCGTACTTTGTGTTTGGCGTGTTATGGTCATATTCGTACCGGACACCGAGGTTTAGTGTCAGCTGCCTGGTCGCCTGCCACTTGTCCGAGGCGTAGAAGTTGGTCCGCCAAGTGTTAATGGGGATGAACAGCTCACCCAATCGGATCCGAAAGCGAGTCGGATATGTGAAGTTGTTCGCAGGGTCGAACGGCAGGTTCGAAAGAAAATCGAAGGTCCCGATCTGGTTTGTCGCCACAACACTCGTTCCTTTGTTCTGACTACCGCCGACACCAAACTTGAAGGTGTGGTTGGAGCGCGTGTAGGAGAGCTGCTCGCTGATCACATTCGCGGTGAGGGCATTACCGCTCATTTCGACCCGAGGGCCGGCCCTGTAGTCCGGGTGCTGCTGAGCCGATCCGTAGTCGAGGGGATCCTTCCCTTTCAGGCCGGTCCACTGGTGCGTCTTGAGGTCGAACGGCACATCATTGAACTTCTCATTGAAGATGCCGCGATCTCCAATCCACAGGTTCTCTTTGGTTGAGCCCAGCTTGAAATCGTTGACGATGCTGTTGCTGATGACGGAAGTCCACTGGTAGCTCAAGAGAACCTCCGGCGCGGCCCGTTCGTGTCTGAAGCCGTCTCTGGTGTACCGCTCGGCCTCCGCGTTTTCGCCAATCCCATCATTCGGCCCGTAGACCAGGCTGAAATGCATGTTATTCGACGGGCTCAGCTGGTAATCCCCGCGGCCGAAGTAGTTCTTGAGGTGCACGTTGTACACATCCGAGAACGATACCGCCAGCGGCGCAGCCTCCTTCGGAAAACTCAGGTTCACCGCATCTCTGGACCGATTGTATTCGTAGTTGAAAAACCAGAACGCTTTGTTCTTGATGAGCGGCCCGCCGATGTTGCCGCCAAACACTTTCACACCGCTTTGCGGGTTTGTCTCTCCTTTCTGTTTCAGAAAGTAGTTCGTGGCGTTCAGGCTATTGTCTTGAAGGAAGGAGAATACTCGCCCGTGAAACTGATTGGTTCCACTCTTGGTGATCGCGTTGACGATGACGCCTGACGCTCCACCGTATTCTGGGCCGTACTCGTGTGTCAGCACCTGGAATTCCGCCATGGAGTCGACGGTCACACGGGACTGGGGGAACGTCATGGTCCGATCGTCTTTATTGTACTGGCCATCGACTAGGAACAGGTTGCTCCCGGTGTCGCGGCCGTTCGCGTTGTAAGCGGAACCCTCGAACGATCCTGGACGAAGGACGGGTGTCAGACCCGGCACCAGCTGCATTAAAGCAAACTGTTCGCGCCCCTGCATCGGCAAGTTCTCGATATCGGTTGGCGTCATGTTGGTGCCGATCTGCGTTTGGGTCACCTCGATGAGCGGCGCCTCTCCGCTCACCGTAATCTCCGATTGCAGTGACCCGACAGGCATCGTGAAATTGATGGTGATTGCTTGACCGACGCCGATCGACATTCCAGTACGTGTCTGCGTCTGAAAGCCGGGAAGTTCTGCTCTGACTGCGTATCGACCCGGCGTTATAGCGGGAATAACGAAACGGCCCGCCTCGTTGGATGTGGTCGTCCGCACGAGACCGGTCGTTTCCTCCGTAAGTGTGACGGTCGCACCTGGCAGAAGAGCCCCGGACTGGTCTGCCGTACTACCATTGAGTTCTGCTACGGCTCCTTGCCCGAACAGAGAGACTACAGACAGAAACATCAAAGCCGCAACGCACACAAAATCGCGAAGCATAGCTGCCTCCTTGGTTTTGCGATACCGATACCGCGTCCCGGATTTTTTACTTCTTTTGGTTGGGGCCCAGCATAGGACCCACCCTTAGGTCAGTCAAGATAATAAGGAGCGGAGCGGCGCAAGAGCGGAGCGGCGCAAGAATGTAGCCCAGTCCGTGAGGCCGGGGACCGGAGTTTGGACATTTCGATGATTCCTCGACGCTGTTCCAGCCGCGGAGCGGCCTAAGAACGTAGCCCCGGGCGCAAGCCCGGGGTATCGGAATGAGCAGACTCTTAGCCCCTGAAGGGGCGAAAGATTCCGCGACGAATCTATCGCCCCTTCCGGGGCTGGGTTCAACACCGACACGAACCCCGGGCTCGCGCCCGGGGCTACGTTCTTACGCCGCTCCGCGGCAGAAAAACCCTGACCGCATTTTCATTGCGAACAGACTCTTTGCAACGAAACTGTCTGTATTTGCCACGGCCGCCGAAGTATCGCGCAAAATGGCACTGGGGGCACTGGAGACACCGGAAGATTCTCTTGACCGAGGTCAACATGGGTGCTATAGACCGCGTTAATACTCCTGCAACACGACAAGAGCCCGAACGCGAAATTTGTCACCAGGGAGGCTTTATGCGGACTCGAATTCTAGCGGCATTGGGTGCTGTGACGCTCGTGGTGGTGGTCGAGTCGTGGGCGCCAGTCCACGTCGCGGCCCAGGCCCCGTCCGGCACGAAATCGTTCAATCCAACTGCGATTGATACAGAGGCGGCAATTAAAGCGGCAGCCGAGGCAGCAAGGGCCGCAGCGGCGATCGCAAATTGGACCCCGCCCCGGACCGCGTGGGGCGATCCAGACCTGCAGGGATATTACTTGAGCCTCAGCTATACGCCGCTGGAACGCCCCGCCGAGCTTGGAGGAAAAGCGTTTTACACCGAAGAAGAGGCGCTCGCCGCTTTCAGGAAGGCGGTCGAGGCCGACGCTGAAGTCGATCCCAGAACGGTTCATTATGATTGGAAAGAGTACGGGATGGACGCCTGGCAAAGCCCGGTCCGGCCGAGCCTGCGCACGTCGTTGATTGTGGATCCGGCGGATGGTCGAATTCCCGCCCTGACGCCGGAGGCGCAGAAACGACAGGCCGCAGCAGCGGCTGCGGCACGGGCGAGAAACCCGCAGGTCAGCGTGCAGACCCTGGGAAACTTGTATTCGCGTTGCGTCACGGGGAACCAGGGACCGCCAAGGCTTCCGTTCAACCATGATAGTGAGTCTCAGATTCTGCAGACTCCGGGATACGTGGTGATGCTCATGCAGTCGAACAACGACGTTCGTATCATTCCCCTCGACGGGCGTCCGCACCTGCCGCAAAACGTCGGCCAGTGGCTCGGGGACGCGCGTGGCCATTGGGAGGGCAATACGCTTGTTGTGGAGACAACCAATTTCCATCAACAGAGAAACTGGCGGGGATCCACCGGTGGCTTGAAGCTGGTTGAACGCTTCACGCTGGTCGACCCGAAAACGATCCATTACGAATTCACGGTCGACGATCCGACGACATGGGTGAGACCATGGTCCATCGAGAGTCCTCTACCGAGAATTGAGCCACCGATATACGAGTGGGCTTGTCACGAACAGAATTATGGCTTGATGAATGTCGTTAAAGGCGCGCAGGCCCGAGAAGCCGAAGCCAAGCACTGATCCCAAATGTAATCGCGGGCTTTATCCCGCGTTCATTCAACCTAGAAACGGCGGTTAAGGTGGCGTCTGATACTGTAGCGGCGGTCTATTTTTTTGAGGCTGCGCGACACAGCGCGCAGCCTCAAAAAATAGACCGCCGCTACAGTACTCACCAGAATGGTGCACTGCCAAGCAGTTGGAAGCTTAGGCGTGTTGGACGTTTGCAGTTCATTTGTCCTCTTCAACGGCGGTTTTAGGTTCAAACGCAGAGGTATCTGATGATTAATCGATTGAGAGTCGTGATGATCGGGGTGGCTGCTGTCGCCGTAGCCGCGCTCTGGTTGGCCGCAATTCCAGCGCCGGGTCAAACCCCGTCCGCTGGGCTATTCCCTGCTTACACGGCGCCGCGTACAGCGGATGGCAAGCCCAACCTCAACGGCATTTGGCAAGCGTTGACCACGGCGAATTGGGACATTCAGGCGCATGGGGCGCAACCGGGACCTCATCCCGAACTCATGGGTGCGTGGGGCGCTGGTCCCGGGGGACAAGGCATCGTCGAGGGCGGCGAAATTCCTTACCGTCCAGAAGCTCTGGCGAAAAAGAAACAGAACCTTGAAACGCGGATGGCCGTGAAGGTCACCAACGATCCGCATCGCTATGACAGCGGCGAGCCGGAACTCCAGTGTTATCGGCCGGGAGTGCCGCGCGCCAACTACATGCCATTTCCATTTCAGATTTTTCAGACTCCGGGGGAGATCCTGATCGTGTATGAGTACAAGGGTGCTTCACGGACCATCTACATGGATCCTCATCGAGAACCTCCCACCGATTCCTGGATGGGTTGGTCGAATGGCCACTGGGAGGGCGATACGCTGGTCGTTGACGTGACGGGGTTCAACGACCACACGTGGTTCGACCGGGCCGGGAATTTCCATAGCGACGCGCTCCATGTGGTCGAACGCTACACGCCCATCAGCCCTTACCACATCAAGTATGAAGCCACGATCGAGGATCCGAATGTCTTCACAAGGCCATGGAAGATTAGCTTCCCTCTCTACCGCCGCGTGGAGGAAAATGTTCAACTCGTCGAGTTCAACTGCGTTCCGTTCGTGGAAGAGTTGATGTACGATCCTGTTGGCCTCTACAAGCCGCCGAGCAGGTAAAACATTTGTTGATGGCTGCGATCTTAATTGAGGCTGCGCGCTATCACGCTTGCGCTTCGCGTCGGGCTTGCATTCGCAGCCGCTCAGGAGTCAGGAGGTTTTCAGATGCGTAATCGTGCTGTAACACTCGTGATGCTAGTCGTGTTGTGGACACCAACCCTCGTGGCGCAGGCCCCGGCCGCGAAATCGATCGATAGGACGGCGACCGATCCGGCGGCGGCAATAAAAGCGGCGGCCGATGCGGCAAAGGCCGCGGCCGCAATCGCCAATTGGACCCCGCCCCGTACGGCGTGGGGCGATCCGGACCTGCATGGATATTACCTGACGGCCACCTATACTCCTTTGCAACGCCCGGCTGCGCTCGCTGGAAAAGCGTTTTACACGGAAGAGGAAGCCCTCGAAGTTTTCAAGAAGGCCGTCGAGACCGACGCTTCAGTCAATCCGAGTACTGTTCATTATGACTGGAAAGAGTATGCGATGGACGGCTGGCAAAGCCCGGTCCGGCCAAACCGGCGCACGTCGTTGATCGTGGACCCGGAGGATGGGAGGATTCCGTCATTAACGCCGGAAGCGCAGAAACGACAGGCCGACGCGAGAGCCGCTGCACAGGCCAGAAACCCTCAGGTGGGCGTCGAAACCCTCGGCAACTTATACACACGTTGCGTCACGGGGAACAACGCAGGACCCATGCTCCGGGGCGGCCAGCCCGGATCCGATAACGGCGCGGCAGGCGTTACCGCTGAGGCTCAGATCATCCAGACTCCGGGATACGCGGTGGTGATGACGCAGTCGAATGACGACGCTCGCATCATTCCCCTCGACGGGCGTCCACATCTCCCATCTACCGTCCGCAGCTACCTGGGAGACTCGCGGGGCCACTGGGAGGGCAATACGCTCGTCGTCGAGACCACCAACTACATCGTTCCAGGTACGAACTTCAACGGTGGCTCCGCGGGGCTGAAGCTGACCGAACGCTTCACGCTTGCCGGCCCGAACACGCTTCGCTACGAATACACGCTCAACGATCCGGCAACCTGGACGAAACCCTGGACGGCAGAGACGATCTTTCCCAGGATCGAGCCGCCGTTGTACGAGTTCGCGTGTCACGAACAGAATTATGGTCTGATGAATGTCGTCAAAGGCGCGCAGACGCGGGAGGCCGAAGAAGCAGCAAAGAAGGCCTTGCCGAGGTGAATCGGTTGCGCGCGATGACCTCGGAATACTCAATCGAACGGAACTTAAAGAAGAAGGAGGGATCTCAGATGCGGATCTCAATCAGCCTGGTCGGTGTGATGGTTGTTGGACTACTTCTGGCCGCGGTGCCCGTGCAGGCGCATCACGCATTCGCGGCGGCATTTGATGAGAACCGGCCGATCAACTTGCAGGGTAAAATCACCAAAGTGGAATTGATCAATCCCCACGCCTGGATCTGGATGGACGTGAAAGGCCCGGACGGCAACGTCGTCAACTGGGGAATCGAGGGCGGGCCCCCGACCAATCTCTTCAGGAACGGCATTACGAAGACCAGCTTACCCATCGGAACGGAGATCAAAGTCTTCGCATATCAGGCCAAGAGTGGAGAGAGTAAATGCGTTGGCGTTTTTGTAGAGTACCTCGACGGGCGAAAAGTGTTTATGGGCGGGTCTGCTCCGGGCGCGAACGGCCGGCAAACTGAGAAATAGCGGATACTCCGCCCACCTGCGCGAGCTGGGCCGATCCGATTTCGAGAAATGCAAGCTCCCCTCCTAACTTAGCCTAACTTAGGAAGGGAGCTTCCGGCTCATTCTGTTTTCGCTCATCAAGGCTTATGGCCTGGCGAGATCAGGAGTCCTGAAGTTGCCCTAAGAAATATGTCTCTTCTTCGTTTCTGTGAATGGCTCGCGACCACACCCGGAAGCATCGCGCTTCACGAGTCGCGCTACATGTACCTCATCGTCTTGACGGTCCACGTTCTGACCTTGTGCCTGTTTGTCGGGACGGTTGTGATGGTGGACCTGCGTCTGCTGGGCCTGACGATGCCGAGCGTGCGTGTGTCGGAAGTCGTGACGCGGCTCGTACCGTGGACTGCAGCAGGCTTTCTGGTGATGATCACCTCCGGAGCGCTTCTTTTCTATGCTGCGCCGCTGAACAAGTATCAGAATATTTTCTTTCGCGCCAAGATGGTGGCGCTGGCCCTGGCCGGCGTCAATGCGTGGGTGTTTCACAACACGGTTTATCGCCGTGTGGCTGAATGGGATCTCGATCCTGTCCCGCCACGAAGGGCCAGAGTGGCGGGCGGACTGGCTCTGGTGTTGTGGGCAGTCCTGATCATGTTAGGGCGGATGATCCCGTACCAAGTGTATTGGCTCGATTGCAACAAGCAGCCCCAACGCGCCATCGTCAATTGGCTTGCGGGTTGTCTTACCGATTCCCGGTAGCAGCTTCCCCAGACGGCGGCGTCCCCGGCCGCGCACTGCGTTGCAGCATCCACGTTGGCGCCTCATCTGGTGGCATGCCGATCAGGAGTTCGAATGTCTTTGTTGGATTTCTGTGAATGGGTCCAATATTCCCGGCTGCTCTCCGCAATGCGTAGCTCGGTGTGGCTCTTTCCCGTCATCGCGAGTATCCATCTCATGGGGTTAGCCTTGATCGGCGGAGCCGTGTTGGTGGTGGACCTGCGTCTCTTGGGGCTTGGATTGCGGCGCCAGCCTGTGGCGCAAGTTGCGCGAGACGCCGAGCGGTGGCTGCTCGTCAGTCTTTTGGTGCTGTTACCCACGGGAATTCTGCAATTCATGTGTTTCGCCGCCACAAAGTATTACTACCTCACGGCCTTCTGGGTGAAGATGGCAGCCTTATCCCTGGCGCTCGTCTTTACTTTTTCGGTTCGCCGCAAAGTGACCATGGCCGACGAGACACGCATGAGTCCACTCTCGAGCAAGCTGGTGGCCGTCGTTTCGCTCTCGCTATGGTCCAGCGTGGCAATTGCGGGACGATTGATCGGGTTACCGTAACATCGGTTATTTCGAAGCCTGGGAAAATCGCGATCTGTTAATCCACGCCTCTTAGGGCTTGCGCAAAAATAACTTGGCGGAATGCCCGATCGGATCTGACCAATGTTCAATTCCCAATGCGCAATTCTTATCCGAACAGAGGGAGGCCGCACGAGTCCGAGCGGTTCTGGTCGAAGCCGCAGCTATTCGGCAGAGTTTCCTGAATTGCGCATTGGGAATTGAACTGTGGGCCGCTATTTTTAGCGAATATCTCTTTGACTAGTACATCGGCCCAATGTATCGTTCCGCCAAACTAAAGCACGCTTTTAAACGAGAGGACCACAATCCTGGGGGAGGAAACTCTATGAAGAGCACAGTGAGATATCTATTCGGTATTTCGCTGATTCTTGCGTCGGTGTGTGTCGCGCTGTGGGCACAGGCAACCGCGCAGATCAGCGGCACAGTGACAGACCAGAGCGGAGCGCGATTGCCGGGAGTGCAGGTAACCGCGACGCAAACAGATACAGGCCTTGTCCGAACGGTCATCAGCAATGAGACCGGAACATATGTTTTGCCGAGTCTTCCGACCGGTCCGTACAAGCTAGAGGTGTCGCTGCCGGGCTTTCGGACATTTGCCCGGACGGGTATCGTGCTGGACGTCAATGCGAATCCTGTAATCAATGTCTCGCTCGAGGTGGGTCAGGTCACGGAGACCATCGAAGTACAGGCCAATGCAGCATTGGTCGAAACGCGGAGCGTGGGTGTTGGACATCTCATGGAAACGGAGCGGATTCTCGAACTACCATTGAATGGACGCAATGTGACCGAGTTGATCACCCTGGCGGGCGCGGCTGTGCAGACACAGGTCTCCTCAGGTCGAAGCATGCAGAACCAGGCGGACATTCGAGTGGCTGGCGGTCTCTCCGGTAGTGTCGCCTATGCGCTGGATGGCGCGCTGCACACCAATCGGTATGACAATCTGAGTCTGCCCCTTCCATTTCCGGACGCGCTGCAAGAGTTTAAGGTGGAGACCAGTGGCCTGACGGCCTCGCAAGGTTTGTCCTCGGGCGCCCAAGTTAGTGCGGTGACGAAGTCCGGGACGAACGAGTTCCACGGCGATGCGTTCGAGTTCGTGCGCAACGATCTGTTCAACGCCACATCGTATTTTGCGACGGTGGATCCGAGGACAGGCAAGAGAGTGCACAGCACGCTGAAGCGGAATCAGTACGGTGGGACGTTGGGGGGCCCGATTGTCCGGAACAGGCTGTTCTTCTTCGGTGGCTACCAGGGCACGCCCACTCGCTCGGACCCCGTAGACACTCAATCTTTCGTACCGACTCCAGCAATGTTGGCTGGCGACTTTACCAAAGTTGCGGCCCTGAGAGCGACTTCTCCCGTCGACGGGACTTCGACCGGATTTGCGAACAACCTCATCGATCCTGCACTATTCAGTCCGGTGGCGCTGAACATCGTTAAACGGCTTCCGAAGGCGCAAGATGATACGGGTCTCGTAACCTATGGCACTCCCAATCGGACGGACGAGAAGCAGATCATTGGCAAGGCCGACTGGCAGGTCAATCCGAGCCACTCTGTTATGGGGCGGATTTTGTTTACCAATTTCAAGCAGCCGCAACCGTATTCGCTATCTCC
>Ga0066710_100004751_pt1 | contig 12133 bp, 13 predicted proteins | sample GraSoiAngelo_159_FD_79666 | JGI IMG/M metagenome (GOLD analysis project Ga0066710, IMG submission 79666) | Grasslands soil microbial communities from the Angelo Coastal Reserve, California, USA - 14_1009_16_40cm | ecosystem: Environmental > Terrestrial > Soil > Grasslands | place: USA...
GGCCGGCGCCGCGCCGCACCACGTAGGCATCCGCCGCGCGCTGCAGCGAGGAGCCCAAGCGGTCACGGCGCTCCGACTCCGCATCGCGCAGCGCAGCGAACACGCGTCCGACCACCGCGTCCGCGCCGTCCAACCGGTCCTGCGCGCCCTCCGCGGCCAGCAGCCAGACCGCGTCGCCCGCCCCGAGATCGAACGCCAAGGTGCCCGGCGAAGCGAGGTCCTCGATGCAGTCGAGCCCGCGGTCGCGCTCCTCGGCGTAGCAGAAGTTGCGGTACCAGACCGGCTCGTGGTGATAGGTGGCGTTCGCGCGCATGAAGATCGCCGGCACGCCTGGATAGGGGCGCCAGCGCCAGCCGCCGCGGAATTCTTCGGGCGCGAAGCGGAATTCGGGATTCTCGTGGTGGAGCGCGTGGTAGTCGCGGCCCGAGAGCAGCGGCCGCACGCGCAGCTCGGCGCCGCGGCGCGCGCTCGCCGTGCCGACGAGACGCCAGGTGACCGCGACCAGCGGTGCGCCGGAGACCGCGAACACCTCGTGCTCGACGCGCAGCCGATCGTCGATCCGGTAGGTCCAGTGCGGCCACGGCTCATGCGTGAACGACGCGATGCGGCCCGCGCCGTCGGGGTGGATCACCTCGGGCGCATAGTGCTGGGACGAGAGCGCGAACCTCACTCCGTTCACGGAGAGGTCCGCCTCGAACCCGTTCACGAGCGTGACGCGGGCAGTCGGGGGCGTCTGCGCGCACAGGAGCAGCGCGTGATAACGGCGCGTCCGGATGCCCGACGCGGTTCCCGACGCGAACCCGCCCAGGCCGTCGGTCTCGAGCCACTCGGCGCGGGACTCCACCTCAGTTCTCCGCGAACGAAATCACGTGCTTGATGCCGGTCGGCCGCCCGAGCAGGAGCTCGCGGAATTCCTCCGGCGTGTGTCGGCCGCTGATCAGCGCGCGCAGCGCCGCCGGCCAGCGCCGGCCGAACTCCGCAACATCGCGGATCGCCGCCTCGAAGGCATCGCGGCCCGCATTCACCGTGCCGAGGATCATCTGGTTGCGCAGCACGAGGTTGCGCATCACGAGATCGGTGTCGATCTCGACCGGACCCTTGCGGCCCGGGACGCCCGTGAACACGAAGATGCTGTTGGCGCCGAGCGCCTGCATCGTGTCGAACGCGACCTTCGACGCGCCCGCCGCTTCGTACACGACGTCGATCGCGCCGTAGCGCGCCGCGATCTCGGCCGGCGGCACGTCGGTCGAGGACACGTAGCTGGCCCCGATCGCCTCCGCGACCGCGCTCTTCTCGTTCGGCGCCGCCTCGCGCGCGTAGACGATCGTCTCGAAATCGCGCGCGCGCAGCGCCATCGCGCCGAGCAGGCCGACCGGGCCGGCCCCGAGCACGAGCGCGCGCCGGCAGTGGCCGTGGTCTTTGCCGGGGCGATGCGGGCACTGCCACGGCAGCCGTTGCTGGAGATGCCAGAGCTGGATCAGCGCCTTCTCGGCGATCGTGAGCGGCTCGACGAGGATGGCGACTTCGCGCAGCGCCTCCGGCACCGGATTCAAATAGCGCTCGTCCTCCACGACGGACTCGGTCATGAAGCCGTGCGCACCGCCGATGCCGCGCTCGCGGAAATCGCCGGTGAAGCAGAAGTCCTGGCGGCCGCTGCGGCAGGCGGTGCAGTGATCGTGCGGGCACGGCCGCCGCACCATCGGCACGACCAGCTCGCCGACCCTGCGCGTACGCACTTGCGGTCCGACCTCGACGACGCGCGCGAGCGACTCGTGGCCGATGATCAGGTGGTCGGAGCCGGACGGCGGTGTGCCGTACTGGAACGCGCAGATCTCGCGGTCGGTCCCGCACACGCCGACGTCGAGCATCTGAAGGCGCACGTGCGTGGGGCTCGTGAGCGCCGGGAGCTCCGCGTCGATCAGCTGGACCTCTTTCGCCTTCGGAAATACGGCGATCGCCTTCACGAGCGTTCCTCCGTTGCGCTGCGACCCGTCGCGGGCCGAGCTGCGCCCTTCGATGACGCAGACGTCCGCGCGTAACGGCTCGCCGCGGCGAGATGCACGGGCGTTACCGCCTCGAGCGGCGGGTCATCGAAGCGCGCGCCCGGCCATGGGAGTCGACACATGCACGAGGGAACGCCGCTCTATCTGCCCGTGATCCTCGGCACCACCCGCAAGGGGCGCCTTTCCGAAAACGTCGCGCGTCTGGTCGCCGACGTCGCAGCGAAGCAGCCCGGCGTGACGACCGAGTTGATCGACATCGCACAGCTTCCGCTGCCGGCAGACGACGCCGGCGAGGCGATCCGCGATGCCGGCTTCGCCGAGAAGATGGAGCGCGCCGACGGGCTCGTCGTCGTGACGCCCGAGTACAACCACAGCTTCCCCGGCCTGCTCAAGCACGCGCTCGACTCGTGTCTCGAGCAGTACATCCACAAGCCGGTCGGCCTCATCGGAGTGGCGGCGGGGCCGTTCGGCGGCGCGCGCTGCATCCAGAGCTTCCTGCCGGTGATGCGCGAGCTCGGCCTCGTCACGATCTTCTCGGACGTCTACTTCGGCAGCGTGCACGAGCTGTTCGACGACGCGGGCCGGCTGGGCGACGAGTCCTACGTCCGGCGCACCCGCGACTTCCTCGACGAGCTGGTCTGGATGGCGACCACGCTGCGCTGGGGACGGCGCCGCGTCGGCGTGGAGGCAGACGGCGCCGAGGCCGAGCCGCTCGCGTGCGAAGTGTGCGGCGCTGCGATGAATCACCACGCGAACAAGCCGGTCGATCCGCGCAGCCCCGAGCAGGCCGCCGCGGGCATCGTCACGCTCGCCGCCCACAGGTGCCCCGCATGCGGTCACGGCGAGGCACGCGCCTCGCTCGCCCGGGCGTGAGCGGCTCGTCGATGCTAGGCGCCGCGAACAAGGTGCTGATGCTCGGGTGGGAGCTCCCCCCGCGCTTCGCGGGCGGCGTCGGCATCGTCTGCGGAGCGCTCACGCGTGCGCTCGCGCGCCGCGGCCTCGACGTGACCTACCTGATGCCGCAGGCCGATCCGCAGGCGCCGGGCCGCGGCGTGCGCGTGATCGGCGCCGACCGCGTCGCGACGCTCGGAGTCGCGAGCCCGCTGCACTCGTATGCCTCGTCGGCGCCGCCCGTGCGGGTCCCGGGCGAAGCCGTGCCGCCCGACGGCACGCCGCTCTACGGCGCGAACCTGCTCGAGGCCGTCGAGCGCTTCTCGGCGGCGGCGGTCGATTCGGTGGTGGACGAAGGAGTCGACTTCGACGTGATCCACGCGCACGACTGGACCACGTTCCCCGCCGGCGCCCTGCTGCGGCACAGCTCGGGAAAGCCGCTCGTCGCGCACGTGCACATCACCGAGTTCGACAAGAGCGGCGGCGCGCACGCGGATCCACGCGTGTTCGCGATCGAGCAGGCCGGGATGTGCGCCGCCGACCTCGTCGTCACGGTGAGCCGCCGCATCGCCGAGACCTGCATCTCGCGCTACGGCGTGGATCCCAGCCGGATCCGCGTGGTCTACAACGGCGTCGATGCCGACCGCGATGACCGCGGCCCCGGCCTGCCGCTGCGGCCGCTCGTGCTGTTCCTCGGCCGCGTCACGCTCCAGAAAGGTCCGGAGTACTTCCTGCGCGCGGCCCAGCGCGTGCTCGAGCTCGAGCCGGATGCCCACTTCGTGCTGGCGGGCACCGGCGATCAGCTGCCGCGCATGGTGGAGACCGCGGCCGAGCTCGGCCTCGGCCGCCGCGTGCTGTTCCCGGGCTTCGTCGACCGCGACCGCGCCGCGGAGCTCTACGCGTCGGCCGACGTGTTCGTGATGCCGAGCGTCAGCGAACCGTTCGGCATCGTGCCGCTCGAGGCGATGGACCGCGGCGTGCCCGTGATCGTCTCGCGCCAATCCGGCGTCTCGGAACTGCTGCGCAACGCGCTCAAGGTCGACTTCTGGGACGTGGAAGACCTCGCCGGAAAGATCGTTGCGGCGCTGCGTTACCCGAGCCTCTCGCACCATCTGCGCGACGCCGGACGCGAAGAGGTCGGGCGGATGTCCTGGGACGCCGTCGCGGAGCAGGTGCAGAGAATCTATCAGGAGGTCGCCCGTGCCTAGCGTGTGTTTCTACTTCCAGGTGCATCAACCGAGCCGCCTGCGCCGCTACGGCGTGTTCGACGTCGGTCGCCGCCACGACTATTTCGACGCACGGCTCGACGAGGCGATCGTGCGCAAGGTGGCCGCGCGCTGCTACCGGCCGATGAACCAGCTCCTGCTCGAGCTCGTCGAGCGCCATGCCGGTCGTTTCCGCTGCGCGTTCTCGATCAGCGGGTCGGCGATCGAGCAGCTCGAGCGCTGGGCGCCCGAGGTGATCGAGAGCTTCCAGGCGCTCGCGCGCAGCGGATGCGTCGAGATCCTCGGCGAGACCTACTACCACAGCCTGTCGTTCCTCGCGTCGGCCGACGAGTTCCACGCGCAGGTCCAGCGCCACCGCGAGAAGGTCACGGAGCTGTTCGGGACGCGCCCGGCCGTGTTCCGCAATACGGAGCTGATCTACGCGGACGCGCTCGCGCCGCACGTGGAGCGGCTCGGGTTCCGCGGCGTGCTCGCCGAAGGGGCCGACGCCGTGCTCGGCTGGCGATCGCCCAATTTCGTCTACGCCGCGCCGGGCGATCCAGATGTCCGGCTGCTGCTCAAGAACTATCGGCTCTCCGACGACATCGCGTTCCGGTTCGGCGACCGCAACTGGGAAGGGCACCCGCTCTCGGCCGAGAAGTTCGCGGGCTGGATCCACGCGGTGAACGGCTGCGGAGATCTCGTGAACCTGTTCATGGACTACGAGACCTTCGGCGAGCACCAGTGGGAATCGACCGGGATCTTCGAGTTCATGCGCCGCTTGCCCGATCGCGTGCTCGAACACGTCGATGGATCGTTCGTCACCCCGTCCGAGGCGATCGCGAGCTATGCGCCGGCGGCCGAGCTGTCGTTCCCCCGCTTCACGTCGTGGGCCGACGCCGAACGCGACTTGACCGCCTGGCTCGGCAACGCGATGCAGGCCTCCGCGCACCGCTCGCTCTACGAGCTGCGCGACGCCGTGATGCGATCGGGCGACGCCGATCTGATCGAGGACTGGCGCCGCCTCACCACGAGCGATCACTTCTACTACATGTGCACGAAGTGGTTCTCGGACGGCGACGTGCACAAGTACTTCAGCCCTTATGAGTCGCCCTACGAGGCGCACATCGGGTTCCTGAACGCACTCGCCGATCTGGCGTTGCGCGCGGGCGCGTGATGTTGCTCGCGGCGGCCTCCGGACATCGCAATGCCGGAGGGAGCCGCGATGAGAGAGCGCAGTCTTCGACGCAGCATCGGGTCGGTGATCGGCAGGCTCGCCGAGAGCGAGCGGGATCCGCGTTGCGCCGGCGACGGTGCTCCCGTCGTCCTGTTGCCGGGTTTCTGCGCGCCGACGCGATCGCTCGTGGCGCTCGAGCGCCGGATCGAGCGCACGCTCGAGCGGCCCGCGGTGCGATTCCCGCTCGCGAGCGGCGCGCTCTTGCCGATCGTCGACGTCCGGCGCAGCGCCGCGCAGGCCGAGTCCCTGCTCGAAGAGCTCGCGCGCGATCGCTCGTTTGCGTACGTCGACGTGGTCGGCCACTCGCTCGGCGGCCTGGTCGCCGCGTACTGGCTCAAGCGCATCGACCGCGGGCGGCGGATCCGCCGCGTCGTGACCCTGGGAACACCGCACGCGGGCACCCCGATCGCGCGCCCCGGCGCGCTGCTGCTGGGCCTCTTCTCGCGCGCGCTGTGGCAAATGATCCCGGGCTCGTCGCTCTTGCGCGAGCTCGAGCGAGAGCCCACGCCGATCGGGTCGGAGCTGATCGCGATCGCATCGCGCGACGACGCGGTCGTGCCGGCGGACTGTGCGCGCGCGCCGAGCGCGCCGCGCCAGCGCAGCCTCGAGCTCGCGCGCGTCGGACACTGCGACCTGCTGTGGTCGCGCACCGCGTTCGGCCTGGTCGCGACGGCGCTCGCCGCGCCGTTACCCGACCCGGTGTGCTGAATCGAACCCACCGCCACAGAAGGAGTGTCCGATGAGACTCACCAACCTCTGCTCTGGAGTGCTGATCGCCACCGCGGTCGTGGTCGCGGCGAGCAGTGCGTCGGGCCAGACGCTCACGCTCGCGCACGCGAAGCAGATCGCTGCGACCGCTGCGGCGGAGGCGAAGCGGCGGAACGCGCCCGGCAGCGCGATCGCAATCGCGGACGCCGGCGGTCACCTGCTCTACCTCGAGCGGCTCGACGGCACGTTCCCCGCCGCAGCGACCGTGTCGGCCGAGAAGGCGCGCACCGCGGCGATCTTCCAGAAGCCGACGTCGGACTTCGAGGATGCGATCAAGGGCGGCCGCAATGCGCTGCTCGGCGTCGCCGTGATGACGCCGCTGCAGGGCGGAGTGCCGATTCGCCTCGGCAACACCGTGGTCGGCGCGATCGGCGTGAGCGGAGCTGCGAGCGCGCAGCAGGACAACGAGATCGCCACGGCCGCCGCTGCGGCCCCGGCCGAGTAGCGCCATGCGCGCGACCCGACTCGCGATCGCACTCGCGGCGGCGTTCGCGGCCAGCGCCAGCGCCGACGAAGTGCACCAGTTCCGCCGCCCCGAGGTCGACGCTGCGTTCGCGCGCGGTGCACCGTTGCTCGAGAACGAGGCGTACAAGATCCACGCGAGCCGCCGCTCCGAGCCCGGCATCGCCGAGGTGCACGAGCTCGACACCGACATCCTCTACGTGCGCGAGGGCAGCGCCGTGTTGGTGACGGGGGGCAGCGTGCGCGAGCCGCACGAGATCGCGCCGCACGAGATCCGCGGGCCGGAGATCGCGGGCGGGAAAGAGCGAGCGATCGCGCCCGGCGACGTCGTCACGGTTCCGCACGGTGTGCCGCACTGGTTCAAGTCGGTGAGCGGCCCGCTCATCTACTACGTGGTCAAGGTGACCGACGGCGGTCGCACGGCCGGCACCTCCGCGGAGACCCCGGAAGGCGAGCCGCTCGCGGTCGTCGACCTCGCGACGCGCGAGGGTGTCGACCTCGTGAAGGGCACCTGGCGCTACCACGACGCCGAGCTCGTCGCCGCGAAGCACCGCGCCCCCGACGCAGAGGGCCAGCCCACCGGAAAGCCGGTCTCGACGTTCGCGATCGAGCCGCGCGCGGGATGGGCGGACTACGACGACTCGAAGTGGCCGGCGATCGCACCCGACTCCCTGGCGCAGCGGCGTGGGAACGGCCGCGTCTCGTTCGGTTGGTACCGGATCGCGGTAGAGGTCCCCGACCAGATCGGCGGTGTCGCCACCGCGGGCCGGACGCTCGTGTTCGAGACTACCGTCGACGATTACGCCGAGGTATGGGTGGACGGCGAGATCGCGCGCGGCCTGGGCCAGCGCGGGGGATCGGTGGTAGCGGGCTGGAACGCGCCGAACCGGCTCGTGATCGCGCGCAACGCAAAGCCCGGGCAGCGGATCCAAATCGCGCTATTCGGGGGCAACGGTCCGCTCTCCGATCCGCCGGCGAACTTCGTCTGGGTGCGCTCGGCGCGGCTCGAGCTGCGCGACGCCGACTTCACCGGGCCGCGCGCGGTTGCGCCGCAGGAAGTCAACATCGCCGTCGAGCGCATAGACGCCGCACTCGACGCGATCGTTCCGGCGAATCCGAAGCTGTACAAGATCGCAGAGGGGTTCCAGTTCACCGAAGGCCCGGTGTGGGTGAAGGACGGCGGCTATCTGCTGTTCAGCGATCCGAACGCCAACCGCATCTATCGCTACGACCCGGCCGGAAGCGGTGCGCTCACGGTGTTTCGCGAGCACAGCGGATACGAGGGCTCCGACATCGCGGAGTACGGGCAGCCGGGCTCGAACGGCCTCGTGCTCGACCCGCGCGGACGGCTCGTGATCGCCGAGCACGGGCGGCACCGGATCGGCCGACTCGACGCGATCGCCCCCGCCGCTGACGAGACCGTCCTCGCCGACAACTTCGAGGGCAGGCGCCTGAACAGCCCCAACGACCTCGTCTACCGCTCCGACGGCACACTCTTCTTCAGCGATCCGCCATTCGGCCTGCCGCGCTTCTTCGATGACCCGCGCAAACAGCTCCCGTGGAGCGGCGTCTACTCGCTGAACGGCCACGGCATCCAGCTCGCGACGAAAGACCTGAGCGGACCGAACGGCGTCGCTTTCTCGCCCGACGAGAAGTTCCTCTACGTCACGAACTGGGATCCGAAGAAGAAGGTCGTGATGCGCTACGAGGCGCAACCCGACGGCACGCTGCGCAACGGGCGCGTGTTCTTCGACATGACGAGCGCGCCCGGCGAAGAGGCGCTCGACGGCATCGAGGTCGACCGCCAGGGGAACCTCTATGTCTCCGGGCCGGGCGGCATGTGGATTCTCGACGCGAAGGGCCGGCATCTCGGTACCGTGCGCGGTCCGCGCCTCGCCGCGAACTTCGAATGGGGCGATGCCGACGGGCGCACGCTCTATTGGACCGCCCGCTCGGCGCTGTACCGGATCCGGCTCGAGGTGGCCGGCGCGCGGCCGTAGTCGCGCGCAACGAGGGATGGTGGTGGGACACGGGCTCCAGTCCGATCGCAGCGATCGCTTTCGCATCACGGCCGAGACGGATGCGGGCCGCGTCGTGCTGCGCGTCGAAGGGTGGCTCTCGCCGACCTCGCTCGACCTGCTCGAGACCGCCTGTCGCGAGACGCACGCGCGCGGGGAGGTCGCGGTGCTCGAGCTCTCGGGCCTGCGCTCGCTGGGCGACGCCGAGGCACGGCGGCTGGTCGGACTCGCCCGCTCGGGCGTCGAGCTGAAGGGCGCATCCGGCTTCGTGGCCGCGCTGTTGCGCGACGGCGCGACCCGCGACGAACGCTAGCCGCCCGCGAAGGATCGCGGGCCGCTGCGGGGAGATCCGCGAAATGTCGCGGGCGTCGCGCGCGGTGCGTCGCAAGGCGCCTGGGCGCCACCGCCTAGCGCGTTTTCGGCGTTCGAAGACTTGGCACGTGGCTTGAAATGCCCACCGGTAAGCCCCAACGGGCAAAACGGGGAAACCGCCATGGATACCTTGACTTACGGAACCGGAACCGCGCCGTCTTCGCCCGACGCCGACCTGCTCGCGCAGCTGCGCGCCGGCGACGAGGCGGCCTATCGGGATCTCGTCCGCGTGAACGCCGGCCGCATGCTCGCGGTCGCGCGCCGGATGCTGCGCTGCGAGAGCGATGCCGAAGATGCGGTGCAGGAGGCCTTCACCCAGGCCTTCCACGCCCTTCCGCGCTTCGAGGGCCACGCCCTGCTCTCCACCTGGCTGCACCGGATCGTCGTGAACGCCTGCCTGATCCGTTTGCGCAGGCGCAAGCGGCGCGGGGAGAGATCGCTCGAGGAGCTCCTGCCGCAGTTCCAGGAGGACGGACACCGGCTCGACGTAGGCGAGCCCTGGCCGCAGGATGCACTGGCGCAGCTCGAGGCGCGCGAGGTCCGCGCGGCAGTGCGGAAGGCGATCGACAGCCTCCCCGAGAACCACCGTTGCGTTCTCGTGCTTCGCGACATCGAAGGGCTGTCCAGCGAGGAGGTTGCCGAGCGCCTTGGGATTCGAGCGGACGCCGTGAAGATGAGACTGCACCGCGCGCGTCAGGCGCTTCGCACCCTGCTCGACCCGCAGTTGGCCGGGCGAGGAGCACCGTGCGCCGATACATCACCTGCCGCGAACTGATCGAATTCCTGGACCGCTACGTCGATGGCGAGCTGCCTCCGTGCATGGCGGTGAAGTTCGAGGCGCACCTCGCGGTCTGCGCCGCCTGCGTGCAATACCTGCACAGCTATCGCGAGACGATCCGGCTCGCACGCTCCGCGTGGCGGGACGACGGGATCGCGATCGAGGACGTTCCCAGCGAGCTGATCGAGGCGATCCTCGAAGTGCGCCGCCGGCCCGGGAACGGCGCCTAGCAGCGTGTTACCCGTCTCGCCGCTCGAGCATTAGAGCGGCATGACAAACTCGAAACCGCTCGCGTTCCTGATCGCCTTTGCGCTCGTCGGTACCGCCGCGGGGGCCGAGCCGGCGGCCGACGCCGGTGGTGATCCGATCCTGCTCTATCGCCCCACGCTCTCGCTCTCGGCGGCGCGCGCGATCATCGGCGCCGCCGAACGCGAGGCGGCCGCGCGCGGGGTCGGCGTCGTGACGGTGGTGGTCGACGGCGCCGGCAACGTGATCCAGCTGTCGCGCATGGATTCGGCACAGGTCGCGAGCGTCGAGGTCGGGATCGGCAAGGCGCGCACGGCGGCGATCTTCCGCCGCCCGAGCCGCGTGTTCGAGGAGCAGGTGCGCAACGGGCGAATCGCGGCGCTCGCGCTCGCCGGAGCGACCCCGCTGCAGGGCGGCGTGCCGGTCGTGATCGGGGGTGCGGTGGTCGGCGCCGTCGGCGTGAGCGGAGACTCTCCGCAGGTCGACGAGGACATCGCGATCGCAGGAGCTCGGGCGCTCCCGGCCGAGCCGCAGCAGGCGAAGTGATGTTCCGGGTAATCTCGACCGCGCTCGTCCTGACCGCGCTCGCGCAATCCGCCGCCGCGGGAGAACGGGATCCGCTCGCGCTCTACCCGGACAACTACCGCGTGGTGCTCGAGAACGATCGCGTGCGCGTGCTCGACTTCCGCCTCGCGCGCGGTGCAACCGAGCAGATGCACACTCATCCCGCCCACGTCGCGGTGTTCCTCGAGGACTTCGCGATCCGGTTCACGCTGCCCGACGGCAGTCACGCATTGCGCGAGGGCCATCCCCACCAGATCTCGTGGAGCGACGGCGTGACGCATGCGTCCGAGAACATCGGCGGGAGCGATGCGCACGGAATTCTCGTCGAGCTGAAGGAGCCGGTCTGTGGCGAAGCGAGATGACCGCGTCGAGCTGAGCCGGCGCGGCTTCCTCGCTGTGGCCGGGGCGAGCGCGGCGTTCGGCGCCGCGCGCAGCGCGGCCGAGCCCGCCCCGGGTTGGATCGCTGCGGTGACCCGCATCCACGGCCTGCCCGGCCGGGCGGACGATCTGAAGCAGCATCTGCTCTCGCTCTCGGCGCCGACGCGCGCGGAGCCGGGCTGCGTGACCTACGACCTGTACCAGGATCCCGCCGCTCCTCACGAGTTCCTGCGCTTCGAGACCTGGACCAGCCGCGAGGCGCTCGAGGCGCACAAGCAAACGCCTCCGCTGCGCGCGTCGTTCGAGAAGCGGCAGCGCGAGGGATGGAGCACGGAGATCGCCGTATGGCGGCGGGTGCCCGGATGATCAAAGCCCTGTCCCAGAACGGTCTCGTCGCGCTGGTGCTGTTCGCAGCGCTCGTCGCCGGCGCCACGGCCCTGCCGGCCGGGACTCCCGAGCACCCGAGCATCGGGCGTATCGAACGCCTCGACCCGCGCCTCGATCGGCTGATCCCGCCCGGCGCCGCGCTCGAGCGCGTCTCCACGGGCCACGAGTGGACGGAGGGCCCGTTGTGGGACCCGCGCGACGGGTCGCTGCTCTTCTCGGACGTGCCGCGCAACGTCGTGCTGCGCTGGAGCGAGCGCGCCGGGATCACCGTATTCCTGCGCGCGAGCGGCTACGCGGGCGCGCAGCCGTTCAAGGGCCGCGAGCCCGGATCGAACGGACTCGCGTTCGATCGCGAGGGCCGCCTCGTGCTGTGCCAGCACGGCGAGCGGCGGATCGCGCGGCTCGAGCGCGACGGCAGCCTCAGCGTGCTAGTCGACCGTTATCAGGGGAAGCGCCTGAACAGCCCGAACGATCTCGTCTTCGCCGCGAATGGCGACCTCTACTTCACCGATCCGCCCTTCGGCCTGCCGCAATCGTTCGGCGATCCTGGCAAGGAGCTGCCCTTCCAGGGCGTCTACCGCCTCTCGCCGACGGGCGAGCTCACGCTGCTCACGAGCGAGCTCACCGCACCCAACGGCATCGGCTTCTCGCCCGACGGCAAGCTGCTCTACGTGAGCAACGCCGTGAACGAGCGCCCGATCTGGATGGTGTATCCAGTGGCCGGAGACGGACGACTCGGCCCTGGGCGAGAGTTCGCGAACGCGCGCGCGTGGGTGCGCGAGGGCGAAGGCGTCCCCGACGGCCTCGAAGTCGACCGCGACGGA
>Ga0066710_100004753_pt1 | contig 12132 bp, 11 predicted proteins | sample GraSoiAngelo_159_FD_79666 | JGI IMG/M metagenome (GOLD analysis project Ga0066710, IMG submission 79666) | Grasslands soil microbial communities from the Angelo Coastal Reserve, California, USA - 14_1009_16_40cm | ecosystem: Environmental > Terrestrial > Soil > Grasslands | place: USA...
ATCCACGACCAGCTGAACGCGCTCGTCAGCGCGCCGCCGAGCAGCACGCCCGCTGCGGCTCCGCTGCCCGAGACGGCGCCCCAGATGCCGAGGGCGAGGTTGCGCTCGCGTCCCTCGGCGAAGGTCGTCGTCAGGATCGACAGCGCGGCCGGCGAGACCAGCGCCGCACCGAGTCCCTGGAGCGCGCGGAACGCGATCAGCGAACCCTCCGACCAGGCGAGGCCGTCGAGCAGCGAGCTGACCGTGAAGAGGGCGAGGCCGACGATGAATAGCCTGCGCCGGCCGAGGATGTCGGCGAGCCGGCCCCCGAGCAGCAGCACGCCGCCAAAGAGGATTGAATAGGCCGTGATCACCCACTGCAGGTTCGACTCGCTGAAGTGGAGATCGGTCTTGATCGACGGCAGGGCGACGTTCACGATCGCGACATCGAGGACAACCATGAACTGGGCGGCGACGATCACCGCCAGTGCGAGCCAGCGCTTCCGGTCTTGCTGGACACTCATTGGACACTCCAATCGTTGACTTCTTCCACGATACAACCTACCAACGATTGAACGCGCTACGCTAATCCCGTGACCACTCCGTTACCAGAGATCGAGCGCCGGCCGCCGGTTCTCGCCAAGGAGCTCCTTGCCAGCACCGTTTTCCTGCTGGGGCGGCTCGGCTACGCGATCAAGGGCCGGGCGCTCGAGGAATTCGAGGCCGCGGGCTTCTCGATGTACCAGTACAGCGTCCTCGCGATGGTCGGGGAGGAGTCGCGCACGAGCCAGGCCACGATCGCGGACGCGCTCGGCCTCGACCGGAGCCAGCTCGTCGGCGTGCTCGACGACCTGGAGGAGCGCGGCCTGATCGAGCGCCGCCGGGATCCGGAGGACCGGCGCCGCCATATGGTCAGCCTTACCGCGGAGGGCAAGCGGCAGCTGGTGCGGCTGCGTGCGATCGGCAAGCGCCTCGAGGAGGCGTTCCTGGCGCCGCTCGACGAGAAGGAACGCGCGAAGCTGCACGACACGCTGCTGAAGGTGGCGTCCACGTACGACTGCCGCTTCGAGCGGAAATCCTGAGATAGCGACCGCCGGCGTCAGCGATCTCGCCGCGCTCGTCGCCGACGCGGAGCGCCGCTACGTCGAGCGCAACCCGGAGTCGCGGCGGCTTCACGAGCAGCGGGCGCGGTTCATGCCGGGTGGGAACACGCGGTCGGTCATCCACGTGCCGCCGTTTCCGCTGACGATCGTCCGCGGCGAGGGAGCGCGCCTGACCGACGCCGACGGTCACGTCTACGTCGATTTTCTCGGTGAGTACACCGCCGGCCTCTACGGCCATTCGCATCCCGTGATCCTCGAGGCGATCCGCGAGGCGCTCGGCGACGGGATGACGTTCGGCGGGCCGAATCGCTACGAGGCGGTTCTCGCGGAGGCGATCTGCACGCGCTTCCCGTCGGTCGAGCTCGTACGGTTTTGCAACTCGGGCACGGAGGCGAACCTGCTCGCCCTGTCGCTCGCGCGCGCGGCGACCGGGAAGCCGGCGGTGATGGTCTTCGAGGGCGGCTACCACGGAAGCGTCTTCTACTTCGTCACCGGCGCGGGCTCGCCCATCAACGTGCCGTTCCCCTTCGTCGTCGGCCGGTACAACGACGCCGACGCCGCCGCGCAGCTGATCGCCGAGCACGCGCACGAGCTTGCCGCGGTGATCGTCGAGCCGCTGCAGGGAACGGGCGGCGTGATTCCGGGCGAGCGCGGGTTCCTACAGGTGCTCCGCGACGCGACGGCCGCGCGCGACTTGCTGCTCGTCTTCGACGAGGTGATGACCTCGCGGCTCTCCACCGGCGGCCTGCAGCGCATCCTCGGCATCCCCCCCGACCTGACGACGTTCGGGAAGTACCTCGGGGGCGGGCTGGCGTTCGGCGCCTTCGGCGGCCGCGCCGACCTGATGAGCCGCTTCGACCCGTCGCGCCGCGACGCGCTTCGCCACGCCGGCACGTTCAACAACGCCGTCCTGACGATGGCGGCCGGCGCCGCCGGCCTGACGCGCGTCTACACGTCCGCGGAGGTCGACCGCCTGAACGGTCTCGGCGACCGGCTCCGCGACCGGCTGAACGCCTTTGCCACGAGGCGCGACCTTCCGTTCCTCGCGACCGGATACGGCTCGCTGGTCGGGCTCCACTTCACCCGCGGGCCGGTTCGAAGCGCGGCCGATGTACCGGCCGCGTCGGAGTTGCGCGCGCTGCTGCATCTGCATCTGCTCGAACGCGGTTACTCGTACGCGCGGCGCGGCTTCGTCGCGCTCTGTCTCCCGCTCGGCGAGACCGAGATCGACGGGTTTGCCGAAGCTGTGGAGACATTCCTCACGGATCACTCCGGGCCCGTTCGCGACTGAGTCGGCCGGCCGACGATTCGGCAAGGTCGAGCCAGCGGCTGAAAAGGGCTCGCGCGTGCCCGAGCAACTCGTTCGCGCGACCGGCGAGGTCCTCGAGGAGCCGTTCGCCGCCGTCGGGGCCGACGGTCCGCTCGAGCGAGGCCGCGTATTCGGGAACACGTCCCCATTCGCGAGCCATCTCCGGGAAGACCTCGAGGTGGAACTGGACGCCGTAGGCGCGCGTCCCCCAGCGGAACGCCTGATTCGGATATGCCGCCGACGTCGCGAGCAGCACCGCTCCCTGCGGGAGGTCGAACGTGTCGCCGTGCCACTGGAACGTCAGCAGCTCGTCCGGCAGACCGGCGAACAGCGGGTCGGAATGCGCGGCTCCCGTCAAGACGACGGGCAGCAGGCCGACTTCCGCCCGGGGGCCGCTGTAGACGCGCGCTCCGAGTGCCGCAGCGAGCAGCTGCACGCCGAGACAGGCGCCGAAGAACGGCAGGCCGCTGCGAACGGCATCCGCGATCACCTTCTTCTCCCCGGCGAGCCAGGGAAATGCGTCGTCGTCGTTGACGCTCATCGGGCCGCCCATGGCGACGATCGCGTCGAAGTCTCGCCAAACCGGGATGCGCTCCCCCTCGTCGAGCTCGACGCGGGCCAGCTCCCAGTCTCGCTCCCGCAGGACGTCCTCGTACCCTCCGGGCGGCTCGCAGGCGATGTGCTGCAGGACGATCGTGCGCATCGCTAGTGCCCCTTCCGGTAATGCAGCCCGGGGAGGGGCACTAGGGGTACGAGAGCTCGACGAAGCACGTGCCGGTGCGCGAACCGGTTGCCGTCGAGGCTCCCTCCCAGAACGTCGGGATGATCGTGTTCCGGACGAGCTGGTCCGGGACGATCGCGCTGAGCGACTCCGAGAGCGACAACGAGGGCACGTTCAGCGTCCAGTCGAGCGGCCAGCTGTGGCCGGCGGCGTCGAGCGTGCGAGGGCCCGCCGTGATGTCGAAGCTCGTGACGCCGGTCGTCCTGCCGTTCTTCGCGACGAACGTTCCGTTCCTGAAGCCGGCAGCCGGTTGGCCGGTCGCCGGGTCGAGGAACTGGTAGAGCATCAGCTCCGTCCCGTCGCCGAAGCGGCACGAGAACCAGTCCCAGTCGAACGCACGCGGGTCGTCGAGGTAGTCGCCCCACTGGTGGTCGAACCACGACTCGCCCGTCAGCGCGAGCTGTTCGCCCCCGGCGCGCAGCGTCCCTGTCGCGGTCATGCGCGTGGCCGAGTAGTAGCGCGACGGTCCCGCAACGGATTGCCGGATCACGCCGGTCCCTCCGCCGTGAAGCGCGTACGGCTTTGTGGCTCTTTGCACGAGCGAGACTGCGAACGCCGGGGTATCGACCGCGAAGGACCAGGTGTTCGAGGGACGCGTATAGCGCAGCCGCGCATGGCCGGCTTTGACGTCGAGCGCCGACGGCCCGACCTTTCCCAGGCCGACCTCCTCGGTGTGGCCGACGACCGCGCCCGTCGCGAGGTTCACGACCTGGCTGACCGGGACGAATCCGCCCTTGCTCGCGAACAGCGTGAAGAAGACCGAGTACGGCGTCCCCGAGGCGTCCTTCGCGAGTGCCGTGAAGTACCACCACTCGATCGACGACTGCGGGTGGCCGAAGTGGTCGCGCGGAAACGTCAGCCGTCCGGTGGCGGCAGATGGCGCGGCCGGGGAGGCGAGTGCCGCAGCGGCGACGAGGGCGGCGAGCAGGCGGAGCATCTGCGGCGAGCCTAACCGCATTTGACTTCACCTTAAGTTGAAGTTGTACGGTGGGTTCATGACTGGACAAGCGAGCAGGCAAATCACCGAGGAAGTCACGTCGTGGCCGGGCGTCGAGGCGGGCCCGGGCGAGCGCGGCGAGTTCGCCTTCAAGGTCGGCGGCCGCGAGATCGGCCACCTGCACGGCGACCACGCCGCGCATTTCTTCTTCCCGAAGGAGCTCTGGGCGGAGCTGTTCGACCAGGGGCGCTTGGTGCACCATCCCGTATTCCCCGACCGGCAGGGGCCGGCCGCGCGCCGGATCGAGAGCGAAGCCGACGTCCGTGACGTGATCGCGCTGATGCGCCTCAACTACGACCGCATCGTCGCCCGTCACGGCGTGCCGGCGAACGCATAGACCCCGACGCCGAGCCGGGGCGGGTTCCCGCGGGCGTCGGCAGCTTGGTCCGTCCTCGGCTCCGACTAGCCTGGGGAGGTGAACGTGTGTTCCGGTGGAGCCCGCGCCCAAAGAGGACGCACCCGTGTCGCCCGCTGACCCGATTTCGACGGGAGCGTCGGAGCGGACATTCGCGAGCGCTGCGTACATCGCCGAGGTGTCGCGCGAAGGTCAGCTCGCCCAGCTCCAAGAGATCGACGGACTCGACCAGAAAGCCTCGAGTCTGATCGGATTCGCCGGGGTCATTCTCGGCCTCTTGTTCACCTCGAGCTTCGCCTCTCAACATTGGTCGCTCGGTCTCTCGATCGGCGCCGGGCTTCTTACCGCGGCCGTCCTGCCCCGCGGCTACGCGCTCCTTCCACGCGATTACAAGTTCAACCCCAACCCGGCTGCGCTCGACGAGCGTCCGTCGCGAGATCGAGTTCAACGCGACGCGAGTCAAGCTCAAGTCGCGGGCGATCCTGACGGGCACAGGGATGATCGTGGGCGCCGTGTCCTAACGACGACTCATCGACGCTGGAGGAGCCGACGACCCAGCAGCTCGAGCAGTTAAACGGCTGGATGCAGAAGGGCACCGACAGCGACAAGGTCGAATACCGCTAGGCGGTTGGCGCCCATCGCCCGGCGCAGCGCCAACACGGTCGACGCGGGGATCGCGCCGGCCGCGTCCTAGACGCTTCGCGCGGGGTCGAACGGCGCGAGCTCCGGCGCGGCGCGGCCTTCGAGCACGAGCGGGGCGAGGAGGGCGGCGGTCGCGGGCGCAAGCGTCACGCCCAGCATCCCGTGTCCTGTCGCGAGGTACACGCCGTCCAGGCCCGGGAGCGCTCCGATCAGCGGCAGGCCGTCCGGCGTCGCCGGCCGGAGTCCCGCCCACGCCTCCGCGGGAGCGTCGGCGTCCGGCCGCCAGCCGCCGAGGTAGGGACGTGCCGCAGCGATCAGCCGCTCGCCGGCCCCCGGCGGCGCCTCCGCCTTCCGGGCGCCGAGCTCGAACACGCCCGCGATCCGGACGCCACCGGCGAACGGGCTCAGGCCGAGCTTCGCCTCCGCGAGGTAGAGCGCGTGCCGGGGCGGATCGCCGCGGCCCGCGACCGTGACGCTGTAGCCGCGCGCGCCGACGAGCGGCACGCGCATGCCGAGCCGCCGCAACAACGGCGCCGTGGGAAGGCCGGCCGCGACGACGACCCGGTCGGCGACCTCCTGCCCAGCGGTGGTCTCGAGCGCGAGGCCGCCGTTCCGGCGGGCGAGCCCGCTCAGCTCGCAGCGCTCCCGGACCTCGACCCCGTCCCTGCGGAGGCTCTCCGCGAGTCCCGCCGTCAGCTGTTCCGGGCGGACGAACCGGTCGACGGTCGCGTGCAGGCCGGCGACGACGTGAGCCGCGTCCAGCGCGGGCTCGAGCGAGACGAGTGCCGCCGCGTCGAGCTCGTCGATCGCTCCTCCTCGATAACCGAGGTCCCGCAGCCGGCGGAAGATCGCCCGGTAGAGATCGAGCCCTTCGCGTGTGCGCGCCGCGACGACGAGTCCGGCGGTGTGCATCTCGAACGAGACGCCCGCGTCGCGGTAGGCGTCGAACAGCTCGAGCGTGCGCTCATTGAGCGCAAGCAGCGCGCGCACGCCGGCGTCGAAGCGCGGCTGGCTGCAGCTGCGCCGGAACTCCCAGAGCCAGCGGACGAACGCCGGATCGAGACGGGGCCGAAGCACGAACGCCTCCCCGCCGGTGACGAGCTGCCGTAGTCCCTCACGCACCATTCCCGGGGCGGGCAGCGGGTACGTCAGGCTGGGACAGACCCAGCCGGTGTTGCCGCGCGACGCACCGTCGCCGATCGCGCCGCGTTCGATGACGAGGACGTCGGCTCCGGCCCGGCGCAGCTCCCAGGCGCAGGCGAGTCCGACGACGCCCGCGCCGACGACGGCGACCCGCGGCGTCGTCAGTCCTTCCAGCTGGGGTACTTCTTCTCGCTCTCCTCGATGTTGCCGCCGAGGATCGGGTGCAGCGCCAGGTCGGGCGAGTACCGGCTCGCCGGCACGGTGCGGCCGAGCCTCTCCGCCATCGCACGAACGTGGTGCGGAGCCCCGCCGCAGCACACGCCGATATAGCCGACACCGGCGTCCCGTGCCGCGGCGGCGAAGTCGGCCAGCTCGAAGCGCGTATGGACGAACGGATCGAGTGCGATGGGGAACGCCCGGCCGCCGCCGTCGTCGCGCAGCGTCTGGAAGGTCGGCTGATCGTGCGTCGTCCGGTACGGCACCGGCTGGGCCGCCACATGGCAGGCGACGGCGGCCCGGATCTTCTCGATCAGCGGCAGCATCGTTGCCGGCCCGCGCGAGCAGTTGAGCCCGACGACGTCCGCGCCGGCGGCCTCGAGCCGCTTGCATGCTTCGTCGAACTCGTAGCCGTCGATCGTCCACGCCTCCGTCGAGGCGAAGGTGACGATGGTCGGGAGGCCGAGCTTCCGCGTGACCTCGACGCCGATCAGCGCCTCGCCGACGTAGTCCTGCGTCTCGGAGATGATGAAGTCGGCGCCTTCCTGCACCGCCCACTCGACCTGCTCCCGGTACATCTCGCGGACGATCTCGCCGGAGCTCTGGGGCGCTTCGGGATCGTACGCCCACGTGTTGCAGATGTTGCCGGCGACGAGCGCGTCGCCCTCGGCCGCCACCTCCCTCGCGAGGCGGAGCGCCTGCCGGTTGAGCGGCTCGAGGTCCTGCTCCCGTCCGATCATCCGCAGCTTCTCGCGGTGGCCGTAGTACGTGAAGGCGACCATGACCTCGGCGCCGGCGCGCAGGAACTCGCGGTGCAGCTCGCGCACTGCATCGGGAAAGTCGAGCACGACCTCGGGAACGTACGGCCCGCTCTTCAGGTAGCCGCGGCGCTCGAGCTCGAAGAGGTATCCCTCCGCGCCGAGGACGACGTCCTGCTCGAGGCGCTCTCGTAGCCCGTTCACGCCGGGATCGTACTGTCGCCGAGCACTCTGCCGGTGTCCGCGTCGAAGAAATGGAGGTGCGTGTTGTCGATGGCGAGCTCGACCTCCTCGCCAACGTCCACGTTGCGGCGACCGTCGACGGACGCGCAGAAGCGGGCGCGCTGGTCGTCGGCGAGCAGCGTGCCCTCGTCGTCCGAGCCGGCCTCGGCCGCGGCGCGTGTGGCGTCGGTGACGACACGCGGCGCGTCGAGCAGGAAGAGCAGGTTCGAGACGCCGCCGAGCTCCTCGACCACGTCGGCGCGGACGGTGATCCGCGGCAGCTCCGGCGAGGCCTCCCGCGAGTGCCGGAGGTCGGTCGGGCGAATGCCGAGGATCGCCTCGCGCGTCTCGCCCGCGAGCGGGCTGTCGTCCGGGAGCGGCAGGCTGAATCCGGCGAACGTTACGCGGTCGCGCTCGACCGCGGCATCGACGAGGTTCATCGACGGCGAGCCCATGAACGCCGCAACGAACAGGTTCGCCGGGTGGTGGAAGAGATTCTGCGGCGTGTCGCACTGCTGGAGTACACCGTCGCGCAGCACCGCGACACGCTGGCCGAGAGTCATCGCCTCGACCTGGTCGTGCGTGACGTAGACGGTCGTCACGCCGAGCCGGTCGTGCAGCCGCGCGAGCTCCCCGCGCATCGTCACGCGGAGCTTCGCGTCGAGGTTCGAGAGGGGTTCGTCCATGAGGAACGCCTTCGGCTCGCGCACCATGGCGCGCCCCATTGCGACGCGCTGACGCTGGCCCCCCGAGAGCGCCGCCGGCTTGCGGGCCATCAGCGTGTCGAGGCCGAGGATCCTCGCCACGTCGGTCACGCGCCGCTCGCGCTCGTTCTTGCGCACGCGCCGGAGCTTCAGGCCGAAGCCGAGGTTGTCTTCGACGGTCATCTGCGGATACAGCGCGTAGTTCTGGAACACCATCGCGATGTCCCTGGCGCGGGGCTGCACCGACGTCACGTCCTCGTCGCCGATGAAGATCCTGCCCTCGGTGACGTGCTCGAGGCCCGCGATCATCCGGAGCAACGTCGATTTCCCGCACCCGGACGGGCCGACGAGCACCATGAACTCGCCGTCGGGGATCTCGAGGCTGACGGCCTCCACCGCCGTGACGCCGTTCGGATAGACCTTCGTTGCCCCGTCGAGGCGGATCCCGCCCATCTGCGCCGCGAGTCTATGCCGAGGCGAAGAGCTCGGTGCCGGGGAAGGTCTCGTGCAGACGGTCCTCGTCCGGCCCGATGCCGGCCGCGTCGAAGGCCATGAGCAGCGGGCCGGCGGCCGGCTCGAAGCGCGTCTCGGCCGGAACGCCCTCCGGAATGCGCGACGCGATCTCCGCGCGGAGCAGGCCGGCGCCCTCGCTGCGCAGGACGCCGCCGAGCAGGACGAGCGGATAGGGGCGGCCGGCCAGCCCGACGATCCGCGCGGCGGCGACGCCGGTCTCGCCGAGCTGCCGTCCCTGGTCGACGACGATCTCGCGCGCGATCGCGTCCCCGTGCGCCGCCTCGCGGACGACGGCCGGCGCGAAGAGCGAGGCCTCGAAGCGGTGGCGGCCCTTGCGGCGCGTGAAGGAGTGGAGGATCTCCTCCACCGATGCGGCTCCGAAGACGTCGAGCGCCGCGGCCGCCAGCGCCGTCGCGGGCCCGGTGCCGAGCTCGGCGCGGTAAACGGCCTCGAGCGCCGCCCTGCCCATCGCGAAGCCGCCCGTGTGCGGCCCCCACCAGCTCGAATGCCAGGAGCGCCCGTCCGGCGAGCGTGCGCCCACGCAGCCGCCGGTGCCGCACACCACCGCGAGCCCGACGCCGTCCTTCGCCCCCGCACGGAGCGCGCCGAGCGCGTCGTTCACGACCTCGAGCTGCGGGACGTGCGGCAGGCGTCGGGAGAGCTCGCAGCGGAGCAGGTCGTAGTCCTCGGGCCAGTCCGCGCCCGCGAGGCTGAAACCCGCCGCTTCGACGTCGTCCGTCGACGCGCCCGCGGAAGCGAGGGCGCTCGCGACTGCGAGGTCGATCTCGGCGAGCGCGGTCTCCGGCTCGTCGACGGCGTAGATGTCGGAGCAGCCCGCGCGTCCAGCTCCGACGATCGTTCCGTCCCGCTGGGCGACGAGCGCGATGCACTTCGTGTTCCCGCCGTCGACGCCGAGCAAGAGGTCGGGCACTTACGCCGCGAGCAGCCGTTCGGGCAGGTACGCGCGATGCGCCTCGGCCAATGCGGCGTAGACGCGTTCCGCGAGATCGACGTTCAGCACGAGCGGGTTCGCGTAGAGGGCGCGGACGGCGTCTTCGCGGCTTCCGCTCCACGCCGCCTCCGCCGCGAGCGCCTGATACTCGCCGAGCATCTCGACGAGCCCGCGGACGTGCCGCGGCAGCGGCGCCGCGACCGGCAGCACTTCGATCCCGTCGCGGTTGCAGCGGCCCTCGAGCTCCACGACGAGATCGTCCGGAAAGCCGGGCAGGGCGCCGCCGCGGTTGGGCATGTTGACCGGATGGACCTCGTCCTTGTCGTTGAAGATCGCGTCCATCACGTCGATTGCGAGCTCGAGCTCGTGGATGCCGCCGCGCGAGAGCGCCGGGTCGAGCTGCGGGTCGTCGAGCTGCGCCTGCTCCTCGTAGTGCCGCCAGTAGCCGGGCGCCCAGCTCAGGATGTCCTCGGCGCGCGTCGTCTTCTTCGCGCGCAGCTCGGCGAGGATCTCGTCGCGGAAGTAGTAGTACATGAAGTAGTCGGCGGGGATCGAGCCCATGCGGACGGCGAGCTGGAGCTGGCGGCGTTGTTGCGGTTCGAGCGACGGATCGTCGCTGCGGCGCTCCCACGCCTCCTCGAAGAGCGGCAGCGGATCCGCGCCGCCGTAGCTGTGCTCGACGCTCCAGCAGCCGTGGTTGAGGCCGACCATCGTCGCCTGCAAGCGGTCGGGGTCGAGGCCCGCGCTCTCGGCGATCTCGTGCGTGAAGTAGATCGGCCCCTCGCAGAGCGAGACGATCTTGAGCGGCGAGTGGTGGGTGACCGCCTCGGCGACGATGTTGACCGGGTTCGTGTAGTTGAAGATCCAGGCGTCCGGGCAGACGCGCTCCATCTCCGCACAGACGTCCTTGAGCACGTGGATCGCGCGCAGCGCCATGAAGAACCCGCCCGCGCCCTGCGTCTCCTGTCCGATCGTGCCGTGCTCGAGCGGGATGCGCTCGTCGTGCACACGTGCGGCGAAGCCGCCGGGACGGAACGAGGACAGCACCGCGTCGCACCCGTCGAGCGCGGCGACGCGGTCGGTCGTCGCGGTGACGGCGATGTCGAGGCCGCGCGCCTTCGCCATCTTCTCTGCGAGCGTGCGGATCAGCTCGAGCCGGTCGGGGTCGAGGTCCACGAGCACGACCTCGGATCCGTCGAAGTCGGCGCCGTGGTGCATGAAGGACGCCATCGTCCCGGCCGCCCTGGTCGAGCCGCCGCCGAGATAGACGAGCTTTATCCGTGCCACGAGTTACTCCTTGATCGCTCCGGCCAGCATCCCTCGCACAAAATGCCGCTGCAGGAAGAGATACACCACGAGGATCGGGGCCGCGACGAGAACGGCCGCAGCCGCGACCTTCGTCGGGTCGCCCGCGCGGACGGCGCCGGCGAAGAAGCTCAGCCCGAGCGGCGCCGTCTGGTGCGACTGGCTCCCCGAGACGAGCACGAGGGCGAGCAGGAACTCGTTCCACGTGTACGTGAAGACGAGCACCGACATCGTCAGCACCGCCGGGCGCGCCTGCGGGAGGAGCACCCGCCAGAGCACGCCGAAGCTCGTCGCGCCGTCGATGCGCGCCGCCTCGATCAGCGAGCGAGGCGTCGAGCGGAAGAAGGCGCGCATCCAGAACGTGCCGAAGGCGACCGACTGCCCGATCTGCGGGAGGATCAGCGCCCAGTACGTGTTGAGCAGATGCAGGTGGATGAGCGGCACGTCCTGGAAGTCGTAGTAGAGCGGGATCACCGTCGCCTCGTACGGGAAGATGATCCCGAGCAGGATGATCGGGAACACGATCCGGTCGCCGAGGAAGCGCATCGTCCCGAACGCGTAGCCGGTGCCGATCGAGAGCACCGCCGAGACGACCGTCACCGTCGCGGCGACGATGAAGCTCGAGAGGAAGCCCGTCCCGAACCGTCCCTCCGTCCACGCGGCCTTGAAGCTCGAGAGGTCGAGATGCGTCGGGAACGCGAAGCCGGTCACGAGATCCGTCTTCTTGTGCAGCGCGAGGAAGAGGATCGACAGAATGGGATAGATCGCGAGCAGCGAGAAGAGCGTCAGCACGCCGTAGCTGCCGAGCCGTTCGAGGCGGCCGGCGGTCACGCTCGCTCACTCCGGTCGCCGACGCGCAGTACGATCGCGGCGAGCACGAAGATCGTCACCGCGAGGATCGTCGCGACGGCCGCCGCGTAGCCGACCTTGTTGTACAGAAACGCGTTCTGGTACATGTACATCGAGGGAACGAGCGTCACGTTCCCGGGTCCGCCGGCGGTCGTGTTGTAGACGACGTCGAAGCTCCGGAGCGCGTTGATCGTCGTCAGCACGAAGGCCACGACGACCTCGTTGCGCAGGCCGGGGAGCGTGACCGCGAAGAATTCGCGCACGGCCCCCGCGCCGTCCACCCGGGCCGCGTCGTAGAGCGTGG
>Ga0066710_100004754_pt1 | contig 12131 bp, 10 predicted proteins | sample GraSoiAngelo_159_FD_79666 | JGI IMG/M metagenome (GOLD analysis project Ga0066710, IMG submission 79666) | Grasslands soil microbial communities from the Angelo Coastal Reserve, California, USA - 14_1009_16_40cm | ecosystem: Environmental > Terrestrial > Soil > Grasslands | place: USA...
CCAGGCGGCATCCCGGCGGCCGCTGTCTGGTCGGTGGTAAGCGCGATCCGCGAAGCGCCCTTGATACGCACGACCTGCTCACAGACCGCGGCGTGCACGTGCTCGCCGTCAGCGATCAGGCCGACGGTAACCCTGGGATCGAGAAGAAGCGCGAGCGCGATCCCGGGCCGCCGGTGGTGGACCGCCGGCATGGCGTTGTAGATGTGGGTTCCGAAGCGCACGCCCGCGGCGATCGCCTCGCGTCCGCAGTCGAAATCGGCGCCTGTGTGCCCGGCGCTCACGACGGCGCCGGCCGAGCGCAGCCGCGCTATGGCTTCAAGACCACCCGGCAGCTCCGGCGCGAGGGTGACCAGTCGCGGCCGCGCTCGGACGATCACCTCCACTTTCTTCGTGCCTGGGTTGGTTATGAGCTTCCGGTCGTGTGCGCCTCGGAATGAAGGGTTGATGAACGGACCTTCGATGTGGGCGCCGAGCACGCGCGAACCCGTCGCCGCGCTCGCCGCGGCAGTGACAGCAGCCGCGAATGCCGAAGCCTCATCCAGCGGTGCGGATATGAGCGTGGGCAGGAATGCCGTGACTCCGGTCGCTGGTAACGCTTTAGAGATCGCCGCGATCCCGTCCCGGCCGGCCGCCGCGTCATGACCTTTGAAGCCGTTGACCTGCAGGTCGACGAAACCAGGTGCGATCAGCTCGTCCGGCCCCGCGATCACCTCCTCGTCCGGGCGCCGTGGGGCCCGGCCGATTCCGACCCACGTGATCGACCCGTCCTCGACCAGCACGCTGACCGAATCGCCCGCCACACCGTGCACAGGACCGCGGAAGAGGGTCCTCATCCGACCCGCGCCTCGCCCAGCGCCCTCGCCAGGTCACCGTTGGCGGAGGTCAGGCGAGCGCGCGCCTCCTCCTCGGCCAAGCCACATCGGAGCATGAGGATCGCGACCTTGGCGTTTCCGGCCGCATCGGACAGCGCATTCGCCACCTCCTCGTGCGACGCACCGGTCAGCTCACCCACCAGCCGCGCGGCGCGGCCGCGCAGCTTTTCGTTGGCCCCCACAACCCCGACCATGCGCCCGTGATAGGTGTGGCCGAGTCGCGTGAAGACCCCGGTGCTGATCATGTTGAGGGTCACCTTTTGCGCGGTCCCCGCTTTGAGGCGGGTCGAGCCGGCGATGACCTCTGGTCCGGTCTCGATCTCTATAGCGATGTCAGCGGCCGCACCGAGCGGCGAGCCGGGCGCGCAGCTGATTCCGACGACCAGCGCGCCCGCAGATCGCGCCTCCGCAATCGCCGCGAGGACGTAGGCGGTGCTGCCGCTCGCGCTGATCCCGACGACCGCATCCCGCGACTCGAGCCCGGCTCTTCGCGCTTCGTCGCGTCCCTTGCCGGCATCGTCCTCCGCCTCGCCGTCGCCCGCGTCGTGTGCTTGGACCAGGCCGTCCGCCACCCCAAACGTGGCGGGGCACTCGGCAGCGTCGAGCGCTGCGAGCCGGCCGCTCGTGCCGGCGCCGAAGTAATGCAGCCGGCCGCCGGCGCGAAGCCGGTCGCTGATCCCGTCCACCGCGCGGGCAGCCTGGGACAGGATGCGATGCACTGCGTCGACTGCACGGCGGTCTTCGGCCTGCATGACCTCCAGCAGCTGCAGCGTGGTCAGCGAGCTCAGCTCGTCTGCCCGCGGGTGGGCTTTCTCGCTCATCCCTCTCGCATCACCTCCGCGGCGGCCAGCCCGGAGACGCGCGACGCGCCGTGGGTGGCGACGTAGGCCTGGGCGCCCCGAGGGCGCGATGCGGGAAGTCCCATCTCCACGACCACGGTGTCCGGGCGCAGTGCAAGCAGCTCGTCGGCGATCTCGGCCTGCCACTTGTGGCGGTGGAGGTTCCGCACCACCAGGACGAGGCTCCGGCCTGTCGCGATCTGCAGGATGCTCTCCAGGCCGACGGGAGGGTGATTGAAGTCGATTGCCGTCACATGAGCCCCCAGCTGGGTGAGCGGGGCGGCCACTCCCCACGGGAGGGCGCCGCCTGCCATCGACGGAGCCGGGCTGAGGCGCACGACCACCGGATCGGCGCCGACCCGCACCGGGCCCTCGGCCCTCACCGCACGCCGCGCGGCGATCAGACCCACCTCGCCATCGCCACCCCCACCCTCACCCTGCGGATATGACTGCCGGGACCGCCATGCCGCAAGCTGGTCGACCCGCGATGCAGCGTCACGGAGACGCTCTTCGGTCAAGCGACCGTCGCGCACGGCACCGACTATCGCGCTGCGCAGCTCGTCGACTGTGTCTTCGTCGGCGAGGCCACCTCCGATGCACAGCGCGTCGCAGCCCGCGACGAGCGCGAGGACTGTCGCCCCGGCGATGCCAAATCCATCGGTGATCCCGCGCATCTCCAACCCATCGGTCATCACCAGCCCGTCGAAGCCGAGCTCGTTGCGCAGGAGCTCCGTCATGATGCGAGGGCTCACTGTCGCGGGGACCGAATCCATCGAGGGCACGAGGATGTGCGCGCTCATCACCACCTGCACTCCTGCCGCGATGGCGGCACGAAACGGCTCGAGCGCGCCCCGACGCGGATCCTCGCCGACCACAGGAAGAGCGAGATGCGAGTCGACCGACGTGTCGCCGTGACCGGGAAAATGCTTGACGCAGGCGGCAACGCCCGCGCCCTGCATGCCATCGAGCCAGGCAACGGTTTGCGCGGCGACGAGCGCGGGATCCGAGCCGAACGCCCGGACGCCGATGACCGGGTTGGCTGGGTTGCTGTTGACATCGGCGTCAGGCGCCAGATCCACGTCGACGCCGACGCGGGCGAGCTCGGATCCCATCGCCGCCGCGACCGCGCGAGTGAGCTCGAGGTCGTCCACCACGCCAAGGGCGAGGTTGCCCGGATACGAGCTGCCCGTGGCGACGTCGAGCCGGGTCACGTCGCCGCCCTCCTCATCGATCGCTATCAAGAGCTCCGGACGTTCGGCGTGCAGGCTCGCTGCAAGAGCCGCGGTCTGCTCAGCCGTCTCGACGTTGCGGCCGTAGAACAGGACGCCACCAAGGCCGTTGGCCGCGCGGCGCCTCACCCAGTCTGGAGCGACGGTGCCTTTGAACCCTGGAAACAGGCAGCGATCGGCCAGGAGCTCCAGCGTCTCGGACACGATCAGCCCTTCACTGCGCCGGCGGTGAGCCCGCCGGCGAGCCAACGTTGGAGGACCAGGAAGAAGGCGACGACCGGGAGACCGGTCAGCGTCGCTGCAGCCATCAGCGGCCCCCACTCGGGACCGTGATTCGTGGTGAAGGACGCAAGCCAGACCGTCAGCGTCTGGTTCTCGGGGCTGGCGAGCAGGACGTAGGCGATGATGTACTCGTTCCACGCCTGGATGAATCCGAAGATCGCCGTGGCCACCAGGCCTGGACCGATAAGTGGAAAGACGACGCGCATGAACGCCTCCACACGCGTGCACCCGTCGATCATCGCCGCCTCCTCCAGCTCGACCGGCACGTTGGCGACGAAGCCACGCAGGGTCCAGATCATGAAGGGCAAGACGACAGCGAGGTAGACGGCGATGACTCCGGCCAGGGTGTCCGTCTGCCCGACCCCGTCGAGCATCAAGTAGAGCGGGATGATCAGCGCATTGAGGGGGACCATCTGGACGCCGATGATCAAGATGATGAACGCGGTGCGTCCTCTGAAGCCGAAGCGGGCGACCGCGACGGCGGCCAGGAACGCCAGGGCGAGCGAGAGCAGGACAGTGCCGCCGACGATCAACACACTGTTCTTGACGTCGTCCAGGAAGAACGGACGCGCGATGGCATCCTCGAAGTTCTGCAGCGTGAAGGGGGCCGGCAACCACTTGGGCGTCAGGCTCAGGATGTCGCGGCCGGGCTTGAACGCGGTGGCGATCATCCAGTAGATAGGGAAAGCCATCAGCGCGAAAACGGCGAGGCCCGCCGCGTCGGCCAGCAGCCGGCCCGTGCGGCCGCGGAAGCTGATCCGGTAGCCGGCCCGCGCCTCGGCGCTGACGCGGCCCAATCGGACGCCCTGGTGCGCGGTGCCTGGGGCGATCATGTGATCTCCGCGGTCTGCAGCGTCTGGCGGACGTAGAAGAACGTGACGACGATGAGGATCAGGACCATGACGACTGCTATGGCGGCGCCCAGGCCGTACTGGGTCACGCCGAATGACTCGCGATACGAGTAGACCGCCATCACGAAATAGTCGGAGCTGGGCCTCTGGTTGAGCAGCACGTACACCTGGTTGAAGATTCCGAAGTCCCAGATCGTCGAGAGGCTGGTCACTATCAAGAAGATGGGCTTGAGGATTGGGGCTGTGACGTTCCAGAAGATCTGCCATGGCCTGGCGCCGTCGATCGACGCGGCCTCCAGCACGTCGTCAGGCACCTGGAGGAGGGCGGCGAAAAGCGTGATGGTGACGAATGGAATTGCGCCCCACACGGTCACGACGGTGATCACGATGAATCCCTGGAGCGGGTCGTCGAACCAGTTGTGGTGGATGAAGTTGCCCACGTGGAGCTGGGTCAGCAGGTAGTTGATGACGCCGAACTCGTAATCGAACATCCACTGCCAGATGTCGATGGCGACGATCACGGGTGTCGCCCAGACGAAGATGAGGCCGCCCATGAGGATGGTTCTGACCGGACGGCTGACCTTGAGCATCAGCAGCGCGATCAGTGTGCTGAAGATGATGGTCAGAGCGACGTTGGCGACTGTGAACAGGAGCGAGCGGACGACGACCTGCTGGAAGAGGGGGTCGGCAATGGTGACCCGGAAATTGTCGAGCCCGACCCAGGTGCCCTGGTGAGCGATCAGCTCACGCAGCCCGTAATGCTGCAGCGAGAGCCATACGAGCATCCCGAGCGGAAAGGCGAGGATTCCGAACATCGCCAGTGACGCCGGAGTGATGAGTGCATAAGGCAGGTGGTTGAACCTGCGCCGCCGGGGACGGTGGAGGACCGGCCCGAGGTCGCGCGCCGTGATCGCCGCTCCCATCGAGGCCAGTCCCCCTTTTAGTTCGAGTGTCGCCTAGCTGCCGTTCAGGATCGTTGTGATCTTGTCACTGGCGGACGTTGTCGCGGCCGGCAGCTGAGCCTTGCCTGTGAAGATCGAGACCAGCATGTCGGGTATGACGTTTGCGCTTTCGACGCTCGCCCAGTTCCGCGAATTGGGTACGAACCGGCTGTTCTTGGCCGCCGCGAAGAAGATCGCGTTGAGCCCGGTGCCCAGGCTGAGCATGGTGGTCGTGTTGGGGATGACCCCGCCGACTGTCGCCATGTCGCTCATGTGCTTGGTGCCGGTCAGGAGCTCGATCCACTCGTTGGCGAGCGCCTGGTTCTTGCTCTTGGCCGCGACGCCGAGGTCGGAGCCGCCGAGGAATACCGGGGCGGACTGGCCTGCGTTGTGGCTGGGGATCGGGAAGACCCCGAGCTTGTCCTTCAGGGACGGGTTGCCGGCTTTGGCGTCGGTGATGACGCCGATCTCCCAGCCGTTGGCGATGATCATCGCGATGTGACCGCCTGCAAAGGCCGCGTCTTGCTTGGCCTCGTCGCCGGTCTTGTCGGCCTTCGACAGCTTGCTGACCAGGTTGGCCAGCGTGGTCAAGCCTTGCTGCGAGCCGCTGCTGTTGAGCGAGCCCTGCCACTTGCCGCCGCTCTGGGTGGCGATGTCGCCGCCGAAGTCCCAGACGAACGGCAGCGCTGCGTACCAGTACTTCCCGGGGAAGTAGAGAGCTGAGAAGTTGGGGTCCGAGCTGTGAGCAGTCATCAGCTTCTGCCCGACGGTGAGGAGCTCGTCCATGCTCGTTGGCGGCTGGACGTTGGCGGCTGCGAACATGTCCTTGCGGTAGATGACGGCGCGGCTGCCTGCGTAGTAAGGGGCGCAGTAGAGCTTGCCGTTCAGGGTGCAGGAGTCGGTCAGGGACTGCAGCCATGTGCCGGAGTTGTCAAAGCTGGACTTCTTGCCGCTGATGTCCTCGAGCGCTCCGGCCGCAGCGTACTTGGCCACCATGGTGTTGCCCAGCTCAACGACGTCGGGAGGCGTGCTCCCGGCAAAGCCGGTGTCGAGCTTGGTGCTGATATCGCCCCAGTTCTGGAGCTCGACCTTCACCGTCACGTTCGGATGCTTCGCCTTGAAGTCGGCGTTCACCCCCTCGACGACGCTCGGCGGCGCGCTGCCGGTCATGAGCCAGACCGTCAAGGTCCCGGATTCGTTACCGGGAGTGTTTGATGTGCCGCCGCAGGCGGCGACGACCACCGCGATCGCCATCCCGATGGCGCCGACCAGATACTTCCTCGGATTCATCTGCGTGAATTCCCCCTATTGGATGAATGCGGCGTTTGCGCGCCCCGGTTGTGGTCGCCCTTTCTTTCCCTCTTCGCGACGGCTTTGCCACCGATGACGCCGGCCGAGCGCCCGTTGCGGCTCCGCTGCGGTACGAGGTCGGCGACCAGGCGGTAGCGGTCGCCGCGATAGATGGAACGGACGAACTCGACCATCCGCCCTGACTCGGAGACGGTCGTCCGCTCGAACAGAAAGGCCGGCGTGTGAAGGGGCACCCCCAACACCTCCGACTCCTCTTCATTGGTGACGGTGGGCTCGATCGTCTGGGTGCCAGACGCTATGACTATCGAATAGCGCTCTTGAAGGAGCTCGTAGAAGGAATGGTTCTCCAGGTCCGACTTGGTCAAGCCCGGCACGAGGGCTTCGGGGACGTGGAGAACCTCCATCGCCATCGGCTGGGCATCCGCGAGGCGAAGACGCTTGATGCGGACCAGCGCCTCAGCCGGTGAAACCATGAGGCGGCGTCCGAGGCGCGCGCCGGCCGGCGTGGTCGTGAGCTCCAGCGTGCGGCTGCCCGGCACCATTCCCCGACGGCGCATCTCGTCGCTGAAGGAGGTGAGCGTAAGCGGCTGGGCGATCTTGGGCTCCGTGATGTAGGTGCCGCTGCCGTGACGGCGGTCCAGATAGCCGTCGCGGACCAGCTCGTCGAGGGCGGCCCGGACGGTGAGCCGGGAGACGCCCAGCTCCTGGGTCAGCTGGCGCTCGGACGGGATCGCCTGCCCGACCTGGAGGGAATCGATGAGGTCGAGCACCCGATCGCGAGTGTCCTCCTGCTTGCTCACACCCAGAGGCCTAAGTGGTATTGCCCTTTATCGCGGTGCATCCGGGGGATTAAAGCACAAACCAGGCAAGTGGTCAATACCACTTAGGAGTGCTACCAATGCAAGCAGCCGGCGAGGGGGCGCTCGGTACAGTACGTCTACGTGCGCACGCTCATCACCACCAAGGGCGCCGCCCTCGACGATCCCGGCGAGAAGGCCATCGCCGCGCGGCTGAAGGTGTGCCACGAAGATGGCTTCTGGCTGGACATCCAGGCTCCGGGCGAGGAGGACCTCAAGATCCTGGAAAAGGTCTTCGGCTTCCACCACCTGACCATCGAGGACATCCAGCACCAGGACCAGAGACCCAAGCTGGAGGAGTACGCAGGCTACACGTTCATCGTGATCTTCACGGCCAAGCTGGCCGCCGACGGTGAGATCCAGTTCCAGGAGCACCACATGTTCGTGTCGAAGGACTACCTCGTCACGGTGCATGACGACCCCGCCGAGATCCTGGTCACGCTGGCCGATCGTGTCAAGCGCAGCCCCGAGCTGACGAAGGGCAATCCCGGCTTCCTCACGTACCTGGTGATCGACGACCTGGTGGACTCGCTCTTCCCTCTGCTCGAGAGCCTTGACGACCGCATCGACACCCTCGAAGACAGGATCCTGGCCGACGCCACGCCCGAGCTGCTGGGCCAGATCAACCAGTACAAGCGACAGGTCATCGAGCTGCGCAAGTTCATCGGCGCCCAGCGCGACCTGTTCCAGCGCCTGATCACCCACTCGATAGACGTACGCGGCGAAGAGCTGACGCTGTACTGGCGGGACGTTCACGACCACCTGATCCGTCAGTACGAGACAGTCGACTCCCTGCGCGACCTGCTCACGGGCGCGATGGACATCTACCTTTCAACCGTCTCCAACCGCTTGAACAACACGATGAAAGCGCTGACCGTGATCGCAAGCCTTTTCCTTCCCCTGACCTTCCTGACCGGATTCTTCGGCATGAACTTCCTTTACCTCACCGCCAACCTCGAGCCCAGCACGGCGTCCTTCTGGATAGGCGTGGGCATCATGGTGTTCTCGGTGGTGATCCAGTTCTACTTCTTCAAACGGCGGGGCTGGCTTTAACTCTCCAGGCGTGATGCCGCGGTGATGCGCATCTGCACCTGGAACATCCAGCTGGGCCGCCGGTTGGATGCGGTGCTCAGAGCAGTCAGGACCCATCCCGATTTCGCGAGGCTGGACCTGTTCGCCGTGCAGGAGGCGTCGATTCACGACGGACGCGAGGATGCTGCGGCGATCGCGGAGGCGCTGGGGCCGGAGTATCGGCATTTCCAGGCGACGGCGCAGATGCTGCGCGGGCGCGATCAGGGCAATGCCCTGATCTGGCGCCGTGGCGCGTTTGAGCCGAGCGAGCCGCAGGCGATCGCGCTTTCCAGATCCGCGCAAGGGCAAGTGACGCGCGCCGAGATGACCCTCCTTCGCGCGATCCCTCCGCAAAGGCGCATCGCCATCCGCGCCGAATCGCCCGCAATGAGCGTTTACGTAGTACACCTTGACGTGATCGGTTTCACACACAAGCTCGAGCAATTCGAGGCGGTCATACGCGACATGGCCGCCCGGCCTCAGGTTCCGCTCACTCTCGTGGCGGGCGACCTGAACACGTTCGGGCCGCCTCGCCTTCAGCTGTGGCGCCGCATCCGGGCCTCTGCCAAGGCCGCTGGTCTGGTCGAGCTGACGAGGGGCATTCGAAGGACGCACTGGACCTCTCAGAAGCTCGACGCCGTCTATGCACGTGCGGAGGCGGCGTTCGAGCACCGGGCGTGGTCCATAAGGGTGCGGGCATCCGACCACCTGCCGGTGTTCGCCGAGATGGACATTCGGACCCCAGGCCGCCGATGAGCGCGCGCGACGGTCTCGGCCTCGTCGTGCTCCATGTCGACGGCCTGGGCGCCGATTCCCTCGAGGAGGCGCTCCGCGAAGGCGACATGCCTTTCACCAAGCATCTGATCGAAGCAGAGGGCTACGCGGTGCATCGATACCGCAGCGGCATCCCGTCCACGACCCCATTCGCGCAGGCGGGCATCCTGTACGGCGACAACTCCGAGATTCCAAGCTTCCGCTGGTGGGACCGAGAGCAGCAGGTTCTGGTCCAGTTCGGCCCGGGTTCCACTTTCAAGAGAGTTGCGGCCAAGTACTTCGAAGGCTGCCGTCCGCTGACGCAGAATGGTGCGGCGATCGCGGCATGCTACCCCGCCGGGGCGGCCGAAACCTTTGGCATCGCATACCAGGACCGGAATTATTCGGGCGACGAGCGATCCCGATCCGCGTGGAGCATCGTGCTGTCGTATTTCGCGAACCCTTGGAACATCGGCGACCTGGTGGGGCACGGCGCCATCTCGATCGCACACACGGCGAACGCCTACGTCTCCGACATATTGAAAGGCCGCAGGCCGGCCACCTCGTACGCGGTGAACGACGCGCTGGAGGAGATCTTCGTCCACCACCTCACGCGGCACGCTGTTCTGAAGGCGATGCGCGAAGGCTATCCGGCGATCTACGCCGGCTTCTATGCATTTGACGAGACAGGTCATGCATTCGGCCCGGACGATCCGTATGCCTTGCAGATCCTCAAGCACGTGGACCACACGATCAAGAGGGTCGCCTCGGCGCGCCGCGGAAGCTACGAGCTTGTCGTGCTCTCAGACCACGGCCAGATCGACACGCTTCCGTTCAGTCACGTCAGCGACACCCCCTTCGGCCAGCTGATCGCGGGATGGCTGCCCGGTTATCGCGTGCGCGAGATGAAGGGCAAAGCGTTCGGGCCCGGCGAGGAAGTCGCCGCAGGTCAGGTCAACATCACGCATTCGGGAGGCCTGGCCCACCTTTACTTCGCGGATCGCGCCAGGCGCATGCGGTATTCAGAGCTCAAGGCGCAGTTTCCAGATCTTGCGGCGAACATCGCGGGGATCGATGGCGTCGGGCTCGTGATGGCCCGCGACGATCGGGCGGACGTCTTCCTGGCCGATGGTCGCGAGCTGGGCGGCGAAGCCGTCAGATCTTTGCTGGCCCAGCACGACGACGCGGACATCTTGCTGTCTCAACTTTCGCGATTGAACTCATTCGAGAGGTCTGGTGACCTCATCGCCTTCGGCGCGTTCAAGGAGGGCAAGCAGATCAACTTCGAGAATCAGCTGGGTGGTCACGGCTCCTTTGGTGGCGAGCAGGCTCACCCCTTCGTGCTGGCAAAACGCGAATGGGGGCTCGACACTTCCGGCGTCAACGGGGCACACGAGCTGCATCCCATCCTGACCGGGCTGCGCGACCGCCTGAGACAGCGGGGCTGACCGCGTTCGGTCAGGGCACACTCCGGGACTTGCCGGCCGCGACGAACCTGTTGCGCAGCGTTCCGATGCCGCGCACCTCAGCCTCGACCAGGTCGCCTGGGCGAATGAACTCGGGCGGCGTCCGGGCGAAGCCCACCCCCTCTGGTGTGCCGGTCGCGATGAGCGTTCCCGGCAGCAGCGTCATCCCGAGCGAGACCCAGGAGATGATCGCGTCCACCGGATTGATCATGTCGCTGGTGTTCGCGTCCTGCTTCACGACCCCGTTCACCGTCAATCGAAGGTCCAGGGATTGGGGATCCGAAATCTCATCTCGGGTCACCACCCAGGGCCCGTTAGGGCACGCCGAGTCCAGGCTTTTGCCCTTGAAGTACTGGCCGCCCCAGCCGCTCTGAATGTCTCGGGCGCTGACGTCGTTGATCACCGTGTAGCCGAAAACATGCTCGAGGGCGTCCTCTCGCGTGATGTTGATGCCCCGGCGGCCGATCACGACGCCGAGCTCCACCTCCCAGTCCATCTGCTCGCTGACGCCCGGGTCGATCGGGACGTCGTCATACGGCCCGGCGATCGAGGTGATCGCTTTCGTGAATACGGTTGGCGGTTGAGCATGAGTTCCAGCCTGGCGTGCTGTTTCCTTGGCGTGCTTTGCATAGTTGAGACCGATCGCGATGACGTTTCCGCGCGGAGGGTCGAGCGGCGCAAGCACCTCCAGGCCGGTGAGCGGCAGCGCGATCGGGGCGCCGGCCGAGGTGTCCAGCTGATCGAGCAAACGTCTCACCTCGACCATGCCGGCGTCGCCCGCGTCGATCAGTGCGAGCATGTCGGGAGGCGGCGGCGCCGAGCGGGCGGCCGCGGCGAGCTCGCTCAGATCGACCACGGTGTCGCCCGCCAGCACCCCGAGCCGGCGTCCGGACGAATGTCTGAACATCAGGAAACGCAATTGAGCTCCCGCGCGCTAGGGGATGTGCACAGCGGCCACTACCTGCTGCTGGTAGTGCTGGGGGTTGGTGCCGTCGTCGTACGTGCTTATGAACGTCGCGTAGTCGATCGAACCGGCGAAATCGTTTCCGAAATAGTCCCCGATGAAAGTGTCAAGCGGGTTGCAGGGGCATGAGCGATTGGGAGCGTTGAGCTGTGGATCCCAGTTGTGCTGGGTGAGCCTGATGTTGTTGCCATTCGGCGCCAGCGTGGCGCTGTAGAACTGCACGCTCGCGTGAATGCAGTAGTCGGCGGCGCCGTATGGCGGCAGGCTGCCCGAATAGTTCGGGTTGACCCGGTCCAGCGCCAGCCCGGCGGCGACCGCATCGTGCCCGGAAGGGCAGGCCAATCGCCGGTCGTAGAAGTTGACGCTGACGGTGCCGTCCGGCGCGACCGCGAGATTCGGTTGGAACTCGTCGACGGTTGACGTGGCGTTGTCGTTGACCTGAATCGGGAAGGTCCAGGTCGCGCCCTGGTCGTAAGAGGCGGTGAGCAGGATGTTTCCAAAGCCTGAGCTCTTGGACTCGTAGGCGAGGTAGATCGGATAGTGGCCCTGGCTCGAAAGGTGGTTGCCCACCGCAAACGTCTCTTCGATGCCATCCTCGAAGGTCGTGTTCGCATATCCGGGTCCGGTCAGCGGCGGCACGTGGACGTTGCCGGCCACCAGAGATGGTCCGATCCACGTCACGCCGCCGTCGCTCG
>Ga0066710_100004755_pt1 | contig 12131 bp, 11 predicted proteins | sample GraSoiAngelo_159_FD_79666 | JGI IMG/M metagenome (GOLD analysis project Ga0066710, IMG submission 79666) | Grasslands soil microbial communities from the Angelo Coastal Reserve, California, USA - 14_1009_16_40cm | ecosystem: Environmental > Terrestrial > Soil > Grasslands | place: USA...
CTCGCTTGATGGGAGGCCGAGCGAGTTGCCGTTTCGCTCGAGCGTCAGGAAGAGCTTGGTGCCGTACTCGTCCTCCCATTTGCTGGTGTTCACGGCGCCCCGGCGCAACCCGATGATCACGGGTAAGTGCTGGATGCCCACCGGGCACGAGTATTCGCAGCCTCCGCATGTTGTGCACTGGAACGCCGCCTCGCTCGAAATGTGAGGACCCAGCAGCGCCTCGTACGATTGCGGACCGTGCTCATTTAGATACCCCCGCATCTCCAGGATGATTTCCTTGGGATTGAGGACTTTCCCAGTGTTGTAAGCCGGGCAGAGCTCCGTGCAGCGGCCGCATTCGACGCACGAATACGCCTGGAGCGCAATCAACTTCGTGACGTCCTTGCCGGTATTGAGCCCGAAATCCTCATCACCGGAGAGCGGAGGAATCTGACTGAAGCCCTCACGGCGGGCAAAGATCGTGACCGGGCTCAGCACCAAGTGCAGGTGCTTGGTGTGTGGAATCAGCGGCAGGAAAATCAGCAGGGTCAACGTGTGGGCCCACCAGTTGATCCGCCCGGCGATCGTGCCTTCAGGAAACCGGAAGCCAGCCAGATAGGTGATCATCAGCAGGAGAATCAGGAGCGCGATCACGCCCGATTCCGGCGACACTTTGCCCAGCCAGACCGGCCTGAGGACGAAGCGCCGCACCGCGAGACCTGTGATCGATACCCCCACGAAGACCGCGAATACGCCGACGAATCCGAAATAAACTTGGGCGGCGATGGCGTCGCGCGGAATGAGCGTCGCCCCGAATCCCGCCGCAATGTGGTTGACCGTTACCAGCGCGAACGCGCAGAAGCCCCAGAAGACGAAGGCGTGTGCGAGACCCGCGACGGGCCGATCGAAAATGACCTTGCCCTGCAGCAACACTTCCCAAATGAAACGGCCAACCCGCGGCCCGATCGGCCGGAGGCTCCAGGTTGTTTCCGGTTTTGCGGTCCGTATGATGCGAACCACTCTGCCGAATCGGACACAGAACAGTGATGCCGACGCGCAGATCAGCCCGGCAAGGATTAACATTTCCGCGAGCGATGGCCGCATTGTTCTTTGATTAGACTAGCATCCGCAGGCGAGCATGCAAGCGGTTTCGCTACAATGAGCTTCGCGGGAGACACGGTCGATTTGCGAGTTATCGTATCAGGGGCCGCGGGCTTTATCGGCTCGCACATGTGCGACCGGCTGCTGGCTGAAGGCCACACCGTCGTTGGCCTCGACAATTTTCTGACCAGCTCCGAACGTAATCTGGGTCACTTGGCAAGCCAACCGCGGTTCCGGTTCATCCGGCACGACGTCACGCAGCCGCTGGCTCTCGATGGCCCGATTGACGCCGTCGTCCATATGGCCTCGCCCGCGAGCCCCAGAGATTACTTGCGGCATCCCATTGAAACTCTGGACGTGGGCTCAGCTGGCACGCGGCAGATGCTGGAGATGGCGCGCGCACACAATGCCAGCTTTCTGCTGACATCCACCTCAGAAACCTATGGCGATCCGCTAGTGCATCCGCAGGTGGAGACCTATTGGGGCAACGTGAATCCCGTGGGGCCGCGCTCATGTTACGACGAGAGCAAGCGCTTTGCCGAAGCGCTGACCATGGCATTCCATCGCACCTGCAACCTGCGCACGAACATTGCGCGCATCTTCAACACGTACGGTCCGCGCATGAAGCTAAACGATGGCCGCGTGGTCCCGGCTTTTCTCGACCAGGCGCTGCGTGGCGAGCCGATGACGGTTTTCGGCGATGGTTCGCAGACGCGCTGCTTCTGTTACGTCAGCGATCTGGTGGATGGCCTGTACCGCCTCATGCAATCCGCCGAACGCTATCCCGTGAACCTCGGCAACCCACATGAAATGACCATCCTGGAATTTGCCGAGCATATCCGTCGGCAGACCCGTTCGAAGTCACACATCATTCACGAGCCGCTGCCGCAGGACGATCCTAAACAACGCAAGCCCGACATCGGGAAGGCCCGCCGCATCCTGGGTTGGGAGCCGCGCGTGTCGCTTGAAGACGGCTTGCGCCAGACCATCGAGTACTTTCGCGCGCTGCAGGCGCCGGCGTCCTGAGCCGCTCGGCCGCGGCGCCGGCTATCCTTTCGGATATAACGAAAACGAATCGGATAGTCCCCGCAGGGCTCTTCCCGAAACCCGCCGCGGAATCGAATTCTGATCCGGAAACCGTAAACCGATTTCGCCCCAGGAGTTATCGCCAAGGAACAACCCGCCTCGCGCCTTCATCGTGTTTGGCACCCGCATTGCTATCTCGATAGCGAGGACAAAAAACACTGCAATTGACCCGGAATAATCGCCGGGCGCTCTCTGAAACGTGGCGCATCGAACGTTGCGCACTTCTTCCACCGTGCGGATCGGAAGAAGAAGGTCTCCGCGGGCCTTGCTCATTTCGAAGCGCGTCATGGCCGGTACTTCCAGGCCACTGAAAGTGAAAGAATCTATGTTCGCCGCCACCGTATACGAAGGCTCTCACCAGTACCCAGACAGGAATCCGATGTTGGCTCCGCTGACTAACCGCGAGCTGGATGTCGTCAAACTTGTAGCGGACGGCAATACCTATAAGGAGATCGCCCATATCCTGGGCTTGTCTTTCAAGACCGTCGATTCCTATTCGCAGAGGATCAAACTCAAAACGCAGTGCCATTCCGTGGCCTTGCTGGTCAGGTTCGCCATCAAGAACGGGTTGGTGGAGTTGTAAGAGCGGCGACACTTTTGAACGCACAGGCAGCGTGCATGAGCCTGATCGCGTACTTTTTCAGAATTGCGTGAGGCTCAAGTTGTTGCCGTCGGGATCTTTGAACCACGCAACCTTCGTCCCATCGGGCGCCGTCCAGATACCGCGCTCGTCTTGCTCCTTGAAGCCATACTGTTCGAGCTTGACCCCGGCACGCCCAATATCAGCCCATGCCTTGCGCCATAAGGCGCCTCGCTTCCCTTATTGCATTCCCATATCAGTTGTGTAACACTCTAATATTGGAATCCAATAGGACAGCCATGGCCAACAAAGCAGACGTATGGCAGGGAACCCTCGCTCTCATGGTCCTGAAGACCCTCCAGACCATGGGGCCTCTTCACGGATACGGAATTGCGCGGCGGATCGAGCAGACCAGCGGCGATCAGCTTTCCGTCAACTACGGTACGCTCTACCCGGCGCTTCTGAAGCTCGAGCAGGAAGGCTACATCGCCTCTGAGTGGGGCGTCTCGGATAACAACCGCAAGGCGAAATACTACCGTCTGACGCGGGCCGGTCAGAAACAAGTGGCGAAGGAAGCGCGTGAGTGGGAGCAAGCCACCGCGATCATCGCCCGTTTTCTGGCCCCGGAAGAGGAGCGCTCATGAGACGCCTGCGCGCGTTGTTCCTCCGGCTTGGCGGCTTCGTCCAGAAGCAGGATTGGGAGCGGGACATGGCTGCCGAGCTCGAGACCAACCTGCAGCTGCACATCGCAGACAAAGTGCGCGCCGGCATGAGCCCCGGTGACGCCCGGCGAGCCGCGGTCCTCGAGTTCGGCAGCATCGCGTCGGCCAAAGAAAACTACCGGGATCGCAAAAGCCTCCCGCTGCTCGAAACTCTGGCGCAGGATCTTCGCTACGCCGCGCGCACGCTGCGGAAGAACCCAGGGTTCACGATGGTCGCGATTCTGACACTGGGGCTCGGGATCGGCGCCAATACGGCAATGTTCAGCGTGGCCCAGGCAGTTCTGTGGCGGCCGCTTCCCTACGCGCATCCGGACCGCCTGGTGGAAATTTCGGAAACCAACCCGCTTAAGCGCTGGACTCACACCGTAGTCGCGCCGGCAAACTTTGCGGACTGGCAGAAGATGAACACCGTGTTCATCGGTATCGGCGCATACGACCCCACCGAGGTGTTCCTGACCGGAGAGGGCGAGCCTCAGCGTCTGAAAGGTATCGCCCTCACCGCCAATCTGTTCGAAGTGCTCGGCGTCGCCCCGCTACTCGGAAGAACCTTCAGAAATGAAGAAACCTTCGAGGGCAAGAGCCGCGTCGCCATCCTCAGCTACAATCTCTGGCAAACGGGGTTCGCCGGCGACCCGCACATCGTGGGGCGCTCCGTCTCGCTGACCGGAAAAACCTATGACGTGGTCGGCGTGATGCCAAGTGCCTTCTTCTTTCCCGGTCATGATAAGCAAATCTACATTCCGTTTGGTTTCAAGCCAAGTATTTTTGTCGAACACCGGCGTCCGCACTATCTGAACGTGATCGCCCGGCTGCGCGATGGTGTTTCTCTGGCACAGGCCAGCCGGCAAATGACGGGCGTCGCGAGCCGCCTGGAGCAGATGTATCCCGACACGAACACCAAAATGGGCGTGCGGCTCGACGGTTTCCACGACACGCTGACACAAGAGAAGCGCCCCGCGCTGGCCATGCTGCTCTCCGCTGTGTGCGTGCTGTTTCTGATCGTTTGTTCCAACGTGGCGAATCTGCAGCTGGGCTGTGCGGCGGCGCGTGTCCGGGAATTCAGCATCCGGCAGGCGCTGGGAGCGGGTCGCGCCCGGCTGGTCCGGCAACTGCTCACCGAGAGTCTGGCGCTCTCGCTCGCGGGCGGCGCGCTGGGGCTGGCGCTGGCAGTGTTTGCGCGGGCCGCTTTGCTGCGCTGGATTCCGGCGGCGATCCCACGGTACGCCGAGTTGCGGATCGACACCTGGGTCGTCTTCTTCGGCGCGGCCATCACGGTTCTGGCTCCCCTGCTGTTCGGGATCGTTCCGGCACTCGCTTCCTCCCGCGCCGACTCTCTGCGAGACCGCGGCGACACCGGATCGCGCAGGGGCCGGTCCCTGCGTAATGTGCTGGTGGGTTGCGAGGTGGCGCTCTCGGTCGTTCTGGTGGTCGGCGCCGGGCTCCTGATTCGCAGTCTCATCGGTCTGGAGAATGTCGATCCCGGCTTCAACCCCGATCACGCCGTCAGCTTCAGTCTCGCCCTGCCCGAGATTCGTTATGCCAAGAGTGAGCGCACAGTCCGCACGATTGAAGAAATAGAAAGCCGCATTCGTACCGAGGCCGGTGTCCAGGTTGTGGGCACCGGCATGGTGCTCCCCCTGCACGGCACCGCGTGGACCGACGACGCGAGCGTTGAAGGCCACGCTCCGGGCGACTACGAGCGTGAGCTTCGACACAATGTGGTCACCCCGGATTTCTTCCGCGCCACGGGGACGCGCTTGATTCGCGGCCGGTCCCTGAATGGGTTCGATACGGAGAAGAGCCCGCCAGTAACGCTCGTCAATGAATCTCTGGCGAAGAACTATTTCCGCGGCGCCGACCCCATCGGCAAACGGATAAAGTTCGGACTCATGCAGGATAAAGACCCTTGGGTCACCGTAGTCGGCATGGTCGCGGACATGAAGCAGGACGGCATGGCCGCGCGGGTCGAGCCCGAGGTTTACGTGCCCCTGACCCAGGCGGATGCCGAGGGCGGGCTGGGCGTTTCTGTGGTGGTTCGCGGTTCCTGCAATCCCGACGCGCTGATCGCCGCCGCGCGCCGCGAAATCCACGCAATCGACAAGGATCTCGCCCTCACTGACGTCACCACTCTGCGCGATCTGGTCCATAACTCCGTAGGCGATCAACGTTTCCGCACAACGCTGCTCGCCGGATTCGCCGGGTGCGCTCTGTTTCTGGCCGCGCTGGGCGTCTATGGCGTGCTGGCTTACTCGGTGGCGCAACGCACGCGCGAAATCGGCGTCCGCATGGCCCTCGGCGCCTCGGCCGCACAGTTATTCCGCATGGTTCTCCGCGATGGTATGCGCCCGGTGTTCGCGGGATCGATCGTGGGGATGGCCGGGGCTTATGCGGTGACGGGCTTGATCCAATCGCTACTGTTCGGCGTCGCTCCCGTCGACCCGCCCACGTACCTGCTCACGTTCGCCATTCTCGCAGCAGTGGCGCTCGCCGCGTGCGTGGTCCCGGCTGCGAAAGCCATCCGCGTCGATCCGCTCGTTTCGCTCAGAGAGCAATAGACGGAGCTTGGCCTTCCGACGCCGCCTTTATCGCCCCTTCTTCGTAAACCTCTGCGTGTCGATGAGAGGCACATCGGGCAGTACACGGGCGTCCCGTACCGGCGTATCCACCCGCACTCGGATCGGCGCCACGCCGGCCCACACCGGGAACTTGTAATCCTCTTCGTCATCGATCGGCGGACCGCTGCGCACTTTGGCGGAAACCTCGTCAAGCGTCAGCGCCAAGACGCTCGTGGCCTTCAACTCCTGTTCGCTGGGCTGCCGGACTTCTTCCCAGCGTCCCGGCACGATGTGATTGGTGAACGACCGCAGCGCGTTCCGCTTCTGATCGGGATCGGTCACCGGCCGCGCTTTGCCCAGCACCACGACCGATCGGTAATTCATCGAATGATGAAACGCCGAACGCGCGAGTACGAAGCCATCGACCAGTGGCACCGTCACGCAAACGTCGATGCCCTGATCGAGCGTGCGCAGCATGCGGCTCGCGGCGGACCCGTGAATGTAGATCTGGTGGGCGAAACGTGCGTAGCCGGTGGGGATGGCTGTCCGTCAACCACGAACCCGACATTGCAAAGATAGCCTTCGTCCAGGATCGCGTGGATTTGCGCTTTATCGTAGACGCCCCGCTTCGCCAGCTGCTTTACCTCGGTTCGGCTGGTAGGTGGGTAGGTGTCCATGCTTTCTCGAGTGTGCGATAGTTGACGAGTTCTACACCGCTCTCCGCCAGCGCACGGCGCGTTTCGGGCGCGATCAGCGCGGCCAGTTCCTGTTCGCGGCTTTCTTTCAGGCGCGTGCGCGCGCGCTGGAGCTCGCCAGTCGCGCGGCCTGGATGGCACATCAGCTCTGTCGAGCCCTCAGGCAGCGTGCGGATCAGCGCCACCAGTTCACCGGTGCGAAACCGGCCGGTGATCTGGAATCCGGCGAAATGGTCGGTGGTGCGGCAGTGATGCCGGGCAAGCACGCGGTGAAAGCGGGCGCGCTGGAGCCCGAGCGAGCCGCTGATGGCGCGCTTCAACCACGGTGCTCCGCCGCGCGCCGCCGTGAGCGGCAAATCAAAGGGCCGGCGCACCCAGGGGATGCCGAACTCTTCCGCCACGCGCGCCACGGCATCGAGAACGGCGGGCGCCAGGTGCGTGTGCTTGTGAGTATCCATGTGGGTCGGGGCCAGTCCCGCATCGAGAATGCGCCGCACTTGCGCGGCCAGCTCGTCATATATATGAATGCGGCGCGACGCGATCGCGGCGAGAAACCGCGGAACTGTTCTCGGCAACGCGCTCCCCGGTGTCGCCAGTGCGCCGCCGCCGATCAGAACCAGATGCGCGCCTACGTCGAGAGCTGGATTTTCGCGCGCCAGCCGCACGGCGTCGTCGAACGCATCGCCATTGGCCATCAGCGTTGTCGCGGTCAGGATACCCTGCTGATGCGCTTCGATGATTCCCTGATTCACATCGCGGGTGAAGCCGAAATCGTCGGCGTTCACCACCAGTTGTTTCTTGACGCTCAAAAGATTGCGAGTTTGATGCGCAGGAATTTCTTCGGGTTTGCGCGGAGGTCCTTCACGAACTGGTGCAGCTCGCCGGTAGCGCCATTCAAGCTGTCATACAACTGGGGGTTCACCATGAGCTGCCCGAGCGTGCCCTGGCCGGCGTTCAGCTTATCGATGGTCGCATCCACCTTGCCCAGAAGCTGGTTAATGTTGCGGTACATGGCCTCGTCTTTGAGGAGCTTGCCGGCGGTGCCGCGGCCCGCCTGCAGATCGCCCAACAACTCGTTGAACTGCGTGGTGGTCTTGCGCAGATCGTTGTACAGCGCGTCATCCTTAAGTAACTTGCCCGCTGTTCCGTGGCCCTGCTGGAGCTCGTCCACGAGGCTGTTGAGCTTGCCGATCGACGCGCGCACATCCTGGTACAGTTCGTCGTCATTGAGCAGGTGGCTGATAGTACCCTTCCCGGTCCGCACCGCGCTGAGAAGCTGCTGTGCATCGGCGATGGCGGCGTTCAAGCGCGTGTACAGCTCTTCGTCCTTCAGCATCTTGCCGATGTTGCCTTTTCCGGCTTCCACGTCATTCAGAATCGAGTTCACTCGCCCCAGCAGGTCCTGAAATTGCGCCAATAGACTGGCGCTTTGCGCCATGAGCTCCGGAATGTCCTGGTTGGGCACGCTGGCGATTTCGTCGCCCGGTTGCACGTGTTGCGGCGCAGTTCCCTTGGTGATGTTGATGAACTTGTCACCGAGCAGGTTGGATGCCGAGATCCCGGCTCGCGAATCCTTCGGGATCTCGTTTATGTACTTGTACCTGATGTTCATGACGATCTCGACTATGCGCCGCGGATCCTTTGAATCGGTCAGTCTGAGCTTGTCCAGTTCGCCCACCAGGATTCCATTGAGCCGTACCGGTGCACCCTCGGTCATGCCGGAAGAATCGTCCATGTACGTGCGCAGCACGAAAGTTGGGGTGAAAAAGTTTTGCCGGCTCGTGAGTAGAAAAATCAACACGCCCACGATGATCATCGCCGTGAGAGCCATGATCCCAACGCGCAGTTGCGCAAAGCTCACCTTCTGCGGATTCGCCATCAGCTAGCCACCGCCCTGCTTCCGGAATTTAGAGATGTAGGGATCACGCGACGCTTCGAGCTCCGCCTGCGTGCCCTCGAATACCAGCTTGCCGTCGCGCAACACCATGAACCTGGTCCACGACTGGGGCCCATGGCCGTTATCGTGGACGGGTACGAGCTGCGCATTGTCAGGATTGTATCGGAAATTGGCTACCAGGTTCCCATCCTGGTAGCGGTGCGTCACAATCAGGGTCGTGGTATTAGCCACATCGCGCTCCTTCACAATGAGCGCCATGATGGTGTGGGCCGTGATGGGGTCGAGACCCGCGGTGGGCGAATCGTACAGCAGAAGGGGCGGGCCGGTGACCACCGCCCGGGCAATCGCCGCGCGCCGCCGCATGCCGCCCGAGAGCTCGCTCGGAAACCGTGCCAGCGTTTGATCCAGCTCCACGAAGTGCAAAGCTTCCTTTACGCGATGCTGGACCTCGTTCAGAGGGCATTTGATGGCTTCCTGATTGAGTAAAGGATAGGCTACGTTTTCCGCTATGGTCAGCGAATCGAACAGAGCACCCTCCTGGAACAGCATGCCGATCTTGCTACGAATCTCAAACAGCTGCCGCTCCGTCATGCGGGTAATATTCTGTCCGAATAGATGCACGGAACCGGAGTCTGGTCGCTGGAGTCCAAGCGCGGTTTTGAGCAGCACCGTCTTACCGCTGCCGGCGGCGCCCAGGATAATGCGCGCCTCGCCTTGGCGCACTTCAAACGAAAGGTCCTCAAGCGCTGGGACGCCGTCAAAGGATACGCTCACATGCTCGAACTTCAGAATGGACTTCGCGCCGTCCGCGGGCATTAGGGTGTAGACGCAAGCAGCCCGCTGGTGAAGATGCGGGTAAGAAAGAAGGTCAGCACGAAGATCAGCACGGACGCCATAACGACCGCCTGCGTCGTGGCTCTGCCGACTCCCTGCGTACCTCCGGTGGCGCGCAGGCCGTAATAGCAACCCACCAGAGCCACCACAAAAGCGAACACAAATGGCTTAAGCAAGCCCTGCGTCAGATCGTTCCACTCGAGCGCTTGCCACGCCGTGCTCCAATAAAGCCGCCCCTGGACGTCCACCAAAAGCACCGCTACCACGTACCCGCCGAACATGCCCACAAAATCCGCAATGATCGTGAGCAGCGGGAGCACCACGCAGGTGGCAATCAGACGCGGCGTGACCAGTTTTTGAATCGGATCGGTGCCCAGCGCGCGCATGGCATCGATCTGTTCGGTCACTTTCATGGAACCAAGCTCGCTGGCCATGCCCGATGAGTTGCGCCCCGCCACCATGAGGGCGGTCAGCGCGGGACCCAGTTCGCGCACCAGGGTGATGGAAACCGCCGTGCCCACCTGGCCTTTCTGCCCCCACCTCGCCAGCGCGCGCGCCAGCTGCAGCGTCATCACGGCGCCGCTGAAGAATCCGGTGAGCACGACGATAAGCAGACTGCCGACACCGATGCTGTCCATCTGCAAAATGATGTCGTCGGTGTAATGCGGTTTCCGGAATATGTTGCGGATCGCTCTGCCTGTGAGCAGGTAGAAATCCTGGATGGTCAGAAGGAATCGGACTAGAAAACCGGGCAAACCGTGGCCACCTCGTTTTCGATGCTACCATACAACTACGAAAGGACTTACGGACATTTCAGGCATTCGCGTGGGACACGCGTCCGATTACGACGCGCTCACCGGATGCACCGTGATTCTCTGCGAATCCGGAGCCGTGGGCGGCGTGGATATCCGTGGCGCCGCGACTGGTACCGAAGAAATCGACGTCCTTCGCCCTGCGCATATTGCTGACCGCGTGCACGCCATAGTCCTGGCGGGCGGCAGCGCGTTCGGCCTGGAAGCCGCTTCGGGAGTTCGCCGCTATCTGGAGCACCGTGGCGTGGGTTTTCCAACCGGTCCGGCCGTCGTGCCGATTGTGCCCTGCGCCATCCTGTTCGACCTGGCAATCGGCAAGCCAAATGTACGACCCACGCGCGAGATGGGCGAGGCAGCTGCCGCCGGCGCCACCACCGATGCTGTGAAGCAGGGGGCTGTCGGCGCAGGGACAGGCGCGACCGTGGGCAAGATCTTCGGCATGCCACAGGCGATGAAGTCCGGCATCGGATCTTTCACCGTGAGCCTGTCGGAAACCGTGCGTGTGGCTGCGCTGGTGGCGGTGAATGCGCTCGGCGATGTGCGCGATCCGGAAACCGGCAGGCTCATTGCGGGGGCCCGCCGCGCGCCCGACAGCATGAAGCTGGCCGGCACTGAGGGCGCCATGAAACGCGGCTCGAGCGGCGGATTCGGACGGCAAAACACCACGCTGGCCGTCGTGGCCACAAATGGCCGGCTCTCTAAAGTGGGCGCCAACCGTCTGGCGGAAATGGCCAATCTGGGGATGGAACGTACGATTTTCCCGGTGCACACGGCTTTCGACGGCGACCTCTGCTTCGCGCTCTCACTCGGCAATGAGACGGCTGATTTGAATGCCCTCGGGGTCGCCGCGGCTGAGGCCGTGGCTGGAGCCATCCTGCAAGCGGTCAAGAGCGCCCCGACGCTAGGTGGCGTACCGGGCCTGGCAGGTCCGCCAGTCAAACCGCTGTAACGCCTGCAAGACACCCTCATATCACATCGATTTGGGTCTTCCGGTAGAAATGTGTGAGAAAAATTCTAGTTGAGCCCCACTACTCCTGCTTCATTCATGCATTCGATGTTGGAGAAACCGGCTCAATAGCCGGGGACTTGGCTTATGGACCTTGGCCCGCAAAATCGCGCACCGTTCGTGACCCATGAAGCGCATAATTTTGCAGAGCTGCTGGGACTGATTCGCGCTGGACACGCGGGAGCCGTCCGGCAACTGCATCGTTTTCTTTCTCCCGGGGTGCAATTCCTGGTACAGAGGCGCCTGGGCCGGAACGATGTCGATCGCCAGGTGCAGTCAGTCCTGGACGCGGCGATACACACCATTCAGACCGATATTTCAGTACAAGCCGATGAAGTCGCGGCATGGTAGGCCGGCTTCATTCAACAGGAATGCCTGGGGCAGACCAGGCCAGCCGCCGAAACAGGCGCCATTAGCGGGCCGCAGCAAAGAGTTGTGGAAGGGATACTCGATGGAATGTCCCCCGTCGAACGAGAGGCTCTGCGAAGATGTTACGTCTTGGGCGAAGCTCCCGAATCCTTCTTGGAGACCGTGAGGCTGACACCTCACGAGTTTCGGGCCATTCGAGGGCGAGCCAGGGCCGAATTCAGCTCCAGGAAAGCCAAGACAAATGTCGCATAATCCTACATGTTGTTCTGCCGGCCCGTGAAGGTGCTTGAGAATCCCCGTTTGTTCAAACCACTGCATTAACAAGTGAGATAAATTACGAACCTCCCCGACTAACTTCTTAGCGCCCACTTGAATGTGGGAGTGGGAGGTTGACGAAGGTTAACAATGGAATCGATCAGACAGCATCCTACCGAGGAAATCTTGGAACGGTACCTGTTCGGGTTACTACCGGATCGTGATGTCGAGCCTGTGGAA
>Ga0066710_100004758_pt1 | contig 12128 bp, 13 predicted proteins | sample GraSoiAngelo_159_FD_79666 | JGI IMG/M metagenome (GOLD analysis project Ga0066710, IMG submission 79666) | Grasslands soil microbial communities from the Angelo Coastal Reserve, California, USA - 14_1009_16_40cm | ecosystem: Environmental > Terrestrial > Soil > Grasslands | place: USA...
CTCCTCCGCCTGAGCCTCGGGCTCGGCGGCGACGTTCTCCTCGACGCCGGTGTCGCCCTCTTCGGCCTCGGCGGCAGGCGCGGCCTCCGCCCCGCCCAGCTGCTCGATCCGGGCGTCGATCAGGCCGTGCAGGTTCTGCAGCGGGGCCGTCAGCAGCCCCATGATCGCGGTCAGCGGCGCGACGATCGCCGCGAGCACCTGGCCGCGCAGGATGTCGATCGGCGGCAGCTTCGCGAGCGTCTCGACTTCCTCGCCGCTCATCGTGCGGCCCTCGAGCACGCCGCCCCTGATCGTCAGGATCCGGGTCTCGCGGGCCGCGTCCGCGATCGTCTTCGCGACCGCGACGGGATCGCCACCGGCCTCGAGGAACGCGATCGCCGTCGGGCCCTCGAGCAGCGCCACCAGCGCCTCGTTGCCTGCGGCCTCGGCCGCGCGGCGGGTGAGCGTGTTCTTGACGACCGAGAACTTCGCGCCCTGGTCGAGCAGGCGGCCGCGCAGATTGTCGATATCGGTCATCCGCAGGCCGCGGTAGTCCGCCACGAACAGCGTCTCCGCCGTCCGCAGGCGCTCCGCCAGGTCGGCGACGACCAGCTCCTTTTCTTCCTTCTTCACCGAATCACCTCCTCGAACGAATCGAGCCCGCACGCAGGCGGGCTCGAACACACGAGGTGATCCGAACGCGCCTCGGCTGGACTTCCGTCCCTTTCGGGACTGCCAACTGTCTCTGGCGACGGGCTTCTTGACTTAAGCCGAAACTGCTTCCGCTTCCTCCAGGTCCTCCGCGATGTTCCGTGTCCGCGTCGTGTCGACGTGGATCCCGGGGCCCATCGTCGTGGCCAGCGTGATCTGCCGGATGTAGCGGCCCTTCGCCGCAGCCGGCTTGGCGCGCACGATCTCCTCGACGAGCGCGGCGTAGTTCTCGACGAGCTGCCGCTCGGCGAAGCTCTTCTTGCCGATCGGGACGTGGACGTTCGCGCCGCGGTCCGTTCTGTACTCGAGCTTGCCGGCCTTCGCGTCGCGGACAGCCTTGCCGACGTCGAACGTCACCGTGCCGGTCTTCGGGTTCGGCATCAGCCCGCGCGGGCCGAGCACCCGGCCGAGCTTGCCGACGTTCGCCATCTGGTCCGGCGTGGCGATCGCGACGTCGAAGTTCGTGAAGCCCTCCTCGACGCGCTTCGCGAGATCAGCCGAGCCGATGACGTCCGCCCCGGCCTCCTCGGCCTCCTTCGCCTTCTCGCCCTCGGCGAAGACGGCGACACGCGCCTCCTTGCCCGTGCCGTGCGGCAGCATCAACGTGCCGCGGAGCTGTTCGTCGGCGTGGCGGACGTTCAGGCCGAGCCGGAAGTGGACCTCGACGGTCTCGTCGAACTTCGGGCCGTCGAAGCTCTTCAGCATCTTGATCGCCTCGACCGGCGGGTACTCGCGCTCACGGTCGATCGCCGCGCGCGCTTGGCGATACTTCTTCCCGTGCTGGGTCATTAAAGGTCCACCTCAACGCCCATCGAGCGCGCCGTCCCGGCGATTACGAGCATCGCGTGGTCGACATCGCGCGCGTTCAGGTCCTGGAGCTTCGTCTCGGCGATCTGCCGCACCTGGTTACGCGAGAGTCGTCCGACCTTGTTCCGGTTCGGCTCCGCGGAGCCCTTCTCGATCCGCAGCGCCTCTTTGATCAGCACGGCGGCCGGGGGCGTCTTCGTGATGAAGGCGAAGGAGCGGTCCTCGTAGACCGTGATCTCGACCGGGATGATGCGGCCGTTCTCCTGCGCGGTCTGCGCGTTGAACGCCTTGCAGAACTCCATGATGTTGACCCCGTGCTGGCCGAGCGCAGGGCCGACCGGCGGGGCCGGGTTCGCCTGGCCGCCGGGGATCTGGAGCTTGATGAGTGTGAGGACCTTTTTCGCCATCAGTCGAGCTTCTTCACCTGATCGAACGTGAGCTCCACCGGCACCTGGCGCTCGAAGATGTCGACGAGCACCTTCAGCTTCTGCTGGTCCGGATTGACGTCGACGACCTCGCCGTCGAAGTCGGAGAGCGGCCCGGAGGTTACCTTCACCGACTCGCCGAGGGAGAACTCAACCTGGGCGCGGGCCGGCGCGCCGTGGGCGGCGCCCGTGTGGAGGATCCGGTCGACCTCGGGCTGCGAGAGCGGGACCGGCTTCGAGCCGGCGCCGACGAAGCCGGTCACCCCGGGCGTGTTCTTCACCACGCCCCAGGCGTCGTCGTTCAGGTCCATGTTCACGAGCACGTAGCCCGGCAGCACGCGCTTGTCCGTCGTCACCTTCTGCCCGTCCTTCGTCTCCACGACCTGCTCGGTCGGGACGACGACGCGGCGGAAGCGCGGCCCCTGGTTCATCGAGATGATCCGGTGCTCGAGGTTGGCCTTGACCTTGTTCTCGTGCCCGGAGTAGGTGTTGATCACGTACCAGCGAAACATGGGGACCCTTTACTTGACGAGGAAGTTCTGGACGACGTGCTTCCAGACGATGTCGTTGAGATAGAGATAGACGCCGACCACGGCGCACGCGATCAGGACGACCGTCGTCCCGGTGATCACCTGGCGCTGGCTCGGCCACTCGACCTTCTTCAGCTCCGCCCAGGACTCCCGGATGAAACGCAGGCCGGGGAAGCCCCCGCCGCCCGCAGCTTCACGGCGAGGCTCGCGGTGCGGCTCGCCACCGGCGTCGTGCGTCGGCCGGGTGCGCGGCGGCGCAGCGGGCGGCCCGCCGGCGAGCGCCGGAGTCGGCTGCTGCTGCGCGCGACGCTCCCGCCGCTGCTGACGTGACTGCCTCGCCATGGCTACCGGGTCTCGCGGTGCGGCGTATGCCTCCCGCACCAGCGGCAGTACTTCTTGAACTCCACGCGGTCCGGGTTGTTCCGCTTCGACTTGTTCGTCTGGTAGTTCCGCCGCCTGCACTCCGTGCATGCGAGCGTAATCGCGACTCTGACTCCGGTTGCCATTCCTGTCTCTCTTTAAGGGACTCTTTTACGGTGCTGCGAGGTAGCGGCGGCAGGACTCGAACCTGCGACACGCGGATTATGATTCCGCTGCTCTAACCAACTGAGCTACGCCGCCGCGCGCGCTGGAGTGTAGCGGATGACAGGGCTCAGCGGCCTAAGCGCTCAGGCTGATCTCGAGGGTCTCTTCGTCAGCCGAGGCAGTCCCCTCAACCGGTGCCGCACAATCGCTCCCCAGGGTCAAAAGATACTCCCAGAGCGCATCTAGAAGGAGTTCCTTCGCCTCGTCCCTTGTAGGCGCCGCCGTGATTACTTCCGGCAGCTCTTCACGCGAGCCTGCACCCAGCCCTGTTCCACCGGTTGATAGATCGCGGTCAACGCGACCTCACGCGTCATGTCACTACCGCCTCTCTGGTTCCAGAGTCGAGGGAACCCGGCGCGGAAGTTTGCGATCTCGGACGGACACGATCTCGATAGCTTGCCCGGACGGTCGGCGGCTTGGCTCTAGCACCTGTCTTCGCATCTGACTTTCTACTTGACTCATGACTGTGCTCTTATTGCTTCCGCTCACGCGGCCATCTGGCGGGCAGGATCCGCGTCAGTCGTGGTCGTAGGACATGGCATCATCGGATGGTGATGACAGAAGAGATCGCGACAGCCGCCGACACCATCGCAGCGCTACTAGAGGGTTCTACGCGTAGCGCCCTGCCGATGTGCCACGCGTTCGTTCAAACGCGGGGCCGCGGCGGAAGTGCATCCGGTGGGCCGCTTGCCTCCTTCGTGCGCTCCCACCATGGTCGGTGCCTCGACCAGTACTTGCTCTTCCATTCCGTCGCCAGCGGTACAAATTTCGCCGTTGCAAGGCCTGCAACGGTATGGGCGCGCGCCCTTTCATTTGGGCGCGGCCCGAGTGCTGTCGCGGCCGTGTCGAAGAATTGGGCTTGGCTTTCCCGACACATCCCTCGCTCTACCGCACAAGCGATCTGCGGCCAGCTGGGGATTCCGCCGGTGTAGGCCCATCGCGGCTCATCTTCCGGCCGCCGCGCTCCGAGGGGTACGCTCGGCGCGTGCGCGCACGATTCGCACTCGGCGTCGTGCTCGTCGTCGCGGCCGCCGGCTGCGGCGGCTCGAAGCAGAACGCGCCGCCTGCGACGACGTCCTCGACGTTCCGGGGCACCGAGCTCGCGGGCGGAACGCCGTCGCCGGACTTCGCGCTGCGCGATCAGGACGGCCGGTTCGTCCGGCTGTCCGCGCTGCGCGGGAAGACAGTGCTCGTCACCTTCCTGTACACGCACTGCCCCGACGTGTGCCCGATCATCGCGACGAACCTCGACACCGCCGCGCGCGGGCTCCGAGGCGTGCGCGTGCTCGCGGTCAGCGTCGACCCGAAGCGCGACACGCCCGCCGCGGCGCGTGACTTCCTCCGCGCGCGGGCCGTCGGCCGTGAGTTCCGGTTCCTCGTCGGGACCCGCGCGCAGCTGGCCCGCGTCTGGCGCGCGTACCACATCGCCGTCCAGCCGGGTCTGAAGGGGACGGTTACCCATTCGGCGTACACGCTCCTCATCGACCGGCGGGGACGGCAACGCGTCCTCTACGACGCCCAGGCGAAGGCGGCCGCAGTCCGGCACGACCTGCGGCTGCTGGCACTAACGGCGCGGTAGGAGCTCGGCCAGCTTCTCCGCGAGGCCTCGGCGCATCATGCGGCCCGCGTTGGGATCGCCGGAGAGCACCGCCTGCGAGAAGTGCTTCGCCTGCTCGAGCGTGATGTGCGGCGGCAGCGGCGGCACCTCCGGATCGACGACCGCCTCGACGACGCACGGCCGGTCTGCGGCGAGCGCCTCGTCCCACGCCGGACCGACCTGCGCCGGCTCGTCGACGCGGATCGCCTCGAGCCCGAGCAGCTGCGCGTAGCGCGCGTACGGGAAATCCGGCAGCTCCTGCGACGCGACGAACTTCGGATCGCCCTCGAGCGCACGCTGCTCCCACGTGACCTGGTTCAGATCGCGGTTGTTCAGCACGAGCACGATCAGGCGCGGGTCGCTCCAGCCTTGCCAGTGGCGCGCGACGGTGATCAGCTCGTTCATCCCGTTCATCTGGAACGCGCCGTCGCCGATGAGTGCGATCGCGACGCGGTCGGGGAAGGCGAACTTCGCGGCGATCGCGTACGGGACGCCGCAGCCCATCGTCGCGAGCGTCCCTGAGAGCGACCCCTTCATCCCCGAGCGGATCTTGATGTCGCGCGCGTACCAGTTGGCCGCGGAGCCCGAGTCCGCCGCGAGGATGCAGCCGTCGGGCAGCCGCGGCGAGAGCTCGTGGAACACGCGCTGCGGATTGAGCGGATCGGCGTCCTGCATCGCGCGGCGCTCCATCAGCTGCCACCAGTCGCGGACGTCCTTCTCGATCCTGTCGCGCCAGCCCCGGTAGCCCTTGCGCGCGAGATACGGAAGCAGCGCCTGCAGCGTCTCCTTCGCGTCGCCGATGAGGTTGACCTCCATCGGGTAGCGGATTCCGATCAGACGGCCGTCGATGTCGATCTGCACGCCCCGCGCCGTCCCCTCCGGCGGGAGGAACTCGGAGTACGGGAAGCTCGACCCGACGACGAGCAGCGTGTCGCAGTCCTGCATCAGATCCCAGCTGGGCTTCGTCCCGAGCAGGCCGATCGACCCGGTGACAAACGGCAGGTCGTCCGGGAGGACGTCCTTGCCGAGGAGCGCCTTCGCGACGCCCGCGCCGAGACGCTCGGCCGTCTCGACGACCTCCGCGGAGGCGCCCGAGGCGCCCTGGCCGATCAGCATCGCGACGCGCTCGCCTGCGTTCAGGATCTCCGAGGCGCGCAGCAACTCCTCCTGGGCGGGGACGACGCGCGGCCGGGAGTAGCCGACGGACGAGTGGACCGTCCCGTGCTCGTGTGGCGGCGCCTCGACGGCCTTCAGCGAGCCGACGTCGTTCGGGAGGATCAGGCACGTCACGGTCCGCTGGTCGGTCGCGATTCGAACGGCACGGTCGATCAGATGGCGGATCTGCGACGGAACCATCGCCGTCTCGACGAACTCGTGCGCGACGTCCTTGAACAGCGTGTGCAGGTCGACCTCCTGCTGATAGGTGCCGCCCAGCGCGGCCCGGCCCTGCTGGCCGACGATCGCGACGACCGGCGCATGGTCGAGCTTCGCGTCGTAGAGCCCGTTCAGGAGGTGGATCGCGCCGGGGCCCGAGGTTGCCAGGCAGACGCCGACCTCCCCGGTGTACTTCGCGTGCCCGCACGCCATGAACGCCGCCATCTCCTCGTGACGCACCTGGATGAACTGCGGATCTCCGTCGGCGCGGTCGAGCGCGCCGAGCATCGCGTTGATCCCGTCACCGGGATAGCCGTAGATCCGGTGCACGCCCCACGCTCGCAGGCGGTCGAGTATGAAGTCGGCGACGAGCTCGGTCACTCACGTGATTCTGTCCGTTTCGCACGAGCCTGGCCACGGGAAGCGAGGGCATATGAAGATCGCGGTGCTGGGGACGGGGACGATGGGGGCGCCGATGGCGCGGCACCTCGTCGCGGCGGGCTACGACGTGAACGCCTGGAACCCGACGCGGGCAAAGGCCGAGGCCGTCGAGGGCGTGTCGGTCGCGGACACGGCCGCGGAGGCCGCGGACGTTGTGGACGCCGATCTGACGATGGCGCCCGACGGCGCCGCGGTCGAGCAGACGATGTTCGGCGAGGGCGGCGTCGCGGATGCGATGCCCGACGGGGCCGTCTGGCTCCAGATGAGCACGGTCGGCGTCGCGTCCGCCGACCGGCTCGGCGAGCTCGCGGAGGAGCGCGCGGTCGCGTACGTCGACGCGCCGGTCGGCGGCTCGAAGGCCGCCGCCGAGGACGGGAAGCTGATTGTCCTGGCCTCCGGACGCGAGTCGACGCGAAAGCGCGCCGACTCCGCGTTCCAGCCGATCGCCGCGAAGACGGTCTGGGTCGGCGAGGCCGGGGCCGGCTCGCGGATGAAGCTCGTCTTCAACAACTGGGCCTTCGGGATCGTCGAGGCCGTCGCCGCGTCGGTCGCATTGGCCGAGGCCCTGGACCTCGACCCCCGCGATTTCCTGAAGGTCGTCGAGGGCACGCACCTCGATACGCCGTATCTCCAGCTGAAGGGCAGCATGATGGTCGAGCGGCGGTTCGATCCCGCATTCAAGCTCGCGCTCGCGCGCAAGGACGCGCACCTGATCGTCGACGCCGCACGCGCCGCCGGACTCGAGCTCGCACTTGCGGAGACCGTGCAGGAGCAGTTCGACGATGCGCTGGAGCGGGGGCACGGCGAGGCGGACATGTCCGCGCTTTACTGGGCCGTGAAAGGCGGGGCGTGATGCAGTACTACCTCGGCCTCGCGCACGAGCAGTTCCGGCCGGACGACCTGCTGGAGCAGGCGATCGCCGGCGAGCGGGCCGGCTTCGACGGACTCGAATGCAGCGACCACTTCCAGCCGTGGTGGGACAGCGGCGAGTCCGGCCATGCCTGGATCTGGCTCGGCGCGGCGGCGCAGGCCACCGAGCAGGTGCCGGTCGGGCCGGCCGTCACCGCCGCGCTGCAGCGGTATCACCCGGCCCTCATTGCGCAGGGGTTCGCGACGCTCGAGGTGATGTACCCCGGGCGCGTGTTCGTCGGCATCGGCTCGGGCGAGTCGTTGAACGAGTCGCCGGTCGGCGCGCACTGGCCCGACGGGGACGGCCAGCTCGCCGCCCTCGAGGAGGCGCTGCAGCTGATCCGCCGGCTGTGGGCCGGCGAGGTCGTCGACCACGACGGACGCTTCTTCCGCACCAAGCAGGCGCGGCTCTGGACGCGTCCGGAGACGCCGCCGCCCCTCTACGTCTCGGCCTTCCATCCCGGCTCCGCAGCGCTCGCGGGCCGGTACGGCGACGGGATCTGGACGCTCGCCGACCCCGAGTCGACGCCCGAGCTCCTCGACGCATATCGCGGCGCGTGCGACGACGCGGACCGCGATCCGGGCGAGATCGTCCTGCAAGCGCAGTTCAGCTGGGCCCGGAGCGACGAGGAGGCGCTCGAGTCGTGCCGCGTGTGGAAGGGCGCCGTCCCGCCCGAGTACTACGTCGACGACTGGCACGACCCGAGGGCGCTGTACGAGCACGCCGAGCAAAAGGTCTCGGACGAGGAGTTCAAGCAGAAGGCGATCATCTCCACCGATCCAAACCACCACGTCGAGCGGATCCGCGAGATCGAAAAGCTCGGCGCGACGATCGTTGCGCTGATGAACATCTCGGGTGCCGATCCGCTCGCCGCGATCGGCGTCTACGGCGAGGACGTGCTGCCGAAGCTCAGCGGGTGACGCCGACGACCCGCGCCGGCACGGCAACGCGCGCGGGGACGACCGGAGCCGGCAGCAGCGGCCGGCGGGGCCGGGGGTCGCGCAGCCGGAAGGTCTTCGGCAGTGCGATGCGTGCGAGCAGGGCGCCCGTCACCGTCGTCGGCAGGACGATCACCGCATGGACTGCGAGCACGAACGCGGCGAGCGCCGGCCCGTGCGCGCCGACGCCATGCGCGCCGGCGAGGGTCACGAGCTCGAAGCTGCCGAGGCCGGCGGCGGCGCCCGGGATCGCGAGCGCGAGATTCCCCGCGCCGACGAGCAGGAGGATGCCGCCGAACGAGACGCCCAGATGGAAGCCGCGCGCGAGCGCGCCGTACATGACGATCTCGGCGAGCCAGATTCCAGCCGACGCGGCAAGGGCCGGTGCGACGGCCCGCGGGACGCGGAAGACCGCCAGTCCGCTCTCGAGGCCGGCGAGGCGGCCGCGGAGCACCCGGGGGCCGAAACGTGCGGCAACGAGCGCTCCGAGGACGGTCGCCCCCGCAACGACGATGCCGATCCAGAGGAACGCGCCGCCGATCCCCTCGAGGAGCGCGCCCACGACGACGAGCAGCGCGAGCACGAAGCCGTCGAGGATCCGCTCCGAGATCATCGTTCCGACGACGGCGGAGCGCGGCGCGCCGGTCAGCTGATGCGCCGACTCGACGCGAACGGCGTCGCCGCCGCGGGCCGGCACGAGGTTGTTGACCGCCGAGCCGATCGTCAGCGCCGCGAACAGCCGCGGCACGCCCGCGTCGACTCCACCGGCGGCGAGCAGCGAGCGCCAGCGCACGGCTCCGAGCATCACGCCGGCCATCGTCGCCGCGATCGCGGCGAGCACCGAGGTCGTCGGCAACGTGGCGAGGCTTGCCCAGAGGCGCCCAGGATGCGTCTGCGCCAGGAAGAGGGCGAGCGCACCGCCGGTTGCCGCCGCGGCCAGCGCGATTCGCGTAGGCCGCCGGTGGAGGAGCGAGGTGATGGAGGTCACGCTCCGAGTCTCCATGGAGCGCGGGCCGCTGCGCACTGGGGCCAGCCCAAGGCCGGCCTTACGGTTAACCGCCCTCTCTAGTCGTCGACGGACAGGAGATCGACCACGAAGACGAGCGGCTCGTGCGGCTTGATCACCCCGCCCGCGCCGCGCGCGCCGTATGCCATCGCCGACGGGATCGTCAGCTTGCGGCGCCCGCCGACCTTCATCCCCTGCACGCCGGCGTCCCAGCCCGGGATGACCTGGCCCTTGCCGAGCTTGAACTCGAACGGCTTGCCGCGGTCCCACGACGCGTCGAACTCGTCGCCCGTGGAGAAGGCAACACCGACGTAGTGCACAGAGACCTTCTTGCCCTTGGTCGCCTCGGCTCCGTCGCCGACGACGAGGTCATCGATGCCGAGCTCGAAGGGGATGTCGCCTTCGGGCTTTTCGATTTGCGGACGGTCGAATCCGATGCGGCGATGCTACTTGACGAGCGTGAGCATCTTGAACATCGGCAGGTACATCGCGATGATGATCACGCCGACCATCAGGCCGACGGCGATCATCATGATCGGCTCGATGATCGAGGTCAGCGACTGGATCGACGCGTCGACCTCGTCCTCGTAGAAGTCCGCGATCTTGCCGAGCATCTTCTCGAGCTCTCCGGTCTCCTCACCGATCTTCACCATCTGGCTGACCATCGCCGGGAAGACCTCGTTCTCGATCAGCGGCTGCGCGATCGGGATTCCCTCGTGCACCTTGACCCGCACGCCGGCGAGCGCCTCCTCGATCACCCAGTTGCCTGCGGTCTGGCCGGTGATCTCGAGCGCCTTGATGATGTCCACGCCCGCGGCGACGAGCGTCGAGAGCGTGCGCGAGAACCGCGCCATCGTCACCTTGAGGACGACGTCGCCGATCTTCATCGGCAGGCGCAGCTTCAGCTTGTCCCAGTTCTGCCGCCCCGCCTCCGTCCGCTTGTATCGCTTGATGCCGTAGATCGTCCCGAACATGCCCGGGAAGACGATGTACCACTGATGCTTGAGGACGTTCGAAGCCTTCACGACGTAGAGCGTCAGCGTCGGAAGCTGGCCGCCGAGCTGCGCGAAGATCCCGACGAAGACGGGGACGAGGAACATCAGCATTCCGATCAGCACGAGGGTGGCGAATATGAGCACCATCGTCGGATAGATCATCGCGCCCTTGACGCGGCGCTTGATCTGCGTGTCCTTCTCGATCTGGAACGCGACGCGGTCCAGCACGATGTCGAGGATGCCCGCGGCCTCGCCGGCCTCGACCATCGCGACGTAGAGCCGTGAGAAGACCTTCGGGTGCTTCTCCAGCGCCTCGGAGAGGAGGAGTCCGGCTTCGACGTCCTGACGGAGCTCGCGGACGACGACCTGGAGGCCGACGTCGTCGGTCTGCTCTTCGAGGATGACGAGGGCGCTAACGACGTTCAGGCCCGCCTCGATCATCGTCGCGAACTGGCGCGAGAAGATCTGGAGGGACTTCGGCTTGACCTTCTTCGCGAAGGCGCCCGAAGAGGCCGAGGACGACGAGCCGTCGTCGATCTCCTGGATCGCCTGGGCGAGGAGGCCCTTCATGCGCAACTGCTCGCGCGCGGCGCTCAAGTCCTGCGCCGTGATCTCGCCGCTCAGCTCGGCGCCGACGGCATTGATCGCACTGTAGGCAAAAGCCGCCATGGGTCCAGACTGCTATCGGCAGAGGGATTCAGGCTCTTGAGCGCCTTGCCGATAGAGGATCCGTGGTCAAGCTTCTTCGACCTCTTCGCCGCCTGCGGTCGGAAGCCGGCTTCGGCCTCATCGAGCTCGCCATGGCAATGGTGATGCTGAACGTCGGCATCCTCGCCATCGTGGCGGCCTTCAACTCCGGGGCCGTCGCGCTCCAACGGGCCAGCAGGGTCCAGAACGCCACGGCCCTCGCGGACACCTACATGGAGCGCTACCGCGGTTTCCGCAACTGCCAGATCTACCTCGACACCGCAGCGAACGGCGGGATCCCGACGACCGGCACCTACGCCGCCGATTCGGCCTACAGCGCAACGCAGATCACGCAATCGACCGCAGCGAGCGGAGCGATTCCCGCGTCCTGCTCCCTCGGGGGCGCGACCTGGACGTGCCCGACCGTCGCGACGAGCAACCAGCTGGCGGTCACCGCCCACAACGCGTGTGCCCTCGGGCCGGACGGGCGGACGTACGTCGTCGACGTGTACATCGTGACCGTGACCGTGACCGGCGGCGGTGACCAGAAGCAGGTCACGATCGTCGTCCGCGACCCGGCGAACGCGACGAAATCGCTCGCCCGCGAGACGTCGTCGTTCGACCCGTACAGCGCGCCGTAACGCCGGAAACCCAGGTTTCCCGCGGCCCCTTCCTCTCGCCGGCCTCTGTTTGGTGTGGACTGGCCCTGAATGGCTGGCATTTCCCGAGGGTCGCGCGTCTCCGTTGCGCGCTAGTGGCTCAGAGCCACAAACTCCGGGCGGCCGCTGAAGTCGGTTCCCGCGGCCCCTCGGTCGGGCGTTGCTGTGGCTGGGGCGCGCGCTCGCGCCTTTGCCGGCGGCGCGTGATCGGTGCCGCTAGTGGCTTAGAGCCACAAAGTCCGGGCAACGGCTCGAACCGGTCGGCGCGCTGTAACAAATCGCGCGATTTGCGTCGGTACCTGGTACCGACGGACGCCTCGCACGCGAGCCGGCTGCAGGGCGTGGCGCTTGCCGCGGGCGGCTGCTAGAGGGCTGATGTGATTTAGCGGCCGTCGTAGGCGGCGGGGGCTCGTGCGGGACGGCCGGCGAGGGTGTTGAGCAGGATCCCGATCGTGAGCGCGAGGATGCGTTGCGCGATTCGCGC
>Ga0066710_100004759_pt1 | contig 12126 bp, 13 predicted proteins | sample GraSoiAngelo_159_FD_79666 | JGI IMG/M metagenome (GOLD analysis project Ga0066710, IMG submission 79666) | Grasslands soil microbial communities from the Angelo Coastal Reserve, California, USA - 14_1009_16_40cm | ecosystem: Environmental > Terrestrial > Soil > Grasslands | place: USA...
GCGGCGATCGTCGTCGTCGAGCGCATCGCCGGTGAGACCGGAGTAGAGGCTCACGTGCGCCCCGGTGAGGGTGATGGCCGGGCTGGTGACGACGTGGTTGAGCTGCGTGTCCTCGAAGTACGTCACGGCCATGACCGTGGTCATGCCGGTTTCCGCTCGACCACCAGCTCGGTCTCGCCCTCCTGGACCACCTCATCGCGCTGGTTCAACAGCGTGCGCTCGACGATGACGACGCCACGATCGGCCTTGCTCGTCTCGCGCTTGGACGCCACGCGTGTGCGCAGCCGGATCGTGTCTCCGATCTTGATCGGGCCCTTGAACTTCCACTTGAGGCCGCCGAGAGCGAGCGTCGCATACACGCGTCCGGTGCGGTAGAAGAGGCCAGACTGGATAGCGAGGCCGAGGAGACCGTGAGCGATGCGCTCGCCGAAGATCGACTTCTTCATGAATTCGGCGTCGGTGTGCAGCACGTTGTAGTCGCCGGACAGCCCGGCGAAGAGGACGATGTCGGTCTCGGTCACCGTTCGCCCGGGCGACTCGAACTCCTCGCCGACCTCGATCTCCTCGAAGTAGCGCCGGCCCCTCGGCGTCATGCCCGGCAAGAATAGCACAGCGCCTGATTTGCCCCGGCTGCAGGCGCGATGCTACTCTCGCGCCGGTCGACCGCCCCAATTCCATCTTGCCCCACGGGAGGCGCTTATGGATCGCCGGAAGTTCATGACGAAAGCCGGAATGACGGCGGCGGCCACGCTGGCGCTCGCCGACGCTCCCAACGCCATCGCGCAGCCGAAGTTCCAGTGGCGCATGGCCACGAGCTGGACGCCCGCCCTCGACGTGCTCCAGGGGAACGCCCAGCGCTTCAGCAAGATGGTCGAGGAGATGACGGGGGGTCGCTTCAAGATCCAGGTCTATGCGGCCGGTGAGCTGATCCCCGCGTTCGGCGTCTTCGACGCGTGCTCGCAGGGCACGCTCGAGATGTACAACTCGGCGGCTTACTACTGGGCCGGCAAGGAGGCGGCCTGCCAGTGGTTCACCACCGTGCCGTACGGCATGAACCCCAAGGGCCAGTACGACTGGTACTACTACGGCGACGGCATCAAGCTCTGGGAGGAAGCCTACAAGCCGTTCAACCTCGTCCCGCGGCCGTCGGCCTCCACCGGCGTGCAGATGGGTGGCTGGTTCAGGAAGAAGATCAACAGCGTCGCCGACTACAAGGGATTGAAGTTCCGGATCCCCGGGCTCGGCGGCAAGGTCATCGCCAAGGCCGGCGCGACCGTGGTGCTCACGCCGGGCGGCGAGATCTACACCGCCCTCGAGCGCGGGGTCATCGACGGGTCAGAGTGGGTGGGACCGCACGACGACATGAAGCTCGGATTGCACCAGACCGCCCGCTACTACTACTACCCGGGTTGGCACGAGCCGGGGACCACCGGTGAGTTCGTCTTCAACAAGAAGGCGTACGAGTCGCTGCCCGTCGATTTCCAGCGCATCCTCGACTACACGTGCACGGCCATGCACATCCTGGAGTTCGGCGAGTACGACGCCAAGAACGTCGTGGCGCTCCAGAAGCTGCGCACCGAGTTCAAGAGCAAAGTCGAGATCCTGCCCTTCCCGATCGACGTCATGAAGGAGATGAAGAAGCTCTCGGTCGACGTCAACCGGGAGGAAGCGGAGAAGACTCCGATCGCCAAGAAGGTCTTCGAGTCGTACAACAAGTTCCAGGCCGCCCTTGCCCCCTGGGACATCATGTCGGAAGCCGCCTTCCACAACCTCATCGCCCAGGTTTAGTCAACAGGGGGCCCCGAGATCCCCCCAGCTCCCACGGAGCGCCCCGGGTTTCCCGGGGCGCTCGCTCTTCCGCCGTGCAGCGAGCGGCCGGAAGCGCCCTGGCTAGCCTCGGAAGAACCGAATGAGCGCGAAGACGATCTCCGGGTAGGCGATGACCAGCGTGAGGCCGATGAGCTGGAGCGCGATGAACGGGACCACGCCGCGATAGATGTCGGCCGTCTTGATCTCGGGCGGCGCCACACCGCGCAGGTAGAACAGGGCGAAGCCAAACGGCGGCGTCAGGAACGAGGTCTGCAGATTCACGCCGATCACCACACCCAGCCACACCGGGTCGAACTTGAAGTGCTGGACGAGCACGGGGGTGAGGATCGGCACGTGGATGAAGCAGATCTCGAAGAAGTCGATGAAGAAGCCCAGGAAGAAGATGACGGCCATGACGACGGCCAGGACGCCGTAGGCCCCGAAGGGAAGGTTCAGGAGCATGTTCTGAACCATGTGATCGCCGTTCAGGCCACGGAAGACGAGCCCGAACGTATTCGCACCGATGAGGATGAGAAAAGACAGGCTGGTGATGCGCGTCGTGGCCCGCATCACATCTCTCAACATCTGCATGGAGAAGCGGCCCTTGGCCATGGTCAGCATGAGGCCGCCGGCGGCGCCGACGGCGGCGCCCTCGGTGGGCGACGCGATGCCCATGAAGATGGATCCCAGCACGGCCACGATGAGGATGAACGCTGGCGCCAGCGCGATCGCCACCCGTTTGAACGCGTCCTGCCGGAACGCCGCGATCTCTGCGTCCGGGATCGGCGGCGCCAGGTGCGGCTTCACCTGCCCCAAGATGGCCAGGTAGACGATGTAGAGACCGACCAGAACGAAACCGGGCAGGAATGCGCCCATGTAGAGGTCGCCGACCGAGACGCCCAGGATGTCGCCGAGAAGGATCAAGATGACGCTGGGGGGAATGATCTGGCCGAGCGTGCCCGACGCGCAGATGGTGCCGGTGATGAGCTCCTTCTGATAGCCGCGGCGCAGCATCGTCGGGAGCGACACCAGGCCCATGGTGATGACGCTCGCGCCCACGATACCCGTGGACGCGGCCAGGATGGCGCCGACGACCACGACCGAGATGGCGATGCCGCCCCTGAGCTTGCCGAAGACGAGCGCCATCGTCTCCAGCAGCTCCTCGGCCAGGCCCGATTTTTCCAGCGCCACGCCCATGAAGACGAAGAGCGGTACCGCCGTGAGCGTGAAGTTCGTCATCGTGCCCCAGATGCGCAATGGCAAGAGATCGAAGAACCCGGTTCCGAAGCCGATCAGGCCGAAGACCAGACCCGTGAAGGTCAGGCTGAAGGCCACCGGAAAGCCCAGGAACAGGAAGACGATCATGCCGACGAAGGTCATGGCCGCCAGCGTCTGGTCCCAGGGCAGCCCGAACATCAGTGGATCTCCTGAACGCGCTGCTCGCGATCTTCCCAGCCCATCATCCAGTAGAAGTTCTTGATGGCCTGGGACACCGCCTGGAGCATCAGCAACAGGAAGCCGATGATGATGACCGACTTGTACACCCAGCGGAACGGGATGCCTCCGGGATCGGCCGAGCCCTCGTTGACCTGGAACGAATGCTTCACGAAGGGCCAGGTCGTGGTGACGATCATGATCGCCGACGGGAAGAACATCACGAAGAGCAGGACGAAGTCCACGGCCGCCTTCTTCCGCGGCGACCACTTGGAATACAGGATGTCGATCCGGACGTGCTCGTCGTGCAGCATCGTGTAGCCGGCGGCCAACAGGTAGACGAAGCCGAAGAGATGCCACTCCAGCTCCTGGGTGAAGACCGAGCTGCGGTTGAAGACGTACCGCATGACGACATCGCCGAAGACGACGACGACCATCGCGAACATGAGCCAGGACACGCCCCGGCCGAAGCGCTCCTGAAAGGCGTCGATCTTCCGGGCCAGCTCACGCACGCGGGCACGACCAATAGCACGCGGTCAGGGCAGCGTCAATCCTTGACACCCGTCACGGCGCACCTCTAGCATGCAGGCCGACGGAGGACACTCGTTGCGATTGTCCGATACACGGCTGGCGCCGATCTGGGAGAAAGTGCAGGCGCGTGAGCGCCTCGACGCCGCCGACGGCCTGGTGTTATTGGAAACCGAGGACCTGCTCGGCGTCGGCCGCATGGCCGATCACGCAAAGCGGCGGCGCGAGGGCGACCGCGTCTACTTCGTCATCAATCGCCACGTCACTCCGACCAACGTGTGCGTGCTCTCCTGCAGCTTCTGCGGGTTCGCCCGCAAGCCAGGCGAGGCCGGCGCCTACGAGCACACCATCGAGGACATGGTCGCGATGGTGAAGGACGGAGTGCGCGAGGTCCACATCGTGGGCGGGCACCACCCCGACTGGCCCTTCGAGTACTACGAGCGAATGATCGAGGCGATCCACCAGGCGCACCCGAACGTCCAGATCAAGGCGTTCACCGCCGCCGAGATCGACTATTTCTGGCGGCGCTGGAAGATCGAGCCGAAGGAGGCGCTCGGCCGGCTGAAAACGGTCGGGCTCCGCTCGATGCCGGGCGGGGGCGCCGAGATCTTCTCGCCGCGGTTGGCCAAGCTGCTCAAGTACACGGGCAAGGCCGATCCCGAGCGCTGGTGCGAGATCCACGGTACCGCCCACGCGCTCGGCATCCCCACCAACGCGACGATGCTCTACGGCCACGTCGAGACGCTGGCCGAGCGGGTCACCCACCTGGTGAGGCTGCGCGAGCAGCAGGATGCCTCCGGCGGATTCCTGACCTTCGTGCCCCTCGCCTACCAGGTCGCGACCACGAAGCTGGCCCCGCGGCAGACGCCGCCGGCCGACAGCCTCAAGACTATCGCCACGGCCCGGCTGATGCTCGACAACTTCCCTCACGTCGAGGCGTACTGGGTCACGCTCGGCGAGGAGATCGCGTCGATCGCGCTCAACTTCGGAGCCGACGACGTCAACGGCACACTGGAGGATGAGCGCATCCAGCACCTGTCGGGCGCCCAGACGCCGGCCGGCGTCGCCCGCGAGCAGTTGCTGCGGATGATCCACGACGCCGGCAAGGTCGCCGTCGAGCGCGACGCGCTCTACAACGTTCTCCAGATATGGAACTGAGCGCGGCGACGCTGGCGCGCATCGCCGACAAAGCGCTCAGCGGCGAGCGCCTCGACCGCAACGAAGGGCACGATCTCCTCGTCGAGGCGCCCCTGCTCGAGCTGGGCGCGCTCGCCCAGGCGGCGCGCTTTGCGCGCATTCCGGACAAGCGCGTGACGTTCGTAATCGATTCGAATCCGAACTATACGAACGTCTGCGTCACCGACTGCCAGTTCTGCGCCTTCTACCGCAAGCCCGGTGATCCCGAGGCGTGGACTCTCACGGTCGATGAAGTGTTGGCCAAGATCGAGTTCGCGGCGGCGAAGGGCGCGACGACGGTGCTGCTCCAGGGCGGCCACAACCTCGCCCTGCCGCTGCAATACTATCTGGACCTGGTGAGTGAGACGCGCCGGAGGTTCCCTCAGGTCTCGCCGCACTTCTTCACCGCGTCGGAGATCCAGACGATGGCCACGGTCAGCGGTCTTTCCGTCGGCGACGTCCTCGATCGCCTGTGGGCGGCCGGCCAGCGCACGATCCCCGGCGGCGGAGCCGAGGTGCTGTCCGAGCGCGTGCGCAAGCGCATCGAGCCCAAGAAGGGCGGCCCGGCCGCCTGGCTCGACGTCCACCGCGACGCTCACCGGCGCGGGTTCAAGTCGACCGCGACGATGATGTACGGCCACGTCGAGACTCCCGACGACGTGCTCGATCACTGGGACGCCATCCGCGAATTACAGGACGAGCACGGTGGCTTCACCGCGTTCGTGCCCTGGTCGTTCAAGCCCGCCAACACGCTGCTCGAGAAGTGGATCAAGCAGCATCAAGGCCCGAACGTGTATCTGAGGATGCTGGCCGCGTCGCGTCTCTATCTCGACAACTTCGACCACGTCCAGGCGTCGTGGTTCTCGGAGGGCAAGCGGGCCGGCCAGGTGGCGCTCTGCTTCGGCGCCGACGATTGGGGGGGCACGCTCTTCGAGGAGAACGTGCACAAGGCGGCCGACTACGTGAACACGATCACGGTCGAGGAGATCACGACGCTGATCCGCGAGGCCGGCTTTACCCCCGTGCAGCGCACCACCACGTACGAGATCGTGAAGGCCTGGTAACTAGACGGGATCGATCGGCGGGACGGCGGGGATGAGGCGCTGCTGGTACGCTTTCGTGAAGAGCCGCTCGAGCGCGGCCCGACCGTCGGCGCCGAGCTTCAGCGTGTAGTCGTTCACGTACATCAGCACGAAGCGCCGGCACGTCTCCTTGTCGATTCCCCTCCCGTAGCGCATCGCGTACTCGAGCGCCTCGTCCACGTTGGCGTAGGCCCAGGCGATGGAGTCACGCAGGCCCTGGGAGATCGCGCGGTGCATCGGCTCGCCGAGGTCGCGCCGCATGACGTTCACGCCGAGCGGCAGGGGCAAACCGGTCTCGCGCTGCCAGCGCTCGCCGAGATCCATCACCTTGGTCAGGCCCATCGCCTGATGCGTGATCTGGCCCTCGTGGATGAGGAGGCCGAGATCGGCCTGACCCTCGAGCACCGCGCTCGGGATCTTGTCGAACGCCACCTCGATCAGCGCCGGCTCCTCGGGAAGGTACATCCGCAGGAGGAGCGAGGCGGTGGTGTGGCTGCCCGGAATGGCGACGACGCGCTGGGTGATCTCCCGCTCGGGGATCGGCTCGCGCGCGACGAGGATCGGGCCGTAGCCCTTGCCCATCGAGGCGCCGGGGTCCATCAGGCGATAGTGGTCTGCGACCAGAACATAGGTCGCGGCCGACACGGCCGTCACTTCCAGCTCGGCGGTGCGAGCCCGACGATTCAACGACTCGATGTCCTCCAGGAGGTGCTCGATCCGCGCTCCCGGGATCGTCACCTTCCCCGCGGTGAGGGCGTAGAACATGAACGCGTCGTCGGCGTCGGGGCTGTGACCGATTCGGATCGTCTGCATGGGCGTGTTCGCGGCCAAAGGCTACCACAGAGCGGCGGGACGGGAACTACGGGCTGGCGTTGCCCTGGCGGAAGCCGAGGCGAAAGTCCCCGGCCCGGATGGCGCGAATGATCGCGTCGCGTGAACGCGGCGCGTCCACCTCGATCCAGGCTCGCCCGAAATGGAATCGCTGGTGGGCGTCGTCGGTGGCAACCTTCGCCAGCGGGATCTCCGACGAGTCGTAGACGGGCCGATAGAGTCCCGTATCGGTGACCTCGATCGCGTCGAGGTTCACACCCTGGGCGCCGAGGCGACGGATGCGGGCGAGCGTATCAGCGACGCTGAGGCGGTAGCGGGCCGGGTGATTGAGCACGTGCAGCGTCTCGCGGTCTCCCTTCACCCTGCCCACGTGCTGAGGAAACTCCGTGCACGAGAGCTCGACCCCCGTGAAGAGCAGGAGCTTGGGAGAGAGCTTCGCGAGCGCGTCCCAGTATCCCTCTTCGATCAGGTCGTCGTGATCGGTGATGGCGAGAAAGTCGTAGCCGAGCGCCTCGTATGCGGCGATCAGCCCCTCGGGCGGGAGCACGCCGTCCGAGAACGTGGTGTGGGCATGAAGGTTACCCCGGAGCAGCGCCATCAGGCCGCCTCCGGCCTGAGGTCGCGGGTCATTCGCTCAGCGGGCAGGAGGACGCTTCGCCGGCGCGGCAGGCGGCGGCCCGCCCCACTCGATGGCAAATCCCAGCGCGAACCAGCCGATGTCCCATCGCGCTAACGTCTGCTCCGCTCCGACCGGCGTGGCCGGTGACACCCAGCCGGCGAAGCCCATCCGACCGGTCGACGTCGGCGTCTCAGTCTTCGTCGACAGCGGCGTGATGAACGCCGGATCATAGTTCACCCGCGGCGGAATGGGATAGTGGTCGGCGTCGGTCGGCCGCGTCATCTGAAAATTGTCGCCGGGCGGAACGAAGAAGGGCTCACTAGGACGCTGGGGCTGTGGCTGTGGCTCCGGGGTGCGTTCGAGGGGTATCAACGGCTGGGCCAGCGCAGGGGACGCTGCCAGAAGGAGCAGGCCGATGAAGCCACCGATCCGCATGGCCGTCATCATAACAGAAGTCGTCCGCAACCGCCGTGCCACTTGGCGAGCGCCCTTCCGTCCCTTGGCGGATGTTTTGACCGGACGATGTCTCCATCGTTGCAACGAAGGCATTCCGGAGCGTCAGGCCGTCGCGATCATCGCGTCGGCGTCGATCTCGATCAGGGCGCCGTCGCGGATGAGCTGAGAGACGCGCACGAGCGTGCTCGCCGGGTAGTGTCCGGGGCTGAAATATGCCGAGCGCACCTCGTGGATCTCACGCAGCGATTGCTGGTCGAGCTGCGTCACGTAGACGCGCACGCGGACCACGTCGTCCATGCTGCCGCCCTCGCGAGCCAGGACCGCTTTGATGCTCTCGAGCACGTGTCGCGTCTGCTCGCGCATCGTCCGCGACGGCGACCTTGCCCGAAATGAAGAGCATGGCGCATCCACTCAGATCGACGCGGACGGCGTCGGAGAAGACCGCCGGGACGCTCGTGCCCTGGACGGCGTCGATGCCACGCGACGCCTCCCTGGCCAGATTGATGCTGGTCCGTTTCACGGGCGAGAGGATACTATTCCAACGAGTTGCCCCTGGCGCGGCCGTTGCACAAGCACAACTCACTGCGCGACGCCTGGGAGACCTACAGTGAAAGGTGTGTACACGCAGTTGCAGAACTTCTTCAGTACGCACGAAGCCTGTGGACCGAACGCCGTCGCCGTGGAGGCCGTCATCTTCACGACGCTGCTCGTCTCGGGGAACTGACGCCGGGTCTCGCTACCACTCGAAGCCGTAGCGGCGTCGCATCAGATCGAGGTACTCCTCGTCGGCCATGGGCTGCCCGGTGGCGACGTACTCTTCGTCGCTCAAGCGCTGGCGCCCCGCGGCCAGGCGCCTGGCATCCTCGCCCACCAGCCAGCGCAGCTTCGGCTCGCTGGTCGTGACCGCCTCGTGGATGACGGCGGCCACGTCCGCCGGCTGGCTCGGAGTCTTCATCTGCATCTGGTAGAAGAGCAGCAAGCGATGCACGTGAACGTGGTGGGGCGAGGCAGGATCGGCGAAGCGCTTCGCCTTCGAGAAGATCGGCGTGATCACGACGCCCGGCTCGACGATCGCCACGCGGATGCCGAACATCAGGACTTCCTGAGCCAGCGCCTCGCTGGCGGCCTCCAGGGCGTGCTTGACCGCTGAGTAGTGACCGTGACCCGCGATCGCCACACGGCCGGCGATCGAGCTCACGTTCACGATCGCGCCGCTCCGCCGCTGGCGCATGCCGGGCAACACCGCCTGGGTCACGCGGATGAAGCCGAAGTAGTTGGTCTCGAACAGGCCTCTGACGAAATCGATCGGCACGTCTTCGATCGGCCCGCCACCGCCGATGCCCGCGTTGTTGACGAGGACGTCGATGCGACCCGAGCGCCCCATGACCTGCTGCACGGCGTGCTTCACCGAGCCGTCATCGTTCACGTCGAGCGTCACCGGGTGGATCGCGAGCTTCTCCTTCTCGATCGCCGCGGTCAGCTCGGTGGCGCCGGTGGTACTGCGGACTCCGGCATGAACCTCGTGGCCGAGCCGGGCGAAATGGATCGCGGTCGCGAGACCGATGCCGCTGCTACAGCCCGTGACGAGAACGATGGACATGCGTGTCTCCCGAATGGGCTCGATGGGATCAGGCGGGCGCCGACGCGGGAGCGAGCCGGCGGCGAAGTCCCGCCAGCAGAGGAGGCCCGGCCAACACCAGCGCACCGATGAGGAGGAGTACGAGGCTCAGCGGGCGAAGCAGCAGCAGGCGCCAGTCCCCGTGAGCCATGAAGAGAGTCTGGCGCAGCGTCTTCTCCATGATGGGCCCGAGCACCACGGCGACGATGAGCGGCGCGGGATCGATCTTGAGCTTGCGGAAGGCGTACCCGAGGAGCCCCGTCGCCACCAGCACCCACAGATCGAGCATGCTGTTGTTGAGGCTGAAGGCCCCGACCAGACAGAGGAGCAGCACGAACGTCGAAAGGAGGTGCTGGGGAATTCTCAGGATCGACACGAAGAGTCCGACGAGCGGCAGGTTGAGGATCAGGAGCAACAGGTTGCCGACGTACATGCTCGCCACCACACCCCAGAACACTTCGGGCTGATTTGCGATCAGCAGCGGGCCGGGTTGGATGCCGTGGATGACGAGAGCTCCGAGGAGGATCGCGGTGGCCGGAGAGAACGGGATGCCCAGCGAGAGCAGCGGCACCATGGCCCCGGCGGTGGCGCCGTTGTTGGCGGACTCGGGCCCCGCCACGCCTTCGATGGCGCCGGTCCCGAATCGCTCGGGCGTCTTCGAGAGCCGCCGCTCGATCGTGTAGCTGATGAAAGTGGCGAGCACGGTGGCGGGTCCGGGAATGAGCCCGGTGAGGAACCCGACCACGGAGCCTCGCGCAATCGGCCACGACGACATCCGCCACTCCGTCCGCGTCGGAAACAGCCCGCGGAACCGCACGTGCTCGATGACGGCCTTCTTCACGCCCTCCTCGGCCAGCACCAGCACCTCGGCCACACCGTAGAGGCCCATGATGACGGGCACCAGCTCGATGCCCTGGGAGAGCTGCACCGATCCGAAGGTGAATCGACGCACGCCGGAGATCGACTCCATGCCGACGGTGCCGATGGCGAGTCCGAGCCCCGTCATCAGGAACGCCATGAGCACCGAGCCGCCCGACAGGCGCGAGAGGATGGCCAGTCCCATCACGGTCAGCGCGAAGTACTCGGGCGGGCCGAACTGGAGCGCGAGATCGGCGAGCCAGGACGCGAACAGCACGATGCCGATGACGCCGCCCGATCCCGCCACGAACGATCCCACCGCCGACACCGCGAGCGCCGCTCCCGCCCGTCCCTTCCGCGCCATCTGATAGCCGTCGATCGCCGTCACGACCGAGGCGGCTTCGCCCGGCACGTTGACGAGGATGGAGGTGGTGGACCCGCCGTACATCGACCCGTAATAGATCCCGGCCAGCATGATGAGCGCGGTCGTGGGGGAGAGCGCGAACGTCGATGGCAACAGGAGCGCCATCGCTCCCACGGGGCCGATGCCGGGCAGGATCCCGACGATGGTGCCGATGATGACGCCGACGAAGCAGGCGAAGAGATTCGCCGGAGTGAGGGCGACGGCAAAGCCGTAGAGGAGTCCGTCGACGGTCCCCATCAATCGATCCCCATCAGTCGAAGAAGACGCTCTGGGGCAGCGGCACCGCAAGGAGCACGGCGAAGACGTAGTAGGAGACGGCCGCAGTCAGCACCGCGGTCAGAGCGATGGCCGGCCAGCGTCCCTCGCCGAGACGGCGAAGCAGCCAGGCCACGAAGAGGGCGGCGGCCACGGAGTAACCGACCCACGGAACCACGAGGCAGAACGCCACGAGCCCGGCCATGGTGGCCACCACGCGCTTCCGGTCGTCGGCCGGCATCGGAGATCCCGCCGCTTCGCCGACGCCCGCGCGGCGGAGCGTGTCGAAAGCGAAGACCGAGCACACGAGACAGAGCAGGACGCCGACGGCAACGGGAAAGAAGCCGGCGCCCGGCCGGGCCGACGAGCCGAAGGGAAACGTGGCAGCCCCGGCGAGATAGAGCCCGCTCGCTCCGAGCGAAGCGAGCGCGACCGCGCGTCTGGTCACCCTACTTCTTCAACATTCCGATGCGCTTGAGGATCTCGGTGTGGGCCTTGTACTCCTCCCAGAGATCCGCGCGCAGGCGGTCGGCCGGCCGGTAATCGACGTCGATCACCCGCGCCTTGGCGAAACTTACGAACGACGCGTCCTCGATGGCGGCCTTGGCCGCTTCGTGAAGGTAGCGAACGATCTTGTCGGGCGTGCTCTTCGGCGCGACCAGCAAGAAGATGAAGCGCGTGCTGGCGTTGTAACCGAGCTCCTTGAAGGTCGGCACGTCCGGAAAAATCGCGTTGCGCTCCGGTTGGAAGACTCCGAGGAGGCGCATCTTTTTCGCTTCGACGAGCGGCCGCACCTCGCCGGGCTGGGCCACGATGGCCTCGACGTGGCCGCCGAGTAGCGCCGGGCTGCCTTCCGCCCAGCCGGAGAACGGCACGTGGGTCACCTTCATGTTGGCCAGACGCATCAGCTCTTCGAGCATCAGGTGGCTTCCGGTTCCCTCGCCGGGCGAGGCGACCCTGAGCTTGCCCGGGGTCGCGCGGGCCGCGGTCACGAACTCCTGGACCGTCTTCCACGGAGCGTCCTGGCGGACGGCCA
>Ga0066710_100004760_pt1 | contig 12125 bp, 1 predicted proteins | sample GraSoiAngelo_159_FD_79666 | JGI IMG/M metagenome (GOLD analysis project Ga0066710, IMG submission 79666) | Grasslands soil microbial communities from the Angelo Coastal Reserve, California, USA - 14_1009_16_40cm | ecosystem: Environmental > Terrestrial > Soil > Grasslands | place: USA...
ATGCGGGCGCGCAACTGTTCGATGGCATCGCCGGCGCCTGGTTCAAGGTCGAGTTCTTCCACCCTGAACGGTGCCTGGCGCCAGACCACTTGCACCGGCTCAGGAAGTCCTTCCCACAGCACCGAGGTGCGCAGGATGTCATGTCGATTCACTACCGCCTGCAGCGCATCGATGTACCCTTCCATACGGTCACGAGTATCAAAACTGAACCATGCTGATAAAAGATAGGGATCGCCTTCAGTTGCGATTTGATGATGAAAAAGAATGCCTTCCTGCGTCGGCGCCAGGGGATAAATGTCCTGCATGTTGGCTGCGCCGCGGGGCACTAACCGTACGATTTGTTCAATATCATCAGACGTCAGTTGGACCAACGGCAGCATCTCGGGAGTAATCGCGTCACACCCCGGCGGAATCCGGTTCGGCGGCACTTCGACAACGCTGCGCTCGCGGGTAATGGCGGCAGCCAGGTCCACCAGGGTTGGCGTCGCAAAGAGCGCGCGGACATCCGCATGGAGACCGTTTTGGCGCATGCGTTCGATCAGGCTCACTGCCAAAAGTGAATGGCCGCCTAAATCGAAGAACTGATCGTTGCGGCCCACGCGTTTGAGCTTGAGAACGTCGCACCAAATCTGCGCGAGTGTTATCTCGATTTCACTGACTGGCGGCTCATACGCGCGCGTGCTGCAGCCGGATTCTTCCGGCACAGGCAGGGCGTTGCGATCGAGTTTGTCGTTCGGTGTCCGCGGAAGTGCATCGAGCAGCACAAATTGTGCAGGCATCATGTACTCAGGCAGAGCCGAGCGCAGCAGTGCGCGAAGTTCGTCCACCAGATCAGCAGGCGAGTTTTCGACGGCGAGGTAGGCCACCAGACGCTTGTTTCCGGGCGTGTCTTCACGTACTACGACCGCCACTTCATGGACGGCCAGGTGCTGGGCAATGGCGCTTTCGATCTCTCCTAATTCAATTCGAAAGCCGCGCAACTTCACTTGCTGGTCGGCGCGGCCGAAAAACTGAATGTTGCCGTCTCTTAACCAGCGGCATAAGTCCCCCGTGCGGTACATGCGGCCTTGGCCAAAGGGATTCGGGACAAATCTTTCGTTCGTCAACTCTGGAGAATTGTAATAACCGCGCGCGAGTCCCCCGCCAGCGATATACAGCTCGCCGATGACGCCAATGGGCGAGGGATCGCGACGGGCATCGAGGATGTAGCACTGGGTGCCTGCGATCGGCTTTCCAATCGTAACCGGGCAACCAGGCCGCACCAGTGTAAAGGTCGAATACGTGGTGGTCTCGGTCGGGCCGTAGAGATTATAGACCTTCTCAACCCCGGTGCTTGTGTAGATTTCGTCGACGAGCGAGGGCGGCAGGGCCTCGCCTGCCAGATTCACCGTTTTGACTGAATGCGGAACGGCGCCGCTGCGCAGCAATTCGGCCATAGCTGAAGGCACTGTATTGATCAAGGTCACTTCCTCCTTTGCCGGAACCGCAGGGAGATCAAGGGCATTCTGAGCCAGAATGATTTTGCCCCCTGCGCTCAGCGTGAGAAACATCTCAAACACAGACAGATCAAAGCAGATGGAGGTGGAGAACAGGACGCCGGCCAGTTCCCGTGGACTAAAAACTTGTCGCGCCCAGTCGATAAAGGCGACAGCCGAACGATGCTCCAGAGCCACTCCCTTTGGCCGGCCCGTGGAGCCGGAAGTAAATAGCACGTACGCCAGATGCTCGGGCGTCACAGGTGTGGACAGATTTGCCTGGGGCTGCGATGCGATTTGAGGCCAGTCAGCATCCAGAGCGATCACTTGAGCAGTGAATGCTGGCAACGAATTTGCAAGCGATTCCTGCGTGAGCACAATCATCGGTTTGGCATCTTTCAAAATGGTGGCGACGCGCTTTTTCGGATAATTCGGATCAAGCGGGACGTAGGCGCCGCCTGATTTCAAAATGCCCAGGATCGCCGTGAGCATGTCAACTGAGCGGTCAAGAAGAACCGCGACCAGCGTTTCCGGCCCAATGCCTGCCGTCTTGAGATGGTGCGCGAGTTGGTTGGAGCGGCGATTGAGTTCGGCATAGGTGAGGCGCTGGTTCCCCGATATGACAACGATGGAATCCGGGGTCCGTTCCACCTGTTTTTCGAACAATTGGTGAATACAAGAATTCGGGTATTCTGCGGCTGTTTGGTTCCACTCAACGAGCAATTGACGGCGCTCTGGTTCGGTGAGCAGCGGCAGTTCCGTTATGCGGCGCTCGGGTGCCGCAACCAGCGCCTCGAGTAGTGAGCGCCAATGGGTTGCCATTCGCGCGATCGTCGGCTCCTCAAACAGATCGGTTGCATACTCGAAAGACCCGGTGAGTCCCTGGGCCGTATCCTCCACCTGCAGCGTCAAATCAAACTGTGCCGCTCTGGGATCGACGTCCAGCGGCAGAGCCGTGACGTCCGGGAACTCCAAGGGGTGCAACGGCGCGTTCTGTAGCGCGAACATCACTTGAACCAGGGGGCTGCGGGCGAGATCGCGCGCAGGCCGCATCTCCTCCACGAGGCGTTCAAAGGGGAGTTCCTGATGTGCGAAAGCATCGAGGCACACCTCCCGCATGCGGCTGAGAAAGTCTTTCGCTGAGAGATCGCCCGAAAGATCGGCGCGCAATACGAGGGTATTAATGAAAAAGCCGACGACATTCTCTATATCAGGATGGTTGCGATTGGCAACGGGTGTCCCGATCAGAAGGTCTTCCTGACCGCTGTAACGCGAAAGGAGCACTGCAAAGGCGCTCAGAAGCGTCATATAAAGCGTTGCGCCTTCGTGTTGCGCAAAACGCCGCAGAGCGTCAGTCAGCTCGATGGGGAGCGTAAATGAATAAATCGCACCAAGGTGACGCTCGATGGCGGGCCGGTGCCGATCTGTGGGCAATTCAAGGACTTGTGGCGCTCCTGCAAGGCGCGTGCGCCAATGCGAAAGCAGCCTCTCCAGTGCCTCGTCCTTCAGCCAATTGCGTTGCCATCGCGCAAAATCGCGGTACTGAATGCGCAACGCCGGAAGCGTCGGCGCCTCTCCCTGTGAGAAACTGTGATAAAGCTCGCCCAATTCACGGATCAGGATGCCCATCGACCAGCCATCCGAGATGATGTGATGCATGACGAGCAGCAACACATGAGTGTCAGGCGCCAGCCGATAAAGTTGGGCGCGAAATAATGGCCCTCGCGCGAGATCGAAGCCTCTCGATGCTTCTGTGCGCAGAATTGTTATCAATTGCTCGCGAGGGTGCGCTTCGCCGCTCAGGTCCAGAACCGGCAGCGTCCACGTTCCCGGCTTCGATACCACCTGCTGTGGCCGACCATCGGCCTTTACGAAGACAGTGCGCAGCGACTCGTGGCGGCTGACCAGCGATCTGAGGGCACACTCAAGCGTGGGTACGTCAAGCGCTCCGCGGAGATCAAATGCGGCTGGGATAATGTAGGCTGTGCCCTGAGGCTCGATCTGGTCCAAAAACCAAAGCCGTTGCTGTGAGAAAGAAAGTTCGGCCGCGCCAGAGTCGTCCGCCGACTCCAGCGGAGGGATGCTTAGCCCAGGTCCGGGACCCACATGCAAATGCTGAATGCGCGCCGCTACCTGGGAAATTGTCGGAAGGGCGAACAGATCGCGCAGCGGCAACTCGACTGCAAGCGCCTGGCGCACGCGGGAAACAAACCGCATAGCCAGGAGCGAATTGCCGCCGAGCTCGAAGAAATTATCTTCCACGCCCACACGTTCGATGCCAAGGATCTCTGACCAGATGCGGGTCAGAACTTTTTCGGCGGGCGTGCGCGGGGCGACGTAAGCAACCTGCGATGCAGATCGCTCCGGTGCTGGAAGCTGATTGCGATCAATTTTGCCATTAGGTGTGAGGGGAAAGGCTTCCAGAAGAACAAAGCTCGCAGGCACCATGTACTCCGGTAAAGTTGCGCGCAGCCGCGAGCGCAACTCATCCAGCAGGTCAACAGGCGTATTCTCGGCAACGATGTAGGCGACCAAGCATTTGTGGCCTGGCGGGTCCTCGCGCGCAAGCACCGCCACCTGACGAATGGAAGGGTGTTGGCCCAGGACCGATTCAATTTCTCCCAACTCAATGCGGAACCCACGAATCTTGACCTGATTGTCAATTCGGCCGAGAAATTCGATGCTGGCATCCGGCAAAAAGCGCACGAGATCGCCTGTTCTGTACAGCCGTGCGAGCTCGGAACGGAACGGATTTGCGATGAATTTTTCGGCGGTGAGTTCGCGTTGGTTCCAATAGCCGGAGGTTAGTTGCGCACCACCTAACAGCAGTTCGCCGGGCACGCCAATAGGCACGGGTTGCAAGTGGCGGTCCACGATGTATGCCTGTGTGTTCGGGAGTGGGCGTCCTATGGTGGGCGCGCTTTTCGAAATGCCTTCTGCCACGTCGCCACAGGTGCTGACGACGGTGTTTTCGGTGGGACCGTAATGGTTGATCAGCCGGAAGGGCAGCTTCCTTGCGGGCCGCTGATTGAGCCTGTCCCCGCCCGTGAGTAGTGCACGTAACGCAATCGTCTCCGGCCAGCTTTCTCGCAACGCGGATTCGGCCAGCGGCGTCGGAAGAAACGTGAGCGTTATCTGTTGGTCTGCCAGCCAACGCACGAGACGCCCTGCATCCAATCGCGTGGCGTCATCAGGGATGTGCACGCTGGCGCCGGCGGTCAGGTATGGCCAGATTTCCCAAACTGCCGCATCAAAGGCTGGTCCGGCAACCTGCGTGGCCCGATCGGCAGCGGTCACTGCGTAAGCCTGCTGATGCCAGCAAATGAGATTGAACAGGTTCGCATGTGTGATCGGTACGCCCTTGGGACGCCCGGTGGAACCCGAGGTGTAAATTACATATGCGAGCGGTTCGGGCGACGATGCGCCATCATCAGATCGGTCAGGAGAATTAGAACCAACGTCGTCCTCTTCATCATCAATGTACAAGATTGCCGCGTTCGTTACGGGCAGGGCTGCGGAAAGAGATTTCTGAGTGAGCACTACGACGGCACCGGTATCATCGAGCATGAAGCGAACGCGCTCGGCGGGATAATCGGGATCAATGGGGACGTAAGCGCCGCCTACTTTCCACACGGCGAGGAGTCCGACAAGCATTTCGATTGAACGGTCCAGGCAGGTGGCGACCAGGGAGTTGGGCCGCACACCATGTTTGCGCAATCGTTCGGCAAGGCGTTCCGCCGATTCGTCGAGCTTCTGGTAGTTCAATTTTCGGCCATCGCTTTCAGCGGCGAGAGCATCCGGGCGGATTCGCGCCTGCTCTTCGATCAGCTCGTGCACGCAACGCGGCGCGGGGTAAGCCACCCCCGTCTGATTCCAGACCTCGAGCACTTGATGGCGCTCGGTATCGGTTAGCATCGGCAATTTTGAAATTCTCTCTTCCGAATCGGACGTGACCGCCTCCAGGAGCCGCAAAAAGTGTTGCGATAATCTTTCGATGGTCTCACGGTTGAATAAATCCGTGCAGTACTCGAATCGGCCCTGATAACCTCCGGCCTCTTCGTATAGATGAAGAGTCAAATCGAACTGAGCAAATTTGAGATCAAAATAAAAATTGCTGACTTCCAGGTCGCCAAGGTTTGATGGTTTTGTGGACAACACCTGCAATGCGACCTGAAAGATCGGGTTACGGCTCGGGTCCCTCTCGACCTTCAGGTATTTCATCAAGACTTCGAGAGGGAGAGCGCCATTGGAAAAAGCATTTAACGTCGTGTCTCGGCTCTTTCGCAGTAATTCGATAAAAGTAGGATCGTCTGAGAGGTCGCAACGCAACCCGACCATGTTGAGAAAGAGCCCAATCAATGGATCGAGCTCGCCCGGACCTCGATCGGCTATAGGCATCCCGATAACCATGTCCTCCGCGCCGGAATAGCGATGAAGCAGCACTTGAAAAGCTGCGAGAACGGTCATGAAAAACGTGCAGCCTTCGCGCGCAGCCAGGGACTTCAGCTCGCGCACCTGAGTAATGGGAATGTTGAAAAATACATTCGACCCCTGGAAGGACTGAAAGGCTGGTCTGGGTTTATCGGCAGGCAATTGCAGCACGGGAAGCGTACCACCCAACTGCTTGCGCCAGAACTCGATCTGCCTGGCGCTGGCGGCTTCATCGGTAATAATGTCTCGTTGCCAACAGGCAAAATCGCCATATTGGACGGCCAATTTCGCGAGAGCCGGCTCACGACCTTCGGTGAAAGCCCGATAAAAGTTGTCCAACTCCTTCCAGAGGACCCCCATCGACAAGCCATCCGCGACGATGTGATGAATATTGGTGATCAGAACATGTTCGGCGTCATCAAGCTTAAAGACGGAGACCCGAATCAGCGGAAGCCGAGACAGATCGAACGACTTGAGAGATTCCTCGGAAGCCAGCACCTGCGCTGCCTTCTCGCGTTCCTCCTGGTTCAGGTGGTCCAGTGCGGTGAAATTCAGTTTTATCTTGAGCGTGGGATGAATCCGTTGGAAGGGTTCGCCATCCTCCACGGCGACGGTGGTCCGCAAGCTTTCGTGGCGCGCAATGATCTGATTGAAGCTTTGTTCGAGAGCGACTAGATCGAGCACGCCGCGAAGGCGATATCCGTACGGCAAGTTGTACGCCGGATTTCCCGGCGCCATCTGATCGATCAGCCAAATCTGACGCTGCGCAAACGACAGCGGGGCTGATTCCGGATCGGGCCGCGCGGGGATCAGCTCAGGAGATTTGGACTGCGTTGCCGCAATGCCTTTGAGGCGCTGCTCCAGCAATGCCTGTTTGACTGGTGAAAGCAAGTTCTGCACGGTCGAACTAATTTCAGTTGAGATCCGCTCCTGAGTTCAGCGGTTACGAGTTAACGAGCTGGCCGGCTTCCTCGTCCGTCAGCGCTTCAATTTCGGCGATAAGGCGGTCTTTGATGCAGCTTGAAAGCTGAGCGATGGTTGGCGCGTCAAATAGCGCTCTTACGGGAAGGTCTATCTCGAAGGCCTTGCGTAATTCGGCTACGATCTTGATGGCCAACAGCGAGTGGCCACCAAGCTGCGAAAAATTTTCATTGATGCCTATCGCATCAGTCCCAAGAGCATCCTGCCATATGCGCGCAACGCGCTCTTCGGTTTCATCGCGCGGCGGATCATGCTGCGCTTGCAAAGCGCGCGGGTGGGAAGGTGCTGATCGGCTTGAAGCGGGACCGGGCGCAGCGGGCCTGGCGGCCAGAGATTCGAGTTTGATCCATTGGTCGATTCTCGCAGTGAGGTCACCTGTCGAGACGACGAGTTGGCCGGCGCTCCTCGCGGCCAAGGCGCTTTCCATTATTTCAAGGGCTTCCGCGGCGCTCATCCCCAACTCCTTGAGCGTCGTTCCCAAACTTGAACCGAACGCGTCAGCATTAACGCGCCAAACGTCCCAATTGACGCTGAGCCAGGGCACAGGAGATGTTCGGTTATGCTTTCGCGCAAAGGAATCCATGTAGATGTTCGCCGACGCGTAAGCCGCCTGGCCGATTCCTCCCAGAACTGACGTTAAAGACGATAACAGCAAGCAGAAGTCCAAAGGTTTGCCCTCGAGCAGCTCTTCAAGGATGCGCGCGCCACGCGCTTTAGCCTGAAAATGGGCGTCGCAATTATCCTGATGGCAATCGTTGATTTCGCGATACCCGTCGTCACCGACAATTCCAGCGCCATGAATGACGCCGTGCAGAGCGCCAAAGCGCTGATATGCCTGCTGAATTGCTTCTCGCATGGCAGAGGCATCCGCCACATTTGCGGTGATATACAAGACTTCGGCACCCAGCGTTTTGAGTCTTTCCAGCTCGCTGATCTTCCGGGGTGAAATGGAACGGCCAACGAAAACAAGTTTCGCTTGATACTTGCTGGCCAGGCATTCGGAAATGGTGATGCCGACCTTGCCCAGTCCGCCGGTGATTAGATATACACCGCGTTCCCGGAATACGGAGCGGCTCACGGATTTTTGCAGCACGATCGGCTCATAGCTTTGCACCCAGCGCTGTCCATTTCTGTAGGCGACAAACAGGTGTGAATCGGGCTCAAGGAATTCGCCAAACAGAAGATTTGCGGCTGATTCGTGCTCCACAGCATTTGCTGAAAAATCCAGATCAATGCTTTTCGTGCGGATGTTCGGGTGCTCCTGTCGGATGACGATGCATGGTCCGAGCAGTGTGGATTTCTCAGGGAGCAAATCTTCCGTGCCGTAAACGTCTTGAATATTGTTGGAAAGCGTGAACAGGTGTATCTCTCGGTCGACCTTCTGTGCGGCGAGCGCTTTGGCGAGGAAGAGCATACTGTAAAAGCCCGAAGCCTGCGCATGTGTGAACGAATCGGGTTCCGGCGAAGCCGAATCCACTCTGGTGAGAGTCCATGCATGAATGATCCGATCGGGCAGCGAATGATTCGCGTGCAAAGCTCGGATCATCGAATCGTAATGCTGATAATTGCCCGGTTCGATCGCAAACCTAAAGCGATCAAGTTGTTGAAAGCTTTTGCCCGGCTCGACGGTAACCACATTTTGGCCGGCGGTATTCAACCTCTTAACCAAAATTGACGCGAATCCAGATTCGTCTTCAAAGACGAGCCATGTCTTGGTTTCACGCATCTGCGCGATGGCCTCACCGATGCTGGCGCTTCGCGGCAAAAGACGTTTCCAGGATGGCACGTACAGCCATTCGGAGGGATTCGGATTTTTGTGAACAAGCCCGTTTGCGCGCGCGGCGGTGTCCGGAGCACGAACCGGCTCTAGCCAATGAAGCTGTCTTTCAAAAGGATAGGTCGGCAGCGGTACCCTCCGCCGACGCTCGCCCTGGTGAACGTTCTGCCAATTAATGTCCGCCCCCGACAGCCATAATTTGCCGATGGCGTGCAGGAAAAATTCGACATCCGACTGATTTTCGTAGTCATGCCGAATCGACGACACCACTACGGGGTCGCCGCCGTTGCGGTCTGGATGCTGCATCGCCAGCACCCCAAGGGTTCGGCCGGGCCCGGCTTCAAGGAGAATAGGATCTTTGAATTGCCAAAGTTCGTGCAAGGCCTCGGCGAATCTCGCGGTGCGTGTGGCGTGCGCGGCCCAATACACTGGGCTAGTCGCCTCGCTCGCGGTGATCCACGTGCCAGTGACGTTTGAAATGTACGGGATTGTGGGCTGGCTGAATCGAACCGTCTTCAGTTCCCGTTCAAATGGCTTTTGGATTGGATCAAGCATCCTCGAATGAAAGGCGTGGGTATTCTGAACATGGCGGCAAATGATGCCCTTCCCATTCAGCGTCTGCTCCAACTCAGCCACGGCAATTGGGGGACCAGCCACGACGCAAAGACGCGGACCGTTGATAAGGGAGATAGAAATATTTTTGGGAAGGAGCGGGAGCAATTCGCTTTCCGGCAGTGTGACGGCCAGCATAGCGCCTTGAGGCAGCTCGTTGACCAGCCTGGCCCGCGTCGCAATCAGCCGCAACGCATCTTCGAGCGAGAGCACCCCGGCCAGACACGCCGCTACGTACTCGCCCATGCTGTGGCCGACGATCGCGTCGGGAGTGACGCCCAAAGCTTGCCAAAGCCGGCTGACAGCGTATTCGAGGGTGAACAAGGCTGGCTGGGCGTACAATGTTTGATTCAAAATTCGCGCGTCCTGATCCTGTGGTGCATCGGCACTCCGGCCGAGCATCCTCTTCAAATCGATCCCCTTGCTCTTCGATTGGTTTTTCCAGCTTTCGCCGTCCGGATAGATGATCTTTCGAATATCAATGCCCAACTGCGGCTGGAGAATCTGCGCACATCGATCAACCTCTTCTCTGAAGAAGGGCCACTCCTCATAAAGATCGTACACCATGCCGACGTAATGATCGCCGATACCAGGCAACAATAGGATAACTGGACGCCGCGAGTCGCCAGCTTGGCCAGAAAGGAGGCGCTTCGAATCCCCAAGTGCGGTAATGGCGTCCTCGCGATCCCTACAGACGAGACACCGCCGGTGAGCAAACATCTTGCGTCCGACTTGGAGCGTGTAAGCGACATCGCTCATGTTCGCGGATTGGGCGTGATTCAGGAAGTCACGTAAGCGATCGGTTGTGTGATCGAGAGCAGTCTCAGTTTTAGCGGAAAGAATCAGCAGATGGGGAGAAGCCACTTCGGTGGACGTGGTCACTTCGGGCGCTTCCTCGAGGACGAGATGGGCATTGGTGCCGCCCATGCCAGTGGACATGACCCCTGCCCGGCGAGGGCCTTCGCTGGTCCATTCCCGTAGCTGCGTGTTGACGTAAAATGGTGTTCTCGGAAAGTCGATTTCGGGATTGGCATCGGTGAAGTGGAGACTTGGAGGAAGCTGTCGGTGCTTAAGGGCGAGAACCGTTTTTATAATACCAGTAATGGCCGCGGCAGCATCGAGGTGCCCGACGTTTGTTTTTACCGAACCAAGCGCGCAAAAACCGGAACGGTTCGTAAACGTTTGGAAGGCTTTGGTCAAAGCACTTACCTCAATCGGATCGCCGACGGGAGTCCCTGAGCCATGCGCCTCGATGTAGCTGATGGTGTCCGCCTCGACACCCGCATTGGCCAGTGCTTCAACCACGGCGTCGGCCTGGCTATTGACTGTCGGTGCCGTGTAGCCGGCTTTTTCGGAACCGTCGTTATTAACCGCCGAGCCTTTGATCACGGCATGGATGGTGTCGCCGTCTGAGAGCGCATCCGCCAGACGCTTCAGCACCAGGATGCCACCACCGCTGCCGAACACGGTGCCATTGGCCTTCGCGTCAAAGGCTCGGACGTGGCCATCCGGGGAGACTACGCCACCGCCGTCATAAAAATAACCCGCGTGATGGGGAACTCGGACCGAAATTGCCCCAGCCATGGCCATATCAGTTTCCTGGCTCAAAAGACTCTGGCGCGCCAGATGGATGGCCACCATGGATGTCGAGCACGCAGTCTGCACTGTGATGCTCGGACCTTTCAAATTCAGCTTGTAAGAAATGCGGGTGCTCAGAAAATCTTTGTCGTTGCCGATGAGTGTCGGAATGTACTCCTCCGCAAATCGGCTACTTAGCCCTCCGTTCATGAAATAAGTATTCATGGCGGATCCCGCGAAGAGGCCGACTCGTCCTTGATAACGATTCGGATCATAGCCTGCGTCTTCAAGAGCCTCATAAGCCAGCTCCAGCAAGATCCGGTGCTGCGGATCCATAGTCCTCGCTTCCATGGGCGAGAAGCCAAAAAACGGGGCATCAAAATGGCCGGGCTCCTCCAGAATAGGCGCAGCCTTCACGTAGTTTGGAGCGTTGAGGTAAGATGCCGGCACGCCCGACTCGAGGATCTCCTGATCGGAGAGCCGCGCAATCGACTCCACGCCTCCGGCCAGGTTACGCCAGAACTCGTCAAGATTCCGCGCGCCTGGAAAGCGCCCGGACATCCCGACGATCGCGATATCGAACTCGTTATTCATGTCGTCGCCTTGTGCGCGCGGACTATCCACATCAAGGCGTACCAGACCCGCTTGTGCTCTCCCATGCGCCGAGATCAACAGTACCGTTAGCGATTCTTGGGTTTCCATCAAGGTCCTGAGCGCCTGACATCCAGGGCTCGTTCATTCCCGCATCGACGCATGGCGACGTTGGGGCCAGATGGTAATTTTTATTTGGTTGGTCGACGAATTGCGGGTCATCGACAATATTGCCAGGTCCTCCCGGATCCGGTGTGGTGCAGGAATGATCGAATGTGCCTACGATATTGGACCAATTGGCATTGGATGAGGCCGAATTAAAATAGACGATGGAGTTTCTGAGGGTGCCGATTTCAGCGTAGGTACCGCCCGCCTGGGCTGACTGATTCTCGATGATGGTGCAATTGAGCACGCTGCCTCCACGCAAGTAAATGCCTCCGCCAGAACCCGGGACTACACCATCCCCGGTGCGGTCAGCACCGTTATTTGCGCCGTTGCCGGCGATTAACGAATTTCGGATCGTGCTATTAACAGCGAAAACGCCCCCGCCCAGACCCGCATTGCCGAACTCATATCCAGCAATGTTTCCAACGATGATGCATCTGTCCACCTCGCATCCGTCCAGATAAGCTCCTCCTCCAGCGCGCCCAGCTGTGTTGTTGGTTATTGTGCAACCTGAA
>Ga0066710_100004761_pt1 | contig 12125 bp, 10 predicted proteins | sample GraSoiAngelo_159_FD_79666 | JGI IMG/M metagenome (GOLD analysis project Ga0066710, IMG submission 79666) | Grasslands soil microbial communities from the Angelo Coastal Reserve, California, USA - 14_1009_16_40cm | ecosystem: Environmental > Terrestrial > Soil > Grasslands | place: USA...
AATGTGTCGCTGTTCAATGTCGAAGGCAAGCCCGGCGCAATCGGGCGCATCCCGTCGTTTCTCGCGCATCGATTCCCGGCGACGCTCGTGAAGTTCGATGTCGCAAAGGACGAGCCGGTCCGGAATGAGCAGGGATTTTGCATTCGCTGTGCTCCGAACGAAGTCGGCGAAGCGATCGGCAGAATCCTCAACGACCCCTCGAACATCGGCAGTCGATTCGAGGGCTACACGAGTATCGAGGCCTCCGAGAAAAAGATCCTCCGCGACGTGTTCGAACCCGGCGACGCCTGGTTCCGCACCGGCGACCTGATGCGAAGGGACGAGGAAGGGTATTTCTCGTTCGTCGATAGAATCGGCGACACGTTCCGCTGGAAGGGCGAGAACGTCGCGACCTCCGAGGTGGCAGAGGCGATCTGTGCGTTTCCAGGTGTCAAGGAGGCCAACGTCTACGGCGTCGCGATTCCCGGCACCGACGGCCGGGCGGGCATGGCCGCACTCGTCGCCCACGACGCGCTGGATCTTGCCGCTCTTCGGACCCACTTAATCAACCGTCTGCCTGAGTACGCACGTCCGCTGTTCCTGTGCATCCAGCCCGAACTCGAAGTGACCGCCACCTTCAAGCACACGAAGACTGCTTTCGTCCGCCAGGGCTACGATCCGGCCGTCACCGACGATGCCATCTACTTCAACGACGCCGAACGCCGCGCGTTCGTCCGGCTCGACGAGACGCTCTACGACCGCATCCAGACCGGCCAGATACGTCTCTGATCCACATCCGCCGATCTACGCCGAGACGACTCCGCCTTAGCCTTTCGAGAACTGCCACCCGAACCGAGTGACTTTGCGGACAGCCATTATTCCCGCTGTCCTCTTCGTCGGAGACGCGTCTGCTGGGCGGCGACAGGTACGAATTCCTCTATTGGCGCGCGATTTGGCTTCGCGTGAGGTGCACCCATGAGAAGTGAAACGATTGCCATCCATGGCGGCTACGACGTCGACCCGACTACGAGGGCCGTGGCGGTCCCGATCTATCAGACCGTCGCCTACGCGTTCGACAGCGCGGACCATGGCGCGGCCCTGTTCAATCTCGAGGTCGAGGGATTTCGCTACAGCCGGATCAGCAACCCGACCACCGAGGTGCTCGAGCGGCGCGTCGCCGCGCTCGAGGGCGGACGGGAGGCGCTGTGCGTGAGCACGGGGCAAGCGGCCCTCAATTATGCTGCGCTCAACGTCACCGAACTCGGCAGCAACATCGTCTCGGTTCCGCAACTCTACGGCACCACGTTCACCCTGTTCGCCCACGTGCTGCCGAGTCAGGGCGTCACGGTCCGGTTTGCGGAGTCGGATCGGCCCGAGGCGATCGCAACGTTGATCGACGACAAGACGCGCGCGGTCTTCTGCGAAAGTGTCGGTAACCCGGCGGGCAACATCTGCGACCTCGAGGCGCTCGCGCGCGTGGCGCACACCCACGGCGTGCCCCTGATCGTCGACAATACGGTCGCGACACCCATCTTGCTGCGGCCCATCGATTACGGCGCCGACATCGTCGTGCATTCGTTGACGAAGTTCCTGGGCGGGCACGGAACGACCCTCGGCGGCGTCATCGTCGACGGCGGTACATTCCCGTGGTCGGCGCACGCGCAGCGCTTCCCGATGTTCAACCGGCCGGACCCCTCGTACCACGGGCTGGTCTACGTGGACCATTTCAAGGAGACGGCATACATCGCGCGGTGCCGCAGCGTCTATCAGCGGACCACGGGCGCCGTGCTGTCACCCCTGAGCGCCTTCCTCCTGCTCCAGGGCATCGAGACGGTCGCGCTGCGGGTCGAGCGCCATGTGGAGAACGGCCGACGCGTCGCCGACTTTCTGCGCCACGATCGCCGCGTCGAGTGGGTCAATTATGCGGGGTCTCCCGACAGTCCCTATCGGGCGCTCGCGCAGAAATATCTCGGCGGCCGCGCCTGCTCGCTGATGACCTTCGGGATCAAGGGAGGACTCGAGGCCGGCAAGAAGTTCTACGACGCGCTTCGGCTGGTGAAGCGGCTCGTGAATCTCGGTGACGCCAAATCGTTGGCCTGCCATCCGGCTTCGACCACCCATCGACAGATGTCGGTGGACGAGCAACAGAAGGCCGGGGTGCGACCCGAAACGATTCGGCTCAGCGTCGGCATCGAACACGTCGACGATATCATCGCCGACCTCGATCAGGCCCTCGATGCGATGGAGTCCGCCTAGTTCGCCGCGGAGTCTTTGAAGGACCTCTGATGCCTATCTGTTTGGATCGCGATCCGTCGGGCCATGACCTGCTGGCCGGCGCGGACGGCATGCGCCGGAGGGCGCCGGTCGAGTTCCGCGAATCGGACGCGAACTGTATCGACATCGGCCTGGTCAACAACATGCCGGACGCCGCGCTGGAAGCGACGGAGCGGCAATTTCTGGCCCTCCTCGACGCTGCGGCCGACGGCATCGTGGTGCGGTTGAGGTTCTACGCGTTGCCGGACGTTCCGCGAACGGAGGCGGGCCGACGCCATGTGAGCGGCGTCTATGCCCCCATCGGGGATCTGTGGGACAGCCACCTCGACGGCCTCATCGTGACTGGGACCGAGCCCCTCGCGGCGAACCTGAGGGACGAGCCCTACTGGGAAAGCCTGACACGAGTGCTGGAGTGGGCCGAGGACCACACGCATTCGACGGTCTGGTCCTGCCTGGCCGCGCACGCGGCGCTGCTCCAGCTCGACGGCGTCGGGCGGCGTCCGCTCAGCGACAAGCGCTTCGGCGTCTTCGAGTGCTCGCGCGTCTCGGATCACCCCTTGATGGCCGGCCTGCCGTCTCACCTCCCGATGCCGCACTCGCGGTGGAACGACATCGCGGAGGACGCTCTGACGTCGTGTGGCTATCGCGTGCTGACGCGGTCGGACGAAGCGGGCGTCGACGCGTTCGTGAAGCAGCGCAAGAGCTTGTTCGTCTTCTTCCAGGGCCATCCGGAATACGAGGCCACGACCCTGCTGCTCGAATACCGCAGAGATATCCGGCGCTTCCTCCAGCGGGAGCGAGAGACCTACCCGCCTCTGCCGCGGAGTTACTTCGACGACGACACCGTCGCCGCATTGACCGCCCTGCGCGAGCGCGCGCGCTCGGATCGGCGCGAGGAGCTGCTCGAGGCGTTCCCCACGGCCCTCCTGGCGGCCAAAGTGACGAACACGTGGCGTCCGGTCGCGGCGCGCGTCTATCGCAATTGGCTCTCGTACATGTGCGCGCGGAAGGCTCGAGCGCGGCCGGGTGAGGTCGGGTCGAGGGGTCAGATCGAGAGGAGTGTAAAAGCGTGACCGCGGTGCTACCGTTATCCTCGATATTCCGCTCTGAGGGTCATTCGCACATGGCGTTCGATGAAATCCGGAGTGTGGTGGCGAAGGTCGAGGCCGACATCGCGGGCGGTCCGATCGTTCCGACGGTGACGCCGCAAGAGATTCGGAGCTATCTTACCTCGCGCTATGACTTCGGGAAGCCGCTGGCCCTGGACGATGTGGTCGCGGATGTCGAACGGATGTTGCGCACCTGGCAGGTGCAGGTCACCCATCCCCGCTACTTCGGCCTCTTCAACCCGAGCGTGACGCTCGCGTCGATCATCGCGGACACCCTGGTTGCGATGTACAATCCCCAGCTCGCGACCTGGCGTACGTCGCCGGCGGCGAACGAGATCGAACGGCACACCCTGGCGTGGCTCGGGGGGAAGTTCGGCTTGCCCGCCAACGCTGTCGCAAGCTTCACGAACGGCGGAGCGGAGGCCAATCTCTCGGCGGTCATCGTCGCTTTGACGCGGGCATTCCCGGACTATGGCGAACACGGGCTTCGGCGCGTCTCCGCTTCGCCAACGATCTACCTGACGGCCGAAGCGCATCACTCGTTCAACAAGATCGCGCACATGACTGGACTCGGGCGCCGGGCGATCCGCACGGTCGCGACGGATCGTCATCTGAAAATGGACCTCGGCGATCTCGCCAGACGAGTCGCCGAGGATCGGCAAAACGGTTTTGCGCCACTCCTGGTTGTCGGGACGGTCGGGACGACCGGAGCCGGCGTGATCGATCCCATGTCGGAGCTGGCGCGGTTCTGCCGGTCGGAGGAGCTGTGGTTTCACGTCGATGCGGCGTGGGGTGGCGCCGCCATCATCTCGCCGGCCCTCCGGGGCCATCTCGCCGGCATCGACGGAGCGGATTCGATCACTTGCGACGCGCACCAATGGTTCTCGGTGCCGATGGCAGCCGGGATGTTCTTCTGCCGCCATCCCGACGCCGTCGGCGCGGCCTTCCGCGCAGAGACCTCCTACATGCCAGGCAAAACGGCCGGGCCGGTCCTTGATCCGTACACGACGTCGGTGCAGTGGTCTCGGCGGTTCATCGGCCTGAAGCTCTTCCTCGCGCTCGCGCACCACGGCGAATCGGGATACGTCGGGATGATCGAGCACCAGGCGCGCATGGGCGACGTGCTTCGGGAGTCACTGACGCGCGCGGGGTGGCGCGTCGTCAACACGACGCCCTTGCCGCTGGTGTGCTTCACCCGTGAGGGCCTCGTCACCGCCAAGTTCCTGGCGGCGCTCTATGCGAGCCAAGTGGCGTGGATGTCGGAAGTCCGGCTCGGCGACGGCGCCCCGGTCCTGCGGGCGTGCATCACAAGTTTCCGGACGACCGAGGCAGACATCGAGTGGGTGGTGCGCGAGATGGGGCGGCTGACATAGTGCGAGGCCTGCCCCGGTGAAGGTTGTTCTCGCGGGCGAGGGATCTGCCGCTACCCAGGTCTTTCAGGCGCTACAGCAGCGGCAGATTCCTGTTGTCGCAGTGCTCACGTCGCCGCCCGGTCCAAAAGATCGGTCCGCCGGCGGTCTCTGGAAGATCGTTTCCCGCGCCGGGTTGGAACCCTGGCCCGCGAAACTGGTGAAGGATCCAGGGCTGGCCGAGCGGTTGCGCGCAATAGATCCGGACATTCTCCTCAATGTCTACTCCCTGTATCTGATTCGGGAAGAGATTCTGACGGTCCCTCCCCTGGGAAGCTATAACCTGCACCCCGGCCCCTTGCCAAAATACGCCGGGCTGAATTCCATGTGCTGGGCCATCTACAGGGGCGAACGGCGACACGGCGTCACCGTGCATCAAATGGTTCCGGAAGTTGACGCGGGCCCGATCGTCTTCCAGGAGACGTTTGCCATCGAAGACGAGGACACGGGCCTCAGCGTGGCCACAAAATGCATCGAGGTAGGAGTCGAACTCATTCTTCGGCTCCTCGAAGCTGCGCAGAGTCCGCTGGGCATCCCGCGAGTCCCACAGGACCTCGGCGAGCGCGATTACTTCGGCCGCGAGGTTCCTCAGGACGGGAGGATCCGCTGGACGGTTCCGGCTCGCGCTGTGTTCAACTTCGTCCGCGCGTGTGATTTCCACCCGTTCCCCTCCCCCTGGGGACATCCCAAGACATTTTGTCGGTCGCGGCAGATTGCGGTGACCAGGACCTCACTCACCGGCAAACCTTGCCACGCTCCGCCCGGCACCGCGGGCAGTGTGACCGCGGCGGGCGCAGAAGTGGCCTGTCGGGACGAGTGGCTTCTCGTCCAGCGGATTCAGGTGGGGAAGAAGTCGTGCTCACCTCTCGAGGTCATCAGACCCGGGGACGAGCTGAAGACCGTGAACGAGTGCGCGCCGCTAGTCGGAATGTAGCCCTTCCGTTTGTTGGATGGGCCTGAGTCTGGAGAGGAACTCCTTCAGGGGAGTTCGGTAGGTCAGCGGGACCTCACAGTGCGCGATCGGCCGTGCCGGGTTCCCCTGCACCATCGTCATCGGAGGGATCGATCGCGTCACGACGCTTCCCGCCGAGACCACGGAACCCCGACCGATCGTGACGTTCGGCAAGATGATCGAGCCGGGACCGACAAACACCTCATCCTCGATTCGCACCGAGACATACGCCGTCTTTTCCTGCACCGGAGGAAGGCTTCCCTCGAAGTGAGCAATGATCGTGCTGCGCATGCTCACGATCACGTGGTCCCCGATCCTGACCCATTCTGGAAAGGCTGTCTCGATGAGGACATCGGTGCCGATCCGCACGTCGTTTCCAATCCTCACGCCACGACGCCGATGCAACCACACCCGAACCGTCGTTTGGCCGGGCGCGTACAGCGCAACGACCTGCAGGAGCCGATTTCCAAGACCTCTCAGAAATGGCTCAGATCTGAACGGTGTGTCGCCTCGCGACTCAGTGGGCATATTGGTTCCCGGGGACAAGGTGTTTCAATGGGCTCCGGGGCGCGACTTCTGCTCGAAGTAGCGGCTCAGGGGCCCCACAACGGTGAGGTGCTCCGGGTCGAGATCTTCCATATCCACCTTGATCTCGAAGTGGCTCTCAATCATGGCGATCAACGCGAGGATCCCCATCGAGTCAATGATTCCCTCGGTCAGAAGGTCGAAATCGTCGGCGACCTGCTCCGGCTTGAGGCCGCGAGCCTCGAGGTACGGCGCGACGTGGTCGAGTATGACGGCCCGAACTTCCGCGGCAGAGACATGCCTCATTCAGGGTGTTCGAGCAGCCTGAGCAAAGCGGTGCGGTCCACCTTGCCGTTCGCATTCAACGGAAGCTTCGGCAGCACCCGAATCTCACGCGGAACTGCATAAGCCGGTAGTGTTGCTCTTACCCGTTCGCGCAGCTCCGCCGGGCTGAGCACGGTGTCTCCCACGAAAGCCACGATTCCCGCTGCCCCACTAGGCGTCATCGGCCAGCCGAGCGCCACGGCGGCCTCCACGTTCGCTTCCCGTCGAAGATGCGCTTCCACCTCCCCGAGCTCCACCCGGTATCCTTGGATCTTTACCTGATGGTCCAGGCGCCCAAGATACACCATCGGGCCGTCACCTGAGGACCGGCGAACGCGATCTCCCGTTCGATAGAACAACTCCGTGCGACCCGGCACGTGAACGAACGCCGCGGTGGTCTTCACCGCATCCTGCCAGTAGCCGAGGCTGCGCTGCGGCCCGGCCATCAGAAGCTCTCCCTCCTGGTCTGGCGCCACCTCCTGGAGCAACTCATTCACGACAATGGCTTCCATCCCGGGATACGGCCAGCCAATGGGGACCAGTCCCAGATGGCACTCCGCTGGTGAGCTCGCCGCATTCCAGCGATACAAGGTACACGCAATCGTCAGCTCCGTGGGTCCATAGAGATTCTCGATGATACTCTTCGGCGCTGCTCCCGCCCACGCACTCGCGATCTCAGCGGGGAGAGGCTCACCGCAGAAGAGACTCCACCGCAGCGTCGGGTACATGTCCGGCTTGAGCATTCCGAGCCGCTTCATGAACATCCCGACGGACGGAACAGAGAACCACACCGTGAGCTTGGATTCCTGAATGAACCGACCGGGGTTCAGCAGCGTTCTTTGCGAAGGGCAACAGAGGCACGCCCCTCGCTCCCACGCGACGAACATGTCGAACGCCGAGAGGTCGAACGTCATGTCGAACGTCTGAGAGAAACGATCCTGCTCGGTGATGCTGTAGCGCTCCGCCATCACGTCGACGAAATGGCGAACGTTTCGCTGGGCCACCATGACTCCCTTCGGCGTCCCGGTACTGCCGGAAGTGAAGAGGAGATAGGCAATGGAGTCCGGGGTTCCAGGTCGGAAGGCCCGTGCCGGCTCGAACTCGCCGGCGCAAACAAATACGTGTTGCGGCCATCGCTGCCGGAACGCCCGTGCGTCGTGATGGTCCGGCAGCAGGACGAGCAGCGGGCCGGCGAGGCCGGCAAGCACGTCTGCCACCTGTTCGCTCGATTCTAGGTCGACGATGAGAGAGCGACAGCCGGAGCGTTCGAGCATTGTCCGCGTTCGTGTCGGCGGGAACGTGCGGTTGAGCGGAACATATCCGTATCCCCGCCACAGGGCTGCCAGCACACCCGCGAAGGCCGTCGGCGACCGGTGGGCAAACACTGCTGTCAGCGGTGATCCGCCGTCCGGCGTGTGTCGCTCCAGCGTGGCCCCAAGCGAAGCCGCCCGCGTGCGCAGTTCGCCATACCCGAGCGTGGTGCCGGCCACTTCAACGGCAGGCCGATCCGGAAATCGTTCGCTGGAGCGGAGAAACCCTTCCACGATCGAAAGGAATCGTTGGGATCTAGCCATGGCTCGCGGAGTCAAGCGAATTGCCAGTGCTAACCCTTTTCCCGACTGGCCGCTGCCTTGTCGACGGCCATTCGAAAGACGATTCCACTACTGTGCAGATCCCGCTCGGCGGCTGGAATGTCCAAAATGAAATTCTGGAAGCCCGCATGAATATACCGGGCCAGCTCGTTCGAGACGTCTTCGTGGCTTCCAACCAGGTAGGGGCAGAATGTCTGGTAGTTCTTGAAGGGCCAGAGCCAGTAGAGGCTCTCACCGTCCCCGGTCTCGCGCCCCAGATCGGAGAGCTGCTTGTGCCAGTGGGAGTCCGAGACTTTCATCGCCACCTTGTGCGTGAGTTGTCCTTTGGGGTCACTCGGGAAGCGCCTGCGGGCCACCGCCCAGGCTTCTTCCTTGTCCGCCTCGGTCACGATGCCGATGCGAATCCCGGAATTGCCATGCTCGGCGGCCGACGTCTCGCCGTACTCTTCGCTCGGCTTCGGATACTCGACGGCGGTGACGCCGAGCGCGCGCGCGGTGACCATGCCGGCGTCGGACGAACCCGACATGAACACGCCCGGAAAGAGCTCCTGGGACATGGGCGGCGCCATCTTGAGGCTATGCACCTGGTAGAACTTCCCCTTGAAGTTCAGGGTCTTGTTCCGCAGGAGCTCGAGAATGATGGTCGTGTATTCATGGATTCGCTCGTAGCGCTGGTCGTGTGGCGTGTCATCAGAGAGGGCGACGAGATCGTTCTTGAAGCCGCCCGCCACCATGTTCAGGTAAACGCGCCGGCCGTGGATGTAGGCAAACGACGCCACCATCGTCGCCACGGCATACGGGTGCATGTAGACCGGCTGAACCGCTACCAGCGGGCACAGCGTCCTGGTATTTTCCACGATGAGTTGCGCAACCAGCCAGGGATCCACGAGGCGGTTGTCGGTGTACACCAGAATTCCCCTGCATCCGGCGTCCTCGCTCCAGCGCGCGACGTCGACCACGTTCTGGAAGTAGCGCGCCGCGGGCACATCCGCCGACTGCGGCGCCGTGGAGAATACATCGACACCGAGCTGCATTGGGGTAGCTCCCTCTCCCGGGCGCTTTATTCTCGCTGGTCGCGTGCTCTAGAAGCAAGCCTTGATTTACGGGAGCACTTGCGGGCTCGCTTCCGGGAAAGCTTTCCGGAATGCCTAGGGCCCGCGTGACGTACAAGGAGTTCGCGGGGACGACGCTGAGGTTGCCCGAGATCGGATTTGGGACCTGGGGGTATCAGGGCGGTGCGGCGCCCCTCAGGCGAGGCATCGACCTCGGGGCCTGTCTGATCGATACGGCCGAGGCGTACGGAACCGAAGAGGTCGTCGGCGAAGCCGCCCGCGGTGTCCGGGACCGTGTTTTTATCGCCACGAAGGCGCTGCCGAGGCACTTCAGACACGCTGCCCTTCTCACGGCAGCTGACGAAAGTCTGAAGCGTTTGAGGACCGATCACATCGACCTCTACCAACTCCACTGGCCGAACTACGCGGTGCCCATTGAAGAAACCATGGCGGCGATGGAGGCGCTGGTGGAGACAGGCAAGGCGCGGTTCATCGGAGTCAGCAACTTTTCGCTGGCCGATCTCAAGAAGGCCCAGGCGGCCCTGTCCAAATACAAAATCGTCTCCAACCAGGTACGGTACAACCTCATCGACCGCACCATCGAAGGCGGTCTCTTGCGCTACTGCCAGGAGCACGACATCGCCATCATGGCCTACAGCCCCCTCGCGCACGGCCTGGGCCATATCAGCGCAAGAGACCGCGATCAGATCCTTCGGCAAGTGGCCGCGATGACGGGGAAGAGCGAGGCCCAGGTGGCGCTGAATTGGTGCATTTCGAAAACAGGCGTCATTGCCATTCCCACCGCGTCGTCCATTGGCCACGTCGAGGAAGACTGTGGGGCCTCCGATTGGCGGTTGTCACATGACCAGATCGCGCTGCTCGACCGAGGGATCAAGTTCTCGCGACGAGGGCACGCCGAAACTGCGCTGCGGCGGATCGCCCGCTACGGCCTTCAGCGGCTCGGCTACAGCCAGTGACCCCTCAGAACATGACAATGTGAGGTCTCCGAGGGAACCAATGACATTCCACTGGTTAGGCATCCTGATCCTTTCTATCGGTGTTCTCTTCCTGTCAGGCCCGGCTGACGCAACGGTGCTTACCGTGGGGCCGACCGATTGCTCGGCGACGGCTGTCAACAATGCGATTTCTTCGGCGAGTGACGGCGACACCGTTCAGCTGACCTGCGCTGGGTCGGTGACGTGGCTTGAGACCGTCTCGATTCCGACTACCAAGGGTGTCACTCTGAGTGTGTCAGGCGGAACTAACACCCCGAAGGGCAGCCCGAATTTTCCCCTCACCGTCATCAGCTCGCAGACCCCGGCAGTCCGCATTACCGTGGGACCGAATAACTCGCTATCACGCATCTCGGGATTCAAGTTCCAGACTCCATCCGGAGCCACGACCGGTGATGCCGGTCTAATTCAAGCGACTGGACAGGGCCTCGGAAAGACTGGAGTTGGATCATTTAGAGTCGATAATAACTACCTGGATAACGTCTCTGCGAACGCGGTCATTACGGTGTTTGAGTCGAATCCGGGGGGTGGCCTCTACGGGGTACTGGACAACAACACGATGCACAACGCCTATTCGGGCAACGATATCGACAATGGCCCGTATGGCATACAAGTGTGGAACCGTTGGCACAACGAAGATGACTGCTGGGGAGCCGACGGTTGGGTTGACGAACAGCACCCTAGCGCCAATCCTTTCCATTTTGGTGATCAGAACTTCGTCTTCATCGAGGACAACCTGTTCGAGAATGACAACACGAGCGCTAATAGTTACGTGCGGCACTACGTCAGCGCGGAACTCGGCGGCCGATACGTCGTTCGGTACAACACTTTTAAAGTCACGGTGGACAGCCCTGCCCATAATCAGACAGATATGATCGATGCCCACGGGTTCTGTCTCTGCGCCAGCAATGGCAAAGGCAGTCGAGGGGGAGAGATCTACCAGAACACCATTACTGGAATCGACAGTATGATAGGGCGGCCGATGCTAATTCGTGGCGGTACCTGGCTGATCTTCGGCAACACGTTCGATGCCATCGGGTCCTACGGAGCTCCGCCATATTTCATGGAGTATCGCGCGGGCGATTCTGATTTGTATAGTCAGTGCAGCGCGACGTGTCCGTGTACTGCCAGTTGGGTTCCGATTTGTAGTGACGCTTCTCACTATCCGTTGCCGGAGCAAATCTCAGGGACGTATATCTGGAACAATATGTACCAAGGCGTGAATCAAACTGGAACGGTCGACAGCGCCGGCGTTCAATCGCTTTATATCCAACCGGGTCGTGACTACTTCGTGTCACCGAACAAGCCCGCAGCTTTGTCATCCTACGTGCCCTACACCTATCCTCATCCCCTTCGAGGGGAAGCAGAGCGGGGGAAACGGCCTTCCCCGCCGTCAGATGTAAGAGTTCAGTAAGCCGGACTCGACGACCCCCTGACGGGCTAAGACGGCTGCTCAGGGAGTCGATAACCCACCAGGTCAGATCGCCGACTGTTCAATCGCCAGGTCCTCTTCAGTTAACGTTCCTTTAAAATCATTCCCACCACAACCGAGGGACCCCTTCCCCTGCGCGAGACGCCCGTGAGTCCCTGGCGCTGGTGGCCGATCGGGCTGACAGCAAGCGTGATCCTCCTCCTCGCAACCTCGAGCGGAGCCGGGACCCTAGATCTCTCGTGGACTGCCCCCGCGACGAATACCGACGGAAGCCCGTTGACTGATCTGTGGTCCTATTTCGTCTACTACGGAATCTCTAACCCTCCCTGTCCGGGGACCTCTTCCTTTCAGGTGCCATCGTTGACGCCAAATCCTCCCGCCCCCGAGCTGGTCACCCTCAGGCTCACGGGCCTTCTCTCGGGCACCCGCTACTATGTTTCGGTGACCGCGGTGGACGCGAGCGG
>Ga0066710_100004762_pt1 | contig 12122 bp, 10 predicted proteins | sample GraSoiAngelo_159_FD_79666 | JGI IMG/M metagenome (GOLD analysis project Ga0066710, IMG submission 79666) | Grasslands soil microbial communities from the Angelo Coastal Reserve, California, USA - 14_1009_16_40cm | ecosystem: Environmental > Terrestrial > Soil > Grasslands | place: USA...
CCTCCTTCCCCTTCTGAGAGAGATTACGGATATGGAGCCGGAAAAGTTCCAATCCAGGCAACAGGGACTTTCTTCCTTCCGCGTGGCGGATTAGCGTCCTAAAGTCACTTCAAACGCAGCAATCAAAATGAACGACTGGTCAGATTCAATCCCGGCTCGTGAGACGCAGAATGACCCCGATAATCACGCCGAGAGCCAGGCTCAGCACCAAGAACCATCGTGCCTCTGGGAGGTATATGAGGAAAATAATGACCATGCCGACTGCGAATAAGAGTCCCGCAGGGCCCTTGACCGGAATCTTGTGCATTGTGATTCCAGGATGAATCTTTGCAGAAGGGATCCTCATTGGACTCACTCCGGCATAATTATACAACTAGCATGCGACTCGTGCTCTGCGCCTCGCAGCAATCGTGATGAAGGTACGCGAGGACTCGCTCAAAATATTCTAGGTGACTACCCGAGGCGGGGCTTACTTGACGGCGGGGAGGGTATCCCATAAACTAGTATCCTGCCCACTGAGGGACGGGGACACGACATGAAGACGCGCTGGTTTTTAGCCGGGCTGCTTGCAGCTCTTCTCGCTCCTTTTCCGGCTCGCGGCCAGGAATCCGTCCAGACTTTCCCCCTCAGCCAAGTTCGTCCAGGACTGAAAGGCGTAGGCCGGACGATTTTCGAAGGCAACAAAGTGGAGGAGTTCCAAGTTGAAGTTCTGGGCGTCCTCAAGAACGCGATCGGGCCGAAGCACGACGTAATTTTGGCGCGCCTCTCGGGAGGCCCGCTGGCGAAGACCGGCGTGATCCTCGGTATGAGCGGCAGCCCGGTTTACGTGGACGGCAAGCTGCTGGGCGCGGTGTCGCTGGCCTTTCCTCTTTCCACCGAACCCATCGCCGGCATCACGCCGATTCAGGAAATGCTAGACGTCGTGCCGGAATCAAAGACCGCGCCGGCGGGGGTGGCCCGAGGGGGCTTGGCATTCGGCATTGAGCGCGCCGAAACCGACCTGGTTGGGCGCGTGGTTCCAAGTGCCGGCGATGGCGTGTTGAACTTGGAGAAGCTCTTCCCCGCGGCAGAGCAGGAGAATGGCCTTGCGGCGATGCGGCTGCCGTTGCGCATGGGCGGGTTTCCCAGCGGCCTGATTCGCTCCGCGACGGCGCTTTTCGAGCGGCTTGGCTTCGAGCCCATGGCCGGGGCCGCGCTCGCTTCCGGCAGCCTGTCGAACGATGAAGGCGGGAAAGATTCCGAGAATGACCTGGTGCCCGGCTCGATGGTGAGCGTCTATTTAATGCGGGGCGATTTCAACATCAACGCCGATTGCACGGTGACGGCGCGCTCCGGCACGAACCTTTTCGCCTGCGGGCACCGGTTCCTGTTGGCGGGCCCTTTGGCGTATCCGTTCGGCGAGTCCCACGTGATCACGACGGTGCCCAACCTTTACGCTTCCTTCAAGCTTGACGCGCCCGGCCCGCCGCTCGGGAGCATCCGGCAAGACCGGTTTGGCGCCATCTACGGAGTGGTCGGCGAGAAGGCGCCCACGGTGCCCGTCAACATCCAGTTGGCCTCCACCCTGAACAAGCCGCAGAGCTACGAATTCGAGATGGTCCAGGATCCCTTCCTGACCCCGGTGCTGATGAACCTGGGTATGGTCTCAGCGCTCACCTCGACGGAGCGGATGGTGGGCCCCTCAACTTTCCAGATCCAGGGTGGGATTGAACTCTCAAGCGGCGGGCAAGTGGATGTGGACGACGTAGTTTCCGCAGACGCGAATGCGGGCGCGATGGCGGGCGGAGCGGTAGCGATCCCGCTGGCGTTTCTGCTCGGCAGCGGGTTCCCGGACTTGGCCATAAAAAGCATTCATCTTTCCGTGGTCGCGCTCAACCAGCGCCGCGTGGCGACGCTCGAGCAAGCTTGGTCGAGCAATTCGGAAGTCCGGCCCGGCGACCATATCGAAATCACCACTGTTCTGAGGACCCCCGGCGGCGAGAGCATAACCGACCGCATCCCACTCGATATCCCGTCCAACATTTCGGCCAAGACGCTTTCGGTGGTGGTGGGAAGCGGCGGGGCAATGAACGTTCTTCAGAACCGATTCACGCCGCTGACGACGGCTCCGCGAGATCTCGGCCAAATGGTGAAGGCGCTGAACCGCATGCGCCGAAACAACCGGGTTTACGCGCTGCTGATGGCGCCCGCTCGCTCGTTTGTCCTGCAAGGGGACGAATACCCCTCCCCTCCACCCTCGCTCGTGCAGACGTTCCTGGCGGACCCCGCCGCCGCCTCGGGAGTCATCTTCAGCGGCATGTCGGTGGTCGGAGACATGGAGACAAGACCTTCCACCTTCGCAATCACGGGACAACGAATCATCAGCCTCCGGGTGGCGGGGGCGGGAGAGTAGGCGGGGAGGCCGGCCGACTGGCCTGGGCGCTTCCCGGATTCTGAAAGGCACCCGATGAAACAACTCTTCAGGCTGCGATGCATGCTCCTTGGTCTCGGGGTATTGGCGGCGATTCCGCTGGCCGCCGTGGACACCTCGTTCTGGCAAGTGGGAACGTTCGACGAAGTCCTGAAAGGCCGGCTGAGCGGTGTCTCGCTCGACAAAGACGGCGCTTTGCGGCTGGCGCCCGAATCGCAGCCGGTTTTTAGCCCCGACGTCACCATGGCACTTTCGATGGCGGCGGACCGTGAAGGCCGCCTGTATATCGGGACAGGGCATCAGGGCAAGGTCTTCCGCACCGATTCGAGCCAGAAGGGCTCGCTGTTTTTCACCGCTTCGGAACCCGACATCTTTGCGCTGGCAGTGGGGCCCGATGGCGCGCTTTACGCCGGCAGCTCTCCGGAAGGCAAGATTTACCGCGTTACGCCGGACGGGAAGTCGTCGGTCTTTTTCGATCCCAAAGCGAAGTACCTCTGGGCGCTGGCATTCGACGCCGCCGGGCACCTCTACGCCGGTACCGGCGACCGCGGGCTGATCTATCGAATAGACCCTTCCGGCAAAGGCGAGGTTTTTTTCGACAGCCATCAAACCCATATCATGTGCCTGAGGTTCGATGCCCAGGGCAACTTGCTCGCGGGCAGCGATCCCGATGGGCTGGTTTACCGTATCACACCGGCAGGGAAACCTTACGTTCTCTATCAAGCGAATTTGCCGGAAATTCATGATCTGGCCGTGGACTCTCGAGGCCACATCTATGCAGCGGCACTCGGCGGGCCAGGGGGCAAGGGCGGCGCGCCGTTCCTCGGCCCCAACATGTCGCCAGGGCCGGCGGTTTCGGGCACGACCGTCACTGTTGTTGCAGGGACAGAAGAAGAAGCCTTAACAGCCCAGACCCGGCCGGGGGAAACGGGACCCGCCGGATTCGCCCGCAGCGCCCCCATGACCGTGGGCTTCACACCACCGGCGGCAAATCTTGGCAAGGGCTCGCTCATCGAAATTGCGCCCGACTACTCGGCTGAGACGGTTTGGACCTCGAACAACGAAGCGGTCTTCGGACTCGCCGTCAAAGGGGACCAGGTTTATTTTTCCACCGATACGGACGGCCGCGTCTTCGACCTGAAGCCCCGGCGCGACAGCCGCGAGTTGACACTCGTCTCGGAGACCGGCCAGGCGATGGCGACGCGGCTGCTTTTCACCGGCCCCGACCTTTTCGTCGCCACCAGCAATATCGCGCGCCTGATTCGACTGGGGTCGAACACGGTGAAAGAAGGCACCTACGAGTCTTCGGTCAAGGACACCAAAGCCATCTCGCGCTGGGGCACGCTGACGTGGCGCGGCGAAGTGCCGGACGGGACCGCGGTCGAGTTCTTTGCGCGCAGCGGAAATTCGGAGCGGCCCGATCTCACCTGGAGCGATTGGACAGGGCCGTATCGCGACCCGAACGGCAGCCCCATCAAGAACGATCCGGCGCGCTACATCCAGTGGAAGGCCGTTTTGCGGACCACAAATGGCACCAGCCCTTCGCTCGACGAAGTGACCGTGGCCTACCTCAACCAAAACCTCCCTCCGGAGATTCGGTCTTTCACGGTTTCGAGCGGCGCCGAGGCGGGGAATCCGGCGGGGCCCGTTTCACCCTCTTTTGGAGGCGGAGGGCCGCAGACAATGACGATGACTCCTGGGCCCAACTCTTTTGGCCCCCCGGCCCGCGCCAAAACCTCCGCGAGCGGCAACGCCACGACGTTTACATGGCAGGCGGAGGACTCGAACGGCGACCAGTTGGTCTACTCAATTTACGTCAAGGCTGCTGACGAGCGCGAATGGCACCTGCTGAAAGACCAAATACAGCAAACAAATTTTTCCCTTGAACCGCACCAATTGCCCGACGGGGAGTACGTGGCCAAGCTCGTTGCCTCCGACGAGGACTCGAACCCCGCCGAGACGGCGCGTAAGAGTGAATCCGTCAGCGGCACGTTCTGGGTGGATTCGACCCCTCCGCTGGTCACGGTCGCGCACCAGACGGTCAGCGGGAAGAGTGTGGAAGTCCAGTTCCTGGTGGACGATAAGACTTCTCCCTTGCAGAGCGCTGAAGTCTCGACGGACGGCAAGGACTGGAAGGACATAGTATCCGACGACGGAGTCGTGGATTCGCGCCAGGAACGATTTTCGGTGCGGGTTGGTGGGCTTGGTCCCGGCGAGCACATTATTATGCTTCGGGCCTACGACGCCGTAGGGAACGCGGGGGTCGGAAAAGCAGTTTTCCATACTCCCGCCACGCCGTAGGGCCTCCCGGCCGGACGGTTAGCCCCTTCCTGGGCTGACGCCCCAGAGCCCGATGCAACTCCCAGCGGAGGCACCGCATCCCACCGTGTGGAATCGGGTGCGGCCCATAGTGGAGACGTTTGAGTCCACCAATAGATGGGGCGCCTAAGGCCGCCTCCGAATCCCAACTGATTGGACAGGCGCAACGAGGCGACGAGGCGGCGTTTGCCGCGCTCTTCGGGGCTTACAAGCGGCGCGTCTATTCCCTCTGCTTGCGCATGACCGGAAATACGGCCGAAGCCGAGGACCTGAGCCAGGAGGCGTTCCTACAACTGTTTCGGAAGATTGCGACCTTTCGCGGCGAGTCGGCGTTTTCCACCTGGCTTCACCGCTTGGTCGTCAACGTGGTGCTGATGCACCTCCGGAAGAAGGAGCTTCCGCAGGTCTCGCTTGATGAATTTGACCAGGGCCAGGAGGAACCGGTCAAGAGGGATTATGGCGACGACGATCGCCGCTTGATTGGCTCCGTGGACCGCCTTAGCTTGCTCAAGGCTATCGGAGACCTTCCGCCGGGTTACCGCGCAATTTTCGTATTGCACGACGTGGAAGGGTATGAGCATAACGAAATCGCTCAGATTATGAACTGTTCGGTAGGCAACTCCAAATCGCAACTCCACAAGGCGCGGATGAAGTTGCGCGAAGGGCTGAGAAAGGGTGGGAAAGGAATTCCCACCCGGACGCCCCGCCCCGCCCCGGACGAGGACAGGTAAAAAGGCTATGGCCAGTTCGAGCAACGACAAACCGGAACTCTCGCGAAGCGCCTGCCGGGCGTTTGATCTCGAACTCTCCGCGTTCCTCGAAGGCGAGCGGCGGCTGGAGGTCGAGCGCCACGCCCAGGACTGCGAATTTTGCTCCGTCGTCCTCGCCGACCTCGAAGCGATCCGCGAAGCAAGCGGGGCACTCCCCTTGGAGGATCCCCCCGCGCGCATGTGGTTGAACCTCCGAGCCACACTGGCCGCCGAGGGGCTCGTGAAGGAGCCGGTGGCTTGGTTCGAGCGTTTCCCCGGCTTCGCCTGGTTCGAGTGGGCCGCGCCGGTTGGCGCACTGGCTCTTCTGGCGATTACTGCTGGACTTCTCGTGAGGACGCCTGGGCGCCTCGAAAACTTGGCTCCCGCCGACACCACGGTCGCCCTTCTGGCGCCGGTTGAGTTTGACGTTTCACCCGAGCTGGCGAAAACCGTCACCGGGTTGGAGGAAAATTATGCGGCGCGGGAAGCCAAGCTCGACCCTGCCATCAAGGCGACTTACCGGAAGAGTCTGGACTCCCTAAACGACTCGATCAAAGAGTGCCGCGCGACGGTCGAGGCGAAGCCGTCCGATACATTGGCCCAAGAATATCTTATGGCTGCATACGCTGAAAAGGCCGAAGTTCTGCAATCGGCTCTTGAAGATGTGCGTTAGGGTGTGCGAAAGGACGAAATGAGGGCTCCGGGTTCCTATTTGAAAGCCACCAATTGCCACTTGCTCAAGAAACCTTGGTACCGAATCCTTCTGGTATTTCTCCCCATCAGTTTGCTCGCCGCAACCGATCCGGTCCAGACGGCAAAGGTGTTTGAGTTCCAGACCAGTTCCGCTCCCACTATCACGATTTCGAACCTCAGCGGCCAAGTCACGGTGCGGAGCTGGGACAAAGACAGCGTGCGAGCCGCTTGCACGCCCTCCTCGCCCCACGTGGAAGTGGATGCCGAGCCGATGCCCGCGAGCGGGCGAGCCGACAGGGTCCAATTCTTGACCCATATTCTTGATCCCTCCGTGACGGGCGAGGCGGCCAAAGCCGATTACATGCTTAGTGTCCCCGTGGGGGCGAGCCTGGAGATTCGAAATCGGCAGGGCCATGTCCAGGTGGAAGGGCTGACGGGGGAAACGTGGGTGCAGTCCGTGGGGGGGAGCATCACGGTTGTTGACCCCTCCGGCCATTTGGACGTTCACTCCATCGGAGGGGATGTTGAAATTGACCGGCCCGCCGGCCACGTGGAAGCTTCCTCCATCAACGGCAGCCTGAAATTCGTCGACCCCACCAGCACCAAAATCCGCGGCACGACGACCTCGGGCCGCATTATCTACGAAGGCGACTTCGCGCCCGGTGGCGAATACGTTTTGTCTGCATACAGCGGGGATTTGGACATTCTCTGTCCAGCGTCCGCCTCTTTTGAGATCCATGCCCAAAGCGTGAAGGGCCGGCTGGACAACGGCGTGGATGTTATTCGCAACCAGCACGATGCCACCCCGCGCGGCGCCACCAGCCTGTTTGGGACCCATAACACCGGCAAAGCCCGACTCGATTTGCGGTCCTACAGCGGGACCATCCGTCTTCGGACCATGCGCTGAAACCCTTCTCCCCTCGAATTGCCGGTCGGAAAAATCCCTACGATGTCTTATAATGTCCGGGAACGGGCCGTGGGGCCCGGTCCGGCCGCGAATGAGCCGTCAACGGACCCAATTGATTTACCTCGTGGGATTCATGGGCAGCGGGAAGACCACGACCGGCCGGCGGCTGGCCGACGAGCTCCACTGGCCATTCGTGGACCTCGACCAAACCATCGAAGCCGGACAGGGTCTCAGCATCCGCCAAATCTTCGAGCAACTCGGAGAACCGCTTTTCCGCGACCTGGAACACGCTGCCCTGACCGAAGCCTCAAAGAGCGAGCCCGGGGTCATCGCGCTCGGCGGCGGAACGTTTGTGCAGCCGGCAAATATGGACTTCATCCGCGAGCGCGGCGGGACTACCGTATGGTTGGATTGTCCGTTCGAAGAACTGCTTCGGCGCTCGGAAGGGATCGAGACACGGCCGCTGTTCCGTGACGCGGCGAGCTTTCGCCAGCTCCTCGAGCAACGGATTCCCTTCTACCGCCTTGCCCACTTCCGCGTTTCCTCCGGAAGCCAGGCTCCCCAACAAGTTGTGGAACAAATTCTGCGGTTGGACCTTTTCTGACCGGAAAGGATGCAGAGCGGCCTTGAAACGAATTCTCTGTAAGGCCCTGGCAGTGGCGATTCTTGCCGCGGTCGTTCCTTCCACCCCTTACCCCCAGTCGCCGCCGCCTTCGGCCTTCAACGACCAAGGGACATTTATCATCTCTCAGGCTGGTCGCCCCATGGGGACAGAGAAGTTTTCGATTCGCTCTTCCTCGAACCAAATCCTGGCCCAGGGCGAAGTCACCCTGCTTTATGAAGACAGCGGCCGGGCCGTGAATATCCACACTTTTCCAAAGCTCGTCTTGAGCTCCAAGCTCGAGCCGATTTCATATGCCTGGGACGAGAAGAGTCCCGACATTTACCATTTGGAGGTGGACTTTCGCAGTTCGCCAGCCCGAAGCGTGCTTAAGAAATCGAACGGGAAGGAGGATGTCCGGGTCTTCCGGTTGGGGCCGGACCTCGTCATCCTCGACAACAATATCTTCCACCAGTATGAGCTGCTCGTAAGGCGCTACCTTGCGTCCCCCGGCGGCATTCAAGCCTTCAACGGATTCATCCCGCAGGAAGCCCTCCCGGGAGGACTAGCAGTCGCGGACGCGGGGACAGCAGAAACGAAAGGTCGGGGGAAAAAGAAGAATCTGAGACACTTGATCGTCACCACCAACACACTGCGTGTGGATTTGTGGGTGGATAACCTCGGCCGGCTCGATCGCCTGCTCTCCCCGTCCGCCGAGCTCGAAGTGGTGCGGAAGGAATAGAGGATGGGCCAACCGCAGAAATAGGGCCGCAGATCCGATTACACGGTCTCTTCCAAGTGCAATCCGTAGAGGGCTGACTTGCCACCTTCGTATTCGCGCCGCCAAACTACGCGCGCCTCGACTTCCTCAATAACCTCGCCACTCTCCGAATAGCCCACGCCCACATGGACCCGCTCGCCCACGTGGAGATTTTGTGTTGAACTGAAACACACTCCGGTCTTTGAGAGGTTTTCGGTTCTCGCTACCTCTTCGCGCCCGTCCTGGAGGCGAATCTTCACCGGCAGCTTGAGGGCCACGCGTTTGGCGCGCCGCCGCTCCGCCCCGCTCTCCCCTCGAAACTCACCAGCCGAGACCTGGCCGGTCGTCTCTTCTTCGGCTTCGACAAATCCGAAGCTCCACGCGGTGTTAGCGCCGCATCGCGGGCAGTGGCGCTCCAATCGCATAGTGGAGGCTAGCTGGCGGTATTCATCGAGAGTCAATTGGGCGAATTCGCGGGAGCGGCACGCGGAACACTCGAGCAACGCGTCTACGGAGTCCGGCACGGTGGGCGTGGGCGTCGGTTCTATGATTTTTTCGGGGAACGAAATCCCCCAGAAATTCAGGTCCGGCTCCAGACACTCGACCCCCCACTCGGGCCCCGTCCCGAGCGCCTTCGCCTCGCGCGCCACTACCCGAAACGGGCACGTCATCGAATTCTGGTGGTTGGTCACCGAGACCGTGTCCTCCGGCCGGACGGCGGCTTTCAATCTGATCCGCGCGCCGTGCCGGTTGATGACCACGGTGGCCGTCTGTTCGCTGAAGAGTTTTCCATCGCCCTCCCTGCCTTTAACTTCGATGGGGATGCGGATGAACACCCGTTCGCTGCGCCGAAGTTTTTCCGGGTGCTCGGCAGGGAGTGGGTTCGCCTTGGAAGCCCCTCCGCTCATGCCGTCTTCATCGGCCGGTTTGGGGTTTCGGTTGAGGTCGTTCGCCTCCACAGCAATCAACCACGCGGCGCCAGGGGGAAAGCACCCCACGGCGACTCGGCCAATTACCTGTTGACAATCGCTCCCTTTCCAACCTAAGATAACCGTCGGATATGGTTACGAGCCTCTCTCAAGCTGGCCTGATGTGTTGTTGTCGGACGCGGCCGGCGTGTGTGGGAGGCGTGAGCTTGTAGTGGTTTAATTCAGGTCTCATCCAAAACCCACCGTCGGCAGCAAGCTGGCGGTGGGTTTTTTATTTTTGGAGCTAGGACATGAAAGCATCGAACGCGTTTTGGGCCGAACAATTGGCCGGGCAAATTCCCGAAGGCTTGGCCCGCGAAATCGAGATTTTTGAAACAGAACTCAGGCTGCGCAGACAAGGTAAAATCGAGGAGCGCGTGTTTGCCGAAACGCGCCTGCGCCGGGGCGCTTACGGACAGCGTTATGACAGCGGTCAGAGACATGACGGGAAGAAAGTCCAGAAACTCCTTTATCCCTCAGGATCCCTAACCAAAGGACCAAACACGCTGTGGGACGCGCCGGGCATGCAGCGCATCAAGATCCCCGGCGGCGGGCTGAACGCCCGGCAGCTTGAAACTCTGGCGGAGCTGGCCGAGGAATATTCGGACGGGATCGCCCATGTCACCACCCGGCAGGACGTGCAACTCCATTACGTGCATATTGACGACACACCTTCGCTGATGCGGCGCTTGGCCGCCGCCGAAATTACCACGCGCGAGGCTTGTGGTAATTCGGTTCGCAACGTCACCGCTTGTCCTTTTGCGGGGGTCTGTCAGGACGAAACCTTCGACGTGACCCCTTACTCTCGGGCCTTGTCCAAGTTCCTGCTGGGCCATCCCGATTGCCAGAACTTCGGCAGAAAATTCAAGCCGTCGTTTAGCGGCTGCTCCGAGCACGCATGCGGCCTGGCGAACATGCACGATTTGGGATTGGTGGCAGTCGAGCGCACCGTGGACGGCGTAAAAAAGCGAGGCTTTCAAATGTACGTGGGCGGGGGTCTCGGAACCGTCCCCTACCAGGCGAAGTTGTTTGATTCCTTCGTTCCAGTTGAGGAACTGCTGCCCCTGGCGCAGGCCATCGCACGTGTCTTCGCGCAGTACGGCGAGAAGAAGAATCGCAACCGCGCGCGGATCAAATTCTTGGTGAACGATCTAGGAATCGAAAAGTTCCGGGAACTGGTTCTGGAGGAGCGTAAGAACCTTCCGCCCGACCCGCGTTGGACCGAGTATGTTCAGACCGCCGAGGGATTTCGCGAGGAACCCCTTAGTGCGGGTGGCACAATTCCGGCCGGCGACTCGGAAGATTTTCGGCAATGGATTCGGACCAATATCCGGCCCCAGCGGCAGGAGGGCTACGCGACCGTAACCGTGGCTCTGCCCCTGGGCGATATTACGGCCCAACAACTTCGCGACCTCGCCGATATCGTCCGCAAGTATACGAATGAAACCGTGCGAACCGCGGTGGAGCAGAATTTCGTTATCCGGTGGGTGAGTTGCGCCGACCTTTCCGAAATTTACCGAGACTTGAAGGCGGCGGGACTTAGCACGGCCGGCGCCGGCACCATCGTTGACGTCACCACCTGCCCCGGCACGGATACCTGCAAACTGGGAATCTCTTCTTCGCGCGGGCTCGCCGCGGAATTGCGCAAGCGGCTCGCCGAACAAAGCTTCAACTTGGATGCGGCGGTTGAGAACCTGCACATCAAAGTGAGCGGCTGCTTTAACAGTTGCGGGCAACACCACGTGGCGGACTTGGGCTTTTATGGCGTCAGCCGGAAAATGGCGGGTTACGCGGTTCCCCACTTCCAGGTTGTGCTGGGCGGCGAATGGGAGCACAACGCGGGCTCCTATGGACTGCCCATGATGGCGATTCCGTCCAAAAACATTCCGGAAGTTGTGACGCGGCTCACTAACCGCTACTTGGCCGCCCGCAAAAAAGGCGAGAGCTTCCGGGATTTTATCAAGCGAATTGGCAAAGCGGAGGTCAAAAACCTTCTCGAAGACTTGACGCGACCACCGGCGGAGCAGAGCGACCGCGGGTTCTTCAGGGACTGGAACGATCCGCGGGAATACAGTTTGGGGGATATGGGAGTCGGCGAGTGCGCCGGGGAAGTTGTTTCCTCGGTGGATTTCGGCCTGGCGGCCGCCGAGCGGCAGGTCTTTGAAGCCCAGTTGGCTTTGGAAGCCGGAGACTATCACCGGGCATGGCAAATGGGTTATCAGTCCATGCTCCAGGCCGCGAAATCCCTGGTCGCGGCGGAATTGCCGGGCATTTCTGACGACCCGGAGCAGATTGTCCAAGAATTCCGAACACGATTTTACGAAACGCAGAAATTCTTCGATCCCTTCGCGGGGGGCAAGTTCGCGCATTACCTCTTCGCGGCGCATCGCAATGTTGAGGCGCCCCGCCATCCGGAAAAAGCGCGCTTTCTTATCGAAGAAGCGCAGCTCTTTATCGAGGCGTCGCACAGTTGCTACTACCGAATGGGAACGCCAGTCACCGTTTGATGGAGAATTAGAATTGGACATCCAGCACGTGAACGTAAAGCTCATGGTTCAAAACCCCGAGGATGCGGACCTGGAGCCGCTCATCCCTGTTTTTCACCGGTGGATTCAGGATCAGGAGTGCGAGGAGCTTCTGCTGGATGTAGCTGATTACCGCCACGTGCCCGCTGGTCCGGGCGTGGTCCTGATCGGGCACGAAGCAAATTATAGC
>Ga0066710_100004763_pt1 | contig 12121 bp, 9 predicted proteins | sample GraSoiAngelo_159_FD_79666 | JGI IMG/M metagenome (GOLD analysis project Ga0066710, IMG submission 79666) | Grasslands soil microbial communities from the Angelo Coastal Reserve, California, USA - 14_1009_16_40cm | ecosystem: Environmental > Terrestrial > Soil > Grasslands | place: USA...
AGGCCCATGCGCGCCATGACGTCGGCGAAGTTCAGCCCGGCCGCCTTGACGTCGACGACGACCTGCCCGGGCCCCGGGACCGGATCGGGGCGCTCCTCGACGCGCAGCACCGAGGTGTCACCGTGGTCCGTGATGACGACCGCGCGCACGGCTACGACACCAGCTCGGGGTGGGCCTGCTCGGGGCGCCGGCGCCAGAACGGCGTCCGCAGCAGGGCGCGGGTGACGAGCATCGCGATCACGCCGGCCACGAGCGAGCCGACGCCGATCCAGACCGGGGTCCCGATGCCCCACAGGCTCGTCGTGACGTTCTCCGGTTTGGAGTAGTCGACGAGCGCCTTGCCGAACAGCGCGAAGAGCATCACGCCACCGGCCAGCGGCGCGACGACGGCGAGCGTCGCCGCGCGCCACCCGCGCCGCAGCGCGCGCCGGTAGTACCAGGCGCAGGCGATCCCGGTGATGCCGTAGTAGAAGGCGATCAGGAAGCCGAGGGCGACGATCGAGTCGGCCAGCACGTTCTGCGAGACGATCGTCAGCGCGACGTAGAAGGCGATCGAGGCGACGCCCATCGCGAGCGTCGAGACGTCGGGCGTCTTGAAGCGCGGATGGATGCGGCCGAGGATGCGCGGCAGCGCCCCGTGGCGCGCCATCGAGAGCGTCGTGCGCGCGGTGGGCAGGATTGTCGTCTGGGTCGACGCGGCGGCAGACGTGAGGACGGCGAGGATGAGCGCCTTGTCGAGCGGCGACGGGAAGACGCGCCCGCCGAGGAAGCTGAGCACGTCGTCGGAGTGGTCGATCAGCGCCTTCGGCCCGGCATACACCTGCGCGGCGAGCGACACGACGACGTAGATGCCGAGCAGGACGAGCGTGCTGACGACGGCCGCCTTGCCGGGGCCGTGGTGGCGGTCGCGCGACTCCTCGTTGACGGCGACGCCCGAGTCCCACCCCCAGTAGATGAACACCGCGAGCAGGACCCCGTCGAAGAACCCGCTCGAGCTGGCGGTGGCGAACGGTGAGAACCACGACAGCGAGGGGCTGACCGAGCCCGCCGGGCCGGTGACCGCGGCCTTGATGAGCGCCCACACCGCGAAGATCGCGAGGATCACGACTTCGGCGCTGAGCAGCCAGCGCTGCGTGCGCGCGTTGAGCTCGATGCCGATGTAGCAGATCGCGGTCATGATCACGATCCAGACGACGCCGACCGCGGTGACCGCTGCCGTGCTCGCCGCCGCGCTGTCCCAGCCGACCAGCAGGAACGTGTACAGGCCGGCGATCGCGGCGAGGTTGGCCATGACGACCACGTCGGCGACGACGATCGCCCACCCGCCGACCCACCCCGCGCTGGGCCCGAACGCGCGCGTGACCCACGAGAAGGTGGTGCCGGCGTCCGGATCGGCGCGGTTGAAGTAGCGGTACGCGAAGGCGACGAGCAGCATCGGCACGAAGGCGGCGATGAACACGGCGGGCGCCTGCAGGCCCGCGACAGCCACCACGAGGCCCAGCGTCGCGGCGAGCGAGTAGCCCGGCGCGACCGACGCCACGGCGATGACGAGGTTGGAGACGTAGCCGATCGCGTCGCGCTTGAGGCCCTTGTCGGGGATGGCGGCGCGGGCGGCCGGCGAGAGACCAGAGGCGGTGGCAGCCATGGTGCTTGCGACACTACGTGACCGATGCCCCCGCTGCCCACCGGATTGAGTACCGCCGACGCACAGGACGACTTCCTGCGCGCCCGCCGCCGCCAGGCGGTCTCGCGCCTCGCCCGCTTCCTCAGCCGCGAGCGCGGCGACATCGACGTGATCCTCCCCTTCGACGAGGTCGTCGCCGCGCTCGGCCGCGTCGGCGAGCGCGACCTCGGGCTGCGCGCGATCCCCCTCGACTCGATCCTCGGCACGGTCGACCGCCGCAGCGGCTTCGACCGCGAGTTCCGCCCCACCACGTCGCGAGTGCGCACGCGCTGGGAGCGGATCGCCGCCGCCGTGCGGCGCGGCGACCCGCTGCCCCCCATCTCGGTCTACCGCATCGGCGAGGTCCACTTCGTCCGCGACGGCCACCACCGCGTCTCGGTGGCCCGCGCGCTGGGCCGCCACGACATCGTCGCCTTCGTCACCGAGGTCGTCACCCGCGTGGGCGCCGACCGCGCGCTGCGCCTGTCCGACCTGCCCGCCAAGGACTACGAGCGGCTGTTCTCCGAGCGCGTCCCGCTCCCCGCCGCGGCCCGCGAGCGGATGCGGCTGACCGACCCCTACGACTACGCGCGCCTGGCCGAGGGCGTCGAGGCGTGGGGCTTTCGCCACATGATGGACCGCGCCGAGCTGCTGGACCGCCGCGAGGTCGCGCGCGCGTGGTACGAGCGCGAGTACAAGCCGGTCGTCGCGATGCTCCGCGAGGCCGAGATGCTCGGCGACGGCACCGAGGCCGACGCCTACATGCGCCTGTCGAACGAGCGCTACCGCCTGCTGCGCACGCACGAGTGGAGCGAGGAGATCCTCGCCCAGCTGCGCGCGGCGGAGCGGAGCTGAGGGCTCAGGTCTCCAGCGGCCAGCCGCTGCGCGTCCACAGCGGCATCCCGCCCTCGACGATGTGCAGCACGCGCTCGAAGCCGTGGCGCTGCAGGAGGCTGGCGCCGACCGCGGCCCGCTGCCCGGAGGAGCACAGCACGGCGACCGGGCGCCCGCGGTCGAGCACGGCCGGCGGCTCGCGCAGGTCGTGGTAGGCGATGTGCACCGCGCCGGGGATGTGGCCGGCGGCGAACTCGGTCGCCTCGCGCACGTCGAGCACCTGCACGCCGTCGCCCGCCGCCCAGCGCGCGTGCAGCTCGGGCACGGTGACGCGCTCGGTCCGCTGCACCGGCCGGCGCTCCTCGCGCCAGCTGGTCATGCCCCCGTGCAGCGCCCCGGCGATCCGCGTCACGCCGACCGCGGCGGCCAGGTGCGCGGCGCGGCGCGCGTCGTCGTCGTCGCGCCCGACGAGCACGACCCTCTGGTCGGCGTCGACCAGCCAAGCGAGCTTGGACCCGAACCCGGCGCGCAGGGCGGTGATGGCCACCGCGCCGGGGATGTGCGCCTCGTCGAACTGCAGCTCGGTGCGCACGTCGACGACGAGCGCGCCGGCCGCGCCGTGGCGGTCGACCTGGTGCGGCGTGAGCGGGTGGACGTCGGGCTCGTCGACCACCTCGGTGCCGCGGTTGATGTCGACGATCCGCCGGAAGTTCGGAGGCTGGGGCCCGAGCGTCGCCAGCGCGCGCTCGACGAAGCGCGCCTCGTCGCGCTCGCGCAGCAGGTCGTTGTGGTCGCGCTCGAAGCCGATCGTCGACGACACCTTGAGGTCCATCCCCGGCCCGCCGCAGAGCGAGCCCCCCAGATGGCCAGGCCAGACCTCGGTCTCCGGGGCCAGCGCCAGCAGGCGCTCGTGCAGCGAGCGGAACATCCCGCGCGCGCCCTCGACGCGGTCGACGGCGAGGTCCGGCCGCGCGACGTCGCCGACGAAGAGCGTGTCCCCGGTCAGCACCGCCCACGGCTCCGGCCCGCGGGCGGCGTCGACGAGCGCGAACGCGGTGTGCTCAGGGCGGTGCCCGGGCGTGTGCAGCGCGCGCACCCGCACGCAGCCCAGCTCGAGCTCCCAGCCGTCGTCGAACGGCTCGTGCGGGTACTCGGCGCCCGCCTCCCGATGGACGTGGATCGTCGCCCCGGTCGCCTCGGCGAGCAGCGCGTGGCCGGACACGTGGTCGGCGTGGGTGTGCGTCTCGAGGACGTGCTCGATGCGCACGCCGGTGTAGCGGGCCAGGCGCAGGTACTCGTCGATGTCCAGTCGCGGGTCGACGACCGCGGCGACGCCGGCGTCCTCGTCGCCGATCAGGTACGAGGCGCAGCCCAGGTCGTCGTGCGTGACCTGCCGGAACAGCACATTGCCGACTCTAAGCGGTAGCGGCGGCTCGCTCGGTCAGCGACTCGCCGGTGCGCGGGTCGAAGAGGTGCACCTTGCTGACGTCCATCCACAGCCGCGCGGTGGCGTCTGCCTGGATGTCGCTGGCCGGCTCCAGACGCGCGATCGCCTGGTTGCCGTCGCCGGTGCTCGGCAGGTCCGCCGCGCCGGCGTCGGCCGCCAGCTCGGCCAGCTCCTGGGTCTCGACGTGCTCGCCGCGGTACTCGAAGTAGGCGAACAGGTCCGAGCCCAGCGACTCGACCAGCGTGATCTTCGTGTCGAAGGTGTGGCCCGGCTTGTCGCCGATCAGGCTGGCGTCCTCGAAGTCCTCGGGACGCACGCCGAGCAGCACGTCGCCGCTCGCCGAGCCGCGCTTCTGCGCGGGCAGCGAGAACTCGCCCAGCGGGAAGCGCACGCGGTCGCCGTCGACGCTCGCCTGGAAGAAGTTCATCGCCGGCGAGCCGATGAAGCCCGCGACGAACAGGTTGACCGGGTGCTCGTACAGCGACTTCGGGGTGTCGACCTGCTGCAGGATGCCGGCGCGCATCACGGCGACGCGGTCGCCGAGGGTCATCGCCTCGACCTGGTCGTGCGTCACGTAGACCGTCGTGGTGCCCAGCTGGTGCTGCAGGCGCGAGACCTCTGCGCGCATCTGCACGCGCAGCTTGGCGTCCAGGTTCGACAGCGGCTCGTCCATGAGGAAGGCCTTCGGGTCGCGCACGATCGCGCGGCCCATCGCCACGCGCTGGCGCTGGCCGCCCGAGAGGTTGGCCGGCTTGCGGTCGAGGTGCTGCTCGAGGTCGAGCACGCGTGCCGCCTCGGAGACCTTGCGGTCGATCTCGGCGCGGTCGACGCCCGCGAGCTTGAGCGCGAAGCCCATGTTCTCGCGCACGGTCATGTGCGGGTAAAGCGCGTAGTTCTGGAAGACCATCGCGATGTCGCGATCCTTGGGCGCGCGCTCGTTGACGACCTCGCCGCCGATCTTCAGATCGCCCTCGGTGATGTCCTCGAGCCCGGCGATCATCCGCAACGCGGTCGACTTCCCGCAGCCCGACGGGCCGACGAGGATCATGAACTCCCCGTCCTTGATCCCGAGGTCCATGTGCTTGACCGCCTCGAAGCCGTCGGGATAGCGCTTGGTGATGTCATTGAGTTCGATCTCAGCCATGGGAGTGGGGCTCCTTACCCCTTGACGGCGCCGGCGGTGAGGCCCGCCACGATCCGCCTCTGGAAGAGCAGGACCATGATGACGATAGGCACGGTGACGACCATCGAGGCCGCCGCGATCGACCCCGTGGGTTGCTGGAACTGCGACGCGCCGGGGAACTGCGAGATCGCGGCTGGCACCGTCTGCGCGTGCGGCGTCGAGGTCAGCGAGACCGCGAAGACGAAGTCGTTCCAGGCGAAGATGAAGACCAGGATCGCCGTCGTGAAGACGCCCGGCGCGGCCAGCGGGGCGATGACCTTGGTGAAGGCCTGGAACGGCGTGGCGCCGTCGACGGCGGCCGCCTGTTCGAGATCCCAGGGGATCTCTCTGAAGAACGCCGACAGCGTGTAGATCGCCAGCGGCAGCGTGAACGTCATGTACGGGATGATCAGCCCGAGCCACGTGTCGAACAGCCCGAGGTTGCGCCACATGTTGTAGAGCGGGCCGACGATCGAGATCGGCGGGAACATGGCGATGGCCAGCGCCGCCGTGAGGATCGCCGTCTTGCCCGGGAAGTCCAGCCGCGCGATCGCGTAGGCCGCCGCCGAGGCAAGGATCACCGCGATGAACGTGGCGATGAGCGCGATGAAGATCGAGTTGCGCAGCGCGTCCGTGAACACGCTCTGCTGGAAGATGCCCTTGTAGTTCTCCCACGAGAACTTCGCCGGCCACAGGCGCCCGTCGCCGAGCGTGGTCGGGTCCTTGAGCGAGAGCATCAGGATCCAGAACACGGGGAACATCGCGGCGACGAACACCACGAAGTTCGCGGAGCCCCAGCCGAAGTAGCGCCGTGTCATCTCTCACTCCCCCCGCTGCTGGGACAGCGACGTGCCGAAGCCCTTGACGAACAGGAAGGCGATCAGCGCGACGCACAGGAAGATCAGCACCGAGATCGCGGAGCCCACGCCGAGGTTGAGCCGGTTGAGCAGCTCGTTGTAGCCGAGCACCGAGACGCTCTCGATGTTCGGGTTGTTGCCGTTGGAGATGATGAAGACCGAGTCGAAGATCCGGAACGCGTCGAGCGTGCGGAACAGCAGCGCGACGAGGATCGCCGGCTTAATCAGCGGCACCGTGATGCGCCAGAAGCGCTGCCATGCGGTGGCGCCGTCGACCTTCGCCGCCTCGAGCAACTCCTCGGGCACGAGCGTCAGGCCGGCGAGCAGCAGCAGCGCCATGAACGGCGTCGTCTTCCAGACCTCGGTGAGGATCACGACGACGTAGTTCCAGAAGCCCTCGGTGGTCGCCGTCGGGTCGAAGCCAAAGCCCAGGACCTTGGGGACGAAGCCGCCCTCCGCGCTGGACCACGCGAAGCGCCAGGCGAACGCGGCGACCACCGTGACGATCCCGTACGGGATCAGCGCCGAGGTGCGGATGAGCCCGCGCCCGAAGATCGCGCGGTGCATGACCAGCGCGAGCAGCATGCCGAGCACGAGCTCGAGCGCCACCGAGACGACCGTGATCAGCGCGGTGTGGCCGAGGTCAAGCCACCACAGCTTGGCCGAGAGGACCGTGATGTAGTTGGTCAGGCCGACCCAGGTGCGCTCGCTCGGGAAGCGCAGGTCGGCGCGCAGCAGCGAGAGGTAGATCGCGTAGGCGATCGGATACGCCGTGACCGCGATCATGACGATCGCGGCCGGCGCGCAGAGCGTCCAGGCGAGCTTGCGCTCGGCGCGCGCGCGCTCGGTCAGGACCTTGCGCTCGCGGCGCGCGGGGGCCTCGACGGCGACGTCACTCACCGGTCAACGCCTCCCCGCGCGAACGCAGTTCGCGCAAGGCAAGTGCGAAGCGCTTGCCCACTCATATGAGTCCCTTGGAGTCGAGAGCGTCCTGCAGCTTGGTCTTCAGGTCATTGGCGAAGCCCTTGACCGTGATGCTCGTCGGCGGCGAGACCGTCTTGGCGATGGCCAGCGAGACGTCGGCGTAGGCGGGCGTCTGCGGCCGCACGGCGCCCTTGTCGACCGACGCGCGGATGAGGTCGGCGAAGGGGTAGTCCTTCTTGAACTTCGGGTCGTCGTAGATCTTGGCCAGCGTCGGCGGCAGGCCGCCCTTCGCCGCGGCCTCGCGCTGGTTGGCCTCGTTGCGCAGGCACGCGGCGGCGGCGAACGCCTCGTTCGGGTGCTTGGTGTACGAGCCGACGCCCCAGTTGATCCCGCCGATCGGCGCCCTGCCGGGCTTGCCGGCCTCGACGCCCGGATACGGCTTCCAGCCGATCTCCTTGAAGACCTTCGGGTTGCCCTCCTTGGCGCTCGGATAGATGAACGGGTAGTTGAGCTCGAAGGCGGCGTTGCCCTGCTCGAAGGCGAGCCGCGCCTGGTCTTCCTTGATGACGCTCAGCGACGGGTCGGCGGCCTTGGACGTCGCGAGGTCGTGCATGATCTTGGCGGCCGTGTCCCAGGCCGGGCTGGGCGTCACGCGATTGTTGGCGATGATCGTTCCGCCGGCCGACTGCACGAGGGAGTTGAACCAGACGACGACGCCCTCGTACTGCGCGCCCTGGATCTCGATCCGCCCCGCCTTGGGCAGGGAGCTCGCCTGCTTGATCAGGCCCTCCCAGGTGTCGGCGGGGTTCTTGACCAGGTCCTTGCGGTACCACAGCAGCTGCGTGTTGGTGTTGGCCGGCGCGGCGTAGACGCGGCCCTTGTAGGTCGCCGTCGCGAGCGGGCCCTTCAGGGTGCCGGCGCGCAGCTGGCGCGCGAAGCGCTCGGGCCACGCCTTGATCCACTTGGCCTCGGCGAACTCCGCCGTCCAGATGACGTCCATGCCCATGATGTCGATGCTCGAGTCCTGGGCCGCGAGGCGGCGGACGAGCGACTGGCGCTGCTGGTCGGCGTTGTTGGAGAGCTTGTTGTAGACGATCCGGTAGCGCCCGCCCGAGGAGTCGGTGCAGCGCTTGGCGGCGTCGGTGAACGAGCCCGACGGCTCGTTGAAGACCCAGAGGTTCAGGGTGGCGGGGCCGGCCCCCCCTCCGCCTCCGCCACATCCTGCGGCGACGAGGGCACCCAGGGCTAGCACTGCGGCGATACCCGACCCTCTGCGCATCCCCGATCCGGCCGTACCCCACGACCGCCCTCGTCAAAACGCACTCGACGCGCAGGCGAAAGCGTCAGATGCCGTGCGCCTGGAGCCATAACTCCAGCACGCCCAGCTGCCACAGCTGACTGGCGCCCGAGGGGGTGCGGTGCTCGTTGGGCGCGGCGAGCAGCCGGTCGACCAGCCCGGGCGCGAACAGCTCGCGCTCGCGCGCCGCGGGCGCGGCGAGCGCGTCGCGCACGACGTCGAGGTAGGCGCCCTCGAGCTCGACGAGCGCGGGCACCGGGAAGTAGCCCTTGGGGCGGTCGACGACCACGTCGGGGACCCGGCCGCGGGCGGCCTCCTTGAGCACGCCCTTCCCGCCGTGCGCGAGCTTGAGCTCGGGCGGGCAGGCGGCGGCGAGCTCGACGAGGTCGTGGTCGAGGAACGGCGTGCGCGCCTCGAGCCCGTGCGCCATCGTCATGTTGTCGACGCGCTTGACCGGGTCGTCGACGAGCATCACCTGCTGGTCGAGGCGCAACGCGCGGTCCAGCGCGGTGCTCGCTCCCGAGCGCGCGAAGTCGGCGGCGACGAAGTCGCGGCTGACCGGATCTTCGAGGCGCAGCGCCGGCGCCAGCGTGGCGAGCACCTCGGCGTGGCGGCGGTCGAAGAACGCGCGCTCGTAGGCGTCGAGGGCGTCGCCGTTGCGGCACTCGAGCAGCGGCGGGTACCAGTGATAGCCGCCGAAGACCTCGTCGGCGCCCTGGCCGGACTGGACGACCTTGACGTGGCGGCTGACCTCCTCGGCCAGCAGGTAGAAGGCGACCGCATCGTGGGAGACCATCGGCTCGCTCATCGCGGCGATGGCCTCACCGACCGCCGGCACCAGGCGGCGCTCGTCGACGCGCAGCTGGTGGTGGTCGGTGCCGAGCTCGCGCGCGACGAGGTCCGAGTAGGCGAACTCGTCGCCCTCGCGCTCGCCGACGTCCGGGAAGCCGATCGAGAACGTGCGCAGCCCCGTCTGCCCCTCCTCGGCGAGCAGCGCGACGATCAGGCTCGAGTCCAGCCCGCCCGACAGCAGGACGCCGACCGGGACGTCGGCCACCATCCGCCGGCGCACCGCGGCGCGCAGGCACTCGCGCACGGCGTCGGCCCACTCGGCGGCGGTCAGCTCGCCGTTCTCCGGGTTGCGCTCGTAGCGCGGCTCCCAGTAGCGGACCTCGCGGCGCGCTCCGTCCGGCTCGACCACGAGCAGCGTCGCCGGCGCCAGCTTGCGCACCCCGCGCAGGATCGTCCGCGGCGCCGGCACGACCGCGTGCCAGGACAGGTAGTGGTGCAGTGCGACGGGGTCGAGCTCGGTGTCCACGCCGCCGGCAGCCAGCAGCGCGGGCAGCGTGGAGGCGACGCGCAGCGAGCCTTCCGGCCCCTCGGCGAGGTAGAGCGGCTTGATCCCCAGGCGGTCGCGGCCGATGATCGCGCGCCCGCTCGCGCGCTCGACGAGCACGAAGGCGAACATCCCGGCCAGGCGCTCGACGAAGCGCTCGCCCCAGCGGTGGTAGCCCTTGAGCAGCACCTCGGTGTCCGACGTCGAGGCGAACGAGTAGCCGTCGGCCGCGAGCTCGCGGCGCAGCTGCTGGTAGTTGTAGATGCAGCCGTTGAACGCCACGGCCAGGCCGAGGTGCGGGTCGACCATCGGCTGCGCGCCGCGCTCCGACAGGTCGATGATGCTCAGCCGGCGGTGGCCCAGCCCGGCGCCGTTGTGGGACCACAGCCCCGCGCCGTCGGGGCCGCGCGGCGCCATCGACTCCGACATCCGCGCCAGCGCGGCGGCGTCGGCGGGGCGTCCGTCGTGGCGCAGCTCTCCAGCGATGCCGCACACCGCACACCAGGGTGCCATACGCCCCGATGGACCAGGTGTCGGTGCGGGCTTGGACGGGCGGGCCATGTTGCGGGCGGCGCGCGCGGGGAAAAGTCGCAGAATGCGGAGATTCGACCTGGTCCCGGGTTACGCTGCGCCGCGCGTGCATCTGGACCCTCCTCCGCTGATCGGCGTCTCCACTTCGGAGATGCGCATCCCCGCGCGCACGCGGAGCCTGGCGGAGTCCGAGCCGCCCATGCGCGAGCTCGCCCTCGGCCTGGCGTACCCGCGCTCGGTCGAGCGCGCCGGGGCCCTGCCCGTCGTGCTGCCGCCCATGGACCTCGAGCACATCGAGAAGCTGCTCGACCGCCTCGACGGAGTGATGATCTCGGGCGGCCCCGACCTGCATCCCTCCGCGTACGGCCAGGAGGAGCACCCGGCGCTCGGGCCGACCGAGCGCGACCTCGACGCCTTCGAGCTCACGCTCGTGCGCGCGGCCGACGCGCGCGGCATGCCCATCCTCGGCATCTGCCGCGGCGAGCAGGTCCTCAACGTCGCGCGCGGCGGGACGCTGATCCAGGACCTGCCGAGCACGGTCGGCGAGGAGATCGACCACCGCCAGGAGGTCGCCGGGCGCATCCCGACGCACCAGGTCGTCCTGGAGTCGGGCACGCGGCTCGAGGGCGTCATTGGCCGCCTCGAGCACGACGTCAACTCGTTTCACCACCAGGCGGTCGAGCGATTGGGCGAGCACCTGCGCGCCGTCGCGTGGGCGCCCGACGGCGTGATCGAGGGCATCGAGGCGACCGATCGCGACTTCGTCCTCGGCGTCCAGTGGCACGCCGAGTCGCTGTCCGAGCGCGAGGACCAGTTCGGGCTCTTCGGCGCGTTCGTCGCCGCCGCCGCGCGCTACGAGGCCGCCCGGCGCCGCCCGGCGGCCGCCTAGGGCTAGTAGGGTCCACACGGTCCAGCGGGCGGCCCGAGACCGGGCCGCCGGGCCGATTCCCTCCTCGCAACGCTGCGAGCAGGCGTACCGGGATGACCCTCACGGACGGCACTCCCAGCACCGTTGCGGCCTACGAGCCGCCGCCCGGCTACGACGAGGCCTTCAGCGCGCCCGGCACGCCGCGCCCGCACTACGCCGACCTGTTCGCGGCGCTCGGGGCTTGCGATCTGGAGGCGGTCGCCGAGCGCATCACGGCGCACATGCGCTCCAGCGGCGCGACGTTCGGGGGCGGCGAGGTGTTCCGGCTCGATCCGGTCCCGCGCCTGCTGACCGCGGTGGAGTGGTCGCAGCTCGAGGAGGGCCTGGCCCAGCGCGTGCGGGCGCTGGACATGTTCGTCGCCGACGTCTACGGCGAGCGCGAGGCCGTGGTGCAGGGCCTGCTCCCCGAGCACGTGCTCGAGGGCATCGAGTTCCTCGAGGACCTGCGCGAGGTCCCGCCGCCGACCGGATCGTGGATCGGCATCGCCGGGCTCGACGTCGTGCGCGACGCCGAGGGACGCTTCCGCGTCCTGGAGGACAACGTGCGCACGCCGTCGGGCATGGCCTACGCGCTGATCGCGCGCCACGCCACGGCGGCGCACCTGCCCTACGACGGGCGCTGGCGCAACATCGCCGCCGAGCTGGCCACGTACCTGCGGCTGGTCATCGCCGCCGCCAGGCCCGAGCCCGAGGCGGGCGGGATTGCCGTCCTGCTCACCGACGGCCCGGGCAACGCCGCCTGGTACGAGCACGGCGTGCTGGCCGAGAGGGGCGAGCTGCGGCTGACCCACCCCGACGAGCTGGTGGTCGTCGGCGACCGGCTGGCGCTGCGCGACGGGCGGCGCGTCCAGGTCGTCTACCGGCGCACCAACGCGGACCGGCTGCGCGACGACGACGGGCGCCTGACCGCCGTCGGCGAGCTGCTCTGGCCGGCCCTGCGCGCGGGCACCGTCGGGCTCGTCAACGCGTTCGGCACGGGCGTGGCCGACGACAAGCGCGTCTACCCCTACGTCGACGACCTCGTCCGCTTCTACCTGGGCGAGGAGCCGCTCGTGCGCTCCGTGGCCACGCTCGACCTCGCCGATCCGCGGCTGCGCGCCGAGGCGCTCGAGCGCCTCGACGAGCTCGTCGTCAAGCCGCGC
>Ga0066710_100004764_pt1 | contig 12119 bp, 9 predicted proteins | sample GraSoiAngelo_159_FD_79666 | JGI IMG/M metagenome (GOLD analysis project Ga0066710, IMG submission 79666) | Grasslands soil microbial communities from the Angelo Coastal Reserve, California, USA - 14_1009_16_40cm | ecosystem: Environmental > Terrestrial > Soil > Grasslands | place: USA...
AGAAAGTGTATGATCCTTCTGACGAAGGAGGAGGGCTACTTGTGCGCCGGAGATCGATTCGATCAGACTAACGGCTGCCCGTAGCCCCGTGTGCAGGTCCGTAGCGAAAGCGGCCTGATGCGTCAACTCATACAGAGCGGCGGTGCGGCGTTCACGACGACGTTCCGCCTTTTCACTTAGGCGCAGGCGGCTGGTGAGGTGCCCCATGGCCATGGCGACGACAAAGAACATGGCAAACATCATGGCATCTTCAAGCTTATCGATGTAAAAGGTGAAATGGGGTGGAATGAAGAGGAAATTCCAGAGGAGGGCGCTCGTCGCAGCCAGCGCGAGCACAGGGCCGCGCCTTAATTTCAAACCCGCAGCAACAACCAAAAGCAGATAGAGCAGCGCGATCGGCAAATAGCCAGCGAACGGCTCGATGAGAAATGACACAGCCGTAACCAACACGGCGAGGATTCCCGCCAGGACAAATTCATTCATAGCCATCATGACCCTAGCAAATTTCTGGGTGAGATACCCCCTTCGGGTCGTCTTAGCCGGCTGCGCCAGCAAACCAGCCGGATCTGGCCCCGCGTTATCTAGCATCGTTGATCCTGGCTCCTCTTTCAAGATCGCTATCGCTGGTGCGTGTGATTCTTCCCGCCGAAACTTGGCTGTCCTGGTTTCCTGGGAAGGAGAAAACACGGATTGGGAGAATCATCATGTTTACGCCATCGAGATAGAGCCTCCGTTCCAAAGCAAAAGGCGTCTGGTTGTGAAGGAGGCGACTAAAAAAAGTCTCCCGTTGAAAAACCAGCTTTCCGGCGAAGAACACCGCCCTCGGGAAATCGCGTGCTACCGCCTTGCAGAGCTTCTCTAATTCTTCGAGGAGATCCACGCCAAGAGCGTAGCGATACTCCGCGTACCCACCCAAACAGTTGGCGAACTCGACCAAGCTCTTAAGATCCTCCTCTTTGGAGCGGCGTAGATTCTCGATCTCTCTGACGCCGTTGAATTGACCCGAGTCGATGACTCCAACCGAGACAAAGACCACGTTCTTAAATTCGTTTGGGAAAAGTCTCTGAATATTGAGGAGAGAGTGAATCGCAACGCCATCAAAGGCCCTTGCGATGAGGACCGCGGTAGGAGCGTCTGGTCTTTTAGTCGGCACTGGACGCAGATCCGGCCGAAAAGGAATATTGATCAGGGTGTCGTCCAGCTTTTTCAGCGCACCGCGCACCCGATCATAATGAGATCGGACCGCGTAACAGAGAACAATAAAGCCTGCTGTAATGACCACTGTGACCCAGCCGCCCTCGGTGAACTTCTCGACGACCATCGCCGACAGGATGGAAAGGCAGAGGATAAGCCCGGTAATGTGGATGATGATGTGCCGCCACCAGTCCGGGTACTCCCGTCGATTCCGGATCCAGTACCGCGCCATGCCTGACTCCGAAAGCGAGAAGGTGAGAAAAACGTTGATGGAGTACATCAGGACGAGGGTCGTGGTTTCCCCGCGCGTGTAGAGCAGCGTCAGCCCTGCGGCGGCTGAGATCAGCATGACGCCGTTCTGTACCGTGAGACGCTCCGAGAGATGGGCGAAGCGGTGCGGCAGCCAGGAGTCCGCCGCCATGTTCGCCATGACACGCGGGCCGTCGATCAAGCCTGTCTGCGCGGCGATGAGGAGAATCGCGGCCTCGCTAGCCAGGGTCGCAATGGTTAACCAGTGGCCGACGGGTAACCCGGCCCAGGTAAAGCCGTCCGCGAAGGTCTCAATCATGACCGCATTCAATGTCTTGCCCTCGACAGGCACGGCGTGGATAAGAAGGTAACAGAGAAGAATGCCGCAAGCGGTGACGCCAAGCGAGGCCGCCATATAGAGCATCGTTTTTTTGCCGGTCTGCACGGTAGGCTCCCGCATGATCTGCAGTCCATTCGAGACTGCTTCGATGCCGGTGTAGGTGCCGGCACCCCGCGTATACGCAAATACGAAAAGCGACGCCAGGCCGGCCCAACCGATGGTGGCTACACCGTTTTGGAAGCCGGCGCGCATTTCCTCCGCAACTTCCGTTACCGCATGCAGGTGCAGCAGAATGGTGCCGAGGATGACGAAGGCGTGCGTGGCGATGAAAAGGAGAAAGATCGGCGCTATGGTCGCCACCGATTCCTTTACGCCGCGCAGGTTCATCATCATGAAAAGACCTATGACAACAGATTCGACGACCAGCTTCCAGAGATGCCAGTCGTGCGGTAAGAAGCTGAAAATGGCGTCGGCCGCGGCAGCGATCGAGACCGAGATGGTGAGGATGTAGTCGACGACCAGGGCGGAGCCGGAGACGAGGCCAAAGCTGGAGCCGAGCAGCTTCGTCGCCACGATGTAGCCGCCACCGCCGAAGGGGAAGTGCTCGATGATGCGCGAGTAGGCGTAGGCGATGACAAAGATAGTTAAACTGGTGGCGAGGACCAAAGCGACTGCGAGGTAATGCTGATCGCCAAGCGCGCGGAACGCCTCCTCCGGTCCGTAGGCGGAAGAACTCATCCCGTCGGATCCGAGACCAACCCAGGCGAGGAATGCGGCCAACGAAACCCGGTGGAAGACCCTTGGATCCAAAGGATCTTTGGGCTTGCCGAACAAAATCTCCTTAAGGGATAAGCTCTCTCTCTCTTTCTCACTCATCATGCCGGGACCGAGTCCGTTGCGAAGAACTTGCTCTTTCTGATCGGCCACGAACGACCAGTACCGGACAGTGAGCGTGAGCGATTACTCTTGAAGCCACGCTTCCCGTGAATAACCTGGAGATTCCGGTTCTCCCGTGCGTTCCCATGACAATTAGGTCCGCTCGGAGAATCCCCGCAGAGTCCACGATGTGCTTAGCGACGGATGTTCTCCCCTTCAGTAAAAGTCGCCTGGTTTTGACCTTAACCCAGCGGACTTTCCTCATCACAGCCGACAGTTGAGCTTCCGCTTGCGGGCGCTCAACGGACTCCACTTCGAAGATCGGCGTGGGAGGAGGTACAACATGCACCACCATCAACTCAGTCCGGTTCTGCCTTGCAAGCCCGACAGCCCATATCAGCGCTCGTCTCGAGGCCGGCGAAAAATCAGTTGGGTGGATGACCCGCTGAATAGAAATCATAGGTCGTGGACGGCTCTAGAAGTCTCTCTGGCGGTTCCGAAGACGAGACCAGGGCGATGTCAGAAAGAATAGCGTGCGCCTAACAAAGTCCGTCCCTGTCTGTGTACGGATTCAGCGTAACAGACAGAGACTAGACCGCCAAATTAAAAGGCGCTCCCGGAGAATTAAAAAACCATTAAAATGAGATAGGGCAGATTCCGTCCGGCGGAGCCTGGAAAGTTTAGGCTGACTGCTGAAAGCCAAAGTCGCGGATCGTTAAAGCTGGCGGAGAGGGGGGGATTCGAACCCCCGGTACCCTTTTAGGGGTACACACGATTTCCAGTCGTGCACCTTCAACCGCTCGGTCACCTCTCCAAACAAAGCTACTTGACAGCGTCAAAAGATAACACAGAAATGCATTGGAGGAAATATAGTGAATCCCAAGATAGTTGACATCAAGGCTGATCTTCGTATAACCTCGCTCGATCTTAACCCGGAACGGGAGGGTTATGATCCAGAGATTTTTTCACAACCTAGATAACGCATCTAAGCTTGTACTTGTGACTCTGAGTTTCTTTCTTGTGGTTCTCCTGGGCGTGACCGACGCTGCAACAGGACATGAGGTAAGCCTTACCATCTTCTACCTTCTCCCTATTGCCCTCGTCAGCTGGTTCGTAAACAAATGGGCCGGGCTGTGTTTCTCTCTGGTCTCTGCCTCCGTATGGCTGATCGCAGACTCGCTATCTGGACATCTCTACTCTTATCCTTTGATGCTATACTGGAATGCGGTGGCCCGGTTCGGTTTTTTCATCATCGTTGCCCTGACCTTGGCTAAATTAAGGCGTGACCTCGATCGAGAATCGGAGCTGGCCAGGCAAGACCTTCTGACAAGACTACCCAATAGCCAATCGTTCCCCGAGCCTGCCACCTTCCAATTAAAACGATCCTCCGGTTACGGGAAGCCGCTCACTCTGGCCTATGTGGTCGCTGACGGACTGAAGCTGATCAATGACCGATTCGGCCGGATCGCAGGTGATCAAGCAGTCTGCACGATCGCCCACACTATCAAAAAGAATGCTCCTACCGGGGATCTGGTGGCGCGCCTCGGCGGTAGCGAGTTCGCGCTTCTCCTGCCAGAAACAGACACGAAGATGGCGCAGGCGATTCTTGGAGATATCCAAAGGAAGCTTCAACGTCAAATGGAAAAGTATGGACGGCCCATGACGTTTTCCATCGGTGCAGTGACCTGCACGCGCGCGCCTCAAAGCGTGGGCATGCTGATCCACGAGGCTGAGCAGCTAACGGATCGCATTAAAGAGAGCAAGCTAGAAAACCTTAGGGTTGAAGCTGTGGATTGGAGTCAGCCTCTTCTTCAGTAGGATCGAAATCTGTTGACGGCTCGCAGGGGACCGTAACTGTAAAAGTCGAACCCTGTCCTACTTCGCTTTCCACCCCGACCTCTCCTCCAAGCAGATCGATGAATTTCTTGACGATATAAAGCCCTAACCCCACACCCCCATGGTCCCTTGTTTCCGTGCTGTCGGCTTGGTGAAACCTCTTAAAGATAACGGGCAGCAGCTCTTTCGGAATCCCTATCCCGCTGTCGCTCACCCTAAACTCGGCCGCCCTTCTATCGGAGAGGTATCGGGCCGACACTGCGATATGACCTCTTTCCGTAAATTTGATGGCGTTGTTTATCAGGTTCTGCAAGATATGTTTTAACTTCTCGGCGTCGGTCCTGACTGCTGGAAGATCGCCAGGATAGTTCCAGTCTAACTGAACCTCCTTATTAAGTGGAAATTCGTAAGCCGACTTGAGCCCGTCCAAGAAAGCGGCGAGGTTCACCGCATAGCTTTCTACCTTGACCCCTTCCGCCTCGATCTTCGTGGCCTGTAATATGTCGCTGATCATGCTCAGTAGGTCCTTGCACTGGTTTCTGACCTTGCCCAACGCCCTCTCCTGCTCCGGGTTGATTTCCCCCAGCATCCTATCCGTGACGACCCGTGTATAACCCAAAATGATGTTCAGAGGCGTTCTCAGCTCGTGCGACATGACCCCAAGAAATTCATCCTTGACCTTATTGGCCTTCTCGAGCTCCATCGCCTGCTGCTTGCTTTGCTCGTAATTCATGCGCAGATCTTCAGCCAGAGTCCGAAGGTCTTGGGTTTGAACGTGCACGACACGAGCCATCTTTTCTGCGAACTCCTTTTCCAGAGCTGCGTGCCGCTGTTCCTTCCTCAACTTCTCGGTAAGATGCCCGTAAAAGAGCGCTGCGGTGAAAATGAATGGAACGCGGATCAATGAGGGCGAGGTCCAAATGGACTGGCTTTGCCCCGGCGCTACGTGGAGAGTAAGATCCATCACCCCTACCAGAACCCCGGCGCCTACGATCAGCATAAGGTTTTGTCCCATGGCTGCCAGAAAGAGGATGAAAAAATATAAGAAAAAAATATCACTCCCGAAATTGCCCTTAATCCACAGCCCGGAGGCTATCCAGACTATATCGATGGAGACAATCAGCGCGACGGCAGATGGACGCGTCAGAATGCTCTGAGGGACATGGGACAGCAGGACATTGGATAGAAGCGCCGCCGCAATCAATCCGGCGATAATAGTAGGCGAGGCGGTCTCCCCTTCGAAAAGAAAGAGATAAGCCGCTGCAGCTATAAGCACATATCTGAGCAGAATAAGTAACCGTCCATCTTCCTCCACAGGACGGGAAGAAGCATCCCCAGACAGGTTAGCCGTAGAGACAGATGTTGATGCGGGTTCCATATCGAGTAAAAATCTGGCGGAGAGGGAGGGATTTGAACCCCCGGTACCCGTCAGGGTACACTTGATTTCGAGTCAAGCGCCTTCAACCGGGCTCGGCCACCTCTCCGTTCTTTTCACAGCACGCTTCCTTTCCCTTAAGCAACTAAAAAATTCCGCCAAGACTCTTGCGCATGCGCTCTCTAAGATTCCATAGCTAACGTCCAATCGATGATTCAAACGGGAATCCTCGCAAAGACGGTAGAGCGACCTCACCGCCCCTGCCTTCGGATCCAAACACCCAAAAACCAGGCGCGCGATACGAGCCTGTAGAATCGCTCCGACGCACATGATGCACGGCTCCAAGGTCACATAGAGAGTGCATTCTTCGAGCCGCCAGCTCTTGAGCCGGGAAGAGGCAGCTTCGAGCGCCAATATCTCTGCGTGAGCAATAGGGCTCTGCAGCCCCTCGCGCTGATTTCGTCCCCTACCGATCACCTCCCCGTCGTACACCACGACCGCCCCAACAGGAACGTCCCTGAGTAGGGCGGCTTTTGCTGCCTCTTCCAGGGCGATGTTCATGAGAAATTCGTCCGCCGCGACGTTACAATTTTGTACGAGCATGGCCCGCTTTTCCATTTCGATTGAGGCCGAATTTCTTGCTTATAGAACCATTGCCTCATCCAACTGGAACTTCTTGGATGTCGGAAGTACAGCAATTAATGACAGATTTTGTCAATCTTTGCAGATATGTCTCAGTTTCTGTCACAAATCTATCCGCTTTTGGGCTCAAAAGAACAGAAAAATTCTCTGCAATAACAAGGCCATTCGGTAACGACTCGGCCCGCTTCAGATCTTGGCTCGACCCTTGCTTAGCATCAGCAACGATTTCGAACTAAAGCAAGACTCACAATGATCACACCGTCGGATAATCTAAAAGGGATGCTCGGAAAACAAAATTTGAAGCCTATAAAGGCCGGTCTAAAATTCTTTATCGGTCCGCTTTTGAGTCCAATCCCTCCGCTTGTGCCCTATTCGCCAGGGACGACAGCGGTATTGTGCCTGGGATGGTGGATGTGTAAGAGCGTAGGAATCAACCGTCTGTTCTCTTAAGTCCACTCTAAAGATCTATTGCCAACCGGTCGTTGTCCTCCAAACCTTTGGCGCGTCTGGAGGGATTTGAACCCCCAACCGTCAGAGCCGTAGTTGCCCACGACACATAATCGCATGAACCCGGAACGAAGAGAAGCCAGAAAATTGAACCTTTTCTAGGCTCCTCTTTCTTCCTAGTCCTCACCCCTTCTAGCTCACTCTGATAGTAAAATGGTAGCAAGAAGTATGGGATGAACCGGCGCAACGAATTGTTAGCGGCCCTCACCAAATTCGCGCCTCAACACTGCTACTACATCACCTAATGTCTCTTTAATTTTTCCTTTAGAGCAGCGAATTTGATGAACTCCGCTTATATTGGAGAGAGTTCCTCGGTTCCTTCCTCCTTCCAGACTATTTTACGGAATTGCCTATGGGGCAAGTCGCCATCTGTTGCGTTGTGATGTGGTCGTAATAGAAGCAAAAAGTTGTCTCATAGGGATCAAAAGCAGCCTTTTTTTGGGTAAAGATGTCTTTATATGTGACTTTTCCTTGAGCCATTATTTTCAGTTGTCCTTCATTGACCGCGTCAAACATTTCTTGTTGCAATTCGGAAGGGCCTCTCAGCGTAGAACTCGAAGTTCTACCTCCTCCGAGGGTGCCCTTGCTAGCACCCGAGAGATCATAGTTAGTATCTGTGCTCAAATTTTTGTCTCCGATTTCGAGTTTGGACGTAAATACCATATCCAAAGCTGGAGTCTTACCAGCATTCTCAATTGTTGTTTCAACAGCAAACCTTTTGCCTGGAGTGAAATCTCTAATTTGAATACTTTTTACAGTAATATAGGGGCGCATAGTCATACGGAACGATCTTTCACTAGATTTGAAAGTCTTATCGGCAGTTTCGGCAGACTTCGCAGCAGCGTCGGCACTATCTTGGGCCGCTCTAATAACTTTATCAGTTTGCGTTCCAGCACTCTGCATTTCCTTCAACTGTCGAGCCACTGTCCCCAACTGTCTCTGAACGGTCTCTCGCTGTTTATCCATAACGCCAAGAGCTTTGTTGAGTACAATGAACGTGAGGCCAGCCAAGAGTAAGCTGCAAAAAGACAGAACGACCGAAGCAATTGCACTGAATCTAAGCCAGAAAAACTGTGTTGGTTGATAGTCGTTCCGACTTCTTCTTTCATGTTTCTCGTTATCGGCCTTTATCTCATTTATTATCTCATCTATCAGGGAGGTAAACTTGCTGGAGATATGTCGGAGCGGCGCACCAATTTGCTCTCCTATGCGCTCACTCTCCGTATTCGCTTGATTTTCTTTTTCGCGATCCTTTGGCGGATTCTCCTCTGCCATTTTATTGACTCCTGCTCTTCTGAAGCAAGGCTTGATAATTTGCCCTCTCCGCCGAGAGCTTCGCCATCAACTTCAGCCCCTTCTGAATGAGCAGCTTTGCCAGGGCATCTGCGCAAGTGTCTGAAAATCCTGGCGCGCCCGGAGGGATTTGAACCCCCAACCCTCAGATCCGTAGTCTGATGCTCTGTCCAATTGAGCTACGGGCGCATGATAAACTGGCGGAGAGAGAGGGATTCGAACCCTCGGTACCCGTTTAAGGGGTACACACGCTTAGCAGGCGTGCGCCTTCGACCACTCGGCCATCTCTCCGTATGTCAGCAGCGAAGTTAGCTGTCAGCAAACAGCGTTTGCTCTCCCGCACAGAGCTGATAGCTGAATCCTGACTGCTATTCTGGCGGAGGGGGCGAGATTCGAACTCGCGGTCCACAAAGTGGACGCCGGTTTTCAAGACCGGTGCCTTAAACCGCTCGGCCACCCCTCCCTTGAATGCAGCTAACAGCTTTCAGCTAATAAACTAACTTTAATCCTCTCCCGAATTCAAGCTGAGTGCTGACGGTTGACAGCTATTTTCCCTTTATTACCCGATCCGTTCCAAGCCGCCCATATAAGGACGCAGCACCTCAGGCACGATTACGCTTCCGTCCTTCTGCTGATAGTTTTCCAGAATCGCTACGACCGTCCTCCCGACCGCTAAGCCGGAGCCATTGAGCGTGTGAACGAAGAGGGCCTTGCTCCTCTTATCCGGGCGATAGCGGATCTGCGCACGGCGCGCCTGAAAGTCTTCGCAGTTCGAACAGGAGCTGATCTCGCGGTAGGCGCCCTGGCCTGGAAGCCAAACTTCCAAGTCATAAGTCTTCGCCGAGGCAAAACCTAAATCGCCGGTGCAAAGCTCTATAACCCGATACGGAAGCTTCAATCGCCTTAGCACCTCTTCGGCATCGTGCACCATCTTTTCTAACTCCTCATAGGACGACTGAGGCTCAGTCAATTTAACCAGCTCGACCTTATTGAATTGGTGCTGTCGTATCAATCCACGAACATCCTGCCCGTACGATCCGGCCTCCTTGCGGAAGCAGGCAGTATAGGCCACATAGTGAATGGGCAGATCATCCTTATTGAGCATTTCCTCGCGGTGAATGTTCGTCAGCGGAACTTCAGCCGTCGGAATGAGAAAAAGGTCAGGCTCCGCCGTCCGAAAGAGGTCCTCTTCAAACTTGGGCAACTGGCCTGTGCCCGTCATCGCGGCACGATTGACCAAAAACGGCGGCAACATCTCCTGATAGCCCCGTTCGCTGGTCTTCAGGTACAGCATAAAGTTGATTACTGCCCGCTCAAGCAGCGCGCCGTGCCCTCTGTACAACGTAAAGCGAGCGCCCGTCATTCTTGCAGGCCGGGCAAAATGCAGAATGCACAATTCCTCTCCGATCTCCCACTGGGGCTTCGCCTTGAAATCAAATTGAGGAATTTCACCCCACTTCCTCACTTCTTTATTGTTTTGCGGCCCGGCTCCCAGCGGCACGCTTTCATGGGGTAGATTCGGGATCCGAAGCATAAAGTCGTCAAACCGAGCCTCAATTTCTGCCAGGGGTGCTTCTGCCTTTCGGATCGCCTCCGCAAGTTCTTCCACCTCTTTCATCAGAGGCGCGGCGTCTCCGCCCAATTTCTTGGCCTTGCCGATCTCGCCAGAGAGTTGATTTTTCTTTTCCTTTAGTCGCTCTAATTTAGTGAGAACCTGGCGGCGCTCCTGATCCAGAGCGGCAAACCGCTCCCAGTCTATCTTTGCTCCCCTGGTGCTGATCCGCTTCCTCACGGCTTCGGACTGCTCACGGAGAAATTTGACATCAAGCATGAAAGAGTCCTTTAGAAAAAGTCGAAGGCATTTTGAATATGTTCTATCGCCGGCTCTCGACCTACAAATGAAACCCCGACCACATCAAATCTGGCCTCGCGATGATGCAGCCGCTGTTGGCTGAGAAAAAACTGAGCGGCTCGGATCATCCTTTGTTGTTTGTGCCTGTGAACCGACTCCAGGGGTCCGCCAAACCGATCATCCATACGGGCTTTCACCTCCACGAAGACGACGACCTGCCGGTCCAAAACGATGAGATCCAGCTCCCCTACCGAACAGCGATAGTTACGCTCTACAAGCCTGTAGCCCTTCTTCTTAAGATATCGCTCCGCGATCAGTTCTCCCTCTCTCCCTAGAATCTGTTTCTGATTTTGCACTGGAATCAAGTCTCAGCGACCGGCTCTCGGATCACTCTCTGAAGACCGACCCACTCCTGAGAACGAACAGCCACGCCCAGGCATGAAAGGCGCGCAAAGGAGACCAGCGAAGCCACCAATGGATCTTGCTTCATCGCAGTCACTTTTAACCCAAAAGGAAGGCCAACTGCAAATATTTTTATCGATTATGTTTAATTGAACTGCTCATGGCATTGTGTTACAAAAATTCTATGAAGATCACTCGCGACGAGGTAAAACGCGTTGCCGCCCTTGCCCGACTGGAACTTTCATCAGAGGAAGAAGCGGCGTTAACCGACCAACTCGACAAGATTCTTCAATATATGGAGAAGCTCGGCCAGCTCGACACCGCAACAGTGGAGCCGCTTACCCATGTGGTAGAAATGGTCAACGCGTTCCGCGAGGATAAAGTGACTGCGCCATCTTCTGCTGAGTCGCTTCTATCCAACGCGCCGGCACTCGAAAAAAGCTTTCTCAAAGTTCCCAAAATCATTGAATGAACGTCCACTCCTTAAGCCTCCACGAGCTGAGTGCAAAACTTAAAAAAAGGGAGGTATCCGCTGAGGAGCTTACGCGGGCGGTCTTCGACAGAGTTGCCGCTACCGAAGACAAGATCCACTCCTATATCACCCTCTGCCCGGAAACCGCATTGAGCGAGGCGAAGAGGGCGGATCAACAACTTAGGACAGAAAAAAACTCACTGCCGCTCCTGGGAATGCCGATCGCTCTAAAGGACATTTTCCTCACTCAAGGAGTTCTTACAACCTGCGCCTCTAAGATTCTCGGAAATTTTATCCCGCCGTATGACGCCACCACGGTAAAAAAATTAAAAGAGAGCGGCGCGGTCACCGTAGGAAAAACCAATATGGATGAATTCGCCATGGGTTCATCGACTGAGAACTCAGCCTTTGCCGTAACCCGAAATCCCTGGAACTTGGACCGAGTGCCAGGCGGCTCGTCAGGCGGTTCCGCGGCAGCCGTGGCTGCCGATCAATGCATCGCTGCTTTGGGCACGGACACTGGCGGCTCCATACGTCAGCCCGCGGCTTGCTGTGGCATCGTAGGATTGAAGCCGACCTATGGCCGGGTCAGCCGCTTTGGGATCATCGCCTTTGCCTCATCCCTGGATCAGGTTGGGCCGATGACCAAAGATATCACCGATTGCGCCCTGATGCTGGAGATCATTTCGGGCTACGATCCTCTCGACTCAACTTCCGTCAATAGACCGGTCCCGTGCTACGCGACCTACCTGAATGGCGAGGTTAAGGGACTCAAGGTGGGCATTCCCAAAGAGTATCTTATCCCAGGGATGCAACCCGATGTCGAACAGGCGGTAAGAAAGGCGATGCGAGTATTGGAACAAAACGAGCTTGCAGTTGAAGAAATCTCGCTTCCCCACACAGAATATGCGGTGGCGGCTTACTATATCATTGCGACCGCCGAAGCCAGTTCCAACCTCGCCCGATATGACGGCATGAAATACGGCTACCGTGCGCCGGCCAAGGAACTGACAGAGACCTATATGAAGACGAGACAACAGGGGTTTGGAGCCGAGGTGAAGAGAAGGATCATGCTCGGGAC
>Ga0066710_100004767_pt1 | contig 12113 bp, 10 predicted proteins | sample GraSoiAngelo_159_FD_79666 | JGI IMG/M metagenome (GOLD analysis project Ga0066710, IMG submission 79666) | Grasslands soil microbial communities from the Angelo Coastal Reserve, California, USA - 14_1009_16_40cm | ecosystem: Environmental > Terrestrial > Soil > Grasslands | place: USA...
CATAACTTCGCGCACCAGGAACCCGAAAAAATTGCCGGTCACAGCACGGCCTGAACCGCTCGACCAGAATGCAGAAATTTATCGGGCGCTCGTCCTCGGAACTCGCGATTACGTCATTAAGAATGCCTTTAAAAAAGTCGTCCTCGGCTTGAGCGGCGGAATCGATTCCGCATTGACCGCATGTATCGCCGTCGATGCGCTGGGAAGTGAGAATGTCGTTGGCGTCCTGATGCCTTCCAAGTTTTCCTCTCGAGGCAGCATCGAAGATTCCCAGCGGTTGGGCAAAAATCTCGGAATCGAGCTCATGACCATTCCCATTGAAGAGGTGCTGGATTCCTTTATTGAAGCGCTAAAGGCCGGGTTCAGGGGTGCAAAGCCCGACGTGACTGAAGAAAACCTGCAGGCGAGGATTCGCGGGACCTATTTGATGGCTCTGTCCAATAAATTTGGGTGGCTGGTATTAAGCACAGGGAACAAGAGCGAAGTGAGCAGCGGATACTGTACGTTGTATGGCGACATGGCTGGTGGATTCGCATTGCTAAAAGATGTAATGAAGACGACCGTATATCGGCTGGCCGAGTATTGTAACCGGACGAGCGGAAGCGATCGGATCCCGCGCGAAATTATCGCCAAGCCACCTTCTGCGGAGCTGCGACCCGATCAACTCGATACGGACTTTCTGCCGCCTTATGAAGTCCTGGATCCAATTCTCAAAGCATACGTCGAAGAAGATCGAAGCTTTTCCCAGATGCTCGAAATGGGATTTGATGAACAGCTCGTACGGCGCGTAATTCGCATGGTAGATACCAATGAATACAAGCGCCGCCAGGCCGCTCCCGGAGTCAAGATTACGCCGAGAGCATTCGGCCGAGACCGCCGGATGCCGATCACGAACAGGTTCAGGTATGGATAAGCCGTTTGCAATCCTCGAGCAGTGGGTTCGGGAAGGCCGTATCCATCTGTCGCATGAACCGCTCCGCGCCTCCGGCGAAGCGGTCGACGATGAAGTACGCGATTTTACGCACGCGGAATTCCCGGAAGGGCTGTCGGACCAGGAACTGTTCGAATTCGCCATGAGGGAGGTGAGATCCCTCGGTTGGAGCGCTGTCCCGCTGCACAATCGGCCGCCTGTTGAAATCCAGGCCCAGGACGAAGAGCAGGACGCGCTGCGTGCGCTCGAAGAATTTGTGCGAGAGGGAAATGTCGAAATCGAGCACACGGCGGAATACATTGAAGGCTCGGTTCACCCGCACGGCCGGCTTTATCTCGACGATCTTCGGTCTGGCCGCTTTTCCGTTCAGGTACATCTGGACCTGCACGGCCTCAATCTTCAGGACGCGCGGTTCGTTCTGGAGGAGTTCTTATTCGAATCCGTTCGCGCTGGCTTCACGTCTGTCCGTGTCATTCACGGACGCGGCCGCCACTCTCACAAGCACCATCCTGTGCTGAAGGAGAACATCCAACGATGGCTTTGTACCCGCAGAATGAGCCGCCACGTGATTGCCTACACCTCTGCCAGACGCTGTGACGGGGGCGGTGGCGCGGTTTATGTCCTTCTGAGGAAATGAACCCGATCGGCTGCATTATTTTTTCATGACCCGAAGCACACCCATGACTTTTCCGACGATGTTGAACGATGCTGCTTCGCTGCTTTTAATTTCGATTGCGTCGTATTTGGGGTTTTCAGGCTTCAGTGTAATTCCGCGTTCGGTGCGGTAGAAGCGCTTGACTGTGGCTTCATCGTCAATGAGCGCGACCACGATTTCGCCATTCACCGCTGTTTGCTGCGGATGGACGAGCACGTAATCGCCATCCAAAATATGGGCGCCTTCCATGCTGTTGCCCTGAACCTTCAGCAAGAAGGCGCCCGCTGGAGCCCATTCTTTGGGAAGCTGAATCATGTCCTCAATATTTTCTTGCGCGAGCAGAGGCATCCCTGCGGCAACACGGCCGATGATCGGAATACCGCTATCGCTGCGACGGCGGGAGGACGCCGGAACAGATAGCGTCCGCGATTGAAATCTCTTTTTCTGCAGATAACCTTTCCGTTCCAGCGCAGAAATGTGGTCCTGAACTGTTGCCGGATAGATACCAAAGTGCCGCCCAATTTCACGAACCGAGGGAGGGAAGCCGTTCTGTTCTACAGATTCGTTAATGAAGTTCAGGATCGCCTCTTGGCGTTGGGTAAGCATGCATAATCCTTATACCCGAACAAATGTTCGGTAGTCAAGAGTACTTTGTTGCTAATCGCATGACTCGACGTTATTGTCGGCCAACGGAGGGACCGTGGAGCGGAACCGCGGCGTCGCTCTGATCCTGGCACTGCTGGTACTTTCATTTCTGACTGTGCTCGGGGGTGCTCTTCTTACCACGTCGACTATCGACATTTGGATCAGCGACAACTACAAAGGCGCAACTCAAAGCTTGTATCTTGCGGAAGCGGGAATCGATCACGCCCGCGAACTGCTTCGCATGTCCGGCCGCACAGCGACGGAGTTGCTAAACACGTCTGCGGGTCTGGATGGCCGGCTTCTAACTGCCGACGACCAGCCGGTTATTGCTTCGCGCGAGTTGATGGATGCATTTGGGCAACGCTCAGGACGTTATGAAGTGTGGCTGCGCAACGACAATTCCGATGGCACAGCATCCGCAACGGATACTAATGAAGTTGTGACCCTGGTCAGCCTGGGGCAGATTGGCGCCAGCCGAAAGACAATTGAGGCCACGGTCAAGAAGGGAAAATTCCCGGACAACGATGCGGATCCGCGGTTGAGGAGCGTAGCTGGCTTGGAAAGTCTTGCCGGCAGCGTCGCCAAGAACGCTACAGACGTGTACACCACCGCCGCTATAACCGACTTTGGGTCCGCCGGAAATTACCGTGTTGCGCTCGTCGATGGCAATCTGAATCTGGGACCGGGCACCGGTTACGGACTTCTACTCGTGCGGGGCGACCTCAATATTGTCGGCCGTGTGAGCTGGAACGGTTTGATCCTTGTAATAGGCCAAGGTGTGCTGCGCTGGAGCCCTGGCGTATCTGGAACCATCAATGGCGGGCTGTTCGTCGCGCGAACCCGCGCTACCGACGGGTCGCTGCTCGTTACGCCGGCAGACGTCAGCTACAACATCACTGATCCTATCCAGATCAAAGCAGCGAATCAGTCGTTCCCGTACAATGCCATCGCGATCAAAGAAAGATGAGTTACGCCTTCGCTTCGCGAGCCCGGCCGTTTGCTGGGTCTTCGTAAAGGTACTTCACGCGGTTTTTATAAACAAACAGATTGGGCTGTGTATCGCGTGTGATCCGAATAATGTCTTTATCGTAATACTCGATCCAGCCTCGAATTTCTTCTCCATCGATGAGCTTTACAATAACAGGTGTGCGGTTTTTCGAGAGACGGTCGATGTATTCGGCTTCGCGGAAAGTCGTTTCTGGCGCGGCTTGGCGTCGATCTCGGCGGCTGGTGTATTCATGCGGTGTTCGTAGTGTCATGCCCCGTAGTATTCAGTTTTCGATGTTAAGATTTCAAGAGTGAAGATTGAAGCAATTCTGTTCGATCTCGGCAAAGTCCTGGTCGACTTCAACTTTGAAACTGGTGTTCAAGCGTTACATGCGGCCTGCTCGATTTCGCGAGCCCGCCTCGAAGAGGTCCTTTGGGACGAGAATTGGATCCGGCGCTATGAGCGCGGAGACATTTCCACCCGTGAGTTCCACGCCTATCTTCGCGAGACGGCCGATCTAAAGCTGGATTTGGCGGGCTTTTGCCAGACGTGGTCGTCGGTCTTTCTGCCGGACTTAATCTTGTCCGAAGACCTACTACTGGCGCTGAAATCGAAGTACCCGCTGATCCTGGTTTCGAATACCAACGAGGCGCACATCGACTTTGTTCGGGCGAATTATAGGGTTCTCGACTATTTTGATCACCGCATCCTGTCTTACGAAGTGGGTTCCTTGAAGCCCGACCGCGAGATTTTTGAGCATGCGATCGCCATCTCAGGACAACCCGCCGAGGCGCTGTTTTTCACTGATGATCGGGAAGAAAACATTTCGGCTGCGAAGCGGCTCGGCATGCACGCTCACCAGTTCAAAACCGAATCACAACTCGTCGATGCTCTCCAACAAGCGGGCGTGGAAATCAGCGTGGAAGTTTTGCCGCATTTCCAAGTAGAATGAGATCCGCTTGCCGGTCCAAAACTGAAGATTGAGGCAAAAAGGTTATCCGATGTCCTGCTAAGGAACGTCTAACCTCGCGTTTCCCATGAGCATTTTTGAGATTCTGTTCAAATACAAACCCATCATCTACGAGAAGGGCCGCCTCGCGTTCCAGCTGCTAGGTTCGCGCTGGTCGTTCTTGTTTTTCGTCATCGCTGCAGTCGTCGGCGCCTACTTTGCGTACAAGAATGTCGCCAGAGACAAGTATTCGATCGGACTGGTGGCGCTTCGAGCCATGACGTTTACCGTGCTGGCATTCATTTTCCTGCGCCCGGTTTTGGAGATCAAGACCGTGCTGCCGCAGGAAAGCTACCTCGCAGTTGTGATCGACAACTCCGAGAGCATGAAGATCAAAGATGACGGGCAGGTCGCGCGCTTTGAGCAGCTTCAGAAGCAGTTCGAGGCGACGAACTTCTTCAAACGGCTGAATGATAAGTTCAAGGTGCGGACATACCGCTTCGACGCCGTCGCCGAACGTGTGGAGCGGCCGGATCAGCTGACGTTTGCGGGAAAGCGGACGAAGCTGGAATCCGCGACCGATCTGTTACAGCAGGAGCTGGGAACCGTACCGTTGGCCGGTGTCGTGCTAATCACCGATGGTGCCGATAATGCTTCCAAGCAGTGGACAGAATCTTTGTCCAAGCTCGAAGCGCGAAAGATTCCCTTTTATACCGTTGGGGTCGGTTCCGAAAGCATCACGCGCGATGCGGAGATGGTAAAAGTTTCCGCCCCGCGCTCGACATTGAAAGAATCTACCGCCGTTGTCGACGTCTCTTACCGAAGCCACGGATTTTCCGGCCGTAAAGCCACCATCTACGTCCGCGAAAACGGCACACTATTGAAATCCGAGCAGGTCACGTTGCCCGCCGATGGCGAGATCGCTGAAACGACTCTGGATCTGCCGGCAAAAAACGAAGGGACGCGCCTGTTTTCCTTTTCACTTCAGGCGCCGGACGATCGCATACCGGAAAACAACACGCTCGCCGCCTTGGTGGAGATCAAGAATGACCACCCCCAGATTCTCTATATAGAAGGCGAGCCGCGCTGGGAATTCAAGTTCCTGCGCCGTGCCATGCAGGACGATCCGAATATCCGGCTCGTAACGCTGCTGCGTTCGTCCCAGAACAAGTTCTACCGGCAGGGAATCGATAAAGAAGAAATGTTGTCGGAGGGCTTCCCCAAGAAAAAAGACGAATTGTTCGCATTCAAGGGTCTGATCTTCGGCAGCATCGAGTCGACATTCTTTTCGCAAGATCAGCTCAAGAACGTTGTTGATTTCGTCAGCAATCGAGGCGGCGGCTTCCTGATGATGGGCGGACGCAACTCCTTTTCGGGGGGCCGATACGAGAATAGTCCTCTCGCGGATATTCTTCCTGTGCAGTTGTCTTCGGCAGATCGGAACCCGGTTATCGGCCGTTTGAAGTGGTCTGTCACCGACTACGGCCGCACACATCCGCTGATGAAGCTGACCCCGGATGCGAACGCGAATATAAAGCAATGGGGCGATCTACCTCCGTTGAACGACTACAACAAGACACTCGACGCAAAGGTCGGCGCCATTGTCCTCGCCCGGGGGCAGGCGGAGCAACGGGGCGGATCGGACCCGATTCTCCTTGCCTTCCAACGCTACGGCCGCGGCCGAACCATGGCTTTGCCGACAGGCAGTACATGGCGATGGCAGATGCAAATGGATGCTCGGGACCAAACGTACGAGATGTTTTGGAAACAGATCCTGCGGTGGCTCGTGAATACTTCGCCTGATCCCCTCATGATCAATTCCGATAAAGACACGTATCTTCCTGGTGAAACGGTGCATCTGTCCGCGGATATTTCGAACAAGAGCTTTGAGCGGATGAACAATGCCAAGGCCGTGGCGAAAATCACGAATCCGGACGGCGTTACAGAAGCCGTTCCGCTGGACTGGAACGGTTCCGGCGAAGGAACCTATCAGGCCGAGCTGAACGTCACGGCGCCCGGCATCTATCGCGTCGAAGTGGATGCCACCCAAGGATCGGAAAATTTAGGAAGCAACCACACGGCCTTCCAAGTTGAGGACCGGCCGGTGGAGTTCTCCAACGCCGCACTGGATACGAGGTTGCTGCAGTCGGTCGCAACTTCAACCAACGGCCGTTACTATCCGTTATCCAAGATCGGGGACGTGCCGGAGGACGCGCAGTACGTCGACACCGAAACTTCTTTCGTCGAGCAGAAAGAATTATGGGATGTGCCGTTCCTTTTCATGCTGCTAAGCATAAGCTTCGGGGCAGAGTGGTTCTGGAGAAAAAGGAAGGGCCTCGCATGAGAATTCCGGTTGCTTCTCCAGCGGCACCGCGAAGGGGTGCAAGGAAATTAGCCTCGCTAATTTCCCAGCACCGCTTCGCCGTGCCGCTGATGGTGCTGCTTCTCTTTGTGCCCGCATTCGCACTCGCGGACTCCAGCGCGCTGGTCCTTAGGGGTGTGGCCGGTGATCCGGAGCACGAACAGAAATTTGAAAAATGGACGGCAGGTACCGCGAAAGCGCTTGTCGACAAATTTGGGTTTTCGGCCGACCGCGTCATCGTGCTCACCGACAAGAAGACGGCTCAAGCCGAAATTCAGAAGGCCTTCGCCACCCTGAAGCAACAGCTCAAGCCGCTCGACACGTTCTTTCTCTTCTTTATCGGGCACGGCAGTGGTGAAGATGGACAATATAAGTTCAATATCAGTGGCCCGGACTACACCGCCGATGACTACAACAAGCTGTTAGGTACGCTGAACGTCGGCCGGATTGTGATTGTCGCGGCGACGCCGGCGAGTGTCGCGTCGTTGGACAAATTCGCCGGAAAGAATCGCGTTGTGATCACCGCCACACGCAGCGGCCAAGAAGGAAATGACATCGTTTTCTACGATTACTTTCTGGAAGCCCTGCAAGGTACGGCGGCTGATGAGGACAAGGATCAGAAGGTTTCCGTGTGGGAAGCCTTTAAATATGCAGTAGCCGGTACGGAACGCTTCTATAAGGAAGAAGGACGTCTGGCTACAGAGCACCCGCAGATTTCCGACAACGGAACCGAAAAGACGGACGCAAAGGCGAAAGAACCTCCCTTGGTTGCCCGGTCGACCAGCTTTGTGGTTGATCGCCCGATCGTTTCGAGTGATCCGAAGATCCAGACACTGCTCAATCAACGCAAGGAACTCGAACAGAAGATCGAGGCGCTCCGCATCAATAAAAACTCCATCCCCGCCCCGGAATACGACAAGCAATTGGATGAGCTCCTTCTCCAGCTTGCCTTGAAGAATCAGGAAATCAAGCAGCAGGAGACACAGAAGAAATGAAGAGAAGCATATTGTCTCTGACTCTGCTTCCGTTCCTACTGCTGAGTTGCGGCGCACTTTGGCAATCGGATTCCCGAAGTCCGCTTGAGCTGGCTCGCACGGGCGAGTACAAGCAAGCCGCGGCCGCGCTCGAACCGATGGTCGCCGGCGGCAATTTTGATCCGGTCGTGGTCGAGAGTCTTTATTACTCCTGGCTTCGTACGGGTGAGTATGGGAAAGCGCGCGAGAAATTTGAAGGTTGGTCTAAGGCGAACCCGAACGCCGGCTCCGTGCGATTGGCAGCCGGACGCGTCAATCACATTACGGGAAATTACGACAACGCGCTCACGCACCTGAACGCGATTCTCAATTTCGCTAACGTCGCAGTCGCCGCTCAGTATGAGAAAGCGAGTGTTCTGGACGACACGGGCAAGCGTGAAGAAGCCGAAGCGATCTACAACAAGCTCATCGAGAACTATGTGAATGGCCTGACGCGGGCTCCCAACGATCTGCTCTGGGTTTCGCGTGCGATGTGGGCTACTGAACATTTCCATGACGCGAACGATCTTTTGAAGATCGTTACACAGGCGAACCCTAAGAATGCTGAAGCGTTCGTCGCCTGGGGCGATTTGCTCGCGGAAAAGTACAACGAGCCCGAAGCCATCGCGAGTTATCAGGACGCGCTGAAAATCGACGCGAACATGCCTGAGGCACATCTCGGTCTGGCTAAATCGCTCGCATTGAGCCAACCGGAACGAGCCGTAGCCGCGCTCGAAAAGGCAATGGCGACGAATCCGAATTTTCTCGAAGGCCATCTTGTCGCCGCGGAACAGAACATCGATTCAGAGCAGTACGAGAAGGCGCAACAAGAGATTAGCAAAGCGCTCGAAGTCAATCCGAAGTCCAGTGAGGCTATCAGTCTGCTGGCATCCATCAGCTTCTTCCGCAACAACACGGATGACTTCAACAAGTACGTTCGTCAAGTCCTCCAAACGAATCCTTTTTATAACAACCTCTATGACATTCTGGCGGAGAACTCCGTAAGGCTCCGCCTTTACAAGGAAGCTGTCGGCTTTGCACGTGAGGCGCTGAAGATCAATCCCAAAGACTGGAATGCGATGAGCGTTCTCGGTGTAAATCTGATGCGCATTGGCGAGGAAGAAGAAGGCAAGGCCGCGCTGGAAAAAGCATATCAAGGCGACCCATTCAACGTTTGGAGCGTGAATACGCTTACGCTGCTGGACAGCTTCGAACACTTCACCCGGTTCGATACAACGCATTTCAAAGTAAAGCTGCACGAAAAGGAAGTCGCCGTGTTGCGGCCCTACGTTGCGGAGCTTCTGGAGAAGGCTTACGATACGCTGACCCAGAAGTACGGTTTCAAGCCTGAGGGTCCGATCAATTTCGAGATGTATCCGGACCATGCCGACTTCGCGGTCCGAACGCTAGGCCTGCCGGGCATCGGCGCGCTTGGGGTTTGTTTTGGAAAACTCTTTGTGATGGATTCGCCCTCGGCCCGAAAGCCTGATGCCTTCAATTGGGGCAGTACGCTCTGGCATGAGTTCACGCATGTCATCACACTCCAGATAACGGATCACAAGGTCCCGCGGTGGTTTTCCGAGGGCCTTTCCGTATACGAGGAACGCAAAGGATTTCCGGGGTGGGGCGACGATCTGAAGTTGGAATACCTGAGTGCTATCAAAGCCAAGAAGCTTCTTCCCACGGCAGAGCTCAACGATGGCTTTATCCGCCCCAAATATGAGCAGCAGGTTCTGGTTTCTTACTATCAGGCATCACTCATCTGCGATTACATCGATCAGAAGTTCGGGTTTCCGGCGATCAAGAAGATGCTCGAGCTTTACAAAAAGGGCAAGAGCACCGCGGACGTATTCAAGGAAGCGCTGGGCTTAACGCTCGAGCAGTTCGACACAGAGTTCTTCAAATCCGTGGACGACAAAGTAAAGGACCTCGAAGTCAAATCGTTCACTCAACTCATGAGCTCGGGCGAGGAAGCATTGGCGAAGGGCGATACAGACAAAGCCATCGAGATCCTCACGAAATCCGTCGAGATGTATCCGGAATATACCGATGAGCACAATGCCTACGAACCGCTCGCGGAGGCATATCTGAAGAAAGGCAACAAGAAAGCCGCCATCGATACGTTGAAGAAGTTCATGACGTATTCCGAAACGGGATATAAAGCTAGCCTTAAGCTGTCGGAGCTTCTTCTGGAAGCCGGCGATGCGGCCGGCGCGCGCCAGGCCCTGGAAGCCGCAATGTATATCCGTCCGCTGGATATGGAAGAGCATCAAAGGCTCGGCGATCTTTTATTGAACCAAAAACAATATGCGCCCGCCGCGCGAGAGTTTGAGGCGCTGCTTGCGCTGAATACACCGGATAAAGCCGGCGCTTATTACAGACTTGCGGAAGCGAATTTCGGACAAGGTAATCGCGAAGGTGCGCGAACGAATATCCGGAAAGCCTTGGAGATTGCGCCATCATATGAACCTGCACAGGAATTGTTATTAAAAATAGTCAAGTGAGGTAATTCGTGGAACTCAGTGTTGAACAAAAGAAGGAACTTGAAACTGTCGAGCGGTTTCATACGGAATTAAAAAGAATCGATCATGAGGTTCGAAAGATCATCGTCGGACAGAAGGACTGCGTTGATCAGGTAATGATCTCTCTGCTGACCGGCGGCCACTCCATTATCACTGGCGTACCCGGTTTGGCCAAAACGCTGCTGATTGCCACGGTCGCTCAGGTTCTTCATCTCGATTTCAAACGTATCCAGTTCACACCGGACTTGATGCCGGCCGATATTACGGGAACGGAAATTATCGAAGAAGATCGCGCCACCGGCAAACGTACTCGCGTCTTTGTAAAAGGACCAATTTTCTCGAATATCATTCTTGCCGACGAGATCAACCGTACTCCTCCAAAGACGCAGTCGGCTCTTCTCGAAGCGATGCAGGAAGGATCGGTGTCGATCGAAGGCAACACCTATATCCTGGAAAAGCCGTTCTACGTCCTCGCCACTCAGAACCCCATCGAACTCGAAGGAACGTACCCGCTGCCGGAAGCCCAACTCGACCGGTTCATGTTCAACATCGTGATCGACTATCTCTCCGAAGACGACGAGCTCCAGGTGGTCAGCCAAACGACCACGCTCCGCCAGGTGCAATTCGAAAAGACGATCAGCGGCGTCGAGATCCTCGAATTCCAGCGATTAGTTCGCAAAATGCCCGTGGCGGAAGAAGTGATGCGGTACGCCGTGCAGCTTGCGCGCACGAGCCGTCCCAGCGGCGCCAATCCGCCGGATTTCGTAAAGCAGTATGTGAATTACGGCGCGAGCTTGCGCGCGGGGCAGTTCCTGATCCTGGGAGCCAAAGCGAGAGCCTTGGTTCATGGGCGGTACCATGTTGCTCTCGAAGATATTCAGACCCTTGCCTATCCTGTGTTCAGGCATCGCATTCTGATCAACTTCCACGCGGAGTCTGAAGGGATTAAATCCGAAGACATCATCAAGAGATTGCTCGATGCCGTGCCTGTTCCAAAATCAGGTCTGAAGGATTGAACGCAGAATTATGAGCAGGGTAGTAGAACATACGCCCGCGAACCGGTTCATCGATCCGAAGGTTTTGATCAAGATACAAAACCTGGAATTGGTCGCGCGCACGGTTGTTGAAGGTTTTGTTCAGGGCCTGCATCGCTCGCCATATATGGGGTTCAGCGTGGATTTCGCCTCGTACCGGCAATACCAGCCGGGTGATGAAATCCGGCGCATCGACTGGAACGTTTTTTCCCGGTCCGATCGGCTCTATATCAAGTTGTATGAGGGCGAGACGAATACTCGCGTCCTCGTGCTGCTCGATGTGAGCGGTTCGATGAACTACGGTTCGGGCGAGATCAAGAAGATCGACTACGCGCGGATTTTGGCGGCGTGCTTAACGTATTTTGCCCACCACCAGCGCGACGGCGTCGGACTTCTCACGTTCGATACCGATATCCGCGTTCATGTTCCATCCAGCCGGCGGCGCGGGCAACTACTAACGATTCTTTCCGAAATCGATCGAATTCAACCCAGCGCGCAAACGGGATTTCGGAAACCGCTTCGCTTCCTGGCCGAGTACCTGACCCGTCGTGGCCTGATCGTGCTCATCTCCGATTTATATGACGAGCCGGACAATATTATTGCTGGGCTGAAGGCGCTCAGGGCAAAGGGCAACGACATTATCGTTTTTCATATCATGGATAACTTCGAGCTGACGTTTCCGTTCGAAGACATGGCGCAATTCGAAGATATGGAAACGAAGAGAAAGTTGCATGTGATTCCGGAATATCTGCGGAAGCAATATCTCATGATTCTCAATGAACATATGGAGCGCATTCGCAAAGAACTTTCCGGGACTCGGATTGATTATTGTTTGATGGACACGAGCAAGCCCCTCGACATGGGACTCTTTACATATTTGGCGGCTCGCTCGAAGAGCGTGTAATGTATGTCGTTTCTTAATCCATATCTGCTGTTCGGTTCGTTAGCGCTCGCGGTACCGGTGCTGATTCACCTGGTTCGGCGCGAGAAGTCGGAGATCATTCCATTCAGTTC
>Ga0066710_100004768_pt1 | contig 12113 bp, 11 predicted proteins | sample GraSoiAngelo_159_FD_79666 | JGI IMG/M metagenome (GOLD analysis project Ga0066710, IMG submission 79666) | Grasslands soil microbial communities from the Angelo Coastal Reserve, California, USA - 14_1009_16_40cm | ecosystem: Environmental > Terrestrial > Soil > Grasslands | place: USA...
CATGTCCATCAGCGGGGCGCCAATGCGATAGGCCATCGAAATGCCGTCGCCGGTGCAGATCAACGCGTTGGTCGTGGGCTTATAGCACTGCCCGTTACCTCCGGTGGCGAGTATCACCGCCCTCGCCTTGAAGAGCTTCATCGATCCGTCGCGAAGATCTCGTGTTATCGCCCCTGAGCAGCTGCCGGATTCGTCCAACACAAGCGCCGTGGTGAACCACTCCTCGTAGCGAGTCACCTCGCTGTGTTTCATGAGCTGCTCGTACAGCACGTGCAGCATCGCTTGGCCGGTGATGTCGGCGACGTAATAGGTCCGGGCGGCCGATGCACCCCCGAAGGCGCGCGTGCCGAGCCGGCCGTCACCGTCCCGGTGGAAGGTGACTCCCATGTGCTCCATGTTCAGGATCTCGTCTGGCGCCTCCTGGCACATGACCTCGATCGCGTCCTGGTCTCCGAGGTAGTCGGACCCCTTGACGGTGTCGAACGCGTGCGACTCCCATGAGTCTTCCGGGTTGATCGCGGCATTTACGCCTCCCTGCGCGGCGTTCGAGTGGGAGCGCACCGGATGGACCTTGGAGATGATCGCCACTGATGCCCCTGCCTGGGCCGCGCTCAAAGCGGCTCGCTGACCGGCAAGCCCGGCACCTATGACGAGTACGTCGTGCTCCGCCAACTCGCATCCGATTCTATGCAAAGTGGGATCGGATCATTCCCGGGGTGCGCGGCGCCTCTTCCATCGAGCGACCCCAGTTTTGTGGACCGGGTGCGTAGATTTAGTCTATACTTACGTTAGTCGCTACTACCGAAACACTCCCCTCCGTTCCCGTGGAGGGATCGGGTGCGGAGCCGCGGAGGGAGGCGAAACGGACCGCCTCCCCGGAAAGAGGTAGCTCGCTATCGAGCTAGCGTGCTGACCCTTCCCTACAGGGGTCACCCGTGTCGGGAGGCGCCGGCTGACTATCCAGCCGGCGTTCCCGGCACGCCTGACTGCAAGGCCCGGCGAACCTGGTCGAGCGTGACCACTCCTCGCAGCCGTCCATCCGAGTCGACTGCCATGAGCGCGCCGATCCGCCGAAGCGGCTCGCTCGCCAGGAGCGCCTCGAGCGGGTCATCGGTTCGGACCCGCCACCCCTGCTCGTCCGGGCGCATGATCTCCTGGACCTTGAACACGATCTGGCGCTCGTCGGGGATCCGTTCGGCCCGCTCACGTTCAACGAGGCCGATCAGATACCCGTGCCCGTCGACCACCGGGAACCACGGCCACCGATAGCGCAGAAAGTACTCGTCGAGTGCCTGCCGGATCGTGGAGTCGCCCGGGATCACCACCGGCTCCGCGTCCATCACGTCGGAGACCTTCAGGCCCTCGATCCTGGAAAGCACCGCCGTCTGGTAGGCGGTGCCACGCGCGGCCTGGCGCAGGAAGAAGCCGATGAAGATGAACCACGCACCGCCGATGAAATCGCCCGTCTTGACGAGGACGTAGATCCCAACGGCCATCAATACATACGAAAAGAGCTGGCCGAGCTGAGCGGCGAAATTGGTCGCTCGGGCGCGGTCGCCGGTCCGCCACCAGGCGATCGCCCTGGCGACCCGCCCTCCATCGAGCGGAAAGGCCGGTATCAGGTTGAAGAACAGGACGAGCACGTTGACCGTCGCCAGGTAGGCCAGCATCGCGGCCCCGGCGCTCACGCGGGCGCCGGTGTCGAACCTGATCGCCTCGTAGAAGTCGTGAGACCCGGTGGCCACGACGCCCAGCCCGATGCAAGCGCACGCGATCACGAACGTCACAAACGGACCGGCCAGAGCGACCCGCAGCTCGACTCCCGGCGAGTCGGTGTCGCGCTGCATTCTCGCTATTCCTCCGAAAAGCCAGAGATCGATCCCTGCGATCGCGATCCTGTTGCGGATTGCGACCACCGCGTGGCCCAGCTCGTGAAGCAGGATCGACATGAAGAAAAGAAGGGCGCTGACCGTCGCGAGTCCGAACACGGTCGAGTTGCTCTCGCCGGGGAGTGCGTCCTGGTAGTAGCCCGTCAGCCAGTAGATGACCAGGAAGAGAACGAGGAACCAGCTCGGATCGACGCCAATGCGGATTCCGAAGACCTTGGCGAGCTGTATCGATCTACCGCCGAGCATAAATCCCTGCCGTTGATGGTATCCCGAGTGCTCGCGCCGGTCGCGGCGAGCAGGGCTTTTCCCTAGGCGACTCTCGGCCGGTGGCGCTCGACGATCGCCTGGAAGTCCGTTCCGTGCGGAAGCGTTCCGAAAGCCCGTCCTCCATCCTCGGCCAGGCGGGAGGCGCAAAACGCGTCCGCTACGGCGGGATCGCCGAAGCGAACGAGCAACGAGCCCTGGAGCGCGAGCGCCATCGCCTCGACGAGCCGGCGCCCACGCGCCTCGAGCTCAGCAGGATCCGCGAGCTCGCCCCGGAGGCGAGTGACAAAGTCATCCAGTCGCCTGTCGGCGCCGGCGGCTTCATTCACCTCGGCAAGGAACGCGTCGAGCGCCCGCGGCGTTCGCGCGAGCGCGCGCAGCACGTCCAGGCAGATCACGTTCCCCGATCCTTCCCAGATCGAGCTGAGCGGCATCTCGCGATAGAGCCGCGGCATGCCCGACTCTTCGACGTAGCCGGCCCCGCCGAGGCATTCGAGCGCTTCGCTCGCGTGCACGGGGCCCCGCTTGCAGATCCAATACTTGGCGACCGCCGTGGCGAGCCGTTTGAAGAGCGCTTCCTGCTCGTCGTCAGCGCCGTCGTCATAAGCTCGGGCCAGGCGCATCGCCGTGATGGTTGCCGCCTCGGACTCGATGCAGAGATCCGCGAGTACGTTCTGCATGGCGGGCTGATCGATCAGCAGCTTTCCGAATGCCGAGCGATGGGCAGCGTGGTGAGTCGCCTGCGCGACTCCGTGGCGCATTCCCGCGGCCGTGCCGACGACGCAGTCGAGGCGCGTGTGATTGACCATCTCGATGATCGTCCGGACCCCGCGCCCCTCCTCCCCGATCAACTGCGCCCAGGCGCCGCGGAACTCGACCTCGCTGGAGGCATTCGAGCGATTGCCGAGCTTGTCCTTCAGCCGCTGGAGGAAAAACTGGTTGCGGGTTCCGTCAGGAAGGATGCGCGGGAGCAGGAAGCACGACAGCCCTGCTTCGGCCTGCGCGAGCACGAGAAACACGTCACACATCGGCGCGGAGCAGAACCACTTGTGACCGACCAGCTCGTATTCGGCTCCGGGACCGCCCCCGTTCAAAGGGCGCCCGGTGGTGGTGTTCGCGCGCACGTCGGACCCGCCTTGCTTCTCCGTCATCGCCATCCCGCAGAGCGCGCCCACCTTGTCCGCCGCCGGCACCAACCGCGGGTCATACGCGTTGGAGGTGAGGCGGGGCTCCCATTCGGCCGCGAGCTCCGGCTGCGCGCGCAGCGCCGGCACTGCGGAATACGTCATCGAGATAGGACAGCCGGTCCCGGCCTCGACCTGGCTGTACACGATGAACATGGCCGCCCGGGCAACATGAGCGCCGGGTCGGGGCTCCCGCCAGGGGAGCGAGTGCAGACCGTGCTCGATTGCGAGCCCGAGAAGCCAGTGCCAGGCCGGGTGGAAGTCCACTTCGTCGATCCGGTTCCCGAAGCGATCGTGGGTACGGAGCACGGGCGGGTTCTCGTTCGCCATCGCGCCCCAGTCGAGAGGGTCGCCGCCGAGCCGCTCGCCGAGCGAGCGTAAGCGCCCTTCCGCCCAGTCCGCACCCTCTCGCTCGACCGCCTCCATGAGCGGCGCGTCCTCGGAGTACAAGTTGTAGCCGCGTAGAGGAGGCGGCTGGTTGAAGACCTCGTGCGTAGTCTCGAGACCAGTGCGCGTGGGCTCTACAACGGCCATGTCACGTTCAACTCTACCGAGCGGCCGAGCGGCGCGCCCGGGCCAGTTGTGAGCTCGAACGCTCATCAAGCCTTCACGCGCCGCAAACGGGAATAATCCTGGCGGCCCTAGAGCAACAAGAGTGCGGCGACGAGGACGGGGGGATTGAGCGTGGCCTACACCGTGACTTTCATACCGGGTGACGGCACCGGCCCTGAGCTGGCCGAGGCGGTTCGGCGGGTGCTGGAGGCGACCGGCGTCGAGTTCGAATGGGACTGGCAGGAAGCGGGCGCCGACACCTACGAGCGTGAGGGCACGCCGCTTCCTGACCGCGTGCTGGAATCCATCAAGCGAAACAAGGTGGCGATCAAGGCGCCGATCACCACGCCCGTCGGGTCAGGGTTCCGATCCGTGAACGTGGCGCTTCGGAAAGATCTCGACCTCTACTGCTGCCTGCGCCCCTGCAAGGCATACCAGGGAGTGCGCACTCGCTTTCCCGAGACAGACGTCGTGATCGTGCGCGAGAACCACGAGGACCTCTACGCCGGCATCGAGTTCGAAGAGGGGACCGACGAGAACCGGCAGCTTCGGGATGTCATCGACCGGCTGACCGGAACAACGGTCCGAGAAGACGCCGGCATATCGATCAAGCCGATCTCGGTGTACGGCACAACGCGCATCGTCCGTTACGCGCTGGAGTACGCCCGTGAAAACGACCGGCGCAAAGTGACGGCCGGCCACAAGGCAAACATCATGAAGTTCAGCGACGGGCTCTTCCTGCGGACCGCACAGCAGGTGGCCGAGCGTTACCCGGACGTCGACTTCGAAGACCGGATCGTCGACAACCTGTGCAACCAGCTCGTGTCACGTCCGGAGGAATATGACGTCATCGTCCTGCCGAACCTCTACGGGGACATCATCTCGGACCTCTGCGCCGGCATGATCGGGGGCCTGGGCGTCGCACCCGGGGGGAACATCGGTGACGACTGCGCGGTGTTCGAGGCCACTCATGGCTCCGCCCCGAAATACAAGGGCCTCAACAAGGTGAATCCCACCGCGCTGATGCTGAGCGGCGTGATGATGCTCCGTCACCTTCGCGAAGTGAACGCCGCCGACCGGATGGAGGCGGCGATCGCGGAGGTGTTGAAGGAGGGCAAGTCCGTCACCTACGACATGAAGCCGTCACGGGACGACCCCACCGCCGTTGGCACATCGGAAATGGCAGACGCTGTGATAGAGAAGATCGAGGCCGGTGTCACTGCCTAGCTATGCGAAGCGTGAAGGAGGTTTGCAGCACATGAGGCGAAAGGTAACCGTAGTCGGTGCGGGAAACGTCGGCGCGACAACGGCCCAAAGGTTGCTGGAGCGTGATTACGCGGAGATCGTGCTCGTCGACATCGTCGAGGGACTGCCACAGGGAAAGGCGCTCGACCTCAACCAGGCCGGACCGGTCGTCGGCTATGAGCCGAGCATCACCGGCGCCAACAACTACGAGCAGACATCGGGCTCCGACATCGTCGTCATCACCTCGGGCCTTCCACGCAAACCAGGAATGAGCCGCGACGACCTGCTCTCCGCGAACAAGGACATCGTCGCGGAAGTGACCAGGGAAGTCGCACAGCGCTCACCGGATTCGATCATCATCGTCGTTACGAATCCGCTGGACGCCATGTGCCACGTGGCGCTTCAGGTCTCCGGCTTTCCACCCCCACACGTGATCGGAATGGCCGGGATCCTCGACTCCGCGCGCTTTCGCACCTTCCTCGCGTGGGAGCTCGGCGTGTCGGTACGCGACGTCACGGGGTTCGTCCTCGGCGGTCACGGTGACACGATGGTCCCGGTGACCAGCTACACGAACGTCGCCGGCATTCCCGTCTCGCAGAAGATCGACGCGATGCGCCTCGAGGAGATCGTTCAGCGCACCCGCGACGGTGGCGCCGAGGTGGTGAAGCTCCTGAAGGCAGGGTCCGCGTTCTACGCGCCGGCCGCAGCGGTGGCGGAGATGGTCGACTCGATCCTCCTCGACCAAAAGCGGGTCCTCCCCTGCGCCGCTTACTGCAACGGCGAGTACGGGATCGAGGGACTGTTCGTCGGGGTTCCGGTCAAGCTCGGCGCCGGGGGCATCGAGGAGATCGTCGAGATCGAGCTCTCGAAGAAGGAGGAGGTCGACCTCCACGAGTCGGCCGCGTCCGTGCGTGAGCTGGTCGACGCGATGGCGAGCCTTTAGCTTCAGCGGCAGGCTCGGTTCTCGCGAGCGGCGATCTTGACCCGGCGAGCGCGTGTCGTTGTCGCCCGGCCCTTGCCATCGGCAGGCCTCGAGCCGCTCCGAAACCGGTTTGAGGTCTCGATCGCAGGACCTCAGCCGAGCCGGGAGGAGCTCTTGCGCCTGGTGCCGGATGCCGACGCACTGATCGCCGACCCCACCATCCCGATCGACTCGACGCTGATCGAGGCGGCCGGCCCTCGGCTCAAGATCGTTGCCAACTTCGCCGTCGGCTACGACAACATCGACGTGGAAGCCTGCCGCGCTCGAGGCGTCCTGGTCACCAACACCCCGGACGTCTTGACCGACGCCACCGCGGAGCTCGCCGTCACCTTGATGCTGGCCGCGTGCCGGCGACTCGGCGAGGCGGAGCGCCTGCTCCGCGCGGGGCATTGGACCGGGTGGGAGGCCGAGCAACTGCTCGGGCGCGAGCTCGGCTCGAGCACGGTGGGAATCGTCGGGCTCGGAAGAATCGGGTACCGCGTGGCCGAGTTGCTACAGGGTTTCGGGCCGAAGCTCCTGTACACGTCCCGAACTCCCCGACCCGAGGCCGAGTCGCGGCTGGGCGCCGAGGCGATGGAGCTCGACACGCTGCTGTCGCAGGCCGACGTCGTCAGCCTCCACCTTCCTTTGACGCCCGCCACGAGAAGGCTCTTCGACGAGGACAGGCTGGCGCGCATGCGGGCGGGGGCGATCCTGGTCAACACCTCGCGTGGCGCTCTCGTGGATTCCCGCGCGCTCGCGGCGGCTTTGCGCTCGGGCCGACTCGCCGCGGCCGCGCTCGACGTCTACGACGAGGAGCCCGTCGTGCCCGCCGACCTGCTTGCGCTCGAGAACGTGGTGCTTACTCCACACATCGGGTCGGCGACCCGACGAGCTCGGGACGGCATGGCACGCCTTGTGGCGGAGAACGTCACATCCGTCCTCGAGGGAGGGAGTCCTTCGACGCCGGTGGCCTGAAGACGAACGCCCGGCGTTCGTTCGCAATTTGCTCGGTCGCGTAAAGAGAAAAAGGTTTAGAGAAGCGCGAAGAACCGCGAGTTTGCGAGAAGCGTACATGTGTTCGCCTGGATTTCTTCGCTCGCATGCCGCACCATGCCGGCGGTGTCAGCGCCTCGCGATCCCTCACTGAAGACCAAGGCACAGAGCAAGCGCCCCAGCGCAAAGCCGCGCTGTGAGGACTGCTTCTTCCACCAGAACATGCTCTGCGCCCTCGGGCTGAAGGAAGCCTGTCCGACCTTCCGTCCTGCACATCCCGACGGGTTGAGGCCGCCACAGCAGCTCTCCTTCATCTTCAGGCAGGAGCACCGAGGAATCAGAGCCCCCCTTTCGCAAGTCGCGGAAGGCGCGATGCACGGGCTCGCCCTCCAGACACCGGCGTTGTAGCAACCTCCAGCAGCCCCTCCCGGCTTGGCCGGCGCCCACATGTCTCGGGCGCCGGCTTCGCCGGTTCGTTGTGTGTCCAAAATCACGCTTATCCCTTCCGTGTATAGATTGTGGTAGGGTATGGGCATGCCGCTTGAAGATGACTTGAACCAAGCCCTTGACGAAGCTGAGCGGTTCGCTCTTGGCCCTGAACCCCCGCCGGGAGAGACTTTGTCGCTCGATGCTGAAGACCCGCGCCGCTTGCTCTTGGCAGAAGCCCAGATCAGGGTCGCGCTGGATTTCGTCCGTCGTATTGCCCGCGAGATAGACCACTCTGGGTCCGTCGGGGGTAGTGACGGCAAGCGCTAGCCGCCCACTCAGCGTTCGTATAGCAAGGAGATTCACAGATGCCACCGGTAGACCGAAAAAATCCGAAGAGAGCCAAGTCTTCTCAGTCGCGCTACTCGCTCATGGAGTTCAACCGCGAGTTTCCGGACGACGACGCCTGCCTTGAATGGCTCTGGCGAGAGCGGTTTTCTGAGGACGGCCAGCATGCCGATTGCCCTAAGTGCAAGCGGGAAAACGTGCTGTTCAAGCAATACGCGACCAAGCAGCGCCGGGGAGGATCGTGGACCTGCACCGCCTGCGGGCATCACGTCCAGGTCACGGCTGGAACGATTTTTGAGGGATCGTCCACGTCCCTGCACCTTTGGTTCTACGCGATCCACCTTATGACCAGCACTCGGTGCGGCCTTGCCGCCAAACAGCTTGAGCGCGAGCTTGGAGTGACCTACAAGACTGCGTGGCGCATGTTCAACAAGATTCGGAACGAGCTTATGGTCGAAGAAGATGACTCGCCGCTTTCGGGCCACGTCGAGGTTGACGAGACTTCCATCGACGGGAAGCCTCGAACGCACCTGCCGCGTTCTGAGGCCCACAAGCTGCGCGAGCGTAGTAGAACCACGGTCATCGCCGCGATTGAGCGGGGAGGACGGGCTAAGGCCACGGTCATTCCCTCTCGGCGTGGTGAGGGGCTTCGCCGCCAGGTCATCGAGTGGATCAACCCCGACGCCTTCGTCTATACGGACGAGTGGCCCGCTTACAACTTTGTCGGCAGGCACTTTGCCGAACATAGTCGAGTCAACCACACCGTCTTCTACGTGGACGGGGATATCCACACGAACACTGTGGAAGGGCTCTTCGGCAACCTCAAGACGGGAATCTGAGGGAACTACAAGAAGGTTTCCCGGCGCTGCCTCCAGTCCTACTTGAACGAATTTGTGTGGCGCTACAACCACCGCAACGACCCCCGCTCGATGTTCCGGGCGCTACTTCTTAGGGCTGCTGCGGGGCGCTGAGGGCTTTCCAGCGGCGATCTTCTTGAGGTTCGAGAAGAACTCCCGGCGTTTAGGCACACGGACCTCGAAGCCCTTAGGTGTCTTCTCGGTCGGCTCGCTCTTGTCTCGTTGAGCCATTGACGAGAGGTTAGCGCGTATGACCCATCCATTAGATGGCGTCTTTCTGAAGCTCAACCGGGCAGAGAAGCACGCCTACGACCTCTACTGCGCGATCGAACGGTTCGTTAACGGACACTTCTATGACACGGTCGCCGATCCGAGGTCGAAAGAGTTGGTCTACGCCCGACTTAAGAACGTCAAGGAGCCGCCGCCTGACCTGAGCATCCTCATCGGCGAGTGCATCTACCAATACCGGTCCGCTCTCGATCACCTTGCCCTTGCGCTCGCTGGTGTCCACACCTGTCCTCTCCCGGATGACTTCGCGCAGACCTCCGCTTTTCCGATCTTCAAGACGGGTCCTCGCTTCAAAAGGCGAGGAAATAGAGGCGCCTTCCACAAAATGCGAGGCATGTCTCGGTCCACACGCGCAAGCGTTGAGCGGCTTCAGCCCTACCACAGCCGGAAGCACCCCGAGCTTAAGGCGCTTTGGATGCTCGAAGAGCTGTCGAATATCGACAAGCATCGCCTGCTGCACGTAACGGCGACGCTGCCCGCCCGCGCTAGGTTTCATATACAGGGAACTGGCTTCGCACGCCTTGAAAAGCTCGTGGTCATCCCCCGGCCAATCAAAGAAGACGCAATAGTTGCTCGGTTCCACGGCTATTTCGAGCCGAAACGCGAGGTGGACGTGAAGGCTGAGCTCGTTGCGGACCTAGCCTTCGATGAGCGAAGTCCGGCGCGTTCGGTACAGGGGCTCTCGGTAATCGAGACTTTGGACAAGATCGGGCGAGTCATCGCTTTTGCGGTAATGCCTGAACTGGTAAGGCATTTCCCAGGCGACTGGACCATCACGCTCAAAGAATCTTGAGCCACCCATCTAGGTGGCCTCTGGCCTGTCACGCCGGGAAGCGAGACTATCACCACTTCTACACGGAAGGGATATACGTGTCCAAAATCACACATATGACGCTTCGCTGGTCAGCTTTAGTGCGAGAATCCACTTATGGAGGGAGACGACGAGGTGGCGCACCGCGCTGCAGTGAGGCCACGAGCGGACGACCCTGCCGGTTTCGCCCGCTCATGAGCGCGGGCGCCTAGGCTCAGAGGAGACGTCATCATGCGACTGACTGTTCTTGGAAAATCCCCTTCCTGGCAGGATGCGGATGGGGCGTGCAGCGGTTATCTGATCGAGGAAGAGGGCACGGCCGTCCTGCTCGACTGCGGCAACGGCGTGTTTTCCAAGCTACGCCGCTTTCGCGACTACACGACGGTCGACGCCGTCGTGATCTCGCACCTGCACGCTGACCACTTCCTCGATCTGGTTCCCTTCTCCTACGCCCTCACCTACGCGCCCCGCCAGCAGCCGATGCCGGTCGACCGCTGGCCCGGAACCGAGACTCCAGCGCGACCCAAGCTCTACGCGCCGGAAGGCGCGCAGGAGCTCTTCCGGCGGATCGTCGGAAGCTGGGGCAACGACGACCTCGTCGACAACGCGTTCGAGATCCATGAATTCGGTCCGAGCGACGAGCTGGAGGCGGGCTCGCTTCGCTTCCGCTTCCAGGACGTGCCGCATTTCACACGGACGTTCGCGATCGAGATCAGCTCGATGAACGGGGGCGGCAGGATCACCTACGGGGCTGACTGCTCGCCAAACGAGGAGCTCGTCCAGTTTGCGAGGGGAACGGATCTGCTGATCGTCGAAGCGACGCTCCCCAGGCCCGAGCGAACCGGCATCCGAGGTCACCTCACGCCGGAGGAGGCAGCTGACCACGCTTGCCGCGCAGGCGTCAAACGGGTGCTCCTGACGCACGTTTCCGACGAGCTCGACGAGATGTGGGTGCGTAGGTGCGCGAGCCGGATGTTCAAGGGCCCGATCGACATCGCCCGCGAAGGCGCCGTCTACTACCCGGACGAGGCCATCGTCGACGAGCCGGTCGCCGCCGGCGTTTAGGGACCTCCCGCGACCTGTCCCCGCCCGGCCAAAGGCCGGGCTCACGCACGCCGGTAACCTAAGGCTCTATGCACTACCTGTGCCCCTCCACCGGCCGGCGCAGACAACGAGTGCACGGGCCTTCACCAGCGAAAGTCGAGCATCGCTGATGCCCAAGGAGGGCGACTCGTTCGCCAACTTCGAGCGCGTGAGGCGCGAGATCGACGAGCTGTTCGGCGATCTCTGGGCGAGGACCGGCTTCCACCGTCATGCGTTTCGGCCTCGCGTCGACGTCTACTACTGCAAGGAATCCTCGAAGGCGGTCGTCAAGGCGGACCTCGCCGGCGTCGAGATCGAGAGCGTCCAGCTCGAGGTCAGGGGTCAGACGGTGGTGATCAGCGGCCAGCGTCGGCCTCGGGACAGCGAGGGCCGCGTCTATCAGCAGATCGAGATCGAGTACGGCCCGTTTCACCGCGAGATCGAACTCGGCGTCGATGTCGACCCGGAGCGCGCCGAGGCCGTCTATCAGAACGGGATCCTGCGGGTAGAGCTTCCGCTGGCGGAGTCGAGCGACAAGATCCGCCACGTCCCGATTTCCGGAACCACCAAGCCGACGGCCGGGGGCGAAGCGACCTGACCGTCTCTATCTATAAGAGCTGGAGCGCACCAGGCAAGTGACGACGGAGCAAGCTGTTCAAAACATCGAGGAGCAGGGCGAGGAGCAGATTCCGGCGCTCCAGCCGGAGAGCACGTTCGAGCTGCCCGAGTCCCTTCCGGTTCTTCCGCTGCGCGAGACGGTCGCCTTCCCGCAGATGGTCACGCCGCTTGCCGTCGGGCAGGAGCGCTCGGTCCGCCTGGTCGATGACGTCCTGACGCGGGACCGGATGCTCGTGATGGTCGCGAGCCGCGATCCCGAGGTCGAGCTCCCGGGGCCGAACGACGTCTACCAAGTCGGCGTCCTCGGCACCGTCGCTCGGATGCTGAAGATGCCCGACGGAACGCTTCGCTGTCTCGTCCAGGGCGGTATGCGAGTCGGCATCGACGAGTTCGTCCAGAACGAGCCCTACCTGATCGCGCGCATTCACGAGGAGCCCGACAGCGTCGAGCCCTCCGCTGAGCTCGAGGCTCTGACGCGGCATGTCCAGAACACGTTCTCGAGCATCATCGAGGGCGTTCCATACCTGCCCGAGGAGCTCCAGATCGCGGTCGCCAACGTCGATGACCCGGCGACGCTCAGCTACATGATCG
>Ga0066710_100004769_pt1 | contig 12113 bp, 9 predicted proteins | sample GraSoiAngelo_159_FD_79666 | JGI IMG/M metagenome (GOLD analysis project Ga0066710, IMG submission 79666) | Grasslands soil microbial communities from the Angelo Coastal Reserve, California, USA - 14_1009_16_40cm | ecosystem: Environmental > Terrestrial > Soil > Grasslands | place: USA...
CCAGTTTGCTGGAAGACGTGAAGATCACCATCTTCGGAAAGAGAGGAGAGCGGCACGACACGATTCATACGCAAAGCTGCCAGTACGAAAAAGAGGGCGGAAGCATGGCATGCAGCGGCGAAGTTCAATTCGATCTGCAGACCCTGGCGGAAGTGGAGTGGGCTGCAAAAAATGCGGAAATAACCGCACGACAAGAAGTACACGTGGAGACCCGCGGCGTGATCTTTAACCGCGCCAGTGGGATGGCGCGGACCGAGCAGCCCGTGAAGTTTCTCTTTCCGAATGGGAATGGGAAAGCCGTGGGAGTCGAGTATCACTCCGAAGAAGGGACAGTACGGCTGCTGAGAGATGTTCAGTTTTCTCTGTCGCCGCCGAGGGAAGACATCGCGGGGAAGAAGACGGCGAGTGCGGATGCGCAGGATCCTGTTCGTGTGACAGGGAAGAGCCTCGATTTTAAGCGGAACTCCCGGGTAATGCAATTGTACGGACCTGTGGAAGCGGAGACCCACACAGCGCATTTGCGTGCGGGAAAGCTGACCCTAACGCTGGATACAGCGTTTCGCGCAGAGAAACTTGTGGTTACACCCGGACCGAAGGGGGAAAACCCCGAATTGGAATTCCAGGGCGCCGATGGCCCGGCAAATCTGAGTGCGGAGACAATCACAGCACAGTTTTCCCCCGAGGGGTGGCTGACGAGAATCGAGGGAGCGGGTGATGTGCGCGGTTCGCGGCGCACGGGAAAAGAGATAGACGACTTCCGCGCGCAGCACGGCGCAATGGAGCTGTGGCCGAAAGTAAACCAGCCGAAGGCATTGAACTTGAATGGCAACGTGCGACTGAAAACGCAGGCAGACAAGTCCGGCGAGGCGAGAATGCTGCAGACGAGCGAATTGCTTGTGGAATTCGCCGATGGGAAAAAAGGCCAAGGCGGGAAGCTGAAGCGAGCAGAGGCCCCAGGAGCGGGGCGCATCGAATGGACGGATGCGGGGCCGCAAAGTGGGACGCCGGGAGCTCCCGCGAGCAGCGAGGCTGCGCGCACAAAACTGCAGGCGGATAAACTCGAAATGGAATTCGGGGATGAGGGAAAGGCGAGAAAGTTGGTGGCGACCGGTAATGTGCTGACAGAGCGCGCGGCGGCTGGCAAGCCCGTGCAAACAGCGACCGCGCAAAACGGGGTGGCCCAACTGCTGGCGGGCGGCGGATGGTTACAAATGGATCTGCAGGGAGAGGTAAGACTGAAGGAGGGCGACAGGAGCGGACAAGCGGACCACGCGATGTTTGTCCGGGCCACGCAGACGGTATTGCTGGCTGGAAAAGCGCTGGCGCGCGACTCAGCCGCGGAAACGCAGGCACCGCGGATCACTTTTGTGCAGGCCACTGGAGAAATTCGTGCCGAGGGAGGCGTTCGGTCGACGGGTTTCTCCACAAAAGAAAGCGGAGCACAACTTGCGGTCGTACCGGCGAACATTTCGGCGGACGCGATGCAGGCGAATTCGAAAACCGGAAGAGCTCTCTACACGGGACATGCGCGTTTGTGGCAGGGCGATTCGGTGATGGAAGCGGATTCGATCGAGCTGCTGCGCGAGGCGCGGGTCATGAATGCCGTGGGAAATGTTCGCGCCGTTTTTCCACAGTCTGTGGGGCCATCACCAGCGCAGCCCATGGCCGTCCAAGCGGGGCCGAAGAAGCCGAGGTTGTGGCACGTAACGGCCGGGACGCTGGCGTACCGTGACGCAGAGAGCCGCGCGCACCTGGAGAAGAACGTGGTGGCGCAATCGGCGGAGCAAAAAATGCGCGCCACGGTGGTGGATTTGTATTTTGCTAGGGCCGAGAAGTCCAATTCGAATGCGGCGAATGGTTCCGCTGCGGCAAATCCAGCGGCCGGAGCCCAGCAGATCAGCCGGGCGGTTGGCACTGGCAGCGTGATCGTTGAACAGGGGACGCGAAAAGCCACGGCCGAGCGCGGAGAGTACAGCGCAACGGAAGGAAAATTCGTGATGAGCGGCGGAAATCCTACGATTTACGACGCCGTGGAAGGGACCACAACGGGGCGTCAATTGACCTTCTTTTTAGCGGATGATACGATCATCGTCGACTCAGAAAATGGTCCGCGGACGTTGACGAGACACCGAGTCGAGAAGTGACGCAACTGCTCCGCGGCCTCCCGTGAAGAGGTATGCTGAAGCTCCAGGCCGTCGATTTGAGCAAGTCGTACCGTGGCCGTAAGGTCGTTGACGACGTTGAACTGGAGATCGGACAGGGTGAAGTCGTTGGGCTGCTCGGCCCCAACGGCGCAGGCAAGACGACGACATTTTATATCCTCGTAGGTCTCGCCCGGCCCGACTCCGGCCGCGTACTCCTCGACGACGACGAAATCACAGACCTCCCCATGTACCTCCGGGCGCGCAGCGGAATCAGCTACCTTCCTCAGGAACCCTCGGTTTTTCGCCAATTGACCAGCGAAGAGAATCTGCTCGCCGTGCTGGAAACGCTTCCACTGACGCCGGAACAGCAGCGCGACAGGCTGGAGGAGCTCCTGGTGCAGATGGGACTCGAAACGGTGAGAACTAGTAAGGCGTACACGCTCTCCGGCGGAGAGCGCCGCCGGTTGGAGATCGCACGATCTCTTACGTTGCAACCTTCTTTTATTCTTCTCGACGAACCTTTTTCGGGAATCGACCCTCTAACGGTCAAGGATCTCCAGGAAACCATCCGGGATCTGGCAAAGTCGGGAATTGGCGTGCTCATTACCGATCATAACGTCCGGGAAACTCTCAGCGTGACGGATCGCGCGTACATCCTGAAAAGTGGGAAAATATTCCGGAAGGGCCGCCCGGACGAATTAGGCAATGATGCGGAAGTCCGGCGCGTTTATTTGGGCGATCATTTCCGCCTGAACTAGGGTTAGAAAAGGAAACACGGGACCATCCATGGCCTGGCAGGGACTCAAACTCAACCTCCGAGTGGCACAGAAGCAGATTCTGACGCCCGGCCTCGTGCAGATGGTGAGCGTCCTGGCGCTGAACCGGCTTGAGCTGCGCGAAATGATCAACCAAGAGATGATCGCCAATCCGGTCCTGGAAGAGCAGAGCGAAGAACCCACGCAAACCGACAACTACAGCGACGAGACCTTCCTGAAAGCAGAAACGGAGAAAGTTCCGGAGAAACCCGAGGCCAATCCCTTTGACGAGTTTGACGTGGGAACCTTCTTCAACCAGTACCTGGATACCGGGGGCGACGGCGGGCAATCCCAGGAGCGCGAAGTTTCCGAACGGCCCTCCTTCGAAAAGTTCCTCTCTTCCCCGAGCGGGTTGACCGACCATCTCCAGTGGCAATTGAGCGTCACCATCTGTTCCGACGCGGTGAAAGAGATCGCCGACAGCATCATCGGCAACCTGGACGAGAACGGCTATCTGACGGCCTCCACCGAAGAACTGACGCAGAACGGAAAGTATTCGCAGGATGACCTGGATGACGCGCTGGCAGTGGTGCAGGACTTCGACCCGATCGGAGTGGGCGCGCGGGATTTGCGTGAATGTCTGCTGCGGCAGTTGAAAGCGTTTGATCCGCAAAACACGCTGGCCCAGCAGATCGTTTCTGAGCATCTGAAGCAAGTGCAATCGAATCAGCTGAAGGAGATCGCGCGGGCCTTGAACCGGCCGCTGGAAGTGCTGAAGCGCGCCCTGGACGTGATCAAGAAGCTCGATCCCCGGCCCGGGCTGCGCTACAACAAAACCGAGCCGCGCCTCGTCGAGCCGGACGTCTACTTCCGCAAGGTGGATGATCAGTGGCAGGCGTTCTTGAACGAAGACGACATGCCGCAACTGCGGCTGAGCCCCACGTACCGGCGGCTGCTGGTCAAAGATGCCGCCGACCGCGACGTGCGCAACTACGTGAAGGAACGCTTTACGGCCGCCGTCCAGTTGATGAAGAACATCGAACAGCGAAAGCACACCATACTGCGCGTTTGCCAGTCCATCATCGCGCGCCAGGGCGAATTCCTCGACCACGGCCAAGACGCGCTGAAGCCCATGATGATCAAGGAAGTGGCGGAAGAGGTGGGTGTGCATCCTTCGACGGTGAGTCGCGCGGTGGCCAGCAAGTACGCGCACACCCCACAGGGCGTGCTGGAGCTGCGGTCGTTTTTCAGCGAATCCGTGAACGGGCCGGAAGGCGGCGGGATGTCGCTGCTGACCCTCAAGCGGCTCGTCAAGAAAATGATTGAAGAAGAAGATTCCACGCATCCGCTGACCGACGAACAGATTGCCAAGAAGTTGGATGACGCCGGCATTCATGTCACGCGCCGCACTGTCGCGAAGTACCGGGAAGACATGAGAATTCCCAGCACTCACCAACGCCGGGAAAAGAGCTGAGCGGCATCACCCGTGAAGCCGCAGACGCGACACGACACACGGCAACTTGTCATCCTCACCGGACTTTCCGGTTCCGGCAAAAGCACCGTACTGCACGCCTTCGAAGACATGGGCTTCTACTGCGTGGACAATCTTCCGGTAGATCTCATCCCCATTTTTGCGGAGCTGCATGCCGCCGGCGAAGGAGACTTTGCGCGCGCGGCCCTGTTGGTAGACGCGCGCGAAGGCGTGCAACTGGAAAAATTGCCGCCGCTCCTGAAGCACTTGAAAAAAGATCATCCCATCACGCTTGTTTTCATCGAAGCGAATGAGGACGCCCTCCTGCGGCGGTACAGCGAGACCCGCCGCCCGCATCCTCTGGGAAAGAATTTTTCCGTGCGGGAAAGTTTGGCGCACGAACGCGCGCTGATGGAGCCGATCCGCAAACTGGCGGACGTGGTCATTGAAACGACGCAATTCAACGTGCATGAATTGCGCAACTTCGTCACGGATCGATTCAAGAATCCGGACAAACGGCCGATGCTGGTTTCGGTCGTGAGTTTTGGATACCGCTATGGCGTGCCGTCGGACGCGGACCTAGTTCTCGACGTGCGATTTCTTCCCAATCCGCATTTCGTGCCGCGGTTGCGACCCTTCACGGGCAAAGACCCAAAAGTGCGACGGTATATCCGCTCGTTTCCGCAGACCGGGGAATTCCTGCGGCGCATCGAAGGCCTACTGACCTATTTGATCCCGCATTACATCCGCGAGGGAAAAAGCTATCTGACCATTGCGTTCGGCTGCACCGGTGGGAAGCACCGCTCGGTTATGCTTGCGGAGTCGGTGAGAAAGTCGCTCGCGAAGCGCGGATTTTCCGCCAAAGTTGTTCACCGTGATATCGATAAGTAGGTTTTTATTCGCGCTTTGCCACAGAACCAAAACGAAGTAGCAATTTTAGAATTCCACCACTCTCGAAAAGTTGACACACCAGCTCACCTCGAATCCACAAGTGACGCCCATTTCCCGGGGTCAATCGCAGAATGCGGAACTCGAAAACGGCTCAATTTGTAGCGTTTCTTTGCCATGCCCCGTAACTCATTACCATTTTCCACAAATGGGATGAGCCGCGACGCGCGGCCAGCCAGCGACGAGCGCCATTCTCGAAACGCGTGGCCGTCTCCCGGTCGAAACTGCGCCCAAGCAATCGAATGAACGAATCCTGCAGGCCCGAATCGATCCGCGCGGAGAACGTCTTCCACAAACACGCGGATTGGTCCGGGAAATGCATTCAGGGCATCGTGAAACGCTGCCACGCCAAGGGAGACCAAGTGAGGAAAGAATCCGTCGAGATCTTTCTTGGCGCCTTCATAGCTGTGGTCGCCGTCAATCCATAAGAGTCGGATGGGTCGGTTCCACGAACTGGCCACGTCTGTCGAGTAAGCAAGGTGCGATTCTACGTTGCTCGATACCCCGGCAGCATGGATGGAATCGAGGAAAGCTTGGTAGGAGGACGCTTCCGGATTGGCATGATGATCCAAAAGAATGGGCGAATTGTGTGGATCAATGGCGACGATGGGCCGCAACCCGCAATGGGAAGCAACCGTAGCCGGCATGACGGTAGACCGTCCCTGGAAGCTGCCAATCTCCACAATCGCGCCTCTAGCCGGAACGCACGCAGCGAGCAATCCTAAAAAGCGAGCGTCATTCTCTGCAAGATGACCTGGGACCTTCCGGGTCTCTTCCCACCATCGTTAAGGACAGTCTCGAGATCTGCAGGAATCTTGACGGTAGAGGTCGTGCCCAGAAATCCTGGAAGTGGTCTGCCCGCACGGGATTAGAATACCATTCCGAAATTCACCGGCGCAGCAATACCGGCCTTTACGTCCTTAATCGGAACGCAGGCGCCTTTCTGTCGAATTAAGGGAAGGACCCCTGGTAAAGTGCCGACTGTTCGCAAGTGGGGCGTTCTTCATTTTCTCTGTTGGCAATCCCGCTCTCGAAAACTTGACACACCCCACGCCAGCGCAATAGCGTACCAAATGGAATAGTCAGGGGGCCTTCAGCATGGCGCGGTTTCCTTCGCCGCAACTAAAAAGGCTGTTGAGTTATGTCCGGCCTTATCGGTTCCGGATGTTACTCGGCGTTGCCTTGCTCGCGTTTGTCGCCATGGCCGAGGGACTCGTCGCCCTGATCATTGCCCCCATCTTTGACCGCGTTCTGAACCCCGCTGCAAGCGACTCGCGACTGGAGTTGTTCAGAATCCCGTTCAGCGATCGCACGATCTATCTCAATCAATTCTTTCCGCCGTCCATTCACAATGTCTGGACCGTTGTCTCCATCGCGCTCCTCGTCGTGTTCTTTGCCAAAGCCGTTGCGGAATTTGTGGGCGGCTTCTTGATTCAGGCTATCGGCCATTCGGCGATCACCGATCTCCGCAATCAGCTCTATTCGAAGCTCATCCGTCAGCCCATCGGATTCTTCCAGCACCAGCCTGCGGGACGCCTGATTTCCACGGTTATCAATGACGTCGAGCGCGCGCGATTGGCTCTCTCCGAGTACCTCGCGGACGTCTTTCGCCAAGGATTTGGTCTTCTCGTCTTCCTCGCCGTGCTTCTCAAGATCGATTGGCGAATGGCCCTTGGATCCATGTTCCTTCTTCCCATGGTGGTCTGGCCGGTGGGCAAACTGGGGCGAAGAATTCGCCGTTCAGTGGCAAATAGCCAGGACCGCCTCGGCGAGTTGAGCCAGATCCTGCAAGAGACCGTCAGCGGCAATCGCGTAGTCAAAGCCTTTGGCATGGAGGACTTCGAGATCAGCAAGTTCCGCGTTGCGGCTCAACGGCTGTTGCGCGAGACCCTGCGCTGGGTGCGCGCTTATGCGCTCAGCTCTCCGTTGATGGATTTGTTACAGCCCGTGGTCATCGCACTCTTGTTGCTCTATGCGCGTCAAAGAATCCGCTTGCATGAGCTCACGCTCGGCCTCTTTGTGGCTTTTGTCTACGCCCTATTCAAGTCCTACGAGCCCGTGAAGCGGATGGGAACGATTTACCAGCAGTTCCAACAGGCGCAAGGCGCCACGACGCAGGTGTTCTCATACCTCGACTTGGCGGAGGAAGAACACGACGCTCCCAAGGCCAGCCTGCTCCCGACCTTCTCTCGGAAAATCGTGTTCGACCATGTTAGCTTCTCTTACGATTCAACCCCAGTGCTGCGCGAAATCAATTTGGAAGCGCGAAAAGGCGAAGTCATCGCGCTGGTCGGCTCCAGTGGCGGTGGGAAAACCACTCTTGTCAATTTGCTCCCGCGCTTCTACGAGCCTACTTCGGGCTCGATTCGCGTCGACGGCGTGGACGTTCGCGAAGTCACCATCCGTTCCCTCCGCGAGCAGATCGCCATGGTCACTCAGGAAAATATCCTGTTCCACGACACGCTGTGGAACAACATCAGTTACGGCTTGAAAGATGTGCCCGAGGAACGCCTGATTGCTGCGGCAACGGCCGCCCTGGCGCACGAATTCATCGTGGAGCTGCCGCACGGCTACAACACGGTCATCGGAGAGCGCGGCACGCGCCTGAGCGGCGGGCAGAGGCAGCGTATCGCCATCGCCCGCGCCATCTTGAAAGATTCGCCCATTCTTATTCTGGACGAAGCCACCTCGGAGCTGGATGTGGAGTCCGAGATGTTTGTTCAGAAGGCGCTCGCCAACCTGATGGTTGGGCGGACCACCTTTGTGATTGCGCATCGCCTCGCCACAATTCGCCGCGCTGACAAGATTCTTGTGCTGGAAGACGGACGGATCCGGGAAAGCGGAACGCACACGGAACTGATGGCCCGCGGCGGAACCTACGCCCGGCTTCACGATCTGCAATTTGCGGACGACGACATGCTGGCTCCGGCCGAGGCCGCACTGGGAAAGCGGAATGTTCGATCGGATTCCTTATGAGCCAGACGACTCCAGCGCCAGCGAAGAAAATCGAGTGTTTCTCGATGACCGGCTACGCGCAAGCGCGCGCCGAGCAGGATGGCTGGGCGGTGCGCGTCAGCGTGAAAAGCGTCAACCACAGGTTCCTGGACCTCAAGCTGCGGATGCCGGACGGATTTGATCTGTACGATCTGCGGTTACGGCAGATCGTGCGCGAAAAGATTCACCGCGGCCATGTGGAAGTGACCGTAGGAGTGGAACCTGGGAAAGCGGCGCCGGTGCTGGTAAATAGGGATTTGGTGCAATCGTATCTGAAAGCAGCGGAAGCGCTGCGACAGGAAACGAGAGCGGCAACGGACATGGACGTTGTCGCTCTCTTGCGACTGCCCGGAGTGATCACCGGTGTCACCACAGCGTTGCCGGAAACGGAAGAAGAGCAAGAGCGGCTGGGACGATTGTTGGACGGCGGCTTGCGGGAGGCGCTGGCAAAGCTGGACGATATGCGGCGGGCGGAAGGACGTCACCTGGTGGAGGAGTTGCGCGATCGCCTGGTGCGGATCAGCGGTCATGTTGAGCAAGTGCGCGGGCTCGCCGCGACGCTGCGCCCGGCCTTCTCACGCCGTCTCGATGCCAAGTTGAAGGAATTGCTGGGCGGGACGGGGATCGATCCGGCCCGGCTTGCGCAGGAAGCGGCGTTGCTTACGGAACGCAGCGATATCAGTGAAGAATTGGACCGGCTGAGGAGTCACCTGCAGCAGTTCGGGAAATTGCTTGACGGTGCGGGCGAGATGGGGAAGAAGCTGGATTTTCTCCTGCAGGAAATGCATCGCGAGGCCAATACGATGCTGTCCAAAACGCCCGGGGTGGAAAGCGAGGCGTTGGCAATCACGGGCTTGGCGCTGGAGATCAAGGCGGAGATCGAAAAACTACGGGAGCAGGTACAAAACATCGAATGAACACGGGGACAGAGATTGCGCCGCTGGTGTTTATCGTGTCGGGGCCGTCGGGATCGGGAAAATCGACTTTGGTGCAGCGAATCCTGGAACTACCCGGCACGATGCCTTCGATCTCATGTACTACACGGGCGCGCCGCGCGACCGAGGCCAGCGGGAAGTGCTATGATTTCGTAACCGAAGAAGAATTCGACGCCATGGTTGCGCGCGGAGAATTCCTGGAGTACGCGCAGGTCTTCGGAAAACATTCTTACGGCACGCCGAGGAAGTGGCTGGAAGAATCGTGGAAGAAGGGACTCGATCTGGTGCTGGAAATCGATGTTCAAGGCGCGGCTCAGGTGAAGAAAAAGCTACCGGAATCGGTGGCGATTTTCATCTTGCCGCCATCCCGCGCGGAGCTGGAACGCAGGCTGTGCGACCGTGGGCAGGATTCGGACGAGGAGATTGCGCGGCGGCTGGCGAAGGCGCGCGACGAAATTGCGCAGTTCGGGAAGTATTACGATTTTTGCGTGGTGAATGAGGACGTGGAACGCGCGGGACGCGAAGCGCAGGCGATAGTGATCGCCATGCGCTGCACGAGCGCGCGGCGGAGGGCCCGGGTGGAAAAACTTCTGGCATCGTTTGGGGGGAAAGACTGAAATGACTGTGCAGACAAAAGCTCCGGAGAGCCAGTTTGCGTATGTGGTGCTGGCGGCGAGGCGTGCGCGGCAAATCATGGCAGGCGCGCCGCCGCTGATCGAAAACCCAAGGACACTCAAGGCGACGCGGATCGCGTGCGAAGAGCTGGAGCACAGCCTGATCGAGTACGAATTCACGGAGCCAGCATCGATCGACACGGATAAGGACGGCAACAAGCGGCGGAAGTAGCAGGCCGCGAAAGGCAGCGATGCGAATCACGCTTGGTGTGACCGGCGGAGTGGCGGCTTATAAAGCCGCGGAACTCGTGCGCCGTTTGCAGCAGGACGGGTTCAGCGTGCAGGTAGTGATGACCCGCGGGGCGCGGGAGTTCGTCACGCCGCTGACGTTCGCGGCGCTGAGCGGGCAGAAAGTGATCACCGACCTCTTCGGCGATTCTTCCGGCGGTGAAGCAAACCTCGAAAGCGCCGTTGAACACATTGCGGTGGCCCAGCGAACGGATCTGCTGCTGATCGCGCCGGCAACGGCAGACATCATTGCCAAACTTGCGCGCGGGATTGCGGATGATTTTCTGACGACTTTGTATCTGGCATCAACAGCGCCGGTAGTGTTGGCGCCGGCCATGAACGTAAACATGTGGAATCACGCGGCCACGCAAGAAAATGTCGAGACGTTGCGCGCGCGTGACGTAAAGATCGTGGATCCCGCCGAAGGCTACCTCGCTTGCGGCATGATTGGCGCAGGACGGCTGGCCGGGCAGGAAGCGATTGTCGCTGCGGTTCGCGAGGTGCTGAAGGCGCAGCGGGACTTGGAGGGAGACACAGTCCTGATCACTGCAGGCCCGACTTGCGAAGACCTCGATCCGGTTCGCTACATCACCAACCGCTCGTCCGGGAAAATGGGTTACGCGGTCGCGGAAGCGGCGACGCTGCGCGGCGCGAAGGTCATGCTCGTGAGCGGACCGGTGAATTTGGAAGTGCCCGCTGGTGTGGAGCGTGTGGATGTGCGCACGGCGAAAGAAATGCATCGAGCCGTCTTGGAGCGGATTGCAAACAGTTCTATCGCTATTTTTGCGGCTGCCGTGACGGATTACCGCCCGGTGGAACAGCATGCGGAGAAGATCAAGAAGGGCGACGTGTCGCTGACGATTTCTCTTGAGCCGACCACCGACATTCTGGCGGAGGTGGCGAGAGACAAGGGCCAGAGAATCGTGGTGGGCTTTGCGGCGGAGACGGATCACGTCGCGGAGAACGCGCGGAAAAAGCTTTCTGCCAAGAACGCCGACCTGATCGTCGCCAACGACGTCACCGCCGAAGGCGCCGGCTTCGATCACGATACAAATGTTGTGACGCTTTTCTCTCGCGATGGCCGTGACCTCGCGCTTCCGAAAATGAGCAAGAGCGAAGTGGCGCAGCGGATATTGGATGAAGTCGTTCGATTGCGAAGCGTTTTGCACGGGACTGCTGCAATGAAGCGCTCCGGCATTTGATCCCGCCATGGTCGAGCGCATCTCCGAAATCCTACAGAAAAAACTGTGCGACCGGCTTGGTTTCTACGACGACCTCGGAATCCGGCTGTTCTATCGTGACCGCGATAGCGGGCAGCGGGTGGAGCCGCCCGCGATGGCCCGTTTCTCAACTCCAGAATTTCAGAGGGAAGAGACCTTGCCCAAGTCCGCAGGAAAACCTACGTTGCAAAAAGCCGCGCCGGTCGTGACGCCGGTGAGTCCGAAGGTTCCATCCCTGCCTGTGGCTGCGGGACCATCGCTTTTCGAAGCCATGGACAGGATTGCGGACGACACGCTGCTCAAGGTCCGTGAAGATCTTGGCGAATGCACGCGCTGCAAGCTCCACAGCACTCGGCACAAAATTGTTTTCGGCGACGGAAATCCAAAAGCCGAATTGGTTTTTGTGGGCGAAGGCCCGGGCGCCGATGAAGACGCGCAAGGATTGCCGTTCGTCGGGCGCGCGGGAAAACTACTGACGCAGATGATTGAAGCCATGGGCTTGCAGCGAAAAGACGTGTACATCTGCAACGTGGTGAAGTGCCGGCCTCCGGAGAATCGACAGCCGGAAGAAGATGAAGTCGGCACCTGCTCGCCATTTCTTTTTCGGCAGATCGAGGTGATCGCGCCAAAGGTAATTGTCTGCCTGGGTGCCGTCGCTGCAAAAGCATTGCTACACACCAACCGCGGAATTTCCCAGTTTCGCGGCGAATGGCTGGAATTTCGCGGAAGAAAGTTGCTGGCGAC